>WUUC01180503.1_pt1 | contig 23593 bp, 17 predicted proteins | sample 6278441 | NCBI WGS metagenome assembly WUUC01 (sample SAMN13675441, study PRJNA597444) | soil metagenome | isolation source: soil | place: USA: Washington | collected 2017-10
CCCTGGCCGTAGACCGGGTTGAAGCTGCAGAACGCGTCGCCGAGGACCAGCAGGCCGTCCGGGAACCGGGTCAGCTTCTCGTAGCGGCGTCGCACGCTCGCCGGGAACCGGAAGCTCACCGGGTCTTCCAGCGCCGGCGAATCGCGCACCGCCTCGTACACGTCCGGCACCGGCAGCGTGCGGGCGAACTCCAGGAAGCCCTCCGGGTCGGTGGGCGGGTGGTCGCCGAGGATTCCGGTCAGCGACAGGACGCAGGTGCCCCCGCCGAGCTGGCCGAAGAACGCGCCGCGCGGGTGCGCGGGCGAGGCCACCGGGACGATCGACTGGGCGCCGCCGAACCACGAGGGGTCGACGGTGTAGTGCCGGGTCGTGTACGCCAGGCCGATCTTCATCCGGTCCTCGTCCGGGCGCTGGTAGCCGAGCTCGTCGAGCCACGCCGGGGTGCGCGAGCCGCGGCCGGTGGTGTCGACGACCACGTCCGCCTCGAGCTCGAACTCGGCGCCGTCGGCCTGCCGGCGCACCAGCACGCCGGTGACCCGGCCGCGGTCGCCGGTGGTCACCGGCCGGAGGATGTCGTGCTCTTCCAGGTAGGTGACGTTGCGGAAGGCCGCGACCCGGCTCCGCACGTGGTGCTCGAGCACCGGCCGCGACGGGGCCACCGTCACGAGCCCGGTGTCGGCCGGCTGGAGCCGCCGGCCGTTGAAGTACCACCGGATGTGGCCGAGGTCGGTGGTCCACGCACCCGTCGCCACGATTTCCTCGGTGAGCCCGGGGAACAGTTCCTCCAAGATCAGGTGGCCCCTGGCGTGCAGGCCGTGTGCGTGGTGGGCGTGCGGCGCCCCTTTGCGAGCCACCCGCACGCCGAGCACCTTGTCCCGGTCGACGACCAGAACGTCCCGATAGGACTCGGCGAGGACGCGCGCCGCGAGGGTCCCGGCGATGCTGCCACCGAGTACGACCGCACGACCCCTGGCTTGCGTGTTCATCGTGTTCCCCTTCACAGCTCGCGCAGCGTGATCGTGGGGTTGGCCGTGGCCAGCGTCAGGATCTCGCGGTAGTCCCCGACCAGCTTCTCGATCGTGGACTCCAGGAACTCCGCCTTGTTGTACTTGGCGTGCCCGGCGATCTCCCCGGACGGCAACAGGTCCAGCGGGAACAGGATCCCGTTGGGGATTTCGTAGGTGTCCTGGGAGGACTGGAGCCTCTTGCGCACCTCGGTGTAGGTCAGGTCGCCGATCGTGGACTCGTCCATCGCGGTCGGGAACTGGAACACCTCGAACGCGCAGACCGCGAGGTGCCCGGTGCCGTAGGGCGTGTTCAGCTCCGGTGCCTCGGCCGCGATGTGCGCGAACGGCAGCTCGTGGGCGTAGGCCTCGAGGCAGGTCGACCTGGTCCTGGTGATCAGCTCGGCGAACGACGCGCAGTCGGTGAGGTCGGTGCGCAGCGGGACCAGGTTGAAGAACGGGCCGGCGGCGTCGGCGAAGCGCGGCTCGCCGCGGCCAGCGGTGATGGTCGCGGCGACCACGTCGGTCGCGCCCGTCATCTTGTGCAGCAAGGCGTTGAACGCCGCGATGAACACCATGAACGGCGACGCGCGCAGTCCCTTCGCCAGCTGCTGGGCGGCCGTGGACAGCTCGGCCGGGAAGACGAACCGGTGGATCGCGTACCCGGCGGGCACACCCGCCGGCTGGTCCATCTCGATCGCGGACAGCTGGGCCCCGCGCAGCTTGTCCCGCCAGTAGGCCCGATCGCGGTCCGCCGCCTCGGACGCCAGGCTTTCCTGCTGCCAGGCCGAGAACTCTCCGTACTGGACCGGCTCCGGCAGGTTGGCGGGCCCGAAGCCGGTGCGCTCGGCGTAGCACGCGGCGATCTCGCGGATCAGCACCTGCATGGTCCAGCCGTCGCTCGCGATGTGGTGGGTGACCAGCACGAGCACGGCGTCACGCTCGTCGAAACGGCCGACGACCGCGCGCACGTGCGGCAGCCGCGCGACGCTCAACTCGGTGCGGTCGATCTGGTTGATGAAGTCGTCCGCGCGCTCGTCGCGGGGCCGAGGGTCGTCGGCCGGCAGATCGACCACGACGACCTCGGCCGGGGAGGCCGGAAGCACCCGCTGGTACTTCTCCCCGGTGCGGACGATCTCGGTGCGCAGAATCTCGTGCCGCTCGACCACGTCGTCGAGCGCACCGCGCAGGGCCTCGAGGTCGATCTCGCCGGCCACCCGCCAGCCCTGGATGACCAGGTGCCGGGGGCCAAGGGCACCTTCGGCGTCACCCTTGTCGAAAATGCAGAAGAGCTCAAGATTCGCCGACAACGGGAAACGGTCCGACGACGGCGACGTTTCAGCAATAGTCATTTCCCGAGCTCCTCGGCGTGAGGGTGAAACGGCGCGAGAGACGTGACAGTCCTGGCGGTCGACCGTAGCAACGTCGCGGCATCACCCGGTTATCCCAACGTGCCGATTGTTCGCTCGGTCCCCTTTGGACACCGCAACCACGAGGATGCGGGTGCCGCTCGGAACAGCCATCGTCATCTTCGAAACCGCAGGCCGAGCCAAGGCGGAGGGCGACAATGCCTCAGAACGAGTTACCCAGGCAAGTGGACGTCACGGGGTCCCGGCTGCCATCGCTGACGGGACTGCGGTTCATCGCGGCGTTCATGGTCTTTGCCTTCCACTCCGTCCTGTATTACGGGCTGTTCTCCTCGCCGGAGGCGGCGTCGACGCTGGGCTCGGTCGTGGTGGGGGGCGGTTGGACCGGAGTCTCGTTCTTCTTCGTGCTCAGTGGATTCGTACTGGCCTGGTCGGCGCGTTCCAGCGACACGATACGGAAATTCTGGCGGCGGCGATTGTTCAAGATCTTCCCCAACCACCTGGTGACCGCCGTCATCGCCTTCGTCCTGCTGATCTCGGTCACCGGCGCCAGCGCCAAGGGCTCCTGGTGGTCCAACGTGCTGCTGGTCCAGGGCTGGTTCCCGGACCTGTCCGTGATCTACACCGGCAACGTGGTGTCCTGGTCGCTGTCCTGCGAGCTGCTGTTCTACCTCGCGTTCCCGTTCTTGTACTTCGCCATCAAGCGGATCCGCCCTGAGCGGCTCTGGGCCTGGGCGGGCGTGGTCGTGGTGGCGATCTTCCTGGTTCCGACGCTGGCCTCCGCGCTGCCCGAGGCGCGGGCTCTCGCCGGGGGCACGGTGATGCCGGTCACCGACCTGACCATGTTTGAGCAGTGGTTCATCGCCACGTTCCCGCCGGTGCGGATGCTGGAGTTCGTGTTCGGCATCGTGCTGGCCCGCATCGTGATCACCGGCCGCAAGCTCCCACTCGGCTTTGGCGGCGCGGTGGCGTTCGCGGTGGCCGCCTACGCCCTCACGCCGTTGTTCGCCGGCCCCTACCGGGTCGCGGCCACCATGGTCGTGCCGCTCGGCCTGGTCATCGCCGCCGGCGCCAGGACCGATGTCAACAACGAGGGCGGTGTGATGTCCAGCCGGTTCATGGTCTGGCTCGGCGACATCTCCTTCGCCTTCTACATGGTCCACTGGCTGGTGATCGACTACGGTCTCCGGCTGCTCGGGCAGCCCAGGAGCTACAGCACACCGGTCGCGCTGGCCGTGCTCGCGCTGCTGCTCGGGTGTGTGCTCGTGGCCGCGGCCCTGCTCTACACCTGCGTCGAACGCCCGGTCATGCGCCGCTTCGCCACCTCCCGCCGCAAGCTGACCCCAGTACCAGCGGCAACCACGATCCCGGCCGAACCACCCGGCCAGGACCGCCTCGCCAGCTAATCCACCCAACGACGCGGGCCAGACACATTCGTCTGGCCCGCGCCGTTATGTGGTCAGCCGATCGGGTAGGGCAGCGCGCAATGTGGAAGATGCCGTCGCGCGGTCAGTCAGAGGATCGTGGCGCCATAACCGTACGAAGAGCAACGGGGTCGAAACACCACGCTTCTGAAGGGAACAGCAAGTGACTGCTGTTGATGACGCACCGACGACGGCCGGAAAGCGCGAGTGGCTCGGGCTGGCAGTGCTTGCCTTACCGACCTTCATCGTGGCCATTGACCTTTTCGTCCTCCTGCTGGCGCTGCCGAACATAGCGACAGACCTCGACGCCGGAGCCAACCAGCAGCTCTGGGTTACCGATATCTACGGTTTCGTGCTGGCCGGGTTCCTGGTCACGATGGGCACGTTGGGCGACCGGATCGGCCGCCGAAAGCTGCTGCTGATCGGATCGGTCGCGTTCGGTATCGGGTCGATCGTGTGTGCCTATTCGACCAGCGCGGAAATGCTGATCGTGGCGCGGGCGGTACTGGGCATCGCGGGCGCGACCCTGATGCCCTCGACGATGGGTCTGATCGCCTCCCTGTTCCGGAATCCGAGGCAGATGGCCACCGCGTTCGGCATCTTCTCCGGCACATTCACCCTCGGCGCGGTATTCGGACCGGTCATCGGCGGCGTGATGATGGCCTACTTCTGGTGGGGCTCGGTGTTCCTGCTCGGCGTGCCGATCATGCTGCTGCTGGTGGTGGTCGGTCCCAAGCTGCTGCCCGAGGCCAGCAACCCGAAGGCCGGCAAGATGGACGGCACCAGCGTGGTGCTGTCGCTGGCGGCCTTGCTGCCGATCATTTACGGGATCAAGGAACTGGCCCGGCACGGCTGGCAGTTTGTCCCTGCGCTGGTGCTGGTGGTCGGGCTGGTGTTCGGCGTGGTCTTCATCCGTCGGCAGCGGCAGCTCGCCAATCCGTTGCTGGACCTCAAGCTGCTCCGCAACCGCACCGTCGGCGCCTCCTTCCCCGCGATGGTGGCCTACAGCAGTCTCGGCGGCGGCATCATGATGCTGATGCTGCTGTACTTCCAGCTTGTCGCGGGCATGTCGACGCTCGAGGCCGGACTGGCGATGGTGCCCGGCATGCTGACCGGCGCGCTCGGGTTCCAGATCGCGCCCAAGCTGGCCGCCCGCTTCCGGCCCGGCTACGTGATCGCGCTCGGGTTGCTCGGCAGTGCCATTGGTTTTCTGATGATGACCCAGTTCAGCACCGAGTCGGGCAGTACCGTGCTGGTGATCGGATTCGCGGTGGCGTCGTTCTTCGGCGTGGCGATGCCGGGGCTGGGCAGCAATCTGATCGTCGCCTCGGCGCCGCCGGAGCAGGCCGGATCGGCCGGCTCCCTGGCCCAGATGGCCAACGAGTTCGGGTCCACGCTTGGCCTGGCCATCTACGGCACCATCGGAGCCGCCGTCTACCGTGCCACCCTCGACCTTCCGGCCGGCGTGCCCAACGATGTCGCGACAGCCGCGGACGACAGTCTGGCCGGCGCCGCCGCGGCGACCGCCAACCTGCCGGACGATGCGGCCGCCGCGGTGTTGGGGCCGGCCCATGAGGCCTTCGTCTCCGGGGTGCACGTGGTCGCCGCTATCGGTACCGCCGTTGTTGTCGCGATGGCGGCGATGATCGCGGTCCGGCTGCGGCACGTGCCGCCGTTCGGGCAGGAGGCCATGGCGCCCTGACGTAAACCTTTTCACGCCGCCCCGGGCAATGTGCCCGGGGCGGCTGGTCGTGCGGCCGAAAACACAATGACACCGCATTTCCCAATGTTTGGTGAGCATTCTGAAAGACGACTGCGGCCATTCTTCGGTGAAAAGATCGACAATGCGGACTTTCCGGAGTTGCACTGATTGGGGTACCGATGCTGAACAGACGTAAATTACTGGCACTGGGCGGTGTCGCGGGTGGGGCGCTGCTGCTGCCGGAGGGGGTCAGCCGACCGGCGGCCACCGCGGCCGGGCACCAGCACCACCACGCCACGCAAGGGCTCGGCACCAGGGTGCGAGGATCGCGCCTGGCGGCGACGCCGTTCTCCGTGCAGATGCCGCTGTTGCCGGAACAGCGGCCGGTGACGTCCACTTCGGACACCGACCTGTACAGGATCGACATCCTCCCGGCGAACGTCAACATCATGCCTGGTTTCAGCACCCCGGCGTTCACCTACAACGGCCGCTTCACCGGCCCGACGATCCGGACCAGGGTCGGCCGGCGCACGAAGGTCACCTACAACAACCACCTTGACCGCCCGGCGAACGTGCACCTGCACGGCGCGCACGTGCCGGCCTCCAGCGACGGCCACCCGATGGACGTGATCCAACCGGGACAGTCGCGACTGTACGACTACCCGAACACCCAGCAGGGCTGCACCCTCTGGTATCACGATCACAGTCACCACACCGAGGCCGAGCACGTTTACCATGGCCTGGAAGGCTTCCACCTGATCGAGGACGAGAGCGAGTCGAGCCTCGGGTTGCCCCGCGGTGGCTACGACATTCCCATCCTGTTGCGCGACGCGCTGTTCGACGCCAACGGCACGCTGATCTTCGGCGGGAACCCGGCCGAGCGCGACACCGTGCTGGCCAACGGAAAGCCGTCGCCGTACTTCCCGGTCGCCGCGCGCAAGTACCGGTTCCGGCTGCTCAACGGGGGCACCGAGCGGACCTTCAACCTGACCCTTGGCAACGACCAGGAGATGACGCAGATCGCCACGGACGGCGGCCTGCTGCCCGCGCCGGTGGTCCGCAAGTCGGTGCGGCTCTCCTCGGCGGAGCGGGTCGAGCTCGTGATCGACTTCTCCCGCTACCCGATCGGCACCCAGCTGGTCCTCAACGACGCCACGATGGGACCGGTGCTCCGGTTCGACGTCACGCGGACCGCTGCCGACTTCAGCCGGGTGCCGGCGACGCTGCGCCCGCTTCCGGTGCTGCCGGCGGCGACGGTCAACCGCGACGTGAACCTCAGCTTCGACCTGACCACCGTTCCGTTCCCCACCGGGCTGATCAACGGCCGGCCGTACGACCCGTCGCGCAACGACTTCGTCATCAAGCGGGGCACCACGGAGATCTGGAACGTCACCAATGGCGACCCGACCGGCATCACCCACACGTTCCACCTGCACCTGGTGCAGTTCCAGGTGCTCCAGGTCAACGGCGCGGCGCCGGGCATCGACTTCAAGGGCCGCAAGGACACCTTCTGGTTCGACTCCGGGGACACCGTCAAGCTCAAGGCCACGTTCGACAGCTACCTCGGCAAGTACGCCTTCCACTGCCACTTCCTCGAGCACTCCTCGCTCGGCATGATGGCGCAGATGGAGGTCGTCCCCTAGACGGGCGAGCAGTGCGTCGACAGCACCGCGCACGCCGGGACCGGCTTCGGCCGGTCCCGGCGTCGCCGTCCAGCGGCCAGCACCGCGTCAGGCGGCGGTGGTGCTCGGCAGGTAGCTGATCGGCTGGCAGTCCCTCAGCGCGTAGAAGTCCCGGTACAGCGTGTCGTAGTCCGGGTTCGACACCAGGAAGGTGCCACCCGTGGTCACCAGGTTGTCGGTCTGCTCGACCCGCTGCCCGGGGTGCACCTCCCAGAGCATCTCGCACTCGCTCTCCACATCGGGCTCCAGCAGCGCCTCGATGATCCCGGCCCGCAGCGGCACGCAGGCGTCGAAGCAGGGCAGCGGGGGCTGGTCGTAGGGCAGGCTCTCGATGCCGCTCTCGATCTCCAGAGCCCAGTTGACCAGCGCCGCACCGTAGTTGCGCTGCATGGCCACCAGCCCGGACATGCCCTTGAACCGGGCGCCGACCTCGAGGAAGACCAGCTCGTCCTCGGCCGTGTGAAAAAGCTCGAGGTGCGCGGCGCCGTCCAACCGGCCCAGCGCGTCCAGCGCGCGTTCGGCGAAGGCGACCATCCGGGCCACCCGGGGATCACTGCCGGCGAGATTGATGTCGGCGTTGACGTGACCGTCGGCCACCTGCGCGGAGTTGACCAGATACTCGGTGACGCCGCCGAAGACCGTCGCGCCGCCGGCGGTCAGCGTGTTGACGCTGTACATGGTGCCGGTGATGAACTCCTCGTACTCGTAGGCGCGGCCCAGATCCTCAGGCAGGGCAACGAAGTCCTGGTACGACGCGATGCGCAGGACGCCCTCGCTGCCGGCCGAGTCGGTCGGCTTCATGATGAACGGCAGCCCCACCTCCGCGACGATGTGCGCGTACCAGGCGTGGCGGTCGGCGGCGTGCCGCTCGGGATCCCAGGCACCGAACGCCGGCACCCGCACGCCCGCGCGCACGAGCCGGCGTTTCATCTCCAGCTTGTCCAGGTAGGGCCGGACCTGGTCGGGATAGGGTCCGGGCAGCCCGAAATGCCGGCGCAGCTCCCCGGCCTCGAGCATGTCCTGCTCGGCGTAGCAGTGCACGGTCACCTCGTCCGAGGGGGTCTCCGCGAGGATCTCGGCGAGCACGGCCCTGGCCGCCTCCAGGTCCACCTGGTTGGCCAGCAGCGCCGGGGGATCCGGCAGCGAGCTGGACACCAGATGGATACGGTCGATGCAGGCGGCCCGTTCCTCGGTGAGGTGGGCGGCGGCGTCCTGGTGGGTGAAGATGCCGATCAACCGGACCTCGTCGGGGCGGCGGAGCAGATCGGGTCGGAAGGCCTCGAGGCCGCGGGTGCCCACGAGAACTGCGGTTCGCACGGCGGAACTCCTTGTCGTAGCGGGGAATTGGGCCCGGCGGCTCGTTCGCCGCTCCCACCCGGCGATCAGCACGGCGAGCAGCAGGACATCGAGAACGATCGCGCCCATGATGCCGAGCGAGTCCATGGCCCAGGAGAAGACGAAGCCGCAGACGGCCATCATGCTGTAGCCCACCGCGGACAGCAGTCCGACCACAGAGGACACCCGATCGTCCGGGGTGTGCGCGATCATGCGCTTGTACTGGTGTGCCCAGATGACCTTGCCGGCGATCACCAGCACCGAGAACGCCGCGAGGCACAGCACCAGGTTGTTGTGCAGCAACGGGACCGTCAGGTACATGACCATGGCGAGGCCGATCGCGTACACGGTCAGCCGCCGCTGGCGCAGTTCGGGCACGAACCCGCGCCGGGCCAGGTATTCGTAGAGGAAGATCCCGGCGGTGTAGGCAAGGAACTCGACGGTGAAGAACAGCGCGGTGCCGGACTCGCCCATGCTGTACCACTGCTGCGGCGCGGATGCGATCAGCACCTCATAGGTGGCCTGCAGCAGCGCCACCTCCACCACGATGTAGAAGACCGCGGTGGAGTGCACGCCGCTGCGGGCGATGATGGTCGCGGCCGAGCGCAGATGGCCGGCCAGCCCGCCACTGCCGGTGCCGGCGGCGCGGCGGGCTCGTTCCATGCGCTCGCGGTCCGGCCGGACCAGCGCGAACAGGCCCGCCGCGACCAGGAACGTCAGCACCGCGATGATCACCACGACGGCCATGCCGGTGAACCGCAGGATCACCGTGCCCACCGCGCCGGCCATAGCCACCGCGATGAGCTGGCTGGAGTTGAAGACCGCGGAGTACCGGTCGGTCTCGCGCTCGTCGAAGAACTGCACGAGCGCCTTGACCCTGGCCACGTTTACCGCGCTGTTGAGCAGAGCACGGACGAAGATGATCGACACGGCGATGGCGAACTGATTGGGATGCAAGGAAAGCAGGAACAACGCGGTGACCGCGGCGGCGGTCAGGTTGAGCCGCGCCAACATCCGCCTGGCGTCGCCGCGATCGATGAGCCGGGTCGCGAGCAACCCGATGAACAGGTTGGCGATCCAGTCTGCCGCGAAGACCACCGAAGCCAGCTTCGCGCTGCCGGTCGCCCCGTAGATGAACGCCACATAGGAGATCATCAACAGCTTTGAACCGAACAACGAGACGAAGGACGCCACGTAGCTCAGCAGGAAGTTGCGGTTGAGATAATCGCTCATATCAGGGGCGATGGACCCGCGTGGGCCAGCTCCCGGTCTCGTCGACCCGCGAGATCAACGGGATGTCGCGAATGTCGTCGTGGTTCAGCACCCACATCAGGAACCGTTCGACGCCCATGCCGAAACCCGCCGTCCGCATCGGAAACTTCTCCTTCATCTCCGCGTACCAGGCGTAGTCCCGCTCTGGGACGTTGTGCAGTTCCAGGGCCTCGCGCACGCCGACGGCGTCGGCGTGCCGCTCGCCGGAGCCGACCACCTCGCCCATACCGAAGAACAGGTCCGCGTTAGCCGCGGTCCGCCGCTCGTCGTCGCCGAACGCTTGGTAGAACGGCACCGACAGGTGGTCGAAGTGGGTCACCCAGACGAACTCGCTGATCAGCCGCAGTAACCGTTGCTCGCCCTTGCGGGTCAGCGTGCGCCAGCTACCCTCGTCCCGGACGTAGCTGGGGTCATGGTCGAGAATCCGCGCCGCCTCCTCGAACGTGAGCCGCTCGAACGCGCCGCTGTGCCCGGCCATCCGGGTCAGGTGCGAGACGTCACCGATCGCGTGCCGCAGCCGGTCGCCGTAGGTGTCCAGCACGGCGGCGGCCAGCGTCTTCACATACCCCTCGACGTAGTCGATCAGATGGTTGAGGCCGCCGGGGATCTCGGCCTCGCTGTGCATGTACTGGTTGAGATGGGTCTTGTCGGGCTGCTCGCCGCGGAAGGACTGCATCATGGACCAGCAGCCGCCGGGGGCCACCCGCATCGCGTACTCCAGCAGGAACTGGCTCGAGTCGGGCAGGTAGGTGTCGACACCGCTGGCCGTCACCGGCACCGGCTGCGAGTCGCTGCCCAGCGCGCTCGGGCAGGTGATGGTCCGCGTGGTCATCGGTAGATGAACCGACTTCACCCCGCGCGAGCGGGCGTAACGCATCGTGGTGAACAAGACCAGGTCCTGCAGGTCGCCAATGAGCGCGTACCAGGGCGAGTTGAGCGAGGTGATGAACGCGCCTTCCTCGTTCCCCCACGTGCGCGGTGGCTGAATAGCCGGTGCCACCGCGTTGTCTAAAACGGTCATTCATACCCTCCAGTGCCCGCATCCTAAGCGTCCCAACGTGTAAAAGTGGGCGCATGAGACGTTATCTGTCACCATCATGACCATGAACGTTTCATGATGTCTTCTTCGAAGATGCTCGGCTGCGGGGCAATCTCAGAGGTGCGCCGCATGGTGATACGGCACCACGATGCACCAGAAAGGCAAGGCAACAACCTGGGAAATGATGATCAAAATGGTTGGTAGGCGGAACGATAACATGGAGTCTTACCCGTGGGTAGACCCGCGTGAACACCTTTCATCTGTGCGGACGCGAGCCACCCTGAAGATCCAGAACACCATGCTCAACGGCGCCCGCGAGTTCCTCGGCGACGCCGGCTTTGTAGAGCTGCTCCCGCCGGTAATCGGCCCGGTAACCGACCCGGGAGGTCGCGGTTCCAAACAGGTGGACGTCGACTTCTACGGCAATCGGTACAAGCTCATGACGAGCGCGATTCTGTACAAACAGGCAGCTCTCCTCGCGTTTGACAAGATCTTCTATGTGGCACCCAACGTCCGGCTGGAGCCACTGGAGACGGTGTCGACGAGCCGGCACCTGGCCGAGTTCCACCAGATCGACGTCGAGGTCGCCGGGGCGTCGCGGGAGGAGATCACCACGCTCGCCCAGGATCTCGTCGTCCAGGTGATCAGTCGCGTCATCGCCGACCGGGCGGCCGACCTCGAATTGCTGGGTCGCGATGACAGCGCGTTCTACGAACTTCTGCACAATCCGTTCGAGTCGATTACCCATGCCGAGGCCGTCGCCGCGTTGCACGATGTCGGGCATGACCAGAATCCGGATGCCGAGATCGACTGGGTTGGCGAGGCGACACTATCCCAGAAGGCTAGTCGGCCGTTCTTCATCACCGACTACCCCAAGGGATCCCGGGCGTTCTACGATCAGGAGAGCCGAACCGAGCCGGGCCGGTTGCACAACTTCGATCTCATCGCGCCGGAGGGATACGGCGAGCTGAGCAGCGGCAGCGTGCGGGAGTTCGAATATGCCAGGGTGGTCGAGCGGCTGCGCGAGACCGGCGAGAATCCCGCGAAATACGCCTGGTATCTACGAATGGTGCGGGAGGGTATTCCCAGCAGCGCCGGATTTGGTATCGGTGTGCAGCGGTTCACCCGCTACATCGCCGGGCTCGACGCGATCTGGGAGGCCAGCGCGCATCCGAAGCTGCCCGGCGTGGTGTCGCCATGACCGGGTTGCGCGCGGAGGGCCTTCCCGAGAACGAGATCAGGGCCAGGGCGCGATCCGGCGCGGCCGCCGCGTTTCCACCGGTCGAGCGGTACGGCACCACGCTTTTCGGCTCGACCGGCGCCAGGCCGGCGGACACCATCGACGCGCTGCGCCTGGTGCCTCCGGTGTTCATGCCGACCCGCCTGGAAAAGCTGATCGAGTTGGCTCGCGAGCCCGTCTACTCCGATGTCGAGCTGGACACGGAGATCGGCGGGTTCCGGGCTCCGCTCCCGGTCTATGTGTCCGCGTTCGGCTCGACCCAGGTGGCCAGCACCGACCTCGGCCTGGCGGCAAGCCGCCAGGCCGGGCGGCTCGGCGTCCCCATGGTGATCGGGGAGAACGTCGTGCCGGTCAACGGGTACGGAAGGATCGGCGGCGGCGAGCGGTCCCTGCTCGGTAGGGTGCGGGCCTACGCCGAGCAACTGCCGGACGGGCTCGGCGGGCTGACTGTCCAGCAGAGCACCGAGGACGCGGACGCCGAAGTGTGGAACCTGGTCTACAGCGACCCATCGGCGGGTCCGTTGCTCGAGTCGGGCCGGCTCGCCTTCGAGCTCAAGGTCGGCCAGGGCGCCAAACCCGGTCTGGGCGGTATGACCGTGCTGGACGGCGTGGCGGCCGGCCGGGTCGGCGATCAGTACACATTGGACATGATCTTTGACGAGGGTACCGGGAAGGTGCTGCGCAGCAGCAGCCCCGGGACATTCACCGAGGAGATTCTCCGGCAGCAGATCCGGTTCATGCGCAACAACTTCCCGCGTGCCCGAGTGTGGGTGAAGCTCTACCCGGGACGGGATGTGCGCGAGGCTACCGAAGTCGCGTGGGCGGCCGGTGCGGACGCGGTCACCGTCGATGGGGCCGAAGGCGGCACGGGCTGGGCCCCGGTGTCCTTTATGGACCATGTCGGGCTGCCGCTGTCCGAATGCCTGGCCCGCATCGGACGCGGACCGCACTGCCTGTTGGCCTCCGGCCGGATGTGGGCCGGACCGCGAGCCGTGAAGTGCCTCGCGCTCGGGGCGCGGGCGGTCGGACTTGGCCGGGCGGCGCTGCTCGCGGTAGATGAGGACGCCGACGCCGGCCTGCGCCGTCTGCTCGAATGCCTCGCGCTGGAACTCCGGCTGCTGATCAGCGCCCTCGGCAGGTACCGGGCGGACGATCTCGGACCGGACGACGTCTGGCTGCGACCCGACTTCGCCGATGACACAGAGGAGAACACCTGGCAGGCAGTGAGCCGGTAGCCGAGCTGAACGCCCAATTCAGCAGCCCCACGGCGACCCCGACAGAGGAGACGGCGCATTCCTGCACGGCGCCGATGAAGTGCTGGTGTACGAACTGGTCCCGGCCACGGCGTTCGGTTTCGGCCGAGGCGAATTCAGCCAAACCCACTGGAGCTTCCCGCACTGACACCGGCATGGGTGCGCTAGCGCGGGTATAAGCACCAGGCGCTTCATGGCACCGCCAATGGCGAACATGGCTACACAGCTGGGTGACACAGCGACGCCAATGGGAGACACGCCCACGACCCGGTAGGAGCCGGCGTGTCTCCCATCCACGTAGCCATGTCACCCGGTTAGGTAGTCGTGATGCCCATCCGCGCACGTGCCCGCTACCACGTTCGAACACGCATTAGGCGGCGGCGCCCTTTCTCGCGGCTGGCACGAGCAGGCCCCGGCCGGCCAGGTTCGCCATCAACGACCGGATGCCGAAGCTCCATGGCGGCGCTTGCTCCGCTTTGTTGACAATGTTGACCAAGGTGCCGAGCGTGGGGCTGGAGATGCGCACGATGTCGCCACGGTGGTGGGTGAATCCAGCACCGGGCGTGCCCCGGTCGTCGGTGGGGGAGAACCACGTTCCGGTATAGAGCAGGAAACCGTCCGGGTACTGGTGGTGCGCGCCGATGACGGTGGCGACCAGGTCGGTCACGTCCCGGCGGATCTGGCTCATCGAGCCGGTCGCGTGGAGGGTTAAACCGTCCGTGCCGATCACGTCCACGCGCACCTCAGCGGCTCGGATGTCATCGAGGCCGAATTCCCCGTCGAAGAGGCGCAGGAACGGTCCGAGCGCGGCGGAGGCGTTGTTGTCCTTTGCTGTGGGCGACAACAGGTCACTGCGGTCCGCGATGTCGCTCAGGGTGACATCGTTGCCGAGGGTGGCGCCGACGATCCTGCCGTCCGAGCGCACGGCCAGCACCACTTCCGGCTCGGAGCTGTTCCGCTGCGACGACGCCGCGACACCGATCTCGGCACCCGGTCCGACCGCCGAGAGCACGGGGGCTTTGGTGAACAACTCGGGGTCGGGACCGAGGGCGACCTCCAGGTGTGCCGACCACAACCCTTCGCGCAGCAGGTATTCCTTGGCAGCGGCCGCTTGTGGCGAACCAGGTGTGACGGCGAGCAGGGTCCCGCCGGTAGCCGCCTCGAGCTCGGTCCTGACCGCCGTGGCCCTCATGGGGTCGACCTCGTCGACGACGTTTTCCAGCATGCCGCCGGCGAAGCTCAAGCCGATCGCCTTCACCACCTGCAGGTCGGCCGGTGCGAGCAGGGTCACCGCACCACCGGATCGATCGGACAGCGTAGTGGTGAGGACGTCGGTCAGCGGCCAGCTCTTGCGCGCCGGCGCGGTACGCGCGACCGCCACCGGATCCGGCAGCTCCACCAGGTCGGCCAGCGTGGCCGCGGTGTCGGTGATGTCGGCGATCCACTCGCCCCGCACCACCACCACGGATGGACCGTTCTCCTCGGGGTCGTACACCCGCCCGACGAGCAGTGCGTCGTGGTAGTCGTGCGGAAGTGCGTCCCGAACCGTGCTCAGCAATACCTCGTCCACCCTTAGCTCCTTATGCGGCGAACCGGTTGTTCGTATCCAAGGCTGAATCCTCCGGCGGAGCCTTTTTTCTCCGGACGGTGAGCACATAGGCGATGGCCATGAGGGCGCCGGCGTACAGGAGGCTGATGCCGAAGAACGGCAGGATTGCGACGGTCGTGATGATGACCAGGACGAGGCAGAGTTGAATCGCACGCCCTTGAAGTAAGCGGCGTGCCGCGAGGAACGTCGCGAGGAATATCAACAGGAATGCCGCCGACGTCGCGGTGATCAACCGCGTTTCGATGCTGCCGGTAATCGCCAGCAGTCCGACCGGGATCCCGTAGCCCGGAATGAGGAACAGCAGCGCCGCGAACGGTACCCGGTGGTGACCCGATACTTTCGTCAGCACGGCCGGGAGCAGTCCGTCCCGGGCGGTGGAATAGATCACGCGCGACGTTCCCAGGACCCACACGTTGGTCGCCAGCAACAACAGCACGACGGCGACGACGTTCCCGATCCGGGACGCCTCCGGACCGCCGACCACCTGGAGAAGTGTCGCGAATGCCGTGATCTGCTCGCCATCGGCGGCACCGGGCGGCAGCACGAGGACGACAGTGACCGACATCGTCATGTACAGGGCGCCGACCGCGAGCACCGCCCACAGAATGGCTTTGCGGTACGTCCGCCGGGGATCGACTACCTCCTCCGCCACGGGTGCGGCGTTCTCCCAGCCGATGAAGCCGAAGAAGCAGATGATGAGTGCCTCGCCGAGGGCGAGCCAGCCGTGCGGCGCGACCGGTTCGAGGTGCGCGGCCTCCGCCTTGGGCATGGAGATCGCCATCACGATCACGATGAATGCGATGAGCGTGATCAGTACCGCGCCCTGGACCCGGCTGCTGACCTTCATGCCCAGGAGGCTGAACAGGATCGAGCCGACCATAATCGAAAAGCCGACCACCAGGATCAGTATAGTGGGGGGATCGGAGTCCCAGATGTTCAACAGGTAGCGCGCGGCCGCCAAACCGAGCACCGGGTTGCCGACCAATAGCGTCAGCACCAGCATTGCCGAGGCCATGCGAGCGGCCCTTGGCCCGAAGGCGTACTCAATGAATTCGGCGATTCCGCGGCTCGTGGGGTGACGGATCGACAGCCTGGCGAAGATAATGGCCATCGGGTAGGAGAAAACAATCATCATCGCCCACGCCACGAGCGACAGCGGCCCGGCCTTGGCGGCGGCGTGTCCGGGGAGAATGAGCACGCCGACACCGATGACCGAAATAATGTAATGGACCACCAGTCCAGGAGTCCGCAACTCCCGCCGGAGCACGACGGGTTTAAGCCGGCTGGTCATCGCAGCACTTCCCGAATCTCGTCCAACACCATGCTGACCATCGAACCGGTGCCCGCGCGCCCGACCAGCCCGATACGGAAGGTGTTGTCCTCAAAGGGAGTCATGCCGCCGCCAACCATGATCCCCGCGTTGCTGGCGAGCTGAGCGCGGATGGCGTCGGCCCGTGGATCGGTCACCACGACAAGCAGGTTCGCCGCCCATTCGTCGCGCGCCGACAATCGCAGTCCCAGCCGGCGAATCCCGGCGCGGCATTCGCCGGCGAGCCGCTCGCGCGCCTCGATCCACGTGTCGATCCCGACCGAGCACATTCGCCGCACGCTGCTGGCCAGCACCTCGACCAACGTGGTGGGCATGGTCACCGGGGTGGGTTCCAGGCCAGGGCACTCCTCGCTGGCGCGGTCCCAGTTGGCCAGGTCGAAATACCACGTGGGCGGCCGGCACGAGCGGCTTTCGACCCGCAGTTTGCCCCGGGCGGTAAGGGCCACAATGGCGAGTCCCGGCGCGCCACCGAGGCCCTTCTGCGATGCGGTGACGAGCGCGTCGAGACCCATCCGCGTCATGTGAATACGCTCTCCGCCGGCGGCCGCGATCGCGTCCACGAGAATGACCGCCCCGGCGTCATGAGCCAGCGCGGCCAGTTGTTCCACTGGATGGCGCACCCCGGTCGCCGACTCCACCTGGGTCACCAGCACGCCGTCGCAAGCCGGCAGCAACTCGCCGACGCGCTCCGGGTCGACCGGCTGGCCCGGCACGCAGGGGGCGATCCGGACATCCAGTCCGTGCGCGCGTGCCATCGTCATCAACCTGCCGCCGAAGTAACCGGAATCCACCACGACGACGCGCTGCCCCGGTTCGAACAGGTTGAACAGCGCCGCATCGAGGCCCGCCGAACCGGAGCCGGGCAGCAGATACGTGTGCCTCGCGCCGAGGAGCGCGGTGAGGTCGTCGATCACCCGCCGGAACCGCGGAACCCACCGCTCCCCATAGTGCGGCTGGATCGACCGGCCGAGGACCTCCTGCTCGTCGGGGTCGAGCCGGCATGGACCGGGGATCATCAGATGCTTGACATCGCCCGCACCGAGCGCTCCATCCGCGCTGAACGGATCCGAGGCAAGCATGCTCATCGCAGTCCCCTTTGTCAGGCCGCCAGCTGACCTTTCACGACGGCATACCGCCGCTCCGCGATCTCGGTCAGACCCCGCCACAGGCGCTCAACGTCGGCGCGAGTGGTGTGGATGTTGCCGATCGACACCCTGATCACGTAGCCGTCGTCGATCACCGCATGCGACACGAACGCCTGGCCCGACTTGTTGAGCTCGTCGACGATCCCGGCGTTGAGCGCGTCGACGACCGATTGGTCGCGTAGCCCCGCCGGCTCGAAACGCAGGCACACCAACGGATAGATCGACGTCACCGGACACGTCCAGTCGGGGTGGCCGGCGACCTCGCCGCGCAGCCAGGTCGCGAGCTGGACGCTGTGCTCGAGCCGCTCGGCAAGACCGGCACGGCCGAACGATCTGATGACCCACCACAGTTTGAGCGCCCGGAAGCTGCGGCCGAGTTGCGGCGACAAGTCCATGTAGTCGACGATCTCCGCGTCCTGCGGCGAAGTCAGGTATTCGGGTACCAGCCGGAAGGTGTTGGCCAGCGCGCCACGGCGCCGGCAGTACAGCGCGCTCGCCTCCATCGGTATGTACAGGCACTTGTGGGGGTTCACGACCAGCGAGTCGGCCGCCGTCAGGTCTTCGACCGCGCCGGCCAGCGAGGGCGCCAAGCGCCAGAACCCACCGAATGCGGCGTCGACATGCAACCAGACACCGTGGCGCGCACAGACTTCGGCGATCCGGGAAATCGGGTCGGCCGCACCGACGGACGTCGTGCCCACGGTGGCGACGACCGCGACGGGCTTGGCACCGGCGGCGAGATCGTGCCGGATCGCCTCGTCCAGCGCCTCGGGCACCAGCCGGTAATGCTCATCGTGCGGCAGGTTGATCACGTTCGCCTGGCCGAGGCCGAGGGTGATCGCCGCCTTCTCCACCGAGCTGTGCGCCTGATCCGAGGTGTAGATCCGCAACCGGGGAACGGCGCGCCCGGCGATGCCGTGGACGCGTACGTCGTCGCCCAACGCGGCGTCCCTGGCCGCGGCCAACGCGTAGAGGGTGGCGAGCGACGCACCGTTGACCAGGACGCTGTCGGCGTCCCGCGGATAGGAGGCCAACTGTGCGACCCAGTCGAGCACCACGCGCTCGAGCGCGGAGGCCGCTGGCCCGCTTTTCCACAGCATCGTGTTGACGTTCAGCGCCGCGCTCAGCGTCTCGGCCAGGATGCCAGGAAAGCTTGCGCTGTTGGAGAAGTAGCCGTGGAACGACGGGTGGTTCCAGTGCACCAGGTACGGCATCACCCGCTCGCGGGTGTCCGCCAGCACGTCCGCGAAGTCCTCACCCGTCTCCGGCAATTCCTTGCGCACCAACGCCATCAGGTCCGCGCTGGAACGCGGCACGGTCACCGGTACCTCGCGGATCGACTCGAAGTGCTCGCGGATCATCCCGAGCAGTTCGCGGCCGTGCCGTTCGAAGTCCGCGGGACGCCAGTCACCCGGCTCCTCAGGAGGCATTGGCCGCCTCGTCCCGGAACAGCGCGGTCACGTCTCCGTCGTGGTCCACCGGACGGTCCTCCCAATCCCAGCCGCCGGACACCGCGACCGTGGCTCCGGAGATGTACGCGGCGCGGTCCGACACCAGGAACGCCACCGCCTCCGCGATGTCCTGCCCGGTGCCAAGCCGACCAGCGGGGACCCGCTTGGCCATCCACGCCGCCTGCTCGACGGGCAGGTGACCGTTGTCGATCAGGCCGGGGGCGACGCAATTCACGGTGATGCCGTAGGGCGCCTCCTCGGCCGCGAGCGATCGGGTCAGGACGGTGATCCCGGTCTTCGCGACGGCGTACGCGGCGAGGTTCGGTGCGCCCCGGATCAGCAGCGTTGGGCTGAGACCGATGGTCACGACGCGCCCGTATTCCTGCTCCCGCATGGCCGGCAGCGCCGCACGGGTCACGTAGAACGCCGAGTTGAGGTTGCTGTTGATGACGTTGTTCCAGCGGCTGACGGACGTGGCGGCGACGGGGCTGAGGGTGAACTCGCCAACGTTGTTGATCAGGATCGTGACGCCGACGCCGAAGTGCTCGGCGGCCGCGCCGACCAGGCCCTCCGCCTGCTCGGGATCGCACACGTCCGCCTGGAACGCGGCGGCGTCCGCGCCCGCGGAGCGCAACCGCTCCACGAGCGACTGGGCGCCGGCGGCGTCGGAACGGTAATTGACCGCGACCCGGGCACCATCCTGCGCCAGTCGCTCGCACAGTGTCCGGCCTATTCCGCTGGCCGCACCCGTGACGAGGGCGACGCGTCCTGCGTCAGACATCGCGTCAACTCACTAGTGGTGGTGGTCGTGGTCGTCGTCGTGGTCGTGCTCGTGCGGCACCTCGGAGAGATAGGTGATCTCGCGCGGCGACGTGCAGTACTTGGCCTGGAAGTCGTCGATGAGTGGGCCCTCCGAGGCTGTCAACTCCACTGCCTCTTCCCGGCTGCGCCAGGGGTACAGCACCCACACCTTCGTGGGCTCGTCGTCGTGCTGCAGGAACGTGGCGTGGCCGAGAAAGGCCGGGTGCTCGTGCGCGGCCGGCCCTACCAGGTCATCCATCTCCTGCATGAGCTCGGGAATCCGGTCGATGACCTCTTCCTTGAATCGCCAGGTCTCGAGGACGTGAATCATTGCGATGTCTCCTCAGTATCGTCCTTGGACTGATAGAACTCGTCGAGCAGCGACGTCACTCCCGGTACGAAGCGTTCGCAGACGAGTATGTGGTTTCTGCGGTTGCGTGACTGTGCCGCCCACAACCGGGTGGCTGACGCGCGCAACGGCCGCGGCACGTTACCGGTGCGGTCGAGCTGCTTGAATCGCCGGCGCAATTCTTGGAGTTGATCGGTCATCAAATCGTGTTCGAGGTTCATGGAGCCGGAGAAGCCGGGACTGGTGAATGGTGGAGCCATTGACGGGCGGATCACTCGATCGTATAGCTCGGGGCTGAAGTCGGCGGCATATCGCATCGTCGCGGTCGCGGCGTCATAGACGACCCGAAGCCGATCGAATATCTCCCCCAATTCGGACCAGCGAGCGGACTCGAGTGCCCACTTGGCTTCGGCGAGGAGGGTGTTCATCGTGGTGAGGTGCAGGTGGAACATCTGGTGGCCGAGCTTCCAGCGCAGCACCGCCTTGTCGGCTCCCGGCACGGCCGAGATGGGGCGGGTCACGCCGCCACCTCTCCGACCGAGGGTGGGGCAAGCCATTTCTCCAACGTGCTGTGCAGGACGACAAGGCAACCGGCCAGAATGTCGTTGCGGTCCTCAGCGGACAGATCGCTGTTGTCCAGATCGGCCAGGATCTGGCGCTGGACCTCCAAGCAGGACTGGGACCACCGCACCAGGTCCGGCTCCTCGCGCACGATACGGAAATATCCGTCGTACTCCGCCCGGCCGGATCGTCCCGTTTCCGGGTCGGGAATCAAGCCGTCGCTTGGCAAGCCTATGGGGCTGACCAGCCCGTAATCCAGCGGCGTGCCGTCAGCCTCCTCATCGGGCATGGTCACCCTCCAGGTGGCGGCGTACCACGTCACTCGCGTTCTTTCCCGGCATTCCGAATACGCTGCCACCGGGACGCGTCCCCGCGGCGCAGAGATAGAGACCGGGAATGGGCGTGTGATAGTCGGCGAATCCCGGGACCGGACGCCCGGCGAACATGTCGAGGGGTGTCATCGCACCGTGGTAAAGGTGTCCGCCGGGCAGCGCGAGGTCGCGTTCCAGGTCGAGCGGGGTGAGCACGCGGCGATGAATGACGGATGCGGTCAGCCCCGGCAAATAGGGCTCCACATAGGCCAGTATGTCGTCGGCGAAGGATTCCCGAATGTCGTCCCACGTGGTGCCGGCGAGCGTGTAGGGCACGTACTGCACGTACATGCTCATGACGTGCTTGCCGGGTGGTGCCAGGTCGGGGTCGAGAATGGTCGCGATCGTGCACTCCACCTGCGGCTGCGAGGGCGGCCGGCCCAGTTTGGACTCGGCGTGCACCCGGTCGAGGTGGTCCAGGCTCGGCAGGACCACAATGGTCCCCCGCAGGTGCGGGCCCTCGCCGTCGAAACCACGAACCGAGGGCAGGCGGTCCAGCGCCAGGTGGATCTTCGCGGCGACCCCCTCGTAGTTGCGCCCCTCGATCACGCTGCGGTAGCTGGCCGGGACCGCGTCGGCGTCGAGAAGACGGAGGAAGGTCGTCTTCGGATCGGCCGCCGAGACGATCACGCGGCCCTTGAGCCGGCGGCCGTCGGCCAGCTCGACAGCCTCCGCGCCGTCGTCGCCGACCACGATCCGCTCCACCGGCACCCCGGTGAAGATGTCGGCTCCGTACTCGGTGCAAGCGGAGGCCAACGCTTGCGTGATCCCGCCCATGCCGCCCTTGACCTGGCCCCACAAGGGTCGGCCGGTCTCGGTCGCGCTCATTTGGTGATACAGCATGAGATACGCCGTGCCCGGCATGGACGGCCCGGCGTCGACACCGATCGTGCCGTCGGTACCCAAGGTCACCTTGAGCTCGTCCGACTCGAACCACTCGTCGAGCACATCCCGCGCGCTGCCGAACAATACCGTCACCAGCCGGCGAAGATCGTCGTCGGGAAGGCTGACGGCCGCACTCAGCGCGGCCTTCAACGCGGCAGGGTCATTGAACAGCGGCGTCCGCGACGCACCGATCAGGTACGGCTCGACGAACCGCGCGAGCCGGCGCATCGTGTCCCCGTATTCGGTGTACACCTGTGCGTCGCGCTCGGAGAATTTGGCGATCTCGGCCAGGGTCGCGGCATCGTCGGTGCCCAACATCAGGGCGCGCCCGTCGGGAAATAGCCCGGTCACCGATGGGTCCCGCGCAATGATCTCCAAACCGTGCTTGGTCAGGCTGAGATCATTGATGATCTCCTGGCGGAACAGCGAGGTCACCAGGCTGGCCGTGGAGAACCGGTAGCCGGGAAAGTACTCGTCGGTGACACAGGCGCCGCCGACCGTGTCCCGGCGCTCGACGACGGCCACCCGATAACCCGCCTGTGCCAGGTAGGCGGCGCAGACGAGTCCATTGTGGCCCGCCCCCACGATCACCGAATCGTAGGATGTTCCGTCCAATTCGTCTAAGCTCACGGCCAGATCTCCGATCTGGGTCGGCACGAGTACGACATTGAAAGGGGACCGGTCAGCCTCAATCCACTCCAGATGATCGGATCCATCGTCATGCCCCGGCCACTGGATCGCATCTCTCAGATTGCCTCGCGCGGCCGAAACGTTGATCGGTCCGGCTGGATCTGCTGAGGTGAGCCTTGGTGTGTGGAATGAAGGGAGCGGCCGGTGCCGCACGGGATTCTGATCAGGTGGACGGGCGGTCCGGAGGTGCTGGAGTACGCCGAGATCGAGCCGGGGTCGCCGGGGCCGGGTGAGCTCCTTGTCGAGGTGCACGCCGCCGGGGTCAACTACATCGACACCTACCAGCGGGAGGGTGTCTACCCGAGGGAGACGCCGTTCGGGCTCGGCCTGGAGGGCGCCGGCGCGGTGCTCGAGGTAGGCGAGGGCGTCACCGAGTTCGCCCGAGGGAACCGGGTCGCGTGGATGGACGGCACCGGCAGCTACGCCGACCAGGTGGTGATCAAGGAGTCGGTGGCGGTCCGCGTCCCGGACGGGATACACGACGACACCGCGGCGGCCGCGCTCATGCAGGGCGTCACCGCGCAAATCCTTGTCACGTCAACGTATCCGATCAAGCCGGGCGACACCGCCTTGGTGCACGCGGCGGCTGGCGGGGTCGGGCTGCTGCTGGTGCAGCTGGCGAAGGCCAAGGGTGCCAAGGTGATCGGCACAGTGTCTACAGTGGACAAAGAGCGGCTGGCCAGGGAAGCCGGGGCGGACGAAGTGATCCGCTACACCGAGGCGGACTTCGTCGACGAGGTCGTCCGGCTCACCGACGGCAGGGGCGTCGAGGTGGTCTACGACAGCGTTGGCAAGACCACGTTCGACGGCAGCCTGAAGAGCACCGCCCGGCGCGGGATGCTGGTGCTGTTCGGCGCTTCCAGCGGACCGGTCCCACCGGTGGACCCGCAGCGGCTCAACGCGGCCGGGTCGATCTTCCTGACCCGACCCAAGGCGGACGACTACACGGTCACGCCGCACGAGCTCCGCGAGCGCGCGCGCGAGGTTTTTGAGGCCGTTGCCGCCGGCACGCTGTCGGTGCGTATCGGCGGCCGTTATCCGCTGTCGTCCGCCCGGGCCGCGCACGAAGACCTGCAGGGCAGG
>WUUC01179469.1_pt1 | contig 23592 bp, 18 predicted proteins | sample 6278441 | NCBI WGS metagenome assembly WUUC01 (sample SAMN13675441, study PRJNA597444) | soil metagenome | isolation source: soil | place: USA: Washington | collected 2017-10
ACAACATCAGTGCGACCGTCGATGTTGATATCCCCGACGTCGATGTAGACGTGCGGCCAATCCCAGCCCTGTGCAAACTTGTGCGGGCTCCAGCTGCGCTTCCCCCATCCACCCTGGTTCTGGTACCAAGTACCGTTCACCACGACGTCTATACGGCTGTCGCCATTGAGGTCGGCAACCTTTAAGCCTTCTCCTTCGGGGGCGGAAATCGTAAAGCGGGCCCACTTGTTGGGAGCCTGCTGGCGGTAGAAGAACAACGTCGCGCCAGTGCCATTGAAAGCGCTTTGGTCGCGACCGACCAGGTCAAGATCCCCATCGTCATCGAGGTCCGCTGCCTCTACGTCGTGCAAGGACACGGCGTCGATCACGTTAGCCTTCCAGCTTGAATTCTGGTACCAGAGCAGCTGTTCCTCCGTAGTGCTAACGATGTCGTTGTGCCCATCATTGTCTATGTCGACGACTTCGTGATCCGTACCGAAAGCCTCGCCGGTCGCAATCGTGCTCCTTGCCCAAGACGGATTTCGATACCACACCAACTCCTCTGAGCCATGAGCGCCAACCACGATATCCAGGCTACCATCACCGTCGATATCACCTGCCGCCTTGCCCCACGGGTCTAGAGAATATTGCTCATCGATGATGACGTGGCGAAAGCCCGTCAGCTCGGTGCGCTCACGATCGGCTGTGCACGAGAGTAACCCTAGTGACGATAGGCCCAGGTATACGAAACCTTTCAGCAGACGCTCGCGCATCGGAGCCGCTACGGATAAACGCGCACCTCGGGTATGGGCACGACGAACTGTCCGCCCCATTCGCGGATGTAGGCCGCCTGCGCCATCATCTCCTCTTTCAGGTTCCAGGGGAGTACGAGGAGGTAATCGGGCCTGGTCTCTCTGATCCGCTCCGGTGGGTAGATAGGAATATGAGTCCCAGGCGTGTACCTGCCGTGCTTATATGGATTGCGGTCGACCGTGTAGTCGAGGAAATCACGGCGGATGCCACAGTAGTTCAACAGCGTATTTCCCTTGCCGGGCGTACCGTAGCCGACGATGGCCTTCCCCTCACGCTTAGCACGAATGAGAAACTCCACCAATGCGTGCTTGCTCCGCTCTACCTGCTTCGCAAAATACGAATAGGTCTCAAGCGACATCAGTCCCTGTTCTATTTCCCACTGCCGCAGCGCATGCACTCGTTCGCGAACGGGCTTGGTTCCATCGGCTGCATGGCACGCGAAGATGCGCAGCGACCCGCCATGACTCGGCAATTCCTCGACATCGAACACCGTAAGCCCGTGCGCCGCAAAGACCTTCTCGACGGATATCAGCGACAAGTAGGAAAAGTGCTCGTGGTAGATGGTGTCGTACTGATTGAACTTCATAAGCTGCGCGAGATGCGGAAACTCCATGGTCAGCACGCCACAGGTTTTAAGCAGCACCTTCAACCCTGCTACGAAGTCATTCAGCGCAGGAACGTGTGCCAGTACGTTGTTGCCGACCAGCAAATCGGCCTGCCCGTGCTGAGCTCGAATCTCGTGTGCACTGAGCTGCCCTAGAAAGCGCACTACCGTTGGGATTCCTTTTTCGATCGCCACTCTCGCCACGTTGGCTGCGGGCTCAATGCCCAGGGCGGCGATGCCGCGCTTGACGAAGTGCTGCAGCAGATAGCCGTCGTTGCTTGCGACTTCCATTACCTGGCTCTTGGCATTGAGCCCGAATTGCCCGATCACCTGTTCGGCATAACGTCTCGCGTGCTCGACCCAGCTGTCAGAATACGACGAGAAGTAAGCGTATTCGCTGAATATGCCGTCCGGAGCGACGTACTCGTCCAATTGAACGAGGAAACAGTCTTGGCACACGCGCACGTGCAGCGGGTAGAAAGGCTCCATGTGATTGAGCTGTTGCGGGGTCAGATAGGATTCACAAAGCGGCGACATGCCCAAGTCCACCACCGTATGGTTGAGTTTGGCGTTACAGAACCGGCACGCCGGCTCCGAGGTGGCCTTTATGTCTAACGCAGCGTTGGCTTTCATTTCGTTACTTTCCTCGCATAGGGCGCAAATTGCTCAAAGGCGACTGCAATGCTTCCAGGAGATCGGTGCACAATTTGTTACGCGCCCAGACCAGTTGCTTTATTACATATCGGTAACACTTCAGCTTCTGTAGAAAGCTCACTGGCGCGCGGGAGATCGCAGAAATGTACGCCGCATTGAGCTTCCAATGCTGAAACAACATCCGATGGTCGCGCTTTGGATAGTAATGCTCCAAGACCTGCTCGGAACTCTTCATGCGCGTGGCCGTTTGTGGATCCATGCGTCGGTGATAGAGGTAATCCGGCACCTCGTAGAATTTCCCGTGCAGCGCGAGCTCCGCCACCATGTTGATGTCAGACGAAAAGTACACCTTTATGAGCGACGTCTTGCGTAAGGCATCCGACCGGATCAGACCATTCATCACGTTATTCAGCCGAATCGAGGTGAGCAGTCGCGTAAAGCGCGTGTGCGGGTCATCATCCATCAAGTGGAGGTCGTCCGAGTAATACTCCTCGGTGCCTAACGATTCGTTGAAAAGCAGCGTTCTTGGATAGCAGAGCACCACGTCCCGATGTCTATCGAGCACCTCCACGCATCGTTGGAGGAACGTCGGTGCGCAGATATCGTTAGAAGACGCCCATTTGAAGTAGTCTCCCCAGGCGTAACGAAATACCGCGTTATAGTTGTCGGACGCACCGATATTCTCTGGATTCCTGTAATACCGAATGCGACGGTCTTGCGCCGCGTAAGCTCGGCTGATCGACTCCGTATTATCGACAGAGGCATTGTCCGAGATGATGAATTCGAAATCGCCATATGTCTGCGCGAGGATGGACTCGACAGCTTGGGCGAGCCAGCGCTCGCCGTTGTAGACCGGCATGCCGATGCTGACCTTAGACATCACGACCTTCCTCCGTCGAACCCTGGTGCTCATGCCGCTGATGTTCTTGATTCCGCACGGTTGAAGCCATCGCTTGATCATCCTTGATTACTGCCACGCTGCGAAAGATCAGATCGTTACCGGTGGTTCCAAGGGAAACCAACCGCGCATCTCGTGATGCGGATAATGAAGAAGTTTTTCGCCCGGCCACAATATATGTTTGCCGTTGGGCCGGACAATATCACGGTAATCGATTCATCGGATTTTATCCCCCACCCATCAGCAGATCGCGAATTGCTAGTTTGTCTGACGACAGCGCTGTGATACTGGATGCGATCACGCTAGCAACGGTCCCGTATTCGGGCACTTCAACACTGGCCGGCGACTTTTCAGCAGACGTAGCCGTCGTTCCAAGAGGCGATACTTATGACAGACCTCCTGCATGACCTCATTAGACATGCGGCCGCGCGGTGGCCACAAGCAGATGCGCTGATTTATCAGCGCCAGACTCTCAGTTATCGCGAATTGGATGCCCTGGTCGATCGCGTAGCATGCGTTCTGACGAATGCTCTTGGCCTTGGAATGCAGGAAAGAGTAGCCGTATACCTCCCTAAGCGCGTGGAGGCTGTAGCCGCGATGTTTGGTGCGGCGCGCGCCGGCGGAGTCTTTGTGCCAATCAATCCGCTGCTAAAAGCCGAGCAGGTGGCGCACATTCTTAATGATTGCAACGTGCGCGTCCTCGTCACGACCTCCGACCGTGCGGCGGCACTAGCGGGGTCGTTGCGCGGCTGTCAAGACGTGACGACCGTTGTCCTAGTGGACGCCGACGCAGTGACGTCACTGGACCTTTCCCCAGCGCGCACACTGGCTTGGGAAGCGCTATTAGATCAGGCTGGCGCGGCTCATCTTCATCGCGTGATCGACATGGACATGGCGGCGATCCTTTACACATCCGGAAGCACGGGTAAACCCAAAGGGGTTGTGCTCTCTCACCGAAATATGGTGGCAGGCGCTCGCTCCGTCGCTGAATATCTCGCCAATCGGCCTGAAGATCGCTTGCTTGCGGCTCTCCCGTTCAGTTTCGACTATGGCTTCAGCCAACTCTCCACCGCCTTTGAGACCGGCGCCTGTGTCGTTCTCATGGATTACCTCCTGCCGCGAGACGTGATCAAGGCCGTTGCGAGCGAAGGAATAACCGGCCTGGCGGGAGTTCCGCCGCTGTGGATTCAATTGGCGCAGCTTGATTGGCCAGAAGCGGCACAGAGGAGTCTTCGCTACATCACCAACTCCGGCGGTGCGATGCCAAAACCCACGGTGCTGCGTCTGCGCCAAGCTCTGCCGAGCACAAGTGTGTTCTTGATGTATGGATTGACCGAGGCATTTCGCTCGACGTACCTGCCACCGGATCAAGTGGATACACATCCAGAGTCCATCGGTAAGTCGATACCTAATGCGGAGATCATGGTCGTGCGCTCAGACGGTTCACCCTGCGCACCCGGCGAACCCGGCGAGCTAGTTCACCGCGGCGCGCTCGTGGCGATGGGCTATTGGAACGACCCTGAGAAGACCGCCGCGCGTTTTCGGCCGGCGCCGAATCGCGCACAGGGCCTGGTCCTGCCCGAGATTGCAGTCTGGTCCGGCGATACGGTAGTGAAGGATGAAGACGGATTTCTCTATTTTGTAGGCCGCCGAGACGAAATGATCAAGACCTCGGGTTATCGAGTCAGCCCCACCGAGGTCGAGGAAGTGCTGTACGCAACGGGCCTTGTCAAAGAGGCCTGCGCCGTGGGAGTGCCGCACCCGACATTGGGTCAGGCGGTCGCGGTCGTGGCGGTGGCTGTCGATGAAGATTCGGAACCTAGCAATGCGCTCCTTATGTCGTGCAAGGCCAGACTGCCGACTTACATGCAGCCTGCACACTGTGAATGGCGCGACGCCCTGCCCCGCAATCCAAACGGCAAGATCGATCGAAGCCTCCTCGCCCGCCAACTCAAGTCTCTTTTTGCCGAGGCAGTCGCATGAGCCCCGATGGCCGACCGGTTCATCAGATTGACTTGGCCTATCCGGTCATTGACGACTGCCTTCAGATCGGAGGCAAGCCGCTCACGCGGCTCGCCCAACAGGTGGGCAGCACACCTTTTTACGCCTACGATCGCAACCTTCTTTCCGATCGAGTACAAGCGCTCCGGGCGCATCTGCCCACCGGCGTCGATCTACATTATGCGATCAAGGCCAATCCTATGCCTGCGGTCGTACAGCACATGGCCATGTTGGTGGATGGCTTGGATGTAGCGTCCGCACGCGAGATGCAGACTGCTCTGGACACCGGCATGTCGCCGACCAGCATCAGTCTGGCAGGTCCGGGCAAGACGGAAAGCGAACTCTCGCGCGCGATCGCCGCCGGAATCATTATCAACATAGAATCCGAGGCCGAGATGGAGTCCATCAGCCGACTCGGCGGCAAGTTTGGGCTAAGACCACCGGTAGCGGTGCGGGTCAATCCGGATTTTGAGTTGAAGACCTCCGGCATGAAGATGTCCGGCGGACCGAAGCAGTTCGGAGTCGACGCCGAGCGGGTTCCCGCTATGCTCAAGCGTTTCGACGCGCTGAATCTGGACTTCATGGGGTTTCACATATTCAGCGGCTCGCAAAACCTGCGAATTGAGGCCATCCAGGAAGCACAGCAAAATGCTGTGCAGCTTGCGATAGAGCTGGCGCAATACGCGCCAGGGCCGGTGCGTTTGCTGAACATTGGTGGTGGACTTGGTATACCTTACTTTCCTGGTGATAAGCCGATAACTCTTGCGCCCATTGGTGAGAACCTGAGTCGTCTGCTCCCGCGGATTCACGAACACATGCCCGAAGCACAGGTGGTGCTGGAATTTGGGCGCTATTTGGTTGGAGAAGCGGGGGTATATGTGTGCCGCGTGGTCGATCGAAAGATCTCTCGCGGACAGGTATTCCTCATCACCGACGGCGGTCTTCACCATCATCTGGCGGCATCCGGGAATTTCGGACAGGTTGTAAGGAAGAACTATCCAGTGCTAATTGGAAACAAGGTAAAAGGCACGCGGCGTGAAGTTGTGTCCGTGGTTGGCCCGTTATGCACTCCATTAGATTTGCTCGCGGACCGGATGGAAATGGCCGAAGCGGAAGTGGGCGATCTGGTCGTGATTTTTCAATCCGGCGCCTACGGCGCCAGCGCGAGCCCTGTCAATTTCCTCAGCCATCCAGTGCCAGCAGAGGTGCTTGTCTAGTTATCTGGCAACGGGAACACGGCTAAATCATCCTCCAATGATGGCCAGCGCCCTCCTATGACAAGTTAGCGTCACACCCCAGCGATCATCAGACGCATCACTTCGACCAAATAGCGCCACCGCTGCCGTCATGAAATCCTTTAAATTCCGCAAACAATCAAGCATTCTGCAAACGACTGCATCCAAGCCACCGCCACGGAGAAATGCGAGAGGCTTCTTGCACCACGTCTCAAGACGCTACTACCGACTGAGCCAGCCACCTCTGTTGCCGCACTCGCTAACCCCTCGAAGGTGAAGAGGTTGCAAGCCAGTATTCCGATACGCTCACGACGTCGAGTCATCCAACATTGTTTGTACGGATCGTCTCCAGTCAGGTAATCCACTTCGACAACACGATCCTGATCGAGTACGTGCTTCATCAAGTGTGCGGTCAGAACGGTGCCGCTCGACAATTTGGCAAATCTCTCGTCATAAGCAAGCTTAAAGATGTAGGCTCGACGATGCATTACGAACCAAAACTGGGCCGCAATCGGCACATCGTCTCGCCAAGCCAGACCTAACCGCAGCCACCCGCGTCTGGCACATGTTCTAGCCCAAGCTGAAATGAAGTCGGGAAAGGGCTCGGGTTGCTTCCAGCTCTCGGCGTAGACTCTCTGATAAGCATCTATAGCCCGTTCAACATCTGGTAAATCCGCAACGATTTCGAGCCGACACCGACGGTCAGATTCAAACTTCTTCGTCTTCCGGGCCCACGTGTTATACAGCTGAGACGGACGTTCCTCGATATAGGTGCGAAATGACAGGTCATCGCATGGCAAATACCAGTTTCCAAAGCAAAAGTATTCCTTCGCATACCAACCGGTGGCTGCGAAGCAGCGACGCAAAGCGTGTACATCCCCGGACCCTCGGTCCATGGGGGCCAGCCCAACGCTAGCGAAGCGTGGTCGAAAATCGCTCAGCTGATCGATAAGTGGTTTAACGGACGCGACTCGATCGATGCTGGCTGTGATTACGGGCGAATACAGTGAAGCGTAATAATTGGTCAGAGCTTGGACGCGGCTGATCCTGCCACTTCCGTTGAGTGACGGACAAGCGTAAAGAAGCATGACGCTCTCCCCGCCGACTTCCCATTCCGGAACGACAAAAGTCCAATCGGATGCCGCAACGTGGTCGATCAGATTTAAGGTCCAGTCCGCACACGCAAACGGGTTCTGTTTGCCGGCTGCATCGAACAGCTGCCGCCTTTCTGATACATATCTCAGCACTTCCTGTTTAGGCATGATGCGCATGGTCAATCTGCTCGCTGTTCAGGCAAGTCACACGACGCGGATGGCGATCGCATAAACTTCTGTGTCTCAGATAGTTTCCACTTTCGGACCCGGCCTCGACGTCTGGATGCATGGCGCTCACGCCCCGTGACATACGCTCGATGGCGAGCTCTTGGACCTTTATCGCCGCGTTACAGTCTGGTACCCGGATCACGGAGAGCAGCGTGTTGACATTCTGCTCGACTCACTAGGCTGTATCCGCGAGGCAAAGCATGCTGTGAGGGCTCTGCCGAAGGTTCGCCCGAGACTGACTAGGAACGGACGCATGTCTTCACCTTTCCAATACGGAAAGACCGACAAGCACCATTGCCTTATCATTCCCTTTCCCCACGCATATCGCAGAAAGGAAGTAGGATCTTTCTCGGTATCGAACCAGCGTATAAGACCTCTCTGCGTCATTGCCGGCGGGTTTATGCCGACCGTGTGACAGTATTCGGTGTAGGGCAGGTTGACGCCATTTGCCACACATACCGCGATCCAAAAGTCTGTCCGGCCGAGCGTTGGCTCTATTATCCACATCAAACCGTCGCTATCTCTCTTTACCTCCAGCGATACGGGGCCAGAGAGATCAAGTCCAGAAAAGAATCTGACAGTGTATTCATAGAGTTCGTCATCGACGACTGGCTCTGCTATAAGGGTCTGCCCCAGCGCGGGTGGATAAGACATTAACTTGCGCCCGTCGAAGCGATTTATGACGCGCCCTCTATCCAGAAACAGGGCGCAAAAAGACAGTTTCGTGTCGTCGCCAGCGATGTACTGCTGCAGCAGAAACGGCAGGTCCGAGCTGTGCTGTCTCGTCAAGGCTTCCGCTGCCTCAATCGTCTCGAGTCTCCTGGCCTTGAAACCTCCCAGCGGTTTAACCGGTTTGATTATTATCGGAAACTCCAGCTGCTCTCGAATCGCTGCGAGATCCAACGCGTCCTTTATGATCCAGGATCGTGGGTAGCGAAGGCCGCGAGTTTGACAATGGGCCTCTAATGCAGATTTGTACAAGAGCTGCACTACTGCATCCACGCTTCTCGCCCAGCTCAAGCAATATAGCGGCTCCAAGCGGCTCCAATGCTTGGCTACTTCCAACACCATATGGTCGTTGATGACAAATAAGACCGGTTTCTCCGGGCTTCTTATGTCACTTGCCAATCGGATTAGGTTTTCGATTAGCTCACTGCCTACTATGGCAGAGACTAAATGGACTTTAGCGAGCCTCGTTCGGACTCCAGGAAGCGATCTATCACATTCTAGTGCGTGGACCTCGATATCATTAAAGGCTAGAGCTCTCACGGTAGCCAAACCATGAGAGCAAAGTCCGACCACAACCGCAGATGGTCGCCCGCTGTTTGATATTGAGGTTGTCATGCTGTGATATCCCTAATTTGCTAGTCGGGACTTGTCCCTCACCTTGTGCGGACTAGGTTTAGTCAGGAATGGGGCCGGATGATCCGAGGCCACGGTAACGCTTTTACTATTTCCATCTCTAGAGTTGACTGCTGAGAGTGGTTCCGCAATTTCCTGCCGAGGCATGACGGCCCAGTTGGGATAATCCGAATAAACTGGCTGTACTGCGGAAGTCATCAAGCGGTGCCAGGCGTCCTTCGCACCCGGAATTCGCGCGTCTACCGCAACCGCCAAAGCCGGCCTTAGGTTAGAGGGGTAGCCAGTCGGCGAATCTGCATAGCCTTCCAATTCGGCCCCCGGCGGGCAGTCGCCGATGGCTCCAAAGTTTTCCCGGTACAGCGTGGCGAAATCGGGCCACCAATGATCGTTGCTCAGGCCCACGGTCAACTCGTAAACCGCCGCTTTGATATAGCAATAGTCTTTGATACCCATGCGTCCCACGGGAAATCTCGCCTTCCAGTCGCGCATCGCAACGGCATCGAAACCGAGGTCGACCAGGTAACCCATGGTCCAGGTATAGAAGTCATCCATCCACGGCGCCAGCTCGTCATAGCCGTCGTAAGAACGTAGTGCGCCCAGCTGATTCGCCGAAGGATTGCTCGAATACAGCGCTTCGTTGTGCTCTAAATTATGTCGCACGCTAGCGGAGAGAAGTGGCTTGTAGGGGTGAGCGTCCGGCGTGGCGTAAGCGGCCTGTGCAAGGTTGCGCAGAGACCACGCTTGCCCTCGCACTTGCACACCGAAAATGCCCTTCGTGCCTTGACGATACCCATAGGGCGGGAGCGGATTGGCGCTGAGGTGGTTCCAAGAAGTCCAAAACTGCATCTCTTCCAAGTAGACGTAATCCCCGGTGACCAGATAAGAAACAAAACCGATAGAAGGCTGATGTGCTTGGTCTGCGACGTTGGGATTGTCGTCACCGGGCACGGGAATACCTCCGTTCACTTCCGGCTCATCGAATTGCGTGGTGAGCTCGGGATGATCTCCTATGGATACGGGCCTGCCGGTGTTCTCATCGCGGTAGTGGACGCTATACGATCCGGCGTCGTCATCATTGGCTAACATGCTATTGAAGGCGCGCCGGTCTGCACTGACGGCGTAAGTGGCCGCCCAGCGAGGCAAAGGACCGATTTGATATTGTGCACCCGTCGTTGGGAAATACTGCGTAAGCTCACCATGGGACATCGGCTTGGAAGTTTGGAGCATCTCGTTTAGATACTCTTCGGAAGGCCGGAGTGCGGGATAGTTAGGCAACGCACCCGTCGCCTGCAGGTATTCCGTATCCTGCTGTACATAGGCGCTTACTTCACGCCCCCACCAAAACTGTTTGTGCCAGCGAGTATGGTGATAGTGCTTCAGGGCGTCCACGTGATACACCTCGCGGCCGCCCATGGTGATGGTTGCGTCATAGGTGAATGCGCGCGGGTTTTTTACGAAAGTCCACCCGTTTTCGATTACGGCGTCCAGGCGCACCCGCTTGCCTCCGGCATAAGCCCTCACATGAAAATAGGCGGCTAGATGCGGGTGCAGATTGCCGGTTTGATCGGTCAGGGGGCCGCCAACGATCCATTCCGATACTAAAGGACCAGACAACCATTTTTCCGTTAGGCTCGCCTGCTGTAGGAAATCCTTCGCGTCGGCGGTATAGGTCTTACCATCAAGTTGTAACGAGACTTGTGCAGAGAACGGGCTTGTGAATAGCGCGCCGAGTTGCACCGGAGGGTCGTTCGGCTCCTCTGGACGTGAAGACAGCGACAAGGTGACGGTCTCGGAGGTGCCTAGCCGTGGCAAGAGTGCTGTCAGCACCGCATGCCGCAATGAGCCGTCAAGGTGTGTAGCTTTCCTATCGACCTGCAGTGCGATTGGAGCGCCGTCGAAAGCGCGCGCCATGATTCCTTCGCCTTCGGGAACATCGCCAGGCCGGAAGACCTGGCCGAACGTTATGGGAACCTCGGTTTGATCGGAACTTGCGAGATTGAGAACCTTGGCTGCAACGATTTCCGCAGCTTCTGCCCATGCGCTCGTGGCGCCAAGCGAGACAAGCAGGACGATAAGCCGCAGAAGACTTGCATAGGTCATGCAGTGCATTGCTTTGTCTTTTTTTGTAACTGGCTGGCTTCCAAAGCCAAGACTACTCGAACGGGATGAGTAAGTGTTTGGAAGTCGGGCGTCCAGGTCAGGGATCAGTGCCAATGGCCAGGTATCAGCGCAGCGGATGACCATGGTGCTATCGCACCATACCCTAGCGGGCATCTACCAACGGATCAAAGCAAGACGAATGGCACCAGTGACCGGCTGAAAGGATCGATGGATTGTATTGCGGCCGCTCAAGAACGCCGGACCGGTAATCCTCGACGGCAACGGCCGCAAGCCCACAGCGTGCCGGCCGAGCTGACCACTAGGAGCAGCACTGTCCACGAGTCGACTGCGCCACCACCACGTACTAAATTAACGTTCGAGGCTCGGACGGATTTCGAGTGTGAAAAGGTATTGCTAAGCTTATAGAGGTAAACGTTCTCATCCGCGCGATTAACCAGGATAAACGCATTCTCGGAAGGCACGTAGCGGAAGCGCCCGTACGTTCCGTTTTCGTTCGGTGCCGTAGGCACAACCGTATTGGTGGACGCAGCATCGATACGGCGCCATTCCCATGAATCGGGGTCTAGGATATATACGCTGGCACCGCCGGCCCAGCCGACGAACTTGCCGATGGCCGGGTCATACACGAAGCCTGGCGCTTGTGCGCTCTCGAGTGTCTTGGGTCCTGTCGTCCGAGGCTCCCTCGGGCTCCCTGGATGGTTTAAGTCCCAGACAAGCACCTTGTTGTTCTTGGCGCCGCCAGTCGCAACCATCACATGGTGGCTCGGATCGATCGCGGCGGTCGCGTAGTATTCAACGTAATGCTGCCCGTATGGGCCGGACCACGTGTCTGTGGTGTGATCGTAGGCGACCAGGCCAGCTTCATCGCTAAGGCAACCGTGATGCCATAATTTTCCGGTGAGCGCATCGTGCGCCGAGATCGAACCGATCATAAAGCCGTTGGCGGGTTTGGTCACTTTGATCTCCCAGCTCCCGCTGTCGAAGTTGAATGCATCGACGCTGTCGCTGTTGCGGTCGGAAGAATGATCACCGTAACTTGCTGCAACCCCTAGAGAGACCAGAGCATCCATTTCCGGCGAATATTGAATGTAGTTGTAGGTGTGCCTGGAACTCGGACGTGAGTCAGCGTATCGCACTGCGTCGGGCACAACTTGATTGTCAGCGGTCGGCTCCGTGATCCGCATCCACGCGAGGTTCCGCACATCGAACGCGTATAGCTCGTTGCCGGAATAATCGAGGTGGCCACCCCCCCAGACAATTAGCCGGTCGCGGCGGGTGTCATACGCTCCGCCAGACCAGGCATCCATGACACTGCGCGGACCCGTGTTGCCGCGCGGCGCCGGACTCGGAAATACTTTCTCAAGAGCCGAGTTGGGAACCTCGTACCAGTGGCCAGGCTGAAGATCATCAAGCGGGCTTGCGGCAATGTCCGGTGCAAGGCAGCACGGCACTAACAACAGCACTACGTCAAAGCTTCGCAACCATTTCTTACAGTTCATAGCCACAGTTTTCGGCTTTTCCAGCTGGGTGCCCACACAGCGCATCCAACAGATTAGCAAGCTCGGCTGTCTGAGCACGGCGAGAGTAGCTGGCGATCACCTCCTCGCGCGCTATTGGCGCCTCTCCCATGCGGACCGAATGTACAAACCTTTTCAGAGCGCCACGTATCTGCGAAACGTCGGTCAGCGCCGTCTGCGTGTCGATGCCACATGCGCTAAGCAGCCTGGCCGTATCCCCCTGTGGATCTGTCAACGCGAGAATCGGCCTGCGCGCGCGCAGATACTCATAGATCTTGGCCGGAATTTGATGGTTACAGCTCGAGCCCTGAAACACCAGCAATCCATCCGACGACAGCATTTCTGTGAGGGCCTGCTCGTAAGGAATCGCTGATTCGCAGGATACGACATCGCTAAGCTTCCGCGCCTCTAGCATCGGCCTGTAGTGATCGTCGTGATCTGTGCCGCGCAGCACGATGCGTAGCCAATCAGGGGAGACTTCCCCATTTGCTCGCATCAATGCGAGTGCGTCAAAGAACGGAATAGGATTGCGCTCTGACGGATACAGCTGACCGCTATGCAAGAGCGTGATGTGTCCCATGGGCGCAGCGGGTCGACGCACGGCGCATTCGATCGCCTCAAAGTTGTCCTCATCATAGCCGTTGGCGATCGTCTCCCAGCGTGACTTGGGTAAGTTTGGGTACCGTTCGGCGTACATGCGCAAAGTGCCCGGCGTGGTGAACACGACTTGCTGCGCTCGAGAGACGGTCTGGCGCTCAATCCAACGGGAGATCCGGCGCTGCCGCGGATCTGGAGGATAATGATCTTCGCTCATAGAATCGCGGAAATCCGCCATCCATGGCAGTTTCGTCAGTCGTGCTAACGTCATGCCGATGAGGTGTGCCGTCGCGATTGGATAGGTAGACCAGATGACCGACGGCTTGAGCCGATGGATGAGCCGAAGACCGACCGGGACCGCACCGAACCACCAACTCGCCCATCGGTCTGGTAAAGCCAGAAACCGCGGATACGCGCCCTTGAATGACAGATGCTTGGAAGTATCAAGAGCAAAAGCTCGCTTGATGGTGGCCTGCGCGGGAATTTCGTGCAGCTGATCGTCACCAACCTGGGCATATGCTCTCGGGTGCGCAGCGATGACGATCGGTTCCCACCCGTGATCACCGAGATAGCGCGTGAACTTGAGTGTGCGCTGCACACCGCTGCTGCCATGCTCTGGCGGGTAATGGTAGGCGATCATGAGGACGCGCTTTACCATGCACGTATCCACTCTAGCGTCCATGCACTCACCTGGTTTCGCCAGGCTTCGGATGAAAACGTATGGTTTGCTTCCATTAGCTCGCGCCGCGTCACCGTGGGCCGTGCGAGCACTTTGCGCCAGCGGCGCGATGCCGAGGTGACATCTTTGAACTCGGCGGCTGTAAGATCGTTGCCACTCATGATCAGCAACACGCGGCCTTTAAATGCCTGCAATCCACTTAGCATCCGCTCAGGAAACGGACGCGCCTTGCCATTGCTCTCTGTCCCTATCGCATGGATCTGGGGCCGTAATGCCAAGGTCAAGTTATCGATGAGCGACTTTGCCGCGTTGAACACCGGTACACGACCGCTGATGGCACGTCGCCAGAATCCAGGATCCCTCAGGTGCGATATATAGTAGTGACGGAGATAGGCCTTAGCCTCGCTAGCTTTGCTGCGAATCCAGGGATTCAGTAACACCAGGCCCGCAACTCGGGGATCGCGGCTCGCATAAAGCATCGCCGCCGAAGCAGCATCACACAGTCCCCACAAGACCACCCGCTGTACTTCTGGTTGCAGGATGCGAAAGGCGTCAATTCCGCTAGCGATATCTGCATCGATGTCTTCAAAGCTACCGGTGTCTCCCTCACTATCGCCCAAGCCGCGATAATCAAAACGCAGTACGGGAATGCCATTCCGCGCCAGTTCTCGCGCGAGTAGAACGAACTGTCGATGACTGCCAACACGATATTGGGGTCCACCGACCACGATGACGACACCCGTGTTAGCGGGTCGGCGTGTGCGATGCAGAATGCCGACCAGCTGAGCATCTTTGCAATGGAGCATGACCGGTTCTTCCAATCCGATCATCTGGCATCCACCGCCAATATCTCACATGTCTTGTCGAGCAACGCGGGTGCGACGGCAATCTCGGGCGTCGTCCAGAAGGGCTCGCCCGAAACCACATGACCTGTCGCTCTCACGCCGGCCGCCCGCCACCCGTCCACTAGCCGCTGTCCCGCGACCGAAAGCTGGCGCCCATGCTCAGGCGCCAACTCGATCCAATCTATGGGCGGTAGCCCAGCGCCGGGAATCGTCTCCATATTCAGCGCGTCCACACTCATCAGCATGTCTGACGCAAGGGTATAGCCAGCAACCTCGAGTGCCGCCCCTCGTCTCAGGCGTTCGCGCATCTGCCCTACGGTGCACTTGTCCTGTTTTCCCATAGCATCCGCGGCCACGCGCAGCCGGAGAAACTGGGTCATAAACGCGTCCCCGCGCACGACAGGTTGCCAAAACAACATGCGTTCCAAGGGCCATCGCTGGTTAACAGCGATCAGGTCCATGGCCAATAACGCTCCCAAGCGCAATCCCCAGAGCACGATGCTTTCCACACCGCGGTCTGAAAGCCAATCTGCCGCGCAAGCAAAATTTTCACGCCAAGTCTCCCAGCGCGCGTTGGCGAAGTCGCCTTCGCTGTCCCCGGTTCCATAGGCATCCACCAGCAATACCGCATAGCCCAGACGAGATAGTCGGCGCGCCTGCAATGCAGCCATCCGCCGGGCCTTGTTCATCTCCTCCGCGAATGGTGGAAAATAAAGCACGCCGCGCTTGGGAACCTGCTTGTTTGCAGGTGGGAAATACAGGGCAAATAATCTGCCGATGGAGCTGCAAAGATAGAACGGGGCGCCCTCTAAGGAGCCACTTTGTGTCACTCCCGCGCCTTTTTAGTGACGAATGCCGTGAGGCTGCCCAGTGTGGCAAACGTCTCTGCCGAGATCTCGTCGTCGTCGATAATGAAACCGTAACGTTCCTCCAAGGCCGTGATCACCGACACGACCGCCATTGAATCAAGCTCCGGCAGATTTCCCAGCAAGGGAGTATTGGGACACAAACCAATGGCCCGGTCTCCCAGTTGCAGCGCGTGACCCAGCAATGCTTTTACATCCTCAATCATGTTGCTTCCTCATTAGCGCTTGCTTCCTGCTATGCCGCCAATCCAGCGCGCGTAATCCGCGCCGGGTTGTGCTATACGCAAGCAATAGCCGCCATTTGCAACCAGCACTTGGTTGATCGTCACTCAGGGTTTGACCGGAGTCCGATAAAGCGAACTCAATTGCCCGCTCCCACTTGGCGAAGTCGATTTCTCAATCCATTGAGCGGATAGCCCAGCGCGTAGGCCTTATCGGCGTGCTCCGCGGCCTTGTCGTACTCACCGAGGTCGATGTACAGGAGCCCTAAGTTGTAATGCACTTCGGCCGACTCTGGCATCAACTCCATCGCCTGGCCGTATTCCCTAAGCGCTTCAGAAAGCTTGTTCTGCTTGTGCAGGAATATCCCATAGATCATGTGCGCCACGCCGTCCGCGGGCTTGAAGGCAATGGCGCGGCGGAAATAGCATTCCGGTGGATAATGCGGAGCATGGCCGGGAAAATCCGGCTGCAAGGCATAACGCGCCATGGCATATAACGCCCGGTGATGGTTAGGAAAGGCCCGTAGCGTATAGTCGAGATCGCCCATGATCGTTCCGGTGGAGCCTTTGATGAGGGCCTCGACCTCGGGCGTTAAGTGTACCTTCTCGACGATCGGCAAGTTTTCCGCGACGTGCGTGGCGTTCGTATAGTCGAAAGGGCCGTAAGCGTTCTCCAATTGCCCGCACCCGACTTCCTGCGAAGATGCATTACCAGCGAATGCTAGTAACATGAGCGTCGTCCATGTCACCAATTTTGCCATGTCGATCTTCCTCGATCCCTTAAGCGCTATGGATCTGGGTTATTAGCCATTCCGTTAGAAATGGCAGGTGGCGCGTCGGCGCAGACGACAACATAAAAAGCGTCACGGAACTAGAACGAGACCGAGGAGCGGCTACAGCGGGCCGCCGGATGGCTGAAACTTCACGTCCGCTCACGCCTAGAATCCCGGGTCAGTAACACGCCTACATGCCGCACGTCGAGGTGGCAACATGTTCACGATCTTTGGATGGATGCAGAAGTCGCCCGGGACGATAGGTCCGGTATCGGACATGCGGGACAGAATGGCTGCTAGGCTTGTCGAAAGTGGCTATACGGGTGAGTCTACTGAGCAGTTTGCTATCTACACTTTAGGCGGCGAAACCGCGTTTGATGGCGAGGCCGGCATTTACGCCACGATCTGTGGCCGACTGCGCTGGGAAGAGTCCGAGCTCGCTCGTGCAGCCCGAGACAGGGGAAATGCTCATGCGCTGCTGGCCGCGCACCGGAAGCACGGCGCCGACTGTCTGCAACGACTGCGCGGCGATTTCGCAGTTGCCATCGTAGATTCCATGCAGCGTAGCGCTCTACTCGCGATCGACCGCATGGGAATTCAGCCGCTGTGCTATGCCCTGACCGCGAGTGGCGAGCTGGTGTTTGGCTCCACCGCCGACCTGGTACGGATCCATCCAGACGTCGGCCTGCAGGTCGATCCGCAAGCCCTGTTCAGCTACGTCTATTTCCACATGATTCCAAGCCCCGATACAATTTACCGCGACGTGTACAAGCTGGAGCCAGCGCAATGCGTAACGTACAGAGAAGGTAAATTTCAGTCGTCGCGCTATTGGCAGCCGCGCTTTTGCGAAACGACAGCGGGCGTCGACGTCGCGAGCTTGCAAGCGGAATTGCAGGACACGTTGCGGGCGTCCGTTGCGCGCTGCACCCCAGACCACCAGACGGGTGCCTTTCTCAGTGGCGGGCTGGATAGCTCGACTGTATGCGGCCTGCTTGCGAAAGCTCGGGATCAGCAGACCCACGTATATACCATTGGATTCGAAGCCACTGGCTACGACGAGATGGAATACGCACGCATCGCGGCCCGCCACTTCCGCCTCGATCTACACGAGTATTACGTCGCGCCCTCGGACATCGTCGACGCCATTCCACAAGTGGCGCGCGCACACGACGAACCGTTCGCTAATTCGTCTGCCATTCCTTCTCTATTCTGCGCACGACTCGCTCGCGAGCACGGTACCCGAACGCTATTGGCCGGAGATGGCGGTGATGAACTTTTCGCGGGCAATACGCGGTACGTCAAGCAGCAGATCTTCGATGCATATGGCCTTATTCCAGCTCCGATGCGCCGAGCGATACTCGAACCCCTTCTGTTGCGGTCGGAGCTGACCAGACATCTGCCAGTGCTCAGCAAGGTGCGAAGCTATATTGAGCAGTCACGTCTGCCGATGCCGGAGCGGACGCAGTCTTATAATTATCTGTGTCGCACGTCGCTCGAGTCGGTATTCGATCCGGATTTTCTTAGCGGCATCGATACTCAGCATCCGGTAGCAGTCCTCAGTAGAGTGTATGCAGAAGCTCCGGCTCAGACTCTGCTCAACCGCATGCTTTACCTGGATTGGAAGTTCACTTTAGCTGACAACGATCTGCGCAAGGTTGGGCGAGCTTGTGAAGCGGCTGGGCTCAGGGTCTGTTACCCGATGCTGGACGAGACCGTGGTGGACTTCTCGCTGCGAGTACCGCCGCAGATAAAGATCAGGAGATTCAAGCTGCGTGATTTCTACAAGCGCGCCCTGGACGGCTTTCTACCTCCAGAGATCATCCGTAAGTCGAAGCACGGCTTCGGGCTTCCTTTCGGCGAATGGCTCAAGACCTCGGCGCAGCTGCAGGACCTAATCTACTCCAGCTTACACGCGCTCAAGACGCGCGGGGTGATACGCGGCGCTTTTATAGACACATTAATCGAGATGCACCGCCGGGACCATGCCGCATACTACGGCACAATGATTTGGGTACTGGCAATGTTGGAGCAATGGTTTCAACAGCGCAATCTGCGTCCTTGAGCGCTCTTATGCCGTCGCAGGCGGTCGATCGAAGTATGTTTTCAGCATCCGAAAGTTAAAACGACCAGGCGTGTCATCCCAGGGTGCGATACGCGGTAGCTGCAACGGGTCCGTGTTTATGCGCGCACATCCCCAGGCAGTGGAAACGGCGAGCTTGAAGCCAGCGCGCTGTACTGCCTGCACGTGGCTATGATCGTAGTCAATCCCGGGCCTGCCGTTCGGATAGGCGAATGCAGCAACGGTGTGTATACCTAGCTCGTGCAGCCGCGCACGGCCTTGCAGGATTTCTTCTTCCACCTGATCCATGCCCAACCGCGTCAGGATCGGATGGCTGGCGGTATGGGCTCCGATCTCCATGCCAGCTTCTTGCAGTGCTAAAACCTGCTGGGAGCGCATCATGAGGTCCTTCGGCAGATCAGCGCCAACCTGCTCCGCAAGCGCTTCGGTCCTGCGGAGACGTTCATCGGGCGACAAGTACTTGAGGGCGCTAAGCAGCTCGTTGATTGCTTGACGCCGTGCTCGCACGTCACCGATGTGGTAGGCCTCCATACCAAAGGCGCGAAGATCCAGCACACTTCCTTGCGCCAGCCGCACGCTCTCGATGACGGTGTCGTTCCACATGCGTCCACCATCGAGGAACCCAGTCGCAATAAAAAAGGTTGCGCTGAGGCCTCGCTTGCGCAGTATTGGCAGCGCAACCGTCACATTATCTGCATAACCGTCGTCGAACGTGATGCATACGGTCCTCGCTGGCAAGCCCCCCCTCTTCAGGCGGGCCGCAGCTTCTGACAGCGGCAACACCGTGAAACGCTCCGCCAGAAGCGACATCTGCCATTCGAACGTCGCGCCATCAATGGTTCCATGCAGCAATGGATCAGGACGAGGTAGCACCCGATGATAGGTCAAGACCAACAGCCTCGCAGTTCGTCCGGAGCCGGACAGGAGCCCGCCTAGCGCACGCATAGCGGCATGGGACAACCTTGGAAATGTCATGAAGACCGAGCCTCTGCGGGTGAAAAGCCCGGTATCTGCGTCGCATCGTCGTGTTCTGCTACAGCAGCAGACTTGTCTTGCAAGCGCTGCTCTACGATTCGCCGTACTAGCACTAGCATAGCTATCAGATGATAAGGGAGATCGAAATAAGCCAATCCGAGAAAGGCGCCGCCAACGGCAAAACCCACTAAGCTGACCTGTAGCATGGCCGCCAGATCTCTCGCCCAGCTCAATTCGGGATCCGTCCGGGTGTGCCGCACAATCCAATTGCCCGTGCGCATCGCGAGCCAGCCGAGTGATACAAACAGCGCGAGACCCACGAAGCCATGCTCGGCCAGCACCTCGAAATAAATACTATGCGCGTCGTGGAAGTCGTCAGGATCGGGCGCGTAGATACGAAAAAGATCCGGCTGGAAGGCGTTGAAACCCCCACCGACCAGCGGATGATCCTTGGCCAGATTAAAGGCAAACCACCACGCGTTAATGCGGCCCATGGCCGATTCATCCTCGTCATAGGTCCGAATCGTACCCATGCGTTCGGACCACTGCTCCGGCATAAAACTAAGACCGGCGACTATAACTGCGGCCATCGTCATTCCAAACAAGACGCGGCGACGGCTCTTCAGGATCAGCATTCCGCACATTGTCGCGCCTGCGAGGAAGGCGCCGCGAGAATAAGTGCTCAGGATTGCGAGCGCGGTGCATGCCATCATAATGACGATCAGTCTTCGCACCCATTTGTTATGCGTTTGGAGTTGCAGATAGCGCATCAACGGAAGCGCCATGATCAAAGCGAGTGCGATCTCATTATTGCCGTCGATAAAGGTGTCCGGTGGTCCCCACACCATGAACTGTCCGCCCGTCGCCAAGGTGAAAAGGCCTCCCTTGGTCCCGAAGAATCCCAGTGATAGAACGATAATCCACGTCAGCTGATGGATCCGCTCGCGAGCCTGCATCAGCATCAGGGTCAATAGCGTCATCAACTGGATTTTCGACGCGCGCTCGAATTCCGCCATGGCGTCCTCAGGATTCAGCGCGAGCAACGTGCTGATACCCATCCACGCCACGAACAATATCCACACCACGGTCACCGCGGTGAGTGGCAGGCGCTTCGGCTCTCTAGAGAAAAAGACAGCAATCAGTAAAGTGGCGGCCGTCACAGCTGCGAACGGAAAGTTGTAGGCGAATCCCCAGGTCAGGCGGTGTGGATTCATGTAAGACAGCCACGACCACAGGAGAATGCCGATGTGTGGACGCACCAGTACCATCGGCAAAACACCGCATACGACCAGGGTGATGAGCAGGTCCCTCATGGGCCGTCAGCCTCCGAAGCGCTGCGCAACACGCCTGGTTGCGATGCCCCGACGCCCACTTGTTCAAACAGGGAGATCACCTCACGCGCGTTATTGTCCCAGGTATAGCCTCGCTCGTAGATCGTGCGGCGTGCGTTCTCACCGATGCGAGTACGAAGCTCAGCATCGGAGCACAGGCGCTCTATGGTTCTTGCGAAGGCGGCGGTGTCCTGTGGATCAAATAGGAGCGCATTGTGCTCGTGACTCAGTACTTCACGGATGTTTTCGCTGTCTGGTGCCACTATCGCGCGCCCTAGAGCGAGATACTCGAAGAGTTTTAGCGGCGACGCGTAAGGAACGACATCCGGCTGCAGTGCTACATCGAAGGCGGCCACGTAATCCGCGACTCGATGTCGATCCACAACACCCGTCACTGTGACTCGGGACGCTACACCCAAGGTTCTGGCATGCGTTTCGATAGCTTGCCTCGCGGGACCGTCGCCCACGATTACCAGGTGCCTGGCGCCGGTCAAATCGGATGCGACGACATCCACGACCCGCTCCAAGCCATGCCACTCCCTGGCGAAGCCAGTAAAACCCAGTACGCAGCGCCCCTCCAATCCCAATCTTCGCTTAGCCTCGACCTGATCGGAAATCGCGCCGAACTTAGCGGGATCGATGGCGTTAGGAATGATATGGATGCGCCGATCTGCGACACCCGCAGCCCGCAAATACTTCGCCAGTACCTGCGTCACCGCGAGAACAGCATCGGCCTTGCGCCACACGTAGTGCTCGCTCCAGCGTGCCAGAAATCTAAGCGCAATCTTGCCGAACCGGCTGCGTTCGTCGAACAGCGGCGCGTTAACCTCGAGCAGCAACGGCAACTTGAATCTGCGCTTGATCCAAACACCGGCAAGCATGTAGAGGTTACAGCGCTCGAAGATACAATCCGGGCGATGCCGCCGAACCGCCTGGTACAATCGCCTATAGGCGACTAGGTTGTATCCGAGCTCGAGGCTTTCATAGAGGAAGCCAGGAACAGCGCGCTTGAGCAAAGCTATGGCGCCGCTTTCTGAGCCAAACACATCCTCTTCCACCGCGGCGGGACCTACGATGATCACCTCATGGCCCAGCTTCCGCAGAGCTCGCGTCAGTTCCTCAATGTGGACGTACTGACCGTCTTTGGATGCGATGCGATGATGATAGAGGATCTTCATGCAGCCGGCTCCGCTGCGACACGAGCGAACAAGCGCCGCAGCCCCTCTGCGGTCTCTGCCCACCCAAAATGCTCAGCATAACGACGCGTCGCGATCCGCTCCGGGTAGTCTGAAAGCAGCTGTCGAATCCCCAAAGCCAACGACTCAGGCGAATAGTCACTCATCAGCACGCCGGCCGCAGAGGTCGTAAGAATCTCGGGCACGCCGCCTACCGCCGTGGCAACCACTGGCGTCCCACAGGCCAAGGCTTCTAGCACCACGTTAGGCATGCCCTCCCGGCTAGAAGCGAGTACTAACGCATCAGCAGCGCTGTAGTAATACGACAGAAGGTCCTGAGACAACGTCGCTTCAAAGCGTACACGTGACGCGACTCCATACCTGTGAGCCAACTGCGCAAGCTCCATCCGCATGGGGCCTTCGCCGATAATCTGCAGCTGAAACCCTGGCAGATCGGCGAGGGCACGAATGGCGACGTGGTGGCCTTTGCCCTCTATCAAGTGACCCACTGACAGCAGCATCGGCCCGCTGACGCCAATGTGCTCACGCGCGACTCTGCGATCTATGGGTTGAAACATATTCAGATCAATGCCATTGCGCAGCGCTACCGTGCGCTCTCCGTCGGCCCCAAGTGCCAACAGCGTATCTCTGAGGGCATGAGAGACTGTGACAATCGCGGCGCAGTGCCGCGCCGCCCACTGAATCATTCTTCTAGGCAGGTGGTAACGTGGAATGAGGTTGACGTCCGTGCCCCGTGCAGTAATGACGACGGGCTTGCCGAGCCATCTACCGAGTAGAGTCGCCGCCACACCATCCGGATAAAAGTAGTGGGCATCGATTGCGTCGAAGTCGTAACCATCGCGCACAATGCGCCTGAGCTTTGGCAACACCGCGAGCGCCATGAGCCACGGCGCCAACGTCATGCCGAGCTTCGGGATCATGGGGTAGCGAGGGTGATGCACGGCTACGCCGTGCCGCACCTCATGCGCGGGCACCCGCGCGTAGCTCGCGTACTCACCAAAAACCGGATGATCGAAAGGAAACCAGGGAACCGGTGCAACTACCACGGCTTCCATATCGCCTTGCGCCAGCAGCTGGCGTAGTCGTGTCTCCACGAAGATCCCGTGGCGCGGCCTGGATCGATCCGGATACAGCGTACCGAACGTCAGCAGCTTCACGCCGCCCTCGCCCGCGCTCCCAAACATATGCGCGCGAAGCCTTCGAACATCAGCAAGGCCCACAGAGGAGCGCTGTAATCGCGCACCCCAGCCTGATGATCGTCGACCAGTCGTCGCAGGAATTTGTGATCGAAGATGCCCGTCTGTTGCAAAGTGTCGCCGAGCACCGCTGCCCTGACCCGTTCGCGCAAAGGGCCGCGGAACCAGCTCGCAAGCGGTACGCCGAACCCCATCTTGGAGCGATAAAGGATGTTCCTTGGCAGCCTGGATTCCAGCGCGCGCTTAAAGATGTACTTGCCTTCGCCACTGCGCAGCTTCAAAGTCGGCGGTAGACCGGAAACCCAGTCGACGAACTCGTGATCCAGG
>WUUC01074636.1_pt1 | contig 23586 bp, 28 predicted proteins | sample 6278441 | NCBI WGS metagenome assembly WUUC01 (sample SAMN13675441, study PRJNA597444) | soil metagenome | isolation source: soil | place: USA: Washington | collected 2017-10
CGGCAGGAGCGCTATCCGCGAACGGCACGAACTGTGGCGCGGGCAACTACGCGCGCGGTGTCGATGCGGCGGGCAATGCCGAGGATTGCACGGCCGCGCCCACTGGCGGCATCACGACGCTCAACACGCTGACGGGAGCCACGCAGACCTTCGCTGTCGGAACAGCCGGAACCGACGTCGCAATCACGTCGGCTGGCACTACGCACACCTTCGACTTCCCGAGCGCATCGGCGACGGCGCGCGGACTCGTGACCACGGGCGCGCAGACCATCGCGGGTGCGAAAACGTTCACGTCCCCGGTACTGGTGCCGGCGGGAACGGCAGCGCTGCCGGGACTGCCCATCGGGGACGCCGCAGACGGGTTCTACGCGTTCTCCGGATCGTTGCTCGGTTGGGTGATCGACGGGCAGTTGCGCGGTCTGCTCGGCTCCAACGCTGGCAGCTACGTCTCCGTCTCCACAGCGTATTACCTCGGCTCTGCTGTCGGTAACACGGACTCGGGCATCGGGCGCGTCGCGGCGGGCGTGACCGGCGTGATTGACTCCGGCACGACCATCGGCAGCGGCTCGCTGCGCGCGCGATACATCGAGCAGGTCGTAGGCGCTGCCGTCGCCAGCGCCACCACGATCACGCTCACGGGCGGCATCCAGCACGTCACGGGCACGACGCCAATCCAGACCATCAACCTGCCGCGCGTCGGCTTCACCGGTTGCGTGAAGCTGATTCCCGATGCGGTGTGGACGTTGACGACTGGCGGCAACATCGCGCTGGCGTCGACAGCCGTCGTGTCGCGCGTGATGGAAGTGTGTTACGACGGCACGAGCTGGTTTCCATCGTACTGACGTATCCTGTGGCCATGTTGAACCAGCGCCATTCTTCTCTCCTGTTAGTCATCATCGCTCGCGAGTTCGGCGTCGCACTCGTGTTGGCGATGAGCCTGACGTGGCCGCTGTTGGCAGACGGCACGGTGACGACGCCCACCAACATCGCGCCGACCACGTGGAAGATCGCCAGCGTCAACATGGTCACCGGTTCAGGCGGCGACACGCCCGGCGTAACGATCACGCTGCACTACTTCGACGCTTCGCCCGCCCTGGTGCAGACGACACAGATCCTTCTCACGAACGCGGAGATCGCGTCGTTCTTCACGACGACGAACAGCGCCGTGGCTGGCGAGAGCGGCACGGCTGTCAAGCGTTACCGCCAGCGCGTGACGAAGTGGCTCGTCGACAACGGGAAGATCACAAACGTCACACCAGAGTAGTGATACAATCCGTGACATGACGATCATTGACACGTCCATCACCGATGCCGCAGTGCGTCAATTCGACGACTTCCGCAAGCTCGTGTTCCGGCTGGAGAACGATGCGCTAGGGCAAGGCATGCACGACTCCGCGTGCGAGTCCGGCATGGCGCGATGCAAGCGCTGCGAGAAGAACGGCGAAGCGGTAAACGCGGCGCGGGCCGCGTTGCTGGATCGGGTAGCTAAGGCGGTCACGGACGAGGCGGCGCATACCAACCTGAGTGCCGTCGTTCGCGCGATGCTCGCCAGTCGACCGCGCGGCAACTGGAGCGACATGCAGATCGATCTCGCGGATCTTGTGTGGCCCGAGGCGGACGCCGTGCGCGCGATGCTCGCGAACGAAGGCGGCGACGGTGGCAAGTAACGCACCGCTCACCATCCCCAACGGCTACGCCGACGTCCTGCGCACGTTCGGCGACATTCGCAAGTTCATCCGCACGGACGGCACGCTGAGTCCCGCGTGGGAGATCCAGCACATCGTGCGAATCGTGCTCCCCGCGCCGCTGATGTATCACGTCGGGGACCGCGAATACGTGCAGGTGACGCGCATCACTGTGCACCGCCTGCTCGCGGACAAGCTGCGCGCGGTGCTGCGCAAGATTTACGACCAGGGGCTCTGGAGCGAGATCGATCCATACGGCGGCGGCTTCGTCTTCCGCAAGATTCGCGGCTCATCCGACAAGGTGTCGCTCCACTCGTTCGGCATCGCGTGGGACTTCCGGCCAGATCAGAACCGACAAGGCACGAAGGGCACGATGCACCCGCGTGTGGTGGAGATTTTCGAGACGGCAGGCTTCATGTGGGGCGGACGGTTCAAAGGGGATCGCATTGACCCCATGCACGTGCAATTTGCGAGGAACGCCTGATGGACCCGGAAATCTGGCGTCCAGTTGTTGGCCATGAGAGCTTGTACGAAGTAAGCAATCGCGGGCGCGCGAGATCCAAGGACTCGCACATCCGGGGCAAGATCCGCAAGCTCCAGCCGCACACTTCGGGATATCTGCAACTGAGGCTCAGGGGGTGCGGCAGTGTCGGGGTGAACGCATACGTGCACCACCTTGTGGCCGCAGCATTTATCGGCCCGCGAGGCCGCCTCGACGTGAATCACAAGGACACGGACAAGCGTAACAACCGCGTCGAGAATCTAGAGTACGTCACGCGCCGCGAGAACATACGCCATGCGATAGCGCACGGGAGGTTCGTGTTCCGCCCGAAAGGCGTGCCGCGTGATACGCCATCCGGAAAGCTACCGCTTGTTCGGGTCGTGCGCGCATGAACGTCGCATTGCGAGGCGACGACTGGGGCGCTGGAGGTACGCGCAAGCAACGCGCTCAGGCGCGTGCGTGGATAGAGGAGTTCCGCCCGATCCTGTTCCTCCAGCTCTACGCGGTGTACGTCTTCCACGAGACAACTGACAACGCGGACGACTCTCGCTGCAACGCGCAGACACGCATCACGGACGAGGGATATCAGTCGTTCACGGTCTACATCTTCCCGAAGTTTTGGGACGCCCTCACGACCGACGACGAGCGTCGGTTCTACCTGCTGCACGAGCTGTGTCACGTCATCACCGCGAAGACGCGCTCTCTCGCTTTCGAGATCCTGAACGAGAAGCTGGTGCGCGCATCAGAGATCACTCGCGCCAACGAGTACGCCACCGACTGGATTGCGCGGATCGTGATGTCGCTGCTCGCCAAATGAGCGCAGACGTAGTTACGGAAATACGTGACGTGCGTTACAATCTGTAGCACGCTCAAGGAGGGCAGGAATTATGCGAAAGCTGCGGAGTCTGGCGGCGGCATTACTGTTCGTGGCGCTGGCCGCGAACGCGGAATCAACGTGCAAGAAGTGCACGAAGTACGGCACCAACTCGTCGGCGTGGACGTTCTGCGAGCGAGCCGCGCACATGGAAAACGGCTCGACCACATGTTCGTCAGGATGGCTGGATAACGATGGCACCGCTTACCTGACAGACGACTGCGGCCCGAAGATCGTCGACGTGTACATCAACCAGCAGTGGCGATCGATCGCCTGTGAGTGCTTTGCACTCGGCGACCCATGCGGAGAGGGTTTGATGGGGTATCCGACGCCGGAAGCCTGTCGTAAACCATGCTTGCGTTACGAGCAGCACTGCCACGGCTTCGACAACTGCTCCACCTACGACCCGCAGCAGGAAGGCGACGGCTCACCGATCCTCATCAACATGGGACGCGGCGCGTGGGACATCTCCGGCGTTGATGACGCCGTGCCATTCAACATGTACGGCGCGGTGGAGCGTTGGACGTGGCCGCGCGGACAGCTCGCGTTTCTGGCACACGACCGCGACGGGAACGGCATCATCACTGGCGGGCACGAAATCTACGGCGACTGGACTCCGCGTCCCGCAGATCGCGCGACTAGCAACGGCTTCGTGTGGCTGCGCGGGTACGACGACAACAGGGACGGATTGATCTCCGCAGAGGATGGCGTGTGGCAGGAGCTGCTGCTCTGGCGTGACAACAGCCCGCGCGACGGCGCGAGTCAACCGAGCGAGCTGATGACAATCGCAGGATCTGGCATCGAATGGATCTCGCTTGACTACCACTTCACGGGCAGACATGACACGGACGGCAACCGGTTCCGCCTGCAAGCGCTCATCAAGATTGACGGCCGCATTGAGCCGATCTACGACGTGTACTTCCGGCGCGCGCCCTGAACCGGCGCAGCGCCCGAGCCATCGGCGGCGTATGATTGCCGCCGATGGCTCTCGGCGATCTCCTTCCATTCCGGCGCGGCGATAAGCCCAAACTCTTCCCGCAGGGCATCCGCGAATCCGACGCCACGCGGGAACGCATGGCCGCTGCGGCAGAGCTGCGTGCCAAGCTCCTCGACGCCCAGCACACGCGCGAGATGTACGGCCCTGGCGAGATCGACGGCGGTGACTTCAAGCCCGACGACCTGATGCCGAACCCCGACGAGCTGGCGTCGCGGTGGGGCTTTCAGGACATCGACAAGGCGTGCGACGACATGGCGGGGAATGTCCTCCAGTATGGTAGCTTCGTCGAAGGGCGCATGGACGTGGGCATGTCGCTGGAGCTGGCGTGGCTGCCGGGCGTGAAGGGTGACCCCGAGTCGGAGCGCGCGCGCGATGAAGTGCAGGCGTGCTACGAGGCGATCCCCGAGCGGTACACGGCGGAGCGGAACACGGCGGGGCGCGCGGCCGAGCGCGGGTTCGCTGGTGCGGAGTTGGTGTGGGATCTCCTGACGAGCGGCGGCGCGAAAGGGCTGATCGGCATCGTCTCAATGATCGACCGGCCGCAAAGGATGTTTGGCTTCGATTGGAAGACGCAGGCTCCATGGTTCATCCCTCACGGGCAGGGCAAGGACCCGCAGCGAATCGACGACTACAAGATCGCATTCGCGCGTCAGGGTTCGCTGCACACGCGCCGTGGTTCGGGGTACGCGCAACGTTGCTACCCCACGGTGTGGATGATTGACCGGCTGCTGAAAGGTCATCTCGCGGCGGTGGAGCGCTGGGGCTGGGTACCGATCATCGTCACGCACCCGATGAGTTGGTCGGAGGGAAAGCGTCGCCAGGAGCACGCAATCCTGCGCTCGCAGTGGAAGAACGTCCTGCTCGTGCCGGGGGAGGTCGACGCGCCGAAGTTCTCCACGCTCACTGATGGCGCATACGCGAACAGCAACGCGACCGGTGCCGCACGCATGGCGTTGGTCAAAGAGTTGACCGTAGCGCTCGCGATGTTCGTGCGCGGTTCCATGAGCACCAGCGGCGCGGACACCGGCAGCAACGCCAAGGAGATGACCATTTCCGAGGACCGTCTCTGGAAGGCGCCGGCCGATGCCGCAGCTCATGAGGCGATGTGGAATCGCGGACTCGTTGAGCCGTTCATGCTCGCCAACCATCCCGAGATGGACCGTGCGAAGTGGCCGCGGTGTTCCATCGATTCGTCCTTCGGTGAGGACCTAGCGCTGTTCCTGGACGCGTGCGAACGTGGCGTGAAAATGGGGCTGCCGATTTCGTGGGTCACGTACTCCGAGCGCACAGGCATCCCGCTGGCGCAGGAAGGTGAGCCGGTGCTGGAGGCGGCAGCGACGCCAGCACCCCTACTCCCCGACGGCATGGCGGCGGACGAGGGGATTGATCCGATCACGGGCGCCGTCGTGCGCATGAGCGAACCCGCGTCCTACGTCATCGAACTTGCGGACGGGCGCAAGGCCCGCGTGCGCGGCTCAACGCCGATCCTCACGGACAAGGGCGTGATGATGGCGAAACAGATTCCGGGCGGCGGGCACGTGAAGCTGATCTCTGCGGGCGGGCAGCGGTTCGCCTGACGGCCGGGCGTGACACAATTCGCGACAACAGGCGTACACTGCCGGAAACGGGGTGGAAAAATGTACAAGCGTCTACAGTCTTTTGCGCTTCATGTGGCGTTGGTGTCGGCGCTGATCTTGTCGGCGTCGTGCGGCAGCGTGAGCCTCTTCCGGGGCGGCACCGCGCGAGAGCACGCAGTGCAGGCGCTGATCACCGCCACGCGCTCGTGCGTCGTGCTCATGACCGCGGCGGGCATCGCGTACGACGCAGGCGCGTTCGGCGCGCCCGGCAGCCCGCGCGCGGAGGACACGTGGAACAAGATCGCCGCCGAGTCGTTGCGCATGAACGAAGCGCTGACGGCATGGACCGAGGCGATCAAGATGAACCGCGACGCGGCCGCGTACGCGACGATGGTCGCGCAGGCGCTCGCGGTGATCGGAGCGCTGCTGCCGCCGAAGATGAACGCTGAGGCGAACTACGGCTTGCCGTTCGGCATCGCAGTAACGATCACGAATCTCGACAACGTGATCGGTCAACTGCGGCATCCCTCACGCTTTCACGCGCCGTTTGCGTATTACGCAATGGGAGGCGCACGATGAAGACGCTCACGACGTTCCTCTCAGTGCTGATGCCGCAGCTCGCGCCGATCCTGCCGCGGGTGCCTGAGTTGGTGAACTTGATCCGCGGTGCGTTCACGCGCGTCGGCGGCAAGGACGCGGACCTGGACAAGATCCTTGCGGCGAATCAGATTGACATCGACCGCCTCGCGGACCCGGACAGCTTTCGCAACAAGGGACCGCGCCGCAACTGATCTCCGGCGGGCGGGCATCGGTGCGCGTGATACAATCCGTGGCGTGACACGCAAGCCTTTGGCGATTGACCTGTACTGTGGGCTCGGCGGGTGGACGGAAGGGCTGCTCGCAGAGGGGTGGGATGTCGTCGGCTTCGACATCGAGCGCCATGCGTACGGCGAGCACCGCTACCCAGCCCGCCTCGTGTTGCAGGATGTCAGGACCATCAACGGCGCGCAGTTCAAGCATGCGTCCCTGATCGTCGCAAGCTCGCCGTGCCAAGAGTTCAGCTACCGCGCAATGCCGTGGAAGCGCGCCAAGGCTGCATCCGCCCGCATCGTAAAGATCCCGCTGCCTCTCGCGCGCCACATCGCCCGCGTCTACTTCCCGGCGGCGTTGCGATGACCGCCATCCTCACCGCCTCCCGCGTGCCCACGTACGAACGCCGCGCGTCAATTGCAATTGAAGCTGACGAGCGGCAGGAAGACGTGATCTCGGCCGTCATGGCGTCCGGCTTCACTCTCGATTGGGCTGCCGTCGAGCAGGAGACAACGAACGCTCGCGACCCGCTGTCGGCGATCGAAAGCTCCATCCTCTACCAGCTTGACGGCCCCGAATTCGTCGAGACGGTTAACGCGCTCGACGTGAACGGACGCCTGCTCGCCGCGTTCATCCAGCAACAGCACGAGCGCGCGGCAGGGCTGGCGTTGGAGCCGGTCATCACCTTCGCCGAGCCGGACGTGTTCACGCCTGCGCGAGCCGTCGCGTACTGGCAGAACAAGATCGGGCTGTCCGACCGTCAGGCGGCGCAACTGCTCGCGGACCTGGGGCGCGGCGACTCACCGCTCTTCGGCATGCGCAACCGTGTCGCGAAGACCGTCATGGAGCGCATCACCACACTCTTTGAGGAAGCGGTTGCGCAAGGCATCGCACCGCGCGACTTCGCCCGCCAACTGCGCGAGATCCCTACGCCTGCCGGATGGAGCGGCGGGCTGGAGGACGTGACGAACGCGGTCATCGAAACCGAGTACCGCACGAACCTGACCGAGGTCTACTCGGAAGCCGCACACGAGCAGGTGCTGGCGCGCGCGGCCACATTCCCGTTCCTCCAGTTCATGAGCATCCGCGACTCTCGCGTGACGTGGTGGCTGTGCGGGACGCTCGGGACGTGCGTGAACGGGCGCGGGTACATCGCAGCGACGAACGATGAGTTCTGGTTCACGTTCCGCCCGCCGCTGCACTACCGTTGCCGGTCGGTCATCTCGCCGATCAGCTACCTCGAAGCGCGGCGCATGGGCATCCTCGCGCGTGACGGGCGCACAAAGATAGCGCTCGTTGGTGCGAACCCTGACCGACCGTATGGCGATCCGCCCGAGTTCGCGACGCATGAAAAAACCGGCGAGCGTCGCCGGGTGGCACCGCAGGATGGATTTGGCGGGGGTGGAGAGGTTCGTATCGAAGAGGCTTTGCAGCCCGACGCGCAGCCCTCTGTAGCACCGCTCGCAAAGGGTGGCCCCACCGTGCCGCCGACAGACGCGTACGAAAGTTCCAGGGATTTGGCGCGGCGGTACCCGCAGATGACCGTTCCCGATCTGCCGCCGCTTGCGGTAGCGCGCGCGTTGTTCGACGTGATTGAGCGAATTGCCGGTGCCGGACTGGCACCCATCGGTGCGGTTCGCGCAGCCATGTCGACATTGCTGCCCGGCCAAGCGTTCGACCGCGCCGTGATGGCGCTCTTCTACAACGGCAACGTGCAACTTCATTCGGCGCCGACACCGTCGCTGCTCACGCCATCCGAGAAGGCGGCGGCGATACCGCACGAGCCAGATTTGGCGTTCCTTGCAGGACTCGTGAAGGACGAGCGTGCGCGCGGCTACTACACCGCGATCGGCATCTTAAAGCGGGTCTGACGGGCGCTACGCGTTTGCGCTTCGCGCGGATCGGGTTACACTCGCACCCGATGCGCGCCATTCAACCGCAAGTGCCGGGCTTCGATGAGCACGTTCTTGCTCGCGACCAAACCGAGTACACGCAACTCCCGGCAGTCTTCACTGAGATCGAGAGCGTGCCGTGCGTCGTGACGCGTTGGACGTTCACGCCAGAAGAACGGGTCGAGATCGCGGCGGGCGCAGATGTGTGGCTCGAAATGTTGGTGCACGGCGAACGCGCACATCCGGTTCGCCTGAGCGTTGAATGCCCGCTGGTGCCTACAGGAGATCCGTCGTGACGGCCGCTAAGTCAAAGTCGCCGCTCGCCGATCCCGGCATGTGGGCATCGTTCTCGGCGTCCGACAAGCGTCTGTGGCGCGTCGTCTACCGAGCCACGCGCAACGCCTTCACGTTCCCGCCAGGATGGGATAAGGCCGGGCGCAAGACGCAGGCCCTTCGTGATGTTGTCGCGCACAACGTGGCCATCATGGCGGTGTGGCGCAAGCAGGCGGCAGACAAGCGCAAGGTGTCGCGATGACGACGCCCGACACGATCCGCATCCCCGTGTACACGTACGGCAAGTACGAAGCGATGGACGGGACCGTCGAAGATTTCACCGAGCCGCTCATGCGCCAGCTCGTGAAGAACACGAATTACATCATCAACCGCAAGGTGTTCATTCCGACCGTGGGGTATGACCATCCCGTCACCGGCAACAAGGACACCGACGCGCACGGCCACATCAAAGCGGCTGTGTTTGAGGACGGCGTCGTGTCTCTTGACGTGCTGCCGATCCCTGATCGCGAAGGGCGTGTGCGCCTCGTCGAAGACCGCAAGACCGGCAGACGGCCGCACGTATCAGGAGAGCACAAGAAGGATTTCTCGTTCGTCGACGAGCGCGGAAAGACGGAGTTCGTAGGGCCAACAATTCTCGGGCTGGCAGCGCTCGGGAAGATCCGTCCCGGCATCAAGAACCCGAAGACGACGCAGGTCAGCGATATTGAATTCCCGGAATCCGTGAGCGGCGCAGACGCCTTCGCGGCGCGTGAAGCGCTGCGCAAGGGCGGCGTCATCGCTCAGACTTTTTCAGAAGGCGTGCTAGTCTTCTCCGAAGTTCAGCTACCGAAGATCGACGAAGAACCACCGAAGGAGCAACCGATGACCGCTGAAGAAAAGGCCGAGTTCCAGCGCATGTTGAATGAGCAGGCCGCAACCCTGAAGGCCGGTTTCGACGCGCAGATCGCCGCCGTGAAAACGGAGAGCGACGCGAAGATCGTGGCCATGAGTGAGGGTGCGGAGAAGAATCGGAAGATCAAAGAGCGCGTCGCGATCATCGTCGCCGAGAAAAAACTCTCGAAGATCCCCGCTGCTGCGCTCGAAGAGGCGGCGCTGAACCCGTCGACCGATCTCGTTCTCGCCTTCGGTGAGAAGCTGAGCGCGACGGTTCTTCCCGGTGCGCCAAAGGGTAAGGGCGACGGCCATGGCAAGGACGCCGACGACGAAGACGTTCTGGAGTTCGGCGAGGAGCCGAAGCCGCTCGCCATCCTGCGCCCCAAGCACTTCAAGGACCCGGACAAATTCGGGACCGAGCTGGCCGCGAGCGTCGTCTCGTTCGCTGAGGCGCACCCGAAGAAGTTCGCCAAAGTCAGAGACAAGCCGTACCCGGAGCAGCTCAAGGCCGTGGAGCAGCACATCATCGAGCGCGAAGCCGCTGCGAACTAGCGCCCGGCACCGCCATCACGCAACGCAACGGAGAAAACGCTCATGGTCATGTTCGACAACGGTTCCGGTCCTCTCGCGCGGCCCATCGCGGCGGACGTGACCCGCTTCACTCCCGGCAAGATCGTGCCCGCCACCGGCAAGGCCGTGCCGTGTAGCGTCGACGGCGAAGTCTGCGATGGCATCTTCAACGACACGGTGAAGTACCTCGTCAACGGGACCGGTGTCGGACTGCTCGCGCCGTGGGACGGTGGCGGGCTCGGGATCGCGGCGCTCGCCTTCGGGCCCGTCGAGCCGGGCGAAAATCTCATCGTCAAGATCAGCGCGACGGACGGGCTGCCGAAGTTCGCGAGCGCCACCGAAGAAGGCGCGCCCGGGGACAAGATCGTCGGCATCGCTGCGCTCGGGAGTTCGGCGACGGCCGAGGACGTGGCAAACGCTGACGGGGTGCTCCACCCGTCGCTGGCAGTGCGTCTCATCCCGCCCGCTGCGGGGCTCATCGTTGGCGGCGAGACGACCGACACCTACGAGGACTTCCAGATCGATCTGGCTGGCGTGGTCGATGGGGATGTGGTTACCGACTTCGTGCCCGGCTTCGCGTTCGAGATCGTCTCGGACAAGTTCGTGGTGACGAGCCCCGTGACCACGGCGGGGAAGGCCACTACGTTCCACCTAGAGATCAACGCTGTCGTCGTCACTGGCGGCGTCATCGCTCTGACGTCCGCCAACGCCACGCCGGACGGCAAGGTGATCTCGGGTACGCCGGTCACCGCCAACAACACCGGCAGCGCCACGGACGCGATCAGCATCGTCGCCGCCGCCACCACCGCATTCGTCGAAGGCGCTGGAACGTTCAAGATCCGTCTGCGTCACGCCGCGTAATTTCGAGGCACCGAAGGAGAAGCCATGCCCAGCCCGTACGATTGGATGCCCGGTTACGCGAAGGAGACGCCGCATCTCGGCAACATGGCTGTCGCGGCGGTCACCCCTCCCGAGACGTTCATTCAGCCCATCGTGTTTCCCGACACCGAAGTCCCGGACATGGACTTCCGCGCGCCGAAGTACAACGACGACAACTTGGTTGCCGTCGAAGACGACACCATCGGGCGTGGCACGCGGATGCTGGAATCGCTCCTGAGCGTCGGCAGCTACAGCGCGGAACTCGGCATGCACGGTCGCATGGCCATCATCGAGCAGGTGGACTTCGACCGCGCCGCGCGCGCGAAAGCGCTGGCTCAGGCGCGCGGCGACGGCGGCGATCCCATCTTCGACCTGAAGCTGATGCACCAGACTTCCATGCTGGCGAAGAACCTGCGCCACAACGAAGTGCTGGCGTGCCTGCTCCTGACCGACCCGGCGAACTACCCAGCCGGTCACGTCAGCGCAACTGGCATCGGTGACGGCGTGGTGAACGTGCAGACGTCCACTGTGGTCCGCGAACTCCTCGCGCACGCCAGCGAGACCGTCTCTGACGACGGCAACGGCAACGGTGCGAACGTCGTCGTGGTGGGCGTCGGGGCGAAGCGCGCGCTAGAACGCAACACGAACTTCCTCGCGTTGCTCCCCGAGGACAAGACGAAGGTGCTCACTCGCGAGGACCTGACGAAAATCCTCAGCCTCCCCGACGACTCCACGGTCATTTTCGCCAGCGCCCGCGTCAAGGACAAGGAAGGCGGCGCGGCGTATCCGATCATCGACAACTGGATTTGGGTGGGCCGCGTCGTGCCCGCAACCGATCGCATCAACGCCACGTTCGGACGGAACTTCTGGACCAAGGACCTGCGCAACAACAAGCGCGTCTACACGAACGAGATCAAGGAAGGCATTCAGGAGACGGTCAAGCTCGGACTGTTCAACTCGTACCGTCCGATGGTCACGGGCGGGCAGTACGGTTTCTTGATCGAGACGCAGCCTCCCGTGTAAGATCGCACCCGAATCTGAAAGTCCGTACGGATCGACCGTAGGACGGGAAGCCGCTCGAAAGGGCGGCTTTCCCCTTTCTGCTACAATCCGTGGCATGTTCGAGATCGTCTTCACCATCCTCGCGATCATCTTCTGGATCGCCGCGTCACGCGCTTTCTTCCGTGGCATGGATGCGATGATCGCGCTGGCGTGCAAGATGGACCACGGGCACGGTACGCCGCCGCATCCGCACGCGCGCATCAAGTGTTTCTGCCCGTGCCACATGTCGCAAAAGCAAAAGGTGAAGCCGTGAAACGCAGCGGGCTCGGAATCGCCAACCTCTATCGGCCTGTGGTGGATCTCGCGGGCGAGCAGAACGTGTGGATCAACACAGCCGTGGTGCTGCCCGTCGAACGAGAGGAGAAGCTTCCGTTGCGCTTCCTGTGCGCGTGTGAGGGTCGCGGTTGTGAGGAGTGCTCTGGTGAGCCAGCCCCCGCGCCGTTCACGCGCGGCGAGCGTGAGGCCATCGCGAGCGCCATGCCGCGCAAGGCGTGCGTGACGCATGGCGATTTCGGCGGTTTGTTCTGTCCCGACTGCGGAGCGCGCGGCGTCGCGCTCTGAGGCGTATCATTCCCGCATGCCGTACATCACCTGGCAGAAGTTCGCCGCAGCCGTTCAGGGCGAAGACCGAATGAAGGCGATGCACGCGGAACTAGCGACTGAGACGGCCGAGGTCCATCCGTTCTTCGATTCGCAATTGGCCATTGTGGAGCGGCGCGTCGATGTGGAGTTGGAGCAGGCCGGATACGCGACACCGCTTGATGCGGTGACGGACCCGCTCCTCGAAAACGCCATCGTCGGATTGCTCGTCGGGGTGCTGACGGCGTCGCTGTCCAACAGAGAACAGTTCCACGCGGACCTACACGCTGGCGCGCTCGACTACTTCAAGCGGCTCGGCAAGGGGACCATCACTGTGCTCGGCGCGACGGCGGACACGACGCCCACTGCGGACGCGTTGATGATGGGCAGCACGCCCGAGCAGGCCGTGTTCGATAACTATGCGGGCGATGCTGAGATCGCGGGCATTCTCGCGCCGCTCGGCAGGGTCGGCGGGTATTGGCGCTACTGAACCGTGATACAATCCGTTACATGAGCATATCGGATGTCGTGTCGGCGGTCGTAGGATGGGGTGCCATCGCGTTCGCGTTCATGGTCATCGCGTACGCAGTCATGACGTTTTTCTGCGAAGTTCTGCCGCACGCCAACCGCGAACGTCGCCGCCGCCGCGCCCAGCGAGAGTAAACTCCGCGCAGCGTGGCCGAATACCTCATCCAGTACCAGCTCGGCGATGTGACCGAACTCCTGACTGCGGTCGAAACGCGGCTCGGCGATGCGTCGGATTTGATGGCGGATGTGCTCCTGCTGCTGATCCGGTCGACGCAACTCAACTTCGATGCGCAAGGGCGCCCCGACCGGTGGGCTGACTTGGCTCCATCAACGCTGGCGCGGCGACGCGGCGATCCCGACACCGCGCAAATCCTTCGCGATACGGGCCTACTCATGCAGTCGCTCGGCGCCGGATCAAGCGGAGCATTCGAAGCGGCAGACGGCTTCGGCGAGTCCGACGAGTTCACGGCCACGCTCGGCACGAACCGCCCCGGCGCCGATGCCCTGCAACTCGGCAACCCCGGTGGCAATCTCCCGGCGCGAGAGCACGTCCTGTTTCAGGCGCAGGACTACGAGGATCTGGATCAGATGCAGGAAGACTTCGTGATGGGACTCGGACCGTACGCGTTTGCGTGATACAATCCGCGTCATGGCGCACATCCTCATGGCCCGTCACGCTAAGGATGGTCGTCAAGTGGGACTGGCTTCACTGGTGACGGCATGGCCAGCGCCCCAACATTGACAACCGATACACCCGAAGAGCCCGCGAGTCACGTAACCGACCCGCATCGTCCGTGACCGTTCGGGCCGACACCATTTCAAGGCAATGCCGAGCTGGCGATAAATGAAGGGCCAGCAGCCAGCGCAGCAACGGAAGTCCCGCAATGAGGCGTGTGTGCCGAGTGACTTCAACGGGCGGCGAAGGACGGGCCAGCGGCGGGCAACGCTGGCAGGTAGTTTTCTTTGAAGCCTGAGCGGATAGCCGAAAGGTGACTCCGGCGATCGAGTCCGGGACTGAGGGGCCGGGAGCAACATCGCGCAGAAGCTGGTCGTCGTTGCGATCTCGGGCGACTGGCACCTTTCGTTCGTTGACATCCGATTCAGGGAGCGCGGCGGCGCAAGCGATGGCGACCGCAAAGGTGATGGCTATAGGCACACAGAAGGCGCGGGAATGAAAGAAGCGACGGTCTATCGCGTATCGTCGCCGAAGTGCACCGCGCGTCACCGTCCCGCATTCCTGAGTCGGTTGTGAGCGAATGTCGTTCGTTGAAATCAGGTTCAGGGTGGCAGCATGCATACATGCGCGAGCGTACGAAGCGCGAGCCCGAGCAGGCAGGATGAAAGAAGCGCCCCATCCCCTTCGTCACTGCGGCGCCGAAGTGAATGTCTGAGCGCCTCGGAAAATCCATCCTGAGCCTGATTCCAGCGAACCGAGCTAGCGGAGGTCGCGGGTTCGAGTCCCGCCCCTGTAGACCGGCCATCGTGGCGGGCATCACGGCTACAGCGGTAGCGCAGTTGGAAGCGCGCCGAATCCACCGTGCGGGTTAGCGCAGGCGTGGAGTGCACCAGCGGAGCGGCGGGGCCACGACCCGCCGCCGAGTTGCTAGGCGCGCTACACTCTTCCCGCGTGGCCATCCCGATCACATTCAGCGCACCGACCAACGCGACCTATCCCGCGCTCAAAGGGTTCGCCGTCTCGCCAGAAGACTCGCTGCGATACGCGGTCTGGCTCCTGATGATGGCCGACGACGCGATCAGGCGGCACTACTCGTTCGCGCCGGACAATCCGGCTGCCCCAGTGCGCATCACGCAGGGCAGGCCGAACTACGACCCGGTGACGCTCACGCTGACTCTGCCGTGCATGGTGGTCGACGTGGACGTTTCAGCGACGCGCTTTCGGTACTCCACGTCCGGTGCCGGCGAATTGGACATCACGGTCGGACTCGCACACATCGAAGCCGCCGACTCCAGCACGCTCAGCACGGACGTGGATGCGCCCTCACTCACGGCCGAGGCGGTGATGTGCCGGTGGGATCAGATCCTGATGCGCGGCACGCTGTACGACGAAGCGGCCGACACGCGCAAAGGGAAACTCGTTGATCCCTACCGCACGCCGCGCAAGGTGGACGGGACCTACGACATCGCTGCGGCGAAGTGGCTCAACGTCACCGCACCCGAGATCACGCCCGCGCGCAAGCTCACGTTCACCAACAAGCGCGTGAAGAGCCAAGAGGAACTGTTCGCGTTAGACCCTATCAAGCATTCCGCTGTATCCTACGCGCGACGGGCCAAGTACACCGTGAGCATTGGCGACCGTGACGAGATGAGGTGAATGCGATGGCGGGATCATTCAGTTACGAGCGCGTCAAGCACCACACGGGCAAGGTCCAGTACCGCATCGATGGAGCCTCGGCCGTCAGCGCCAACGGGAAGTCGATCAAGAGTGGAGAGGTCCGCGCGTTCAAAAACCCGGCGTACACGAACGGGCTCGTGGCCACCGGCAACTTCGCGCACGTGCCCGCTGACACGCCGCTCGGCCTGCCCGCTGATGAGACGACCGAAACGCCCGAGCCGACTCCCGCGCCCGCGCCGCCGCCGCTGATCGAAGAGAACCAAGAGGAGTAGCGCGCCATGGCCGGACAGAACGGAGTTTTCTCGTACGGTTTGGAGCGCGCCGAGGGCGTTCCGGATCGCACCATCGTTGACGCGCGCTTCGCCTCCGAGACGTTCCGCATGTCGGGATCGTACGAGCCGGACCCGAATCTCGACCCCAGCGGAAACGAAACCGAGGGCGAGAACCTACAGCGCGCCGGCACGGGTGATGTGACTGCCGCCGCGAACTCCGAATCGTGGCTCACGATGCGCGCGCACCATCACGGTTACTACGAAGTCGCGACGCCTGCGGTGGGCGTAAAGCTCTGGACGCTGCGTAGCTACGACGAGACGGAAGACACGCCCGTCGACCACTACCTGGATTCGCTCTACGCCCGCGTGTGGCGCGACGTTGAGAGCGGCGCCTCGCAGTACAACGCGACCGGCGTCAAGGTGACGGAGTTCGAACTCTCCGTGGAGGCGAACAAGTTCGCCATGTTCAAGCACTCCGCGCTGTTCCTGCGGGACCGCTACATGGCGTTGCCGAGTGAGGTCGACGTGGACGCCGCGTACACCGGGAACTGGGTCGTCGACGGCCACCGGCAGGCTGGCGACGAACTCGGGCCCGACATCGTGTTCAAGGCGTCCACCGCAGGTGCCCTCGGTGCCGCAGAGATCGTCTTCGGATCCGGTCACAACATCGTGAGCCTGACGAGCGTCGGCACCACGGCGACGGCGGTCACGGATGTCCCGCACGGGCTGACCACGGGCGACACCGTGACCGTGAGCGGCGCAACGCCTGCGGGCTACAACGTGACGGCGGCGATCACCGTCACCGGAACCACCACGTTCACCTACACCATCGTCAGCGTCGCGGGCGTCGCGGCCACGGGCACGCTCTACGCCACTCACTATGGCGTGACGGATTACCTCGTGGTCGACGACTGGCTGACCGTCGTTAACGCCAACGACACACGCAAGGGTACGCGCGGGGAGCCGATCCGCATCCGGCCGACGATTCAGGCGGGCGACCTGTTCACGGTGGGCGACGAGTGGAAGATCACGCCCACCGCCGCAAAGCCAGTGGTCGTCTACACCGAGCGCGAGAAGCTGAACGGCACCGCGCTGGATCTGCGGTTCTCTCTCAACGGCGGAACGACGTGGCTCACGAAGACCATCGACAAGTACACGCTGAAGATGGGCGTTCCGCGTGAGGCAAAGTTCTCGCTCGGTTCCAAGTACGCGCGCACCATCGGCGTGCCCGCGCCGGCTAAGCGCTGGTGGGAGGCCTCTTTCGACCGCTCCTACGTGGACATGGATTTTGAGCGTGCGTGGCGCGGGCAGCGGACGATCAGCGTTCACTCGCAACTCTTCGGCACTGCCATCGGCAGCACAGGTTACGAGGACTACTCGGACTACCTGATGGAGCGCACGAAGGCGACGGCTGCCGGGTCGACGATCACGACGGCGGGCGATCTGCCGGAGACGATCACCGTGCGCGCGTACTCCGAAGGTGGATCGCCGCTCTGCATCGAGACGCACCAGAACACGGTTGCCTCCATTGAGCCGACGTAGTACCTTTCTCTTGCCATAGGCTCTTCCCTTCCCCGACCTGACGGCCCGCCGCTCCCACACGGCGGGCCGTTGTCGTTCATGGCGACGTTGCGTGATACAATCCGTAGCATAACGATGAATGTTGCGCGCAGGCTGACCTACCTCGCTGTGCCGTACACCCATCCAGATCGGGCGGTTCGTCTCGCACGATTCCGATGGGCCAACTGCGCAGCCGGGTTTCTAATGAAGCGAGGGGATGTGGTCTTCTCGCCGATCTCGCACACGCACCCCATTGCCGAGGAGTGTGACCTGCCCAAAGGCTGGGACTATTGGCAGGCTTTCGATCGCGCCTATCTCGCAGCATCGAAGCTACTGGTGATCCTGACCGTAGACGGTTGGATGGAAAGCGTCGGTGTGCGCGCCGAGTTCGACATAGCTACCGAGATGGGCATTCCGGTCGAATTCATGACCGATCCTAGCGGCTGCGAAATCCTTCGGTACGAGCGAACTCCCGAGTTCGCGATTCCGCGCAAAGGTCCGCTCCTGTGAGCTACGCCGCCTTCCTCGAAAGCAAAGCGATCTCCGCGCCCGAGCGCGGCCTAAGCGAGATCCCCGCGCTGAGCGCCAACTTGTTCCCGCATCAGGCGGCGTCCGTGGAATTCGGTTTGCGCGTCGGTTCGTGGGGGTGCTTCCTTGATACGGGACTCGGGAAGACCCGATGCGAGTTGGAATACCTGAGTCACACGCTGCCGCAGACGAACGGGACGGCACTCATCCTGACGCCCCTCGCAGTCGCGAGGCAGATCGAACGGGAGGGGCAAGACTGCGGCTACGACGTGCGCGTGATCCGCGATCAGTCTGACGTGCGAACAGGGATCAACATCTGCAACTACGATCGTCTCGACCACATCGCCCCGGAACTCTTCGGGGCGGTCGCGTTGGACGAGTCGTCAATCCTTAAATCGTTCACCGGCAAGACGACGCGGCGGCTCATCGACGCATTCGTGAATCATCGTTGGCGCATGGCTGCCACAGCCACGCCCGCACCCAACGACCACGTCGAGTTGGCACAGCACTCCGAATTCCTCGGGCTCATGGCGCGCGATGAAATGCTTGTGCGATGGTTCATCAACGACTCCGGTGACACCAAGTCGTGGCGGCTTAAACGTCACGGTGTGGAGTCGTTTTTTGATTGGATGTCTTCATGGTCGCGCATGGCTGAGCACCCACGTGATCTCGGGTTCGAGCTCGCTGGCTTCGACCTTCCGCCGCTGAACATCCATCGCCATCGCGCTGATTCTGATCTCGCTCCCGAGCCGGGAACGTTGTTCGCCGTCGCGAACATGTCTGCCACAGGCATGCACAACGTGAAACGTCAGACCATCCTTGAACGAGCGAAGCCAGTCGCAGAACTCATCACGTCGAATGCGGAGCCGTGGGTGATCTGGTGTGACACCGATTACGAGTCGGACTCGATCATGGGCCTAATTGGCGACAGATCGGATGTGGTTGAGATTCGCGGTTCGCACTCGATCGACCGAAAGGAAGTCGCGCTCGCGGCGTTCGCGGACGGGAGCAAGCGCGTCATCCTAACCAAACCGTCGCTGACGGGGTTCGGCCTGAACTGGCAGCACTGCGCCCGCATGGCGTTCGTAGGCCGCTCGTTCTCGTACGAGATGTGGTATCAGGCCGTGCGTCGTTGCTGGCGGTTCGGGCAGCGTCGACCGGTAGACGTGCATCTGATCGTTGCGGACGGCGAGGATGCAATCGCGCGCGTCTTGGACCGAAAGAGCGATGACCATTCACGCATGAAGGTCGCGATGGTGTCCGCGATGCGGCGGGCGCAAGGGCGCGCGGCAACGCTCAGAAATCCATACAACCCTGCACACTCGGCAATCCTGCCGGAGTGGATCAAGGAGCAAACTTGACGACAGAAATCAGATGCCTTAATGAATCTCGCGGGCGATCCTTCGTCGCGTACCACGGCGACTGCGTGGACGTGTTCCGGCAGATGCCGAGCGAGAGCGTGGACCTGAGCGTCTACAGCCCGCCATTCTCGAACCTGTTCCTATACTCCGATTCCGTCGCAGACATGGGCAACAGCAGCGGCGACGAAGAGTTCATTGAGCACTATGGGTTCTTGCTGCGCGAACTGTACCGCGTGACCGTGACGGGGCGAATCTCTGCCGTCCACTGCTCGGACCTGCCGCTGCAAAAGTGGCGCGATGGCGTGATCGGAATCAAGGATCTTTCGGGGCAGATCATCCGCGCGCACGAGGCGGCGGGATGGGTGCTCCACGCGCGCATCACGATCTGGAAATCGCCCGTCGTCGAGATGACGCGCACGAAGGCGCTCGGCCTGCTCTACAAGCAACTGCAGAAAGACTCCGCGCGCAGCCGCACCGGCATGGCGGACTACCTGCTCGTCTTCCGCAAGGACGGCGACAATCCGAAACCGATCCCACACACGCCGGCAGACTTCCCGCTTGACCAGTGGCAAGAATGGGCGTCTCCGGTGTGGATGACGATCGACCAGACGCGTGTGTTGAACGCTGCCTCGGCGCGTGACCCGAAAGACGAGCGACACCTTTGCCCGCTGCAACTTGACGTGATCGACCGCGCCCTCATCATGTGGAGCAACCCTGGCGACGTGGTTGCGTCCCCTTTCATGGGCATCGGTAGCGAAGGCGTGCAGTCGCTCAAGAAGGGTCGTCGGTTCGTCGGGACCGAACTGAAGGAGTCGTACTGGCGGCAGGCTGTCCAGCACCTGGAGGGCGTAGATCGGCAGGGTTCAATCCTGGAACTGGTGGGCTAGTCGTACAATCCTCGCGTGGCAGACCGCGAATCCGTACTCCGCCTCCTCGTCGAGTTTGTTTCGGACAAGGCCACTGCCGCCGCCAAACTGTTCCGTGGCGAAATCTCGGAGACGGGACCCGCTGCCGACAAGGCCGCGTCCGGCCTGACCAAAGCCGCCGAGGCTACCAACAAGCTCGATTCCGCACAGGCGGACGCAGCCAAGTCCGCCGCACAGGAGGCTGGGGCGCTGCGGGCCGCAGGAGACGCCGCCACCGAAACCGGCGCCAGAGCCACGGAAGCTGCCCGTGGCAGCGAGCAGGCCATCGGGGAGGTAGTCGGTGCCGTAGACGAGCAGACGCGCGCCACAGAGGCCGCTGGAGAGGCCGCAACGGATGCTGGACAAGCCATCCAAGACGCGGCAGGGCGTGCGGCTCAGTCGGTCAACGAGATCGTCGACGAGTGGAACGAGACCATCACCGCCGCGAAAGCGGCCGGACTGGCGTTCGATGACGAGTCTGCGGCTGGGTCTATCAAAGAACTGGCGGCGGCTATCCGCGCCTCGGGCGACTCGCTAGAGCAGCAGAAGGAGGCTCTGCACGGGCTCGCGGCCGGACTGGCTGAAGACCTGGCGAAGATCGAGACAGCCAGCACGGGCGCTGGGGACGAAACCGTAGCGCAGGCGAAGAGCATCCGCGACGCGCTCACGGAAGTGCGGGCGAAGGTGGTGGAGGTCGACGCTGGGTTGCGTCTCCTCGGCGGGGCTGGCGCGGCGGGCGGGGAAGAGGCGGAGCAGTCGTTCATCAGCGTGGGCGCCTCATTGAGACTCGCCAACCAAGCCGCCCGCGACGCTGAGACGCAACTGGAGAAAACGGGGCGAGTTCCGAAGGCGTCGATTCGTGAGCTAGCGGAGATCATCGAGACAGTTGCTATCGCGAACGAACGCGTCAAGGGTACAAGCGACGAGGCAACGGAAGAACAGCTCGCGAACGTCGAGCAACTGAAGGGCAAGCTTAGGGATCTCACCGAGGTAACGAACCGTCAGACCAACGCCGCCGGCGACAACGCGGTTGCGCTGAAGGAGACGGGCGATCAGGTCAACGGGCTGGCGGGCGCGCTCACGGGGCTCATCAACGTCACCGGCAGCGGCTCAACAGTTTTCGGCACGATGGTGACGAAGATCGGATCTGGCGCCAGCGCGTACGAACGAGCGCGCGACGCGGTGCGGGCACTCGACGTCAGCACGATATCCGCGACGACGAAACTCGGGCTGATGTCTGCCGCGCTCGTCGGCGGTGCTCTGGCGGGGAAGCAGTTCGCCGAACAGACCACGGAGAACGCGGGGGAGATTGACCGCCTTACGGAGTCCATCAAAAAATGGCTCTCCACCGACGTGTCGAGCTGGGTCGACGGCGTGAACCTTTCGATGCAGAAGGAAATCGAAGGGCTCATGGATTCGGAGACGGCGCTCGCAAGCTATTTGAAGTTGCTCACGCTCGTGCCGCTCCTGCATGAAAAGTCGGGCGCGTCGATCAGGTTCCGAACCGCCGCCATTCGCGACGGCATCGACGCGCTTGTTGCTGAGGAAGTGGCTACGAAGAACGGCGCCAAGGCGTGGGAGTTTTATCAGAACTCTCGGCGCGGTGGTGAGGAGGGTCAGCGGCTTTGGCATCAGGCCATCGAAGCGAGCAAGCGAGGCGGCGACGCGTTCAACAAGTTCCTCGCGGACAACGCGAAGGCGATGGCCGATCACGTCGCACACACAAACCGGTCCGCCGATGCCATCAAGAAGGAAGCGGACGAACGGGCGCGCAACACGCGCCTCATCGCCGAAGAGATCGGGCAGCGCGCCGCGTTGATCGAGCAGCAGATGGCCGCGACCGCCGAAACGAATGAGCGCGTCCGTCGCATGATCGACGAGAACGAGGTCACGAACGGCGCGACCATCGCGATACGCGCGAAGCTTGCCGCCATTGCGGAGGACATCACGCAGTCGGATGTGCACTCTGTGAGCCTCGCGCGCACGGCTGGGGCTCTTCAGGAAGTTCTCGATGCGCAGGACGGACTGACGCGCGCAGAGCGCGCTCGCATTCAAGACGTCATCAATCTGGCCAAGCGTGCCAACGACCTCACTGAGGCGGAGCAGCAGTATGCGGCGGCACTCATCAAGGCCATTGAGACTGGCAACAAGCACGCCGCCATGCTCAAAGCGCGACAGACCGCAACCGCTGATCTCACCAACGCGATGCGCGAGATTGCCGACGCGGAGGCGATCTCGCTTCGCCAGCGGGACGAGCATGTGTCCGCGATGCAGCGCGAGCTTGACCTGATCCGCGAGCAGATCGCCGAGGCGGAACGCGCGCAGGGCATCGACCGCCAGCAGATCGCTATTAACCAGTACGAGGGCGCGTCACTCGACTTCCTCCGCATGAAAGAGAAGCAAATGCGGGAGGAGTTGGAGTCCAGCTTGTCCGTGTGGAACGCAAACGCCGAGGCCAAGAAAGCGGACGTGGCGGAGAGCCTGCGCATCATCGAAGAATCCGTGAAGATTGAGGCGGCATACGCACGCCAGCGCGAGGCCATCGCACTGGTTGCGACTTCGACGAACGAGTATCACAAGATCGTCGAGAACGGGCGCGTGGTCTGGACGAACCTGACCGACGAGCAGCGGAAGAACGCGGAACAGGCCGTCGAGAACGCGAGGGCGAACGGACGAGCGAAAGACGGCGCTGATGCGCTGGGCACGTCGCTGGTCACGCTCCGCTCCTACGTGTCGGCCGTGACGCTGGAGTTGGACGCGCTGAATCAAAAGGCGCACGCCACGGCCGAGGACATTGATCGCGTGACCGAGGCCGTGAACAAGATGAACGACGCCGCAGCAAAGGCGGCGGAGCAGTAACGCCACATTTTCACCGCAGCCGGTGTCCCTTACTCTGACGGTGCACGAATTCGCGCCGCAGCGGAGCGGAGGGGCATGGCAATGAGCTACATCCGAGGTAGTCACGTGTACTCAAGTGCGGCACGACGGGCGGCGCGGACCTTGATGCGCAACGGCGATGCGGTACAAAGCGCGATGGAGGCGTACCGGCATCTGCTCGCGATGCGCGACGAGCTGCACGGCGCGATGATCCGACTCGTCGAAGAGGGCAGCAACGACGCGTCCGCACCCGAGCGCGAGCAGATCATCGACTGCCTTGAAGCGATGGCATACGAGTGGTGCACGAAGAGCACGCACGACTTTATCGACTTCATGCGCGCGCCCGAGTGATCTCGGCAGAGGAGGTCCGATCCCTCCTCCCGTTCAACGCCCCTCTTGCCGCTCGTACTTTTCACAGTGCTCGGCCGTACGGAGCGCTGCGTAAAAACCCTTTTCGGACACGTCCGCAAGATTTACATGCGACGAGATCTGCTCGTCGAAGGTCACGCCAGCGCCACAAGTGAAGTACGGGTCCGAACCCGGCGTGTACTCGCTGTAACCCGGGTCGCCTTCCAAAAATGAGAAGTTCGCGCAGAGGATGCAGCGTC
>WUUC01150164.1_pt1 | contig 23516 bp, 17 predicted proteins | sample 6278441 | NCBI WGS metagenome assembly WUUC01 (sample SAMN13675441, study PRJNA597444) | soil metagenome | isolation source: soil | place: USA: Washington | collected 2017-10
GAGGCGGCCAGGCGTGCGGAAAGCGAGCATATCGTATCGGAATCGCTGTATTCGTTGTCCGAATTGCCCGAGGCGGAGCGCGCGCATGCGCTGAGCCGCGACGTGGTGCGTCAGCTCCGGTCGTCCACGGGACGCGACACCTGGCCGGCCGAGCTCGCGGAGCTGCGCCGGCAGGCACGGGTTTGCCGGCTCGGGCAGCTCGGGTCGGCTCTCGATGAGCTGAGCCGCAGGCTGGAGGCGCTCCAGACACGGCTCGGTTGGCTGCTCCACGGGACCTCGCCGGCGGAGCTCGCCAGCCTCGATCCGGTGGCGGACAGCGATCGCATCCATCAACATCTGCTCGCCACTTTCCGAGCCGAGTCCCGCCTGGCCGAGACGCTCGCCATCAATCGCGTGGCGACCTCGGAGAGTCTGCTGTTGTTCTTGCGCAGCACCCGCGAGTCGGAGCGCAACCCCGTGACGCGGTTCCTGGACACGTACGCTCTGTTCGCCAATTTTTTCGAATGGGGTGAGCAGAGCCAGCGCGGCTCGGCCGCCGTGCGGCGCATCAACCAGATCCATGGTCGCTACTATCTGCCCAACGAGGGCATGAAGTACGTGCTGCTCAACACGGCCTTCACCTGGCTCGACGGCATTGAACGCATCGGTCATCGCCCACTCGGTGAGCGGGAGCGCGAAGGCTTCTTCAATGCGTACGTGCGGCTCGGTCGAGCCATGCACATCGCGGGGCTGACCCACGACTACACGCAAATGTATGCCTGGTTCCGCGGCGTAAATCGCGAGAACGCACGGCACACTCGACTCAAGACCGAGACCTTCGAGCTGTTCGTGGGAAATTCTTTCGGGTCCGTCGCGATCGAACGCGAGCTGATGCTGAGCATGGCGCGAGCGGCCATGGACGACGACTATCGGGCGGCGCTCGGCTATGCCGCGCCCAGTGCGTCGGAGCTGAACGGGCTGCGGTTGGCCGTGAAACGCCTGGCTGCGCAGCGAGAGGCCTGCCCGCAGGTCCCGTGGCTGCGCAGCCTGGAGTCGACGCCCGGCAGCGCTGCGCCGAGCCCGCCTGAGCAGCTGGGCGTCTCGGCGCGTTCGGCGTCGCTGCCACAGGCTCGCCTCGGCGCGGCCAACGGCGGGTATCCCGAAGGGCAAACGCCCGTGCAGGCGGGCCGCGCTGGGGTGGCCGTGGACTTACCGCTCTACGACTGGGCAGAGATCCGGGGCCATACGAGCGAGCTCTCGACCTGGATCGTGATCGACGGCGAGGTATATGACGTCAGCGGCTGGATCTCGGAGCACCCGGGCGGGAGCGATGTCCTCCGCGCCTGGGCGGGTCGGGATGCGAGTCTCGCGTTTCACACGGCCCCGCACGGCGCGCTGACGCAGGTCTTGCGCCTCAACTATCGCATCGGGCGCGTGCGAGAGGCGCCGGTTGAGAGCGCGGGCAGGGCGTCGTACGGAGCTACGACCGGAGCCACCGAAAGTTGAGGGGTGCGTTCGAGATCGAACGAGATGGCTTGCATCGAACGGCGTGGCACGGCAGATCCTTCCTGATCGGGCTCGCGCGCAGTGAGCAGGCCCGGGCGCGGCAGCGATTTGCTCTGGCGCGGGTGATCTGGACGCCATTCTGATCTAGCCTCGCGGCGACCGCTGCCGTTGCGTTTTGCCGGTGGGACGGGTGTAGGCAACGTGGGAGGAGAGACATGCAGGGTGAGGCCGAACCGCTCGCTATGGACAGCACACCATTGTTTCCTGAGGCGCAGGCGGGAGCCGTCGCGGATTTTTTGGCGCTCTACGTCGCTCAGTTCGAGCGCATCCAGGCCGCCGCGCTCGCGCAGCTGCTCGTGTCTCCCGAGCTGGCAGCGGCTCAGTGCGCCGCCGAGCTCACGGCACCGTTCACGACGGCCGACGCTCGGCTGGGCGCGGTCGCGCTGGGCACGCGCACGCTGGTCGAGCGCGCGCTGACTGGAGAGGCAGCGCCTTATCGAGCCTACCTGACACGCCTCGCACAGATGAGCGCCGAGGCGGGAGTGAGCCTACACGCGACCAGCGAGCTCGTCTGTGCCTTCCGGCGTCCGCTCTTGCCGCTCGTCGTGGAACGCTATTCGGCTGAGCCGCTGCGCCTCACGGCGGCGCTCCAGTGCATGAATGACTTCGCGGACGCTGCCACGCTGCTGATCACGCGGGTCTATCTCGGGATTGAAGCCGCGAAAAATCGAGCGCGCGAGGAGGACCTGGCCACCACGCTGGACAGCATTGGGGACGCCGTGGTCGTGACCGACGCCGCGGGGCATGTCGTACGCATGAACCCCGTCGCGGAGCGCTTGATGGCCGTGTCGCTCGTCCAGTGCCAGGGTCGGCCACTCGACGAGGTGTTCCGCATCGAAAATGAGGACACCGGAGCCGTCGTGGAGAGCCCCGTTGCGCGGGTCTTGCGTGAAGGCACCGTGGTGGGCCTGGCCAATCACACGGTCCTGGTCGCACGAGACGGCACTCGCCTCCCGATCGCGGATAGCGGCGCTCCCGTGCGGCATGAAAACGGAGAAATCCGCGGGGTGGTGCTCGTGTTCCGGGACGTGACCGAGGAGCGTAATAATGAAGCGGGGCTGCGCCACTGGGAACGCATCTTTCAGCACGCCACCTGGGGCGTGGCCATCGCCAGCGCGCCGGACGTGATATTTCAGGCGGTGAATCCCGCGTACGCCGAGATGCACGGCTACACCGTGGCGGAGCTGCAGGGGCAACCGGTGTCCACGCTCTGGGCCCCGCATACACGGGAGGACATGGAGCGTCACGCCGCGGAGACCCATCAACACGGCCGCCTCGTCGCCGAAACGACCCATCTGCGCAAAGACGGGACCGCCTTGCCGGTCGAGGTGGTTGCCACCACCATCAAGGACGCGAATGGCCAGGTGCGCTGGTACGTCGCCAACGTGCAAGACATCTCCGAACGCAAGCGCCTGCAGCAGTCACGGGTGCGAGCCATCGAGCTCGAGGCGCAGAACCTGCAAATCGTGGAGGCGAACCGGCTAAAAAGCGAATTTCTGGCCAACATGTCGCACGAGCTGCGCACGCCGCTCAACTCGATCATCGGCTTCGCGGAGCTGCTGCATGACGAGCACGTGGGTGCGGTCGCCCCCAAGCAGCGGGAATTTCTTGGAGAAATCCTGGGTGGCGGGCGGCACCTCTTGCGGCTGATCAACGAGGTGCTCGATCTGGCCAAGGTAGAGGCCGGGAAGATGGAATTCCGCCCCGAACCGGTCGAGCTGGGCCGCCTCGTGGCCACCGTCGTACAGAGCCTGCGCGCCACGGCTCATGACAAGGCGCTCAGCGTCGACGTGTCGGTCCATCCGGACCTGGACGACATCGTGCTCGATCCGGGGCGCTTCAAGCAGGTGCTCTACAACTACGTCTCCAACGCTCTGAAATTCACCTCGCCCGGGGGACAGATCAGCGTCCGGGTCTTGCCGGAAGGTGCTGCCCTGTTTCGGCTGGAGGTCGAGGACACCGGCATTGGCATCCCACCCGAGAGCGTGGCGCGTCTATTTACCGCGTTCCAGCAGCTCGATTCCGGCGCATCCAAACGGCATGGCGGTACCGGTCTCGGGCTGGCCTTGACCAAGCGCCTGGCAGAGGCGCAAGGCGGCAGCGTCGGAATGCACCCGGCCGCGCAAGGGGGCAGCGTGTTTTTCGCGATACTGCCGCGCCGCCACGCGGGCTATCCCAGACTGAAGACCGGCCGGTCCGACATGCCAAAGCCGACCACGATCCTGGTGATCGAGCGGCTGGCGAAGGATCGGCAGACCCTGCTGCAGATACTCACCAGCGCGGGGTATCAGGTGGACGCGGTGTCCGACTGCAGCCAAGCGCTGATCCGCTGGCAGGAGCGTGCCTACGACGCCATCACTCTCGATCTGCTGGACGGTGAAGACCTGGAGCGCGAGGCCTTGCTGCAGGTCGTCAAGAACGACGCGCGGCGACCCGGAGTTCCGATCATCGCCATCACCCTCGTCGGAGATCAAATCGACGCGGAGGGCTTTGCCGTGAGTGACGTGCTGACTCGCCCGGTGGACGCGACCACGTTAGTGCGCGCCCTCACGCAGGGTGGCGTTGCACCCACCCGCGGCCGCCCCGTCGTGATCGTCGACGATGACTCCGGGTCTCTCAAGCTCATGGAGGCGATGCTCGGCAAGCTCGGCTATGATGCACTTTGCTTCTCCGACCCCCGTGAAGCGCTGGCTGCCTTGGAAGGCCTGCGGCCCCTGGCCATCATCCTCGATCTGATCATGCCGGAGATGGACGGGTTGGCGTTTCTGGAGCGCTTCCGTGCGTCGCCCGAGAACCGGACGGTCCCAGTCATGATCTGGACCGTCAAAGACCTGTCGCTGGACGAGCGGCGCGGGCTTCAGATTGCGGTGCATGCCGTCGTGCAAAAAGGGGTGGACGACAGCTCGCGCCTGCTCGCGGCGCTGAAGAGCTTCTTCGGCGTGCGGAAAGGCGCGGAGGGCGCGCTCCGATGAACATCCCCACCATCCTGATCGTGGATGATAACCCCGGCAACTCGAAGTTGCTCTCTTACATGCTCGTGGCCCAGGGCTACGAGGTTCGGAGCGCCGCGGACGCGGACGAGGCGCTGCTAATGTTGCGCGATTTCAGAGCGACGCTGATCCTCATGGACCTCCAGCTACCCGGGATGGATGGACTGGAGCTGACGCGCCGGCTCAAGGCGGATCCGGTGCACAAGCACGCGATCATCGTGGCGGTCACAGCTTCCGCCATGAAGGGAGATGAGGAGAAAGCCGTCGCCGCGGGCTGCGACGGCTACGTCACCAAGCCCATCGATACGCGCACCTTTCCGGGTATGATCGCGGCCTATCTGGCACGAGACTGGACCGCAGGTTGAACGGCGGCCGGCACGGAAATGCACGCTTTCGGGCGTGCTGATCAGGTCGACCGGGATCGCGCGAATTCATACACGTACATGCTCTGGCGCGTCGGATCATCCGGAGGACCGATGAGCCGCTTCGACAGGCGTTCAAAGCGCGCCAGCGCGAACTGCCGCTCCACGATGGACGGGCTAAATTTGTGCTCCGCGTCCGAGCCGGTGATCAGATCGTCGTGGGTGCTCTGCAGCTCACTCTGCGCGATGTCGAAGTAGCCCGCTTCGACTGCGTAATCGACGACGAAGCGATACCAGCGCCAGAGCGAACGCTGCCGCAGTCCCTCGAGCTCCAGGGCTTGCGGCGGGATGCTGCCGCTCTTCCGGTACGCGGCGACCTCGTCCTTTGACGTCAGCACGTATCCGCCCGCCATGAAAATCACCTCGGCTCCGTGGATGCGGCTGCCGAGCTCTCCAGCGCAGTACTCCGGGCATAGCTCATCGCCGAGCACATACACCGCGCCCTCCCGCATCAGGGGCCAGAGCCTGGCCAGGTAGTCGTGCGGCAGGTGGTGGTGGCGGGCAATCGAGACCACCAGGTCCGCGGAGTGCCCGAGCGTCTCGAGCGGGCCCGCATGAAACGTGACCCGTTGATCTCCGAGCCGTTGGCGCGCTAGCTCCAGCATCTCCTTATTGTCGTCATTCACGACGATCTCGAGGTGTGGCCAGCGCGTGAGCAGGGCCTGCGTCAGAATGCCGGCGTGGCTGCCCAGCTCCAGGATTCGGGGTCTGGGTCCCAGGCTCCGGACCCGCTCGCCGATCGCGCTCAGCCACGCCTCGACCGTCTCGCGGATGAAGACGTGACCGTCCAGCACGCGACGGTAATACTCGTCCACCGGGTTCGAGCCGGCTGACAGCTGATGGCCGCTGGCGGCGAGCCCGTCGCCCTGGTGAGGGAGCGCCTGGCTCGCTCCGTGTGCTCCCGCTCGGGCGGTAGCGAGCACCGGCTGCATGTGTGTGGACGTGGCAGGGGTTTCGTGAGAGCTCATCGCGAGATCGCCTTTGGTAATGGATAAGTCATTCACACAGGCCGTCCGGCGCCCACGTACGCCTCACTCGCGAAGTAGACGGCGATACGCGGCTTGTTCTCGATGTGGCGCAGGGTGACGTGCGCGTGCAACCCGGAGCGTTCAGCCAGAGCGCGCGTCGCGAAAGCCCGAACGGCCCGCTCGTAAGCGCTCGGCTGCAGCCCGAACGCGGACAGACAACGCGAGATACGCTCGCGCGCGATCTCGTCGTTCGCCACGTAGCTGCCAATGGGAAACTCGAGCGTCACGGCGCTCGGTCGCGCCTGGTCCGGACCCACGAAGGCAAACTCGGTCTGTACGGGGCGGCTCAGATAGGGCCCACCGCTCTCGGCCAACGTTCGGTAAAATCGTTCGCTGGCGCTGGCGTCGTAGTCTCGGGCCACGCTCGCCACCCGGCCGATGTCGGCGAAGTTGGCCGCGTGATGTCGCACGTAGACCTTGAAGCGCGCTTGCTCACCCTGGACCAGATCCAGGGACACGATCCCGAGCTCGCAGCGATGACCGGCGCCAGAGAACAGCCTGTCGTGCAGCGTGGCCCACTGCTTCTCAAAGCCCAGCCGAGCGCAGGACTCTCTCACTAGCTCGGCGGCAAGCGTCTGACCGCGGACCTGCGGGTTCAAGTACACCTTGAGCTTGATCTCACGCCCGGCCGCCCAGGAAGCGCCGATCCAGATGGAGAAGGGCGCTCGCGGGGCCGCTGGAAAGAAGATATCCCCGAGCAGGCGCAGCCTGCCGAGCGGAGCCCCGAGCTCCGTCGCGACGGCCTCGCACAGCTCGCGCCCCGCTAACATGTTGGATGACAGCGTCGGTGGGGCCCCCTGCGCCTCGACATAGACCTGTACTTCCGGGGTCTGCTCGGAGAAGGCGACGGAGAACTCGAAAGGCGCGTGATCGTCGGCGATGTCCGAGAGGAACGCGGGCCGTTCATTGACCTGGCGTTCCCCCCAGCGGCGCAGCAGCCGCATGAACACCCGCATCAGCGCGTTCGACTCGCTCTCGACGTCCAGCGCGCTGATCAGCGCGCCCAGGCGCTCGGCGCCAAAATCACAGAATGTGCGCCGAGCGATCCGAGCACGACGTTCGCTCACCAAATCCGGTGTCCCCCCCATCCAGCCCTCCGACGGGCAGGGTACGGCCGCGCAAGCCACACGTCTATGGTCTCCGCATTTCGTCTGGTGCGTGTTGCGTTGCGCTGCGCAGTTGGCGCGCACGGAGTGCGAACTCGACGTACGCGGGTGCTCCGTGTGCGGCTGTGTGGGCTCGGCGGGCAAGCTCGAGCCAGAAGCGGAGAGCCAGCGGATGCTTCGAGCCTGCCGGCTCGCGCCGGGCTTGTCATTGACAGCGCCGTTTCACCTCCTGCAGAATATAGCGGGGGATGATTGGATGGATGCTACGCACCGAGCCCTACATGCGGCCGTGACGCATAAGGCCCGACATGAACAGGCCTGAAGCTGCGATCGCGGGCGGTGCCAACGCGGGCGGTGCCAACGCGGGCGGTGCCAAACCGAAGGTCTTGGCCGTGGATGACGTCCAGGCCAATCTATCGCTGATCCGAGCGCTGCTCTCCGACATGGAGTGTGAGGTCATTTGCGCCCGGGCCGGCGCAGACGCGCTGGAGCTCCTGGGGGAGCACGACTTCGCCGTGATGCTCCTGGATGTCCAGATGCCGGAGATGGACGGCTATGAAGTTGCGAGGCGCGCTCGCGAGCATCCGGCCAGTCGTGATTCTCCGATCCTGTTTCTGACGGCGGAGGATCGTGACGACGAGAGCCTACTGCGGGGCTACGGCTCGGGCGCGGTGGACTATTTGTTCAAGCCGATACAGCGCGAGATCCTGCGCGGCAAGGTCCGAGTGTTCCTGGACTTGTATCTCAGCCGTCGCCAGATCGCGGATGCCCGGGATGCGCTGGCGCGCTCCAACGTGGAGCTGCGCGAGCTGGCCGTCGGTAATGCGCAACTGGCGGAGCAGTCGCAGCTGGCCAAGGTCGAGCTGGAGAGGGCGTACCACGAGCTGACGTCCACCCAGGCGCAACTGGTGCAGGCCGCCAAGATGGCGTCACTCGGCGAGCTCGTGGCGGGCATCGCGCATGAGATCAACAACCCCCTCGCGTTTGCCATCAGTCACCTGGGCACGGTGCAGAAGAGCCTAGCCGGCGCGTCGGCGGGCTTCTGTGAGCTCCCGGCAGACGGGGCGGCACACTGGCTCAGAGCCAGGGACCGCCTGCAGGGCGTCGAGATGGGGCTGGAGCGGATCCGCGCGCTGGTGGTGAAGCTGCAGAACTTCTCGCGCCTGGACGAGGGCGACTACAGCGCGGTCAACATTGCCGAGGCGATCGATTCGGTCTTGACCATCATGCAGCATCGGATTCGCGATCGCATCCAGATCGAGACCCGTTTTGGTAAACCGGACGTGATCGAGTGTGATCCCAGCCTGCTGAACCAGGGTGTGCTGAACCTCGTGTCCAATGGCATCGACGCCATCGAAGGCTCCGGGGGCATCATCATCACCACCGGAGCGGAGGGCGACAACTACGTGATCCGGGTGGCGGACACGGGGCCCGGCATCCCCGCGGAGGTGCGTACACGGGTGCTCGAGCCGTTCTTTACCACCAAGCCCGCCGGGAAGGGCACGGGGCTCGGCCTGTCCATCACCTTCGCTATCGTCCGCAAACACGGGGGCACGCTCGAGTTGAACGCAGGCAGGCGAGGCGGCACCGAGGCGGTGATTTCGATCCCACTGAACGCCCCGCCCAGCATCACCCCGCCTGACGCCTCGCACGCCGGCGTTCCAACGCTCGAGGCCGCCGCTCCGCGCTGACGACAGCTTTCCCGAGGGCGTGCACTGTGCCTTCCGGAGAGCCCGCTACCCTATGTCCTGGCGGGGCGCCGCGCCTCGACGCGCCAGCCGTCGGTCGTCCAGTGCACCTGCGCGATCCCAAAGGCCGCGGCCCCGGGAGATGAGCCGGAAAATAGCTGAGGCGAGTGCCCCGTCTCCTCGGCGTAGGCACGCGCGACGTCGTTGATGGCAGCCCCGGCTCGGACTCGACCCAGGACCGCCACCGTGCCGCCGCAGCCGCCTCCGGTGATCTTGGCCCCGTACAGGCCGCGCCCCGGGCCCGCGTCCCGCACCAGCTCCACGATCCGGTCGGTGCCGGTCGAGCCCAGACCACAGGCGGAGTAGCTGTCGTGCGCCTCGAACATCAGAGCGCCGAGCCGCGGCCCCGCCTCGTGGGCGTGCGGGCGGGTCATCAGCTGCCGGAACTCACTCGCGCGCCGATGCTCGTAGATGGGATGCGCGGTGGCGGCCCTGACGCGATAATTGGCCTCGGGCCGCACCTGCGTGATCGGATCGGTAATCCCGGCGAATTGGCTGGAGAACTCCGCGCCGCTCATGATCTCGGGCAGCAGGTCGCGGTACTCCCGCTCGAATGCCGCCGGAGTCACGTTGGCGAGATAACCGCCGAACAGATCGTCCTCGATCCGGATCTGGCCCGGCACAAGGCCCGCGACGCTCGCCAGGCCGCGTGAGCGAGCGATGATGGCGTAGCCCATGAACGCGGCCACTCGCACTTCGGTGTAGTCGTCGCCGCTGACCTGGTGCCGTAGACCGGAGTCGATGCCCCAGAGAGCCAGACCGGCGGGCACGGGGAAGCTGCTCTGGAGCTCCGCGGGCTGACAGAGCAGCGGCAAGAATTGACCCTCGCTGGCGCAGCTCGCCGTCATCTGGTCCATCACGCCGCACGGCGCGCCGACCACCAGGTTTTCGATGCGCTGACAGGAGAGCGCGGCCTGGACGGGATCGATCTCGATGCCGTACAGGGCGGACAACGCGCGCAACGTGGCGACCTCCACTGCCGCCGAGGAGCTCACTCCCTTGCCTTCGGGGACATTGGAGCAGACGAAGATGCTGAGCCCCGCCGTCAATGGCCGGTTGAAATCCACGTGCAGCGCCGTGAGCAGCCCGGCGACGTAGGCCGCCCAGGCCTGCTCCGGATCGCGCGCGAAGTACGCTGCCGCGGCGGCATGGCTCTGCGAATGCTCTCGGATCTCGCTGACTGGAAAAGTGGCGATACGCACGGGGACTGCTTCGGGACCGAAGCTCGAGCTGACCACCCGCAGCGTCGGCTCGCTCGACTCCTGTACCGCGACGAACGTGCCTTCGCGTATAGGCAGCTCCAGAGTGAGGGAGCCGGAGTAATCGGCAAAACCGCCCATCACGTCCAGCCGTCCAGGAGCGCGAGCCAGCACCAGCTTACCCTGCTGATCGAAGAGTTTGGTCAACTCGGGGTTGCCCGAGTCGTAGAGTTGCTCGAGCTGCCGCTCGAACGCTCTCAAGTCATCACTCATGAGTTGCTGAAGTTTTCTGCCGTGAGGCCACGGCGTTCGAGAGCCGCCTGTAACAGCGGCTCGATTTGCCCCCGCAAGGCAGTGTTTGCGTAACCGACCCACGCCACGTCCTCGGTGACGTTCAGAGGCACGTCGAGCGGTCCTCCCCAGGGATCACTGAGCAATACACCGGCCTCCTCTGCGATCAGCGCGGTGCACACGTCATACGGATGACAACAAAGTCCCCTCGGCTGGCCGCGCTGCTCCAGCAGCAAACGCATCAATGGCCGGATATCGGCATTGAAACGATCGTGTCCGACCGCCAGCTCGTAAAGTTGGCCGCCGGTCGAGGCATATTGGTCCTCGAAACAAAGGGCCTTGCCTTCCGGTGACGCACCCAGACTCCTTAGCATGATCTCCTCGTCAATGGCCGCGAGTTCGTCCCTGGCACCCGGAAAGAACCGGGTGAGCATCGCGTAGCCGTGCCGAAGACTCTCGGCCCTGGATGGCCGGACCGGCAAAAAGCGCGCCTCACCCGACAGGCGGTTCACGCGGCGTAACGTCGTGCCCTTGCCGCGGATCGCCCAGAGCTCGTCACAAAGGTGCTGTTTGAGCGTCGGAATTTCGGTCTGGGCAGCGAGGACCACGTCGCCCAGGCGGGTCTCCGCGCCGCGGTTGGGCGCCACGCCGGTCAGGACCCAGGCGCTGCGCTTCTGATACATGAGGCCGCGCGTGCCATCGATCGGATCCACGATGAAACGCCAGCTGGGAGGTCCCGACGAGCTGCCAGGCAAACTGAGCTCTCCGTGCTCCAGCCCCTCGGCGACCAGGACGATGCCGCCGAGCGCCGCTGCCTGTTGTCCAAGCCGTTCGATCAGCATCGCCTCGCTCACACGATCGATCTGGTAGATCGTGTCGCCCGGACCATCCTCGGCGACGGCGCTGAGCTCGCCCTCTGACTGTTCCGTGCAGGCCAGAACCACAGCGTCGCGGATGGCGCGCTGCAGCTCGAGCACCAGAGTGAGCATTGCATTCAGGTCAGTCATGTAGGGCCTTATAGTGCCGGGTGGCGGAGACGGCCAGGAGCTCCGCGGCCTTGTCCTCGGGCAGGGTGTCACTGATGAAGCCGCCCGCTCCCAGCTCCGGGCCCGCCAGATACTTCAGGAGATTGGGTTTGCGCAGCGGCGGGTGCAGTTGAATGTGAAAGTGATGTCCCGAATAATCTCCCTGATCCGTGGGCGCCTGGTGGAGCGCCATCACGTAGGGGAAGGGCATCCTCCACAGGTTGTCGAAGCGGGTCAGCAGCTGTTTGAGCGCGCTGGCCAGATCCAGAATTTCGGCCTCGGACAGCTCGGCGATGCTCGCATGGGTCGCCTTCGGCGCGACGATGGCTTCGTAGGCGAAGCGCGCGAAGTACGGCAAAAACGCCAGGGATGTGGCCGTGTCGGCCAGCACGCGTCGCGCATCGGCACGCTCGGCCTCGATGATGTCCTGGAACAGAATGCGCCCGGTCTCGCGCAGGTGAGCGCGCTCGGCCTCGAGCTCGATCTCGATGGTCTTGAACACGAAATTAGTGGCGTAGATCTGACAGTGTGGATGCGGATTGGACACTCCCACCACCTCACCCCGGTTCTCGAACACCAGCACGTGCGCGATCTCCGGACGTGCCGCCAGCTCCCGATACTGAGCTTGCCAGATTCTCATCAGCTCGACGATGCCGTCCAGCTCCAGCTCGGCCAGGCTCAGGTCATGGCGCGGCGTGTAACACACCACCCGGGCAACGCCCTGCGCGGGCTGGTTCCGATAGATACCGGGCGGCGCTGCCAGGTCCGTTGGCGCGGTCAGGCCGACGCAGGGGTGATCATTGTCAAAGACGAAGACGCCTGGATACGCGGGGTTGACCGCGCCGCTCACCCGAGCGTTGCCCGGACACAGGTAACAGTCCGGCAGGTAACCGGGCAGTTGCCGCACGGCGTGTGAAAGCTCGTCGCTGCTCCAGGGGCGATTTTGCCGATGCGCCGCCACCACTACCCACTCCCTGCGTAGAGGATGCCAACGCTGTTCCCAGGTCATGTCGTGAACCTAGCCCGTGCGAACCGAGCCCGGCAACCCCGGGGCCGCGTTAAGGCTCGGCACGCGCTGGCGGGCGGACGGCGGAGGCGCGAGGCACTCGGGGCGCACCTCCGAGGCCAGGCCTGGCGCGGCCCACCGCCGTCCGGGGCACGACCGAGGAGCGCTGGGCAGCGGCTGCCTGCACCGGGGCAGCCGCTGATCTGGCCAATTTTATGGTTCCTTTAACAGGGATTCTCGGCGCGGCGGGAGGCTGCTCAGGAGTTTAAAGATCACGCTGGTCTCTCGGCAACAGCCGTGACAACACCAGCACTGTGAAGGACAACGTCATGGAAATTCGGGGGGGCCGCCGTCTCAAGGGCGGGCGGGTCGCTGTTGCCGGCTCCTCCAATCAGGTCACCAAATGCATCATCGCGTCGCTGCTGACAGATGAAGACGTGATTGTGCGCGGTTGCCCCGAGGTCAGCGAGCGCAAGGTGGTGCTCGAGCTGTTCGAGTACCTTGGCGGACGGGTGGAGGAGCTCGACCCCGCCAGCATCCGCCTCAATGCGCGCGCGGTCACCCAGGCGGATATTCCGGCGGAGCTGTGCCGCAAAAATCGCATCAGCGTGCTCACGGCGGGGCCGCTGTTGCACCGCTTTCGCGAGGTGACCATCGCCAACACCTTGGGCGGGGATCAGATCGGTCGGCGGCCCGTGGACTTCCATCTCAAGGGACTGGAGGAGATGGGCGCGCGGGTAGTGACCACGGACAGCACTTACCATTTTAGCGTGGGGGAAAAGGGGCTGCACGGAGCGCACCTGGTCTTGCCGTTTCCCTCGGTCATGACGACGGAGCACTTGATCATGACGGCCAGCCTGGCGCGTGGTCGTACGGTGATAGAAAATGCCGCGACGGAGCCCGAGATCATCGAGCTGGTGAAGATGCTGCAGAAAATGGGCGCGGACATCATGGTCGACGCGCATCGCACGATCGTCGTGCAGGGCGTGAAAGCGCTGAAGGGTTGTGATGTCCGCTGCATGGTGGACCGCAACCAGGCGGTCAGCTTCGCTTGCGCAGCGCTGGCGACCGGTGGCGACGTGTTGCTCGAGGGCGTGGTGCACGACCCGATTTACAGTTTTCTGAACTACATCCAGCGCATGGGCGCCGAGTTTCAGGTCACGCCCGAGGGCGTGCGAGTCAGCGCTCCGCGCCCGCTGTCTGCGACGCACATCGAAGTGGAGGTGCATCCCGGGTTCATGACGGACTGGCAGCAACCCTTCACGGTCCTGTTTACCCAGGCCACCGGCACGAGCGTATTACACGAGACCATTTTCGAGGATCGCCTGGGTTACACGCGATTTCTATCGCAAATGGGTGCAAATATTACGCTGTTCGCCAAGTGCCTGGGCGAGGTGCCGTGCCGTTTTCGTGGCCGCAATCATATCCACTCCGCGATCATCCAGGGCCCCACGGCGCTGACGGCGGGGGATTTCGAGCTGCCGACGGACATCCGCGCGGGCATGTGCCTGGTCGTGGCGGGGCTGGTGGCGCAGGGTACGACGCGCCTCTCCAATATCCACGAGCTGCAGCGCAAGTACGATCACCTGGTGCAAAAATTGTGTGCACTGGGCGCGGACGTTCAAGTGGGGACGGGCACCTGATATGTACGACGGCATGAGCCCCGTGCGATCGAGCCGTCAGGATTGGTTACCCTGGGCGCTCAGCGTGTTTGCTGCAGCGTGCGCGGTCTTCGTGCTGGTGCGGGGGGTCCTCCCGACGCGGGCCGCCAACCAGCGCCTGACCCAGACCGTCTTGAAGCTGGAGAGCGAGCTCTTGCGGACCGCGCAGAGCCAGAGTGAGGAGCGGGCGCAGGCCGCAGCTCGGCTCGCGGAGCAGTCCGCCGCCGCCGAGGAGAAGCTCGCCGCCGTGCGACGTGAGGAGCGCGCGCGGGTCGCGCTGGAGACCGCCAAGCGAGATCTGGGGCGGCAACTGGCCTCGCCCATTGGAGAGGGGGCGGTCGCGCTGGAGGAGCGTAACGGCTCGCTCGTTGTCCTCGCCCACCACGACCTCGTGTTCGCCTCCCGGGGCAGCGCCCTGAAGGCGTCGGGTCGCAAGTTCTTGAAGCAGGTCGCCCAGAGCATGAAGCGCCTGCCATCCGAGCAGGTGTATCGGATCGGCGGGCCCGGCCCGGCGCAGCAGCGGGCCGCCATGCGCTTTCTCGAGGTGGCCGGCAGAGTACCGGGTGAGCAGCTCGTGCTCGGTGGCCCCGCGGCGTCGGCCGCCAACACCGGGCCAGCGGGCGAGCCGTTCGAGATCACGCTCCTGAGTCCCGAGAAAGGTTGAGCCTCGGACGTCGTCGAGCACCGCGGGCGTCGGCCGCCGCGGCTGAGCGCCGGGAGGCGGCCAGCATTGTCGGCAGCTGGCGAGCGCGCTGATCAGGGCACGCGTGCCAGCACCCGCATGTTTGGTGTCGGGGGGGCGGCCATGCCGGCGCCGATGTGGAAGCTCGGATGGGGTGGCTGGTTGTAAGCCACGTTTTGCCAGGAAATCGCCACCCGGTACTGCGGATCGTGCATGAGCGTATAGATGCGCCGCTCCGTCAGGGCCGTCGTCGTGTAGATGCGCAGCGCCGAGTTGTCGAGCTCCCGCCAGATCACTTCCTCTCGCCAGTCGCCGAAAAGGTCCGCCACGAGCGTGGGCACGGACTTCGAGCCGTTGTTCGCGGCGCAGTCCGCGCAACTCAGGAGCGTGCCCGCGCCGACCTTGTTGATGGCGGTGCCGTTCTCGAGCTCACGGAGCTCATCGGCGTCCCACCAGATCAGAAAGTTGATCGAGTTCGGCTGCGGCCCGCCCAGCGCCTGTCCGGTCGCCGTGCTGCTCAGGGCCACCCCGCTCGAAGCCCAGAGCTCCGCCCCCGGGCTTGTCGCCAGCACGTCCGCAGCGACGCCCCGTCCTACGTCCGCTCCGCTACTCTGGGACTGCCGGATGATCTCACAGGTCCTGCCGTCGCGCAGCGTCCAGTGCGGCCGCGCCGTCTCCTCGGTCGGCATGAAGACCTCGACGCCGGGGCGCTCGGGGATCAGATCGCTGACGTGCAGAGCGTCGCCGTGTGCCATTCCGGTGGAACACAGCCCCGTTCCGTCGTGATCCACGGTCATCGCGCCGTAGATGATCTCCTGCTGTGGGTCGTCGTCGACGTTTGCCACACTCAGGCTGTGCGCGCCCTGGCCGGTGAGGGGCCCGCCGCCGGGCGCGGTGGGCGTCTGGTCACTGTCGAACAGCCACAGCTGCGTGAGGGCGCCGTCACGCCAGTTCCACGCGCCCAGCGTGGTGCGGGTATAATAACCACGAGCCATCACGAAGCTCGGCAGGCCCGTCTCGTCCAGATAAGCCGAGGTGGCGAGGAACCGATCGACGCGATTGCCGTAGTTGTCTCCCCAGGCGTTCACGTTGCCGCGGGGCACGTGGTATTCCGCCGTGGCCAGCTCACGCCCGCTCAGCCCGTCGAAGAGGCTGAAGTATTCAGGCCCGCTCAGCACGTAGCCTTCGGCGTTGCGAAAGATGGCGCTGTCGTCGTCGCTCGCGGCGGGGCCGAGCTTCAGGAACTCGCCGCTCCCGTCGCGTGTGCCGGGTGCGGTCTTGAGCCCGAGCTCGGCGCGTCCGTCCCCATCCCCGTCGATCACGACGAACTGCGTGTAATGCTCGCCGGCGCGGATGTTGGCGCCCAGGTTGATGCGCCAGAGGCGGGTGCCGTCCAGGCGTAGGCCGTCGATGAACACGTCACTCGTCACTCCGCCGTTCGAGTTGTCCTGAGCGTTGCTCGGCTGCCAGAGCATGACGATCTCATACTGGCCGTCACCGTCCAGGTCGCCGAGGCTGGCGTCGTGAGCCGTGTAGTTCTGTCCCGGTGACTCGAGCGGCACGCGCGTGAAGTTTTGAGCCCACGGCTGCACGCCTGGCGACAGACTGCCTTCGACGCCGGCAATGACGGGAGCGACGGCGTACGTGGCCTGCGCGTCACCGTCGTTGTCCTGGAAATTGGTGCTGCCGGGTACATTGGCGAGCAGCTCGCCATTTCGGTACAGGTTGTAACTGACGTTGCCGGGATTTTCCCGGTCATACTCGTAGCCGAACATGCGCCAACCCACGTAAATGCCGTCGCCCTGCGGGAGCGCCACCAGCCCCCGGTCCAGGTTTTCCATCACGTTGAAACCGCCTCCGCTCGGCGGCGGCGCTGCCGGATCGGGCGGGGGATCACCGGGCATGGCGAGCGGCGGCTCCCCGACGATCGGAACGCCCAACGGCGCACCTTCGTCGGTGCCGGCGCTAGTGCCACCGGCGGCCAGGTCGGGGCCGCCCTGACCCGCGTTGCCAGCGTCAGCGGGCGCGCCAGGATCGCCCAGGTTTCCGCCGGCACCCGGGACCGCCTGGGCACCGTCGCCGTCACTGACGCCGCAGCTCGCTGCGGCCCAGGCGAACCAGAGCGTGGCCCCGAAAGCTGCACCCGTCGTTCGAAGTTTATTGCGATGCATTTCTTTATCTCCCGGGGCACCGGCGCTTGGGGCGTGCGCAGGCTCTAGCGTCGAATCGTCTCCCCGCGCCCGGGCGCCGTCAATGCGCGACTCACCCGTCCAGGCAAGGGCGCGCGGATCGGCGTCACGGAGGCGCAGCTCGACGTAGCGCTTAACCTGCCGCGAGCAGCCGTTCGATCATGAAAAGAAGACCGACCAGCGCAATCGCCGCCGAGCCGGGAAAGATCACGTAGGATTGTAGGTGGCGCGGGCTCCTGATCCAATGCAGTGCGGCAAGCAAGAGCGCCACGACCGCCAGTTGGCCCAGCTCGACGCCCAGGTTGAAAGAGAACAGGGTCAGCCACAGCTGGCGCGGATCGAACGCCAGGTCCGTCAGCGCATTCGCGAAGCCCATGCCGTGGATCAGGCCAAAGCCAAACACCAGGGCGTGGCGCCCGTGGCTCGTGCCCACGACGCCCTGTCGCGCTCGCAGCAGGTTGCCCACGCCGACGCAGCAGATGGAGAGCGCGATCAGCGGCTCGACCCAGTGGGCTGAAACGCGTAGGCTCGTCAGGTTCCCGAGCGCCAACGTCACGGTGTGCGCCAGGGTAAAAAGCGTGAGCGAGAGCAGCACGTAGCGAAAGCGTCGGGGCGCACCCAGTACCAGACCGATCACGAACAACATGTGGTCGACCCCCTCGGGCAGGATGTGCTCGAAGCCGAGCCTGACGAAACGCGCGCCGAGGCTCGCGCGGTCGCTCGCGCTCGGCTCGTCCTGCACGGCTCGATCGGGCTCTCTGCCGAGCTCTCCGGCGCGATGGGTCGCCGCTGGGGCCGCCGCGCCCGGTGGCGTGAAGAGCTCCGGACCGCCCGCGCGCCAGCCCGAGGCCGGCGCAGACGCGCCCAGGCCGTAACTCGGTGTCCAGCTGCCCCGATCGAGGAGCCAGCTGCTGGCGCGAGAGCGCCCCTCATGGTCCGGCACCTGAATCGAGACGACCAGAGCGCTGAACGCACTGCCAGCAAAGACGCGCAACTCGCGCGCGCCGCTCGGCAGGGACCCGGAAAAAACCACCAGATCTCCGTTGGTGGCGCCGCCCTGAACCCACAGCTCGCGCACCTGATAGCTGAGCGCGAGGGGCTGCCCATCGATCACGATGCTCAACTGGGCTGAAAGGAAGGCGACGACGCGCTGCTGGTGCTCGCCCGTGGGCACCACGTCCCTGGCGCGAGTCAGCTCCGGGTCGAAAGTGACTTCCCCTCGCAGACGCCCCTGCTCCGGATCGGGCCAGAGCACGAGCTGATCGATCGCCAGGTCGTGCGCCTGCGCCGTCGGCGGCAACCCTGACAGCAAAAGGAGCACGGCGCCCAGGCACAGCGCGAGCAGGCGCCGGGCTCGGGATACCGAGCCGTGCCCGCAGGCACGTCGTCCGGCAGAGAGGTCGAGCACGGCGTGGACCAGGTGTTTATCCTTGTGTTTCAGTAGCTTAAAGCTTCCGTCGCCAATTTTTCAGATACCGCGACGGGTTTTGTCAGGGTGGCACGTTGAATCCATCGAAGCCCTGAAATTCACATGACTAGTCTATTGGCATGGCAACCGGTCGCGGCGGGATTCGATCTGAGCCCGCTTTGGAATTCCATCGCAGGCTCCAGCGGCGGGCTGCGCGCTCGGGTAGCCCCAGAGGGCAGCGTGGTTCCCGCGACTGACCTCGACCTGATGGAGCGCGTGGCGGGCGGTGACCCGCGCGCCTACCGCGAGCTGGTCGAGCGCCATCTGCGTGGCGTGCACGTCTTCGTGTATCGGATGCTCGGTAGCCGGGCGGAAGCCGAGGAGGTGTGTCAGGAGACCTTTCTGCGGGTCTGGAAGCAGGCCGGTACGTATGTCGCGCGAGCCAAGCCGTCCACCTGGCTGTACCGCATCGCACACAACCTCGCGGTGGACCGGATCCGGCGTCGCCGCGAGGGCGCACACCCCCTGGGCCTCGAGGAGGTGCCGACCTCGGAGCGCCCGAGCCTGCACTTGCATGACAAGCAGGTCGCCGAAGCCGTTCAGCGCGCGCTCGACGAGCTGCCGGAGCGCCAGCGCGCTGCCCTGAGCCTGGTCCATTACCAGGGCATGAGCAACGCCGAGGCGGCCGAGGTATTGGGCGTCAAGCTGCGCGCGCTCGAGTCGCTGCTAGCGCGAGGACGTCGCCAGTTGCGTGAGCAGCTGGCGGCATTTCATTCCGAAGGGAGAGAAGAATGAGCGCGTCGAATCGGCTGGAGCTCTCGACATTCGAGGGTCTATTGGAGGTGCACGGTGGCTCGCTCGAGAGCTGGCCCGAGGAGCTCCGCCGTCCGGCACAGGAGTTGATCGAGAGCTCCGAGCTGGCCCGCGCCGCGTGGGCGGAGGCGCGCCGGCTCGATGCGCTGCTCGGCGGCTTGCCCGATGTCGAACCGAGCGCGCAATTGGTTGCACGCATCGCATCGCTGCCGCTGCGCCACCCCCGGGCGGGCACGGGTTGGTGGCCATTCGAGCATCCCTTCGCGCCTTTCCTGGCCTGGGGTGCGGCCGCGGTCCTGGGTCTGCTCGTCGGTAGCGTGGCGGCGCCAGAGCTCCCGGCCTTCCAGGCCGAGCCCGCCGCGGAGTTCGCTCAGAACGATGACTGGCGCGAGCTCTCCGAGCTGGCGCTGGGCGCTGATTTCGCGCTGGAGGATGAGCCATGAGCCGGCGCACGCTGCTGCTGATCGTCGCCGTGTCGGTGGCTCTGAATCTCTTTTTCCTGGGTGTGGTGGCGGCCCGCGCCTGGCAGCGCGCGGAGTGGCGTTCGCGCTGGGACGGCCATGCTCCCTCCGGCTCTGAGGTGCGGCGGGGCCCGAGGTCATCCCGGGCCGAGGCGTTCAGGTGGTTGTCCGAGGCGGAAAGAGCGGAGCTGCGGCCGCGGCGGAAGGCACTGCGCGGGCTGCGCCGCGAGGCGGAGCAGGCCTTGCGCGCCGAACAGTTTGATGGCGACAAATTTCGAGCGGCCCTCGGGGCGCTGCGGCTGGAGACGGCGCAGATCCAGGCGTCGGTGCACGAGCTCTTGATCCGGCGAGCCGGAGAGATGAGTGTCGATGAGCGGCGACGTCTGGCAGACTCGAACTTTTGGCACGAGAGCAGATGAGGGAGAGCGGCAATGTTTGAAAAAATCCTGGTCCCTGTGGACTTCTCGGACCGCGCGCGTTCCGCGTTCGGGCACGGAGCGCTGTTCGCGGAGGCGTTCGGTGGCGAGCTGGAGCTGACGCACGTGGTGGAGGACGTCGTGCTGTCACAGGCTTCGTTCTGGTCCGCGGAGGCCGCGCTGGCGGAGGAGCTGCGTCGGCAGGCGCTGGCGGACGCGGAGCTCGCGATGCAGAGCCTCGTGTCCACGTTGACCCTGGCCACGAGCCTGCGGGTGAGCACGAGCGTGTTGTCGGGGCCGTTGCCGGGGGCCCTGCTGGACTACGCCAAGGCGTCGGCCACGAGCCTCTTGGTGGTGTCCACGCACGGCCGCACCGGTTTTTCGCGGTGGCTGATGGGGAGCGTCTCCGAGCGTCTGTTGCGCTCGGCGCCCTGTCCGGTGCTGGTGGCGCGTGGAGGCACGGAGGCAGCCCATCCGGTGTTGCGACGCCTGCTCGTGGCGGTGGATCTGTCGCCGCACAGTCGCCGGGCCCTGGAGATGGCCGGGCGGGTCGCGCAGACCTTGGGTGCGTCGCTCGAGGTCTTATACGTGTGGGCGGCGCCGTATTATGGCGAAGCCGCTCAGATGCAGACGGGCCTGTTCGAACGGATCCGTGAGAGCGCACGCCTGGAGTTGGACGAGTTCATCGCCCAGAGCCAGTTAGCCGCCGACGTACCGCTCACGCGCACCATCCTCTCCGGCACGGCGGGCGCCAAGATCGGCGAGCACGCCCAGGGCACTCTCCCTGACTTGCTGGTGCTCGGTAGCCACGGCCATGGCGGGTTCAAGCGCATGATCCTGGGATCGGTGGCGGAGGCGACGGCGCGGTACGCCAGCTGCGCGACGCTCGTGGTGCCGTGATGAGTCCGGCAAGCGGCGCCGTGCGCCGCTTGCCGCCCCTCTTCATTCCGTCGCGGTGACCGCCGTGGTGCCCTGACCGCTGTGGTAGGCCTCTTCACCGTGCAACGAGACATCCAGACCTTCGCGCTCGGTGTCTTCCGCGACCCGTAGCCCCATGGCCGCGTCGAGCAGCTTCAGCAGCACCCAGGTGACCGCCGCGGCGTAGCCGCCGGCCACGACCACGCCGAACACCTGCTCACCGAGGAGCGCCGCGTTGCCGCCCAGCAGGCCATCGACGCCGGCGGAGGGGTCGCCCGGGCTGTTCCAGACCGCCGAGGCGAAGACACCGGTCAGGATGGCGCCCAGGGCACCGCCCACCCCATGGATGCCGAAGGCATCGAGTGAATCGTCGTAACGCAGCTTGGTCTTCATCACGACCGCGAAGAAACACACTGGCGCGGAGATCGCTCCGATGGCCAGCGCGCTCATCGGGCTGACGAATCCCGCAGCCGGAGTGATGGCCACGAGCCCCGCCACCAGACCCGACGCGACGCCGAGCGCGGTGGGTTTGCCTTGCCTCAGCCATTCCACCAGTGCCCAGGCCACCGCCGCCGCCGCCGCCGCCAGGTGTGTGTTCACCAGCGCCAGCGAGGCCTTGCCCCCTGCCGTGAGGGCGCTGCCCGCGTTGAAGCCGAACCATCCGAACCAGAGCAGTCCGGCGCCGAGCAGCGTGAACGGCAGGTTGTGGGGCGGCTTGGGATTGACGCGTTTGCCGAGCAGGATTGCAAATACCAGCGCGCTGGCGCCCGCCGACAGGTGCACCACCGTGCCACCCGCAAAATCGAGGGCGCCGCGTTGCGCGAGCCAACCGCCGGGACCCCAGACCCAGTGGCAGATGGGATCGTAGACCAGCGTGCTCCACAGCACGATGAAGACCGCGTAGGTCGAGAACTTCAGGCGCTCCGCGAAGGCTCCCGAGATCAGCGCCGGCGTGATGATGGCGAACATCATCTGAAAGGCCATGAAGAGCAGGTGCGGGATCGTGCTCGCGGCGGGCCCTGGCTCGAAGCCGACGCCATTCAGGAACATATAGTCGAGGTTGCCCAGCAAGCCGCCCCCGATATCCGGGCCAAACGACAGCGAGTAGCCGATCACGACCCACTGCAGCGTGATCACCCCCATCGCGAAGAAGCTGTGCATGAAGGTGGAGAGCACATTTTTGCCTCGCACCATGCCCCCATAAAATAGCGCAAGCCCGGGAGTCATGAGCAACACCAGCGCGGTCGAGACCAGAATCCAGGCGGTGTCTGCTGCGTTAATCTCGTTCATGTTTTACCTTCGAGGTCAGAGGCCGGGACCATAACCCAGAGTGCGACCCGGTTGTGACCAATGCGCTCGGCCGCTGGACAAATCCGGGCTGCGCCGCAAATCCCCGCGCCGCGCCGGCGTGAGCCCGCGCACCTCGCGCCTGGCGCGCTGCGACGTAGCCGTGACCCACAGCAGATCAGTAACTACGGCGCTTGACCGCGGTGTTGGCGCGGATACCAGCCGGCGATGCTGATGCCCCAGGTGAGATAACGGCGCGCCACGTCCACGCTGCCCCCCAGCTGCCACATGAAGTCCTCGGGCCAGATGCCCAGCACGTTCCAGTTGAACAGGCGCAGGTCCATGCCCAGCGTGGCGTGAGCGCGTGCGCGGCTGGTCGCGAAGCGGGTGGGTTCCAGATACATGCCGCCCCGCGCCTTCAGGCGGTTTTCCCAGATCTCCGACTCCGCGCCGATGCGAGGTGAATAGACCACGCTCGTGCCCGAGCGGTTGATCACCTGATCGAGAAAGGACTCGATGCCCACGCCGTCGTCGACCGCGCCCGAGATCAGGACCGAAGCCGAGATCAGCAGGTAGAAACGACTCACCTGCGCGAAGCTCTCGGTCAGCGCGCGCCGCGCGTCGTTCTTGACCTTCTGCAGCCACTCCGAGTCGCTACGCTCTGCCTCGCCCAGCTCGCGCAGCACGCTCTCGCGCTCCGTCCCGGTCCTGGCTCCCGCGAGGCGCCGTTCCCGCTCTTCCTCCCGGTCCAACTGCCTGAGACGAAACGCCAGCGTGGCTCGCTCCGAAACACTCTCCACGGTGCGCGAGACGGGGTTGAGTGGTCGCTTGCCCAGCTGCACCGCGGCGCCGGCGTTTACATCCCAGGGCAAGCTGACGTGTTCAGGCAAGTACAGCGCGGCATCTCCGGTGCCCACCACGATGTCACCGCTGCTCGTGGGCAAGAGGCTGCGCGAAAAACTCGGCTGCGTCTGGATCGCGGAGCGAAAGGCCAACCCGAGCCGATACGGTTTCAGGTTGGGGCGCCACACCACGCCCAGCTCGATGCCCGAGCCGCTGGTATCGAACAGAGTCAGGGTATCCGCCTCGGCGGGCGCCGTTTCCAGCGACATCGTCAAATAGCGCAGGCCCAGGCCCGCGACGAGCTGCCCATCCAGGAAAGAGTTGGCGACCTGCAGATGGAACGTGGACAGAACGGCTGAGAGCGTCGCACCGGTCTCGGGGGAAGTGCTGGCCGTCGCCGAGTTGAATTCGTAGTTCTGCAGCTCCGCGGTCGCGCCCAGGCCGAACGAGCCCCACTGCAAATTCAACGCCGGTGTGA
>WUUC01222725.1_pt1 | contig 23515 bp, 13 predicted proteins | sample 6278441 | NCBI WGS metagenome assembly WUUC01 (sample SAMN13675441, study PRJNA597444) | soil metagenome | isolation source: soil | place: USA: Washington | collected 2017-10
CCGCGACCAGTGTTTCGATCCTGCTGGTAGGCGGGTCGTAATCCTGCCCATTTAATTGCTCAGGCAGAGGCAGCCCCTTTCGATCGACCTTGCCGTTGGGACTGAGCGGCAGCGCGTCCAGAAAAACAAACAGGCTTGGAAGCATATAGTCGGGAAGCGTCATGCCAAGCGCTGTCTTAAGCAGCGCCGAACTAAGCAGCACTCCGGCATTTGCCGCCACATACGCAATCAAACGCGCGCCATTGCGGCTCTCCTGCGCCACGACCGCTGCGTCACGTACACCCGGTTGTGCCAGCAACTGCGCTTCGATTTCACCTAGTTCAATGCGGAAGCCGCGCACCTTAACCTGATGGTCGAGACGGCCCGCATATTCCAGCTGCCCATCCCTTCGCCAGCGCACCCGGTCGCCGGTACGGTAAAGACGCTCTCCGGTCTGGCTGAATGGGTCGGCAACAAATCGCTCGCCTGTCAATGCTGGGCGATTGAGATAACCCCGTGCCAGGCCCGACCCCCCGATATAGAGCTCGCCCATGGTGCCGGGCGGGACCGGATTGAGGTCTTCATCGAGCACGTACGCCTTTCGCTCACCGATCGGCCGGCCGATTGGTGCATAATCTCCATCAATACCTGCTGCGCCACTGCCTACCCAGGCGGTGGGCGTAATAATTGTTTCTGTCGGGCCATAAGCATTTACAAGCCGAACGTTTTCGAATGCCGCCTGGGTCGCCTCAAGGTCTGTGGCAAACCATGCCTCTCCTCCCGCTATGCAAGTGCGTACCGAAACGCCGCTGCCTCGCTCGAGCGGCAGAAGCAATCGCAGGTAAGCGGGAGGCAAGTGCAGAGTTGTGATCCGATGCGCCGTAACCAGGTCGGCGAAATTATCGCTTTCCAGTCCCCTTGCGGATGACAGCACAATCGTCGCACCTCCACATAACGGCGTCATCCATTGTTCCGCGGCGGCGTCGAAATTTAGCGAAAAAAACATCAATTCCCGATCCCCCGGCTGAACATCGTAAATCTCGCTGATCGCCGTCAAATGCATCGCCAGAGGGCCATGGGGGACTACCACGCCCTTGGGTCTGCCGGTCGAGCCGGAGGTATAGATAACATAGGCAAGGTTATCATCATGTAATGCCACTTCCGGATTCGCCTCGATTCCAGTGCTCAGATCAAGCGCGTCCATTTCCAGCACATCAAGTTTTGACGCAGGAGGAATGCGAGTCCTGACATGATTTTGTGTCAGCAGCAACCGGATGCCGCTATCTTCCATCATGTAACTCAAGCGATCCGGCGGGTATTCCGGATCGAGTGGAACATACCCGCCTCCCGCCTTCAGAATTGCCAGAAGACCGATTATCATTTCGATGGAACGTTCTATGGCGATTCCAACCTTGACCTCGGGTTTTACACCGAGGCCAATGAGCCGATGTGCCAGCCGGTTCGACCTGCGATTCAGTTCCGCATAGCTTAATTCGGTGCGATTGAAAATCACGGCGGTTGCGTCAGGGCATTTTTCCACCTGCCGTTCGATCAGCCGGTGCACGGGTTGCGTCCCGGCAAAGCGAGGCTCACCGATACTCCAGGCCAGGAGCTGCTTCTTATCACTTTCGTCAAGCAGATCGATATCGGCAACTGACCGCTCCGGGTGCTCGTCCAGCATCCGCAATATATGCAGGTAGTGCCGTCCCAGGCGTTCAACAGTATGCGAATCAAAGAGTTCGGAAGCATGAATAAGGCTGGCGCGCACGATGCCATCCGCTGACTCGACTGTTTCCAGCGTCAGTTCGAACTGCGCCGCCTGCTCACCCAGTTCGAAGTCGGTCATCGTGAGTCCTGGAAGCTGCTGAAGCGCGCGGTAATCCCTGAGCAGGTGGTTGATCGTCACCTGGAATAGCGGACTGTGGCTCAGGCTTCGCTCCGGTTGCAATGCTTCGACGAGTTGCTCAAATGGCAGATCCTGATAGGCTTGCGCATCAATAGCGGCTTCCCTCACCTGGTCCAGAAGGTCGGCAAGAGCCATACGGCCATGTATTTCGCTGCGCAATACCTGCGTGTTCACAAAAAAACCAATCAGGCCCGCGGTTTCAACCCGGTTGCGATTGGCTGTCGGCACCCCGACACGAATGTCCTGCTGTCCGGTATGACGGTACAACAAAGCGTAAAAACCCGCCAGTAACGCCATGAAAAGCGTTGCGCCCCGATCCTGGGCGGTTCGGCGCAATCCCTCTACGAGAACAGTGGGCAAGTCGAAGCCGTGACGCGCCGCCTGGTAATGTGCAATCGGCTTGCGGGGATGGTCGGCGGGCAGCGCCAATATCGGGTGAACATCTCCCAGGTAATCGCGCCAGTAGGCGAGCTGCCGTTCTTTTTCCCCCGCATCCAGCCAGCGTCGCTGCCAAATGGCATAATCGGAATACTGGATGGGCAATGCCTCAAAGTGTGCGGCTTTTCCTTGCACATGGGCCAGATAATGCGCCGCAAGCTCATCGACTAAAATCTGCATCGAAACGCCATCGGAAATGATGTGATGCATGACCATCACCAGGATATTCTCCTGTTCCGCAATTCGGATCAGCGCGACCCGAAATAATGGACCCCGGGTGAGATCGAAAGGAGCCGCAACAACCCGTTGCGTCTCGTTGGAGGCAAGCGTTTCCCGCTCGGGGAAAGGCACGTGGCGTAAATCAAAATGCGTAATGTCCAATTGCAATGCCGGCTGAATAATTTGCTCAGCCGAACCATCTTCCCCTGGATGGAAAGTCGTCCGCAACGAAGCGTGGCGCCCAATGAGGCCATCGAATCCTGCGCGCAATGCCTGGATGTCCAGCTCCCCCGATAATCGCAATGCATGCTTGATATGATATGCGGTACTTGATGGGTCGAGTTGCCAAAGGAACCATTGGCGTTGCTGGCCGAAAGATAACGGCAGCGGATTTACCCTGTATTTCGCCGGCAGGATTCGAATATCGGTGTTACGCCAGGCGGTGCCCGTTGCCAGGAAACGCTTGATCTCCATTGCGCACTCACGCAACCGCGAATTTTCGAACAGCGTCCGCACAGGAAAATCGATCTCCCAGTGAGTGGCGATACGGGCGGCGGCCTGCACAGCGCTCAGCGAGTTGCCGCCCACCCCAAAGAAATGGTCCTCTCGCCCGAGTCCAGAACGGTTCAGCACCGTTTCCCAGATAGCCGCCAGCGCAATCTCGGTTTCATCCTGTAATGCTTGTGCGGATTGTGCGCCGCCGCCAAGCAGGTAATTGCCGTGTTCATAAATCGCATAGGCATCCAGCGTACGCTCGCGCCATCCCTGGCGGCAGGCGGCACGCTGCAGTTTCCCGCTGGATGTCTTGGGTAACGCGCCTGGGTTCAATAAGACAACCACCGAGAGCGGTTCGTGACAGGTTGCGCTGACTGCTTCGCTTAGTGCCTTTACCAGGGTTTCGATGGAACCAAGCTTCTGCATGCGACGGGATATCTCCACCGCAATACCAATGCCTTCGCCTTCCGCGGTGTCCACCGGGAAGGCCGCGACCCGCCCCTTCCGTGCGGCCTCAACCTCTTCTTCCACGACCTGTTCGAGATCCTGGGGATAAATATTCTGCCCGCGTACAATAATGAGATCCTTGCGCCGTCCCGCAATATAGAGCTGCCCGGCATGAACGAATCCAAGATCCCCGGTGCGCAACCAGCGCCTTCCTTCATGGTTGATAAACGTTTCTGCCGTTTCCTGAGGCCGTTGCCAGTAACCGACGGCAAGGCTTGGCCCGTCTGTCCAGATTTCACCAATGTTGCCATCCGCCAGCGGGATTAGCGTTTCCGGCTCGACGATTCTCACAGCGTGATGTGATACCGGCATGCCGCAGGCTACCAGGGGCGTTCCATCCTCCACCACCTCGGCGTTGCCCTGTGCCAGCATCGGGGCGGAGAACCGGTGGGCCTGCACACCCTTACCGCGCACTCCGCCGGTAACAAAAAGCGTTGCTTCGGCCAGACCATAGCACGGATACATTGCGCCCGGCGCGAACCCCACTGGCGCAAACCGTTCCATGAACGCCCTCGTTGTGCCATGCCGTACCGGCTCCGCGCCCGAAAAAGCGATACGCCAACTCGACAAATCGAGTTCGTGCATCTGCGCGTCCCTCACCCGCTCCACACATAGCCGGAAGGCAAAATCCGGAGCCCCGCTGACAGTGGCACGATGACGCGAGATCGCTTCCAGCCAGCGCACCGGCCGTTCAATAAAAAACCGGGGGGTCATCAATACAGCCGGTATGCCGCGATGAAACGGCTGCACCAAACCGCCGATCAAGCCCATGTCGTGATAAAGAGGCAGCCAGCTCAGGTATATGTCCTGCGCATTCATCGACATGCCCTCCTCAAGCGCCCTAGCATTTGCCATCAGATTGCCGTGACTGACCATTACCCCTTTTGGCGTGGAAGTCGATCCCGAAGTGTATTGCAGGAAGGCGATATCATCATCCCGGGGAACGTGTGGATGCCACGCAAAGGCTTCGTCGGGTTTCACCGCATCTACCGCAATGATCGAGACTTGCCTGAATTGCTCCGCGATACCGATCAGAGGCAGAATTTGGCTCGTGGTGAGCACACAACACGCCTTCGCATCGGCCGCGATCGCAAGCAATCGCGCCAGGTGCCGTTCACGTGTCGATTCGGGCGGAAAAACGGGTACAGCGATCAAACCAGCATACAGGCAGGCGAAGAACCCGATAACGTAGTGCTCGTCGTTATCAAGCAACAGCAGCGCCCGTTCCCCCACTGCAAACCGCTCCTGGAGGACAGCGGCCAGTGCGCGGACATGCTGATCCAGTGTTGCATAGTCGATTTTTGTATCAACGGCCGCACCACTTTCCGAGCCTTCCGGACGCACCACGATCAGCGCGGTATCGTTGGCACACGTCGATGCAAGCGCCAGCAGGTGCGTAACCATGTTTATCGGATAAGTGCGGTGAGAAATTAACCTTGCATTCACGGAAATCCCCGTACGTCGCTACAACCTAGCGAATCAATTTAGATTTAGATGAAAATCAATACCGGCCGCGCTGCATTTTATGGAATGCAACTTGAACCCAGATAATCCATTAGGCGGCTCGCGAGGCTACCCGAGTGCTGGCGGTCAGTTTGTGGCCATTTTCGCCGCTTGCCCGACGTCCATAGACAGGCTATTGACTTCTCCCAACCGGCAAAACTGCCTCGCAACCTGCCTCTCCATCATCTCGCGTTAATGGATTATCTGGGTTGAAAATGTCTCGCCTGCAGGAAGCGCCGAACCGTGGCTTTTCACCGCCAGGGCGGCTGCGTAACAAGCAGGCGCTTCGATGGGCCAAGCCTTTATGCCCGACCAATCGGGACAGTCGTGCTCGATCCGGTAACATTCCCCACTACCTGGCAGGACGGAAATAGCCTGCAAATGCTTTGAGATTCCAACACCCAGCGCTTTCAGCACCGATTCTTTTACGACCCAATGTTCAATAAAGTCTTCATTCAATCCGGATTCACGCTCCCGTGGGGAAAAGACATACGGGCCCAGACTTTTTGCATCGATCCCGCGCTTGCGATATTCGATATCCACGCCGACCTGCCCGCTTGTCGAAAGCGCGATCAGTGCAAAGCAACCGGCATGCGAAACATTGAACTCGATTCCGGCATCTTGCTGCAAGCATGGCTTGCCATGATGGTTTTCAACCAAGCGTAGCTTGGCCGGTGGAAGCTTTAGCCGCGAGGCCAGCATTCGCCGCAAGGCCGCCCGCGTGACAACTGAACGTACCTGGTCTTCATGCTTGCGAAATCGCAAGGCGCCCGTGAGTTCGTCCTCGTTCAACAGGGACACGTCCGAATCCGGCACCGGCATCCGCAAATTCATTTCGAGTAGCCAGACTTCGACGCCGGAAGGAACAGTCTCAGGCAGAGACAAACGCCGTATGGGGCACATCAGGTAACCCGGTAAAATTTTCCGCCAGGCGTTGTACCAGAACGGAAAGAAATGCGTCTTCGTTCTGCCGGAGTAAGAAATGGCCGCCATCGAACCAATCCAGGGAGAAATTCCTGGTACTTTCAAGCCGCCACGCCTCCAACCCGGACACGTGAATCTCATCCGCGCGGCCGCCAAAAACATGGATGGGTATCGGTAACGGGGGCAATTCCTGGTAGCGGAAGCTTGTGCAGAGACGATAATCCTCCCCAAGTAAAGCCAGGGTCATAGACAGCAGTTCCGAATTCTGGAACACCTCCTCGGGCGTCCCGTCCTGCTTCCGCAGCTCAGCAATGAGAGACGCATCGCTATCCTTGTCAGCATAACGCTTCCAGTCCTGCTGCGAGGGCGCCGCACAGGCGCATATCAACAGCGACACCGGCAACGGCTGCATTCTCACACGCAAGCAATGGGCAATCCTGTACGCCAGCAATGCGCCCATACTGTGCCCGAACAACGCATATCGCTGCGAGGCATACGCTCCGATCTCATCACATAAACTGGCGGCCAGTGCTTCAAAGGTCTTTTCGGGAGCTTCATGCAGACGTCCTCCGCGGCCGGGCAACTCGATCGGTTGGATCTGCACCCACGTGGGCAGTCTGCGCCGCCAGCGTAGAAACATGGTGGCACTGGCGCCTGCACAGGGCAAACTGAACAGCGTCAGCGGTGACGGCATTACTGGACTGAACCCGATGCCTGCTCGTCCATGAAGCGCCGTAAACTCAGAGGCCGCATATCGGTCCAGACTTTCTCGATATACTCCAGGCAGGTTTTCTTATCACCGGCCATCCCCGTGTCGCGCCAGCCGCCGGGTATCGCTTTCCATTCAGGCCAAATTGAATACTGCTCTTCGTGATTGATCAGAACGCGGAAAGTGCCGTCTTCACGGTCAAAACAACTTGTCATAGAGGATTCCTGAGTGTGATGAACAGAGATACGCTTCCAATCCTGTAGATCAGAATGCTTCTTATTCACTAGACGAACCAGGATGGGGAAAGTACAAGGAAACCGGCAGAAACGCCGCTGGCAGCCTGTCTGACTTAAAGGAAATCGGCTGCAAAAGCATCGACTCTTCAAATCCGACAGGACTGTTAGGCGAACTAAACCCCCAATGCGTACCGGAACAGTAGGAGAGAAAAAGAACAGCCAGCATACAGTATTCATGGAAAACGGCGCACAAATGAAGCTCTTCATCAGAGCGAGGAACCAGCCGTCAGCACATGATATGTTCCCCAATGACAATTCGCCTTGTGTCTACTGCGGGAGAATTTACAACAGACGGATAGACAGTCCCATTATGCTAATCGTAAAAAAACTTGCTTTTTCTTTAAAACTAAACATAATACGACTCATTATCATTGGCATTACAATTCTACAGGTTGGTTGCATTATAGGCAGAAGGTGAATTCGCGTATTGCGGACTTTGCAGAAGCGAATCCCATGGAAATCGAATATTTCTAACAACCGCGCTCCTGCTGCCTAGTTCTAGGGAGCAGAAAGCAAAGAAAGACTTCACCAGGTCACCCCCTTCAGGATAAAAATGTGATCAATAAGAAAGACTGCAGCGAACGAAAAAAACATGGCACATTCATGTCCAACTCAAGAAAGCAAGAGACGATTTTTAATAACTTGACTATGGAGGTGATATTTTCAGAACGACTCGATTATTCATTTGGCAATAAGTCAATAAATCATTTTTAAGATTTGAATAACTAATGGAGGTAAGTGAATGTACTCAAAACTCGGCCGAAACTTTTCGAAGGTGGCTTTTTCAACGTCTTTCTTAGCGTTATCTCTTCTTGTTACCCCGGCACATGCGGTAGTTAACTGGACGGAAGTAGGCGATGCGGGTGATCTGCTTGGTACAGCACAGGCGCCGGTAGGCGAAGGCCGCTTGAGAAGTATCACAGGAACTGTTTCAACCAATGCGGATGTCGATCTGTACAAGATTTTCATTAACAACCCCACTACCTTCTCTGCGTCTGTCACGTCCACTACCGGTAACTTTGATTCCGTGGTCGCGCTGTTCAATAGCGGCGGGTTCGGCGTATATGGGAATGACGATGCCAAGCTCGGCAGTTCCGATTCAGGGTTACCCGCTGGCAGCCTCCTTGGTCCACAGGCCCCCGGTTGGTATTATTTGGCGGTATTTGGTCTTGCCACGACGCCCACAAGCGGTAATGATACATCACCAGCCAATTATATTGCTCCGGATACGAGCAGTCCCTTTACATCGATTATCGGTGCTTCCGGTCCTGGCGGCGCTTCACCTTTAACCGGATGGGCGCCTGTTGAGAATGTGGTTCCTCTCAATGAGGAATACAGCATCAGATTCTCGGGCGTCTCTCCAGTCCCTGAACCGGAAACCTACGCCATGTTGGTGGCGGGCTTAGCGTTAATGGGTGCGATGGTTCGCCGGAGAAAGGCTTCCACCGGGCACTAAATTCGAATACGTTCTAGAATGGGAAGGGGGCTTCGGTCCCCCGTTCCGCTTAATGCTATTCAAGAGTAAAACTTTTATCCCGTCCCGTCGGCTATAACGCGATCAGCTTGCGCGACGCTTCCTTCAGGCCGCCCGGCCAGAGCCGTTGCCTCTCCTGTCAGGCTTCGTCCCAAGTTTACATGCACCTGGCAGGATTTCGGCGCCCTCTTCACCCTATTCGGGGTCAGCAGTATGTCAGCATCGGCGCCTCAAGCAGATGGGGAAACGCTATCTGGTTCTGCTCACGACAACATTTCTCGTCCTAGGCAATGCTTCCGGGTACGATGCGCGCAAGGTGATTGCGATTCAGAGGATGACGTAGGGAAATACGATCAAATTGACTGGATGGCGGCGCGGCAATGATCCATTGCATCATGGATCAGGATGTTCACCAGAGAGGTTGAAATATGCAGCTTCGAAGCGATGGCGCAGTGGGTATGCCCGTCTATTCGATAGAGTTCGAAAACCCGTCTTGTCCGTTCAGGGAGTTCGGATAATGCGCCTGCAATTAGCGCCAGATGCTGGCGGCTAATCGCCGTTGCCTCCGGTGTTCCTACCAAGGCCGGCACATGGAGTCCTTCTTCTTCCCTCTCGAAAAGTCCACCCTCAAACGCCGCGCGCCGATGACGGTCGATCGCGAGATTGCGCACCATCTGGAGGAGATACGCCAATGGTTGCTTGATATTCAGTACCCCTGCTGTTTCGGTGACCTTGAGATAGGCGTCCTGCACAACATCCTCCGCGCGCTCGGGGTTACGCACGATATTCAACGCAGCACGGCGCAGTTGCGCCTGATGAGCGACAAACACGGTACTTAAATCAACGGTCTGCTGGTCCATGAGCATCTACACCTCCCCATATGTATATTTCTCGATTTGAATACTAACGAGAATTGTTCTTATTATCATATAAGAAATGGCGTTGCACAATAGAAACGATTCGCTCTGATGCCGACCCTTATACTTGTCCAGGATAAGCCTTTGATTACGAGTAGAATATTTTTATCATGGCAAGAAATCATTGCCAAAAAAGTTTGACAAGGATTCTAGATCTTGCGGTTGGATAGATAGAGTAGCGGTTCTACGTACAGGATAAACACAACGGCGCGGGACGTGAGCACGGGGCGAAGCAATGCCTACAAAAGGAAAACGCAACCTGAAGCAGGATGCAAACACGCTCCATGAAGCCGTCAGGCGGCCGCCGTCTCCACAGATGACCTGCCCGTTTCCGCCCAATTTTGATAACAGTAAAAATAAAATTGAGTGGCTTTCTACTTGCTGGGCGTTGTGGCGGAATCGTTAAGTGAGCCGGCATCTCTAGGTCGGCGCGTACGCTTAATGACAAATTGACGACTGCACCGTTTCTTCCACCAGATATAGACGCCTGTCACTGAAAGCATGGCCACCACCAATCCCATGATAGAGACAAGAATACGCCCTGGCAGGCCGAGAATACGGCCCGAGTGCAGTGGAAACTGCATCTGCACAAAGATATCGGCAACGATCCCCTTCCAGGGCTGTATATCGCCTAGATAGCGTCCATCTTCGCCGTCAAAGTATAACCTGGCGGGACCCACGCCGGCGGCACCATGATCATCCCCCGGATAGTGAAAATCGACACCGTAGATGCCGTAGTCTTGCTCGTAAAATACGCCCCCCGCCGGTTCCGGCCATCCCCGGCGCGGCTTCCCGGCGAGCATCTTCAATTATCGATCCATAGCTGACCATGGGCTTGATCGGCTGGTGCTTGTTCGCCTGAGTTCGCATATCGAAGGGAGTCCGGGTCACATTCGATACCACCGACATGACCGGGAGAAACACTTCGCGGTAAAGATTGAGGGAGAAGGCAGTAAAGGCCAGGATGAACAGCAGCCCCCAAGTCCACAAACTGCCTGCGCGGTGCAAATCAAAGTTGAGTTTATACTGCCCGCCCCGCCAGCGAATACGCCAGGCGGGTTGCCAACGCTGCCACCAGGTACGCTTCGCATCTCCTGCCGTTAATGGTCTTTGCAATAAATTCCTCTCGGAGCCCAATCCTTCCGGCATAGACCCCTCACCGCTCCATCGCCGGCGCCGTCTCGGTAATGTCAGGAAAAAACCACTGAAGCAATCAAGCATCCAGATGATGGCGATGACGCCCAGCAACCAGGTACCCCAATCATCGATACCCCACATTTCTGGCATGTGCAGAGTGAAATGCAGCTTATAGAGAAAGGATACGAAATTTTCGCGCGCCAGCGAGACCGCTCCCCATTCGCGCTTGCCCAACTCCGTCCCCGTAACCGGGTCGACGAATACCTGGTTGTATTCCAGCTCATAAAGCCGACCGGTGATAGGATTAACGTGGGGCTGCACGCCAAGGCCAGGGATTTACCCTCCTCGGGCAATAACGGAATAAAAGTTACCCACGCTCTCGGTTCCGAAGCCTCTATCCGCCTTGCCAGTTCCAGCGAAGCAATGGCCTTACCACGGCTCCGTATCTCGGTAAGATGCGGATTAAGCAGCTCGTCTAGTTCATGATCCCACGAAATTATTGCTCCGGTAATGCCGGTAATGAACGAGGGGAAAGGAGGCATATTGAGTTGTTCTCGTTTTTATTTTAATGCACGGTATTATCGTAAATGATTCTCATTTTTATAAGTTTGATTTCAAGCTAGAGTACCGTGGAGTGAACGAGGGGATCCCATCGCGCCAATCGCCCTGTCCCTCTAGCACCTATTCCAGTGGCACATACCACCATAACTTTTTTTTGGAGAAGAACCGCTGTCCGTCTCCATTGTGGTCATGCCGGCACGGCGCTTTTGAATTTTAGAAGTGATAGCTGAGGCTGACAGAAAAATTACGGCCTGGTCGGGTATATCGGTCTGGACCGCCGATCGAATCAGCGGTGTGTATGTCTCTGACCGGCACATCCGCCCACTGCCAATACTTCTCATCCAGCAAATTGAATACGCCGACGGATACCCTGCCCGTGCGCGCAAATTTCCAGTGGGCCAGCAGATCGACCACCGTATAGCCTGACGGCAAAAGCAACCGCTCCACCCCTCTCGATTCACGAGCGGTCTTGCGCATCGCGGCGGTGACAATGGATTCGAAGCGCAACGGCCCACGTTCGTAGGACAAACCAAGCACGCCTGTCATAGGGTTAACCTGAATAATGGGAAGGTTCGTTTCCAGATCTCGTCCCTTGGTCCAGGCAAAACTGCCTCGCAAACGCCAACCGGGGAAAAGTTGCTGGTCCAGCCTACCTTCAAAACCATAGATTCGAACCTTTGGCAAATTACGGGATTGAAATGTCAACAGTCCCGGTACGCATAACGGATCGCCCGGGCAGACCAGCGGGCGCGAAGAATCGATGAAATCCTCATACCGGTTATCGTACGCGGTAAAAGATACGCTGCCCCTGTCGCTGGTATGACGTAATGATAATTCCACGCCGCGTACAACCTCGGGTCTGAGATTGGGATTGGCAACCGCCGTATAGCGCGCTCCCAGGTTGGTAAAGCCGATGTTTACATCGTTGTAGGGCGGGGGCCGGAAACCCTGCGAATACTGCGCGACGAATGAGAAGCCGCGCCACATATGCCAGATACCGGAAAGCTTGGGGGAGAATGCGCTCAGGCTGACATCAGACACGTCCACACCCGGATTCCGGGCCACATAGAGTGCGTCGGGCTTGGGGTTGAGAAAGTAGTGGTCGTAACGTAATCCTGCGATAATGGTTAACCGGTCGGACAGCCACCATTCGTCCTGGAAAAAGGCGGCGAGCTGGGTCGTGCTTGAAGGAGGGAAATCGCGTGTGGGAAGCATATCCGGCCCGATCTGTTTACTTTGCGTACCCAGCGTAAGATTGCTTTGCAAACCGTCGCGCCCCTGTATGGTATCCGTTTTGAATGCTTCTCCACCCCATGTCAGGGTATGGGCGCCAAGCATTTCAAAAATGGATTCATTTTGGAGCTTTGCGCCGGCAAGCGTCTGCTTGAAATCGAACCAGCGTTCAACCAGTTCATTTTGATTACCTGCGGCAAAACGCAGCAGACGGTTATCGTGCGTGTACTGTTTGGTTCTGCTGGTCTGCTGGTAGAGTTTCAGATTGATGATTCCTAGAGGCGTATTCGCTATGCGCTGGTCGAGGGAGATACGGTTGCGCTCGTAAGTATCTTTGGCCGTAAGGCCGACCGTCAAACCTCTTGGTAGCGATAACACGTCGGTATCTACCGTCCTTTCGAAGCCCTCCACCGCAAACGTCGCCCGATAGGCGGCGAACGGCGTAAAAACGAGCTTGGCAAGTCCGTTCATAGTGTCCACATCCTGCGGATTGGGTTTGGTGCGATTGATGCCCGCGCCTCCCACCGTGCCCATGTTCGCTATTTCATGTCCGGTGCGCTGGACACCCCGCAGCATCAGCTTGAGATACTCATTTCCGGCCGCCACGGTACCGATAAGCCCTACCGAACGATCCACGCTCTGGTAGATCCCTTCAGGACTGATGGCAAAAGAGCGACCCTTCAGGAAATCTTCCGGTTCGGGTGATCGAAAGGATACAACCCCTCCCAGACCCTCTGAACCTTGCAACGAGGAACCGGCCCCGCGTTGGATTTCAACACCTGACAACATGCCGACATCGACCATGTTGCGTCCGGCATTGGAAAAACCGCCGATAATGAAATTATCCGGTTGGCGGATGCCGTCCATCTGAATCAATATGCGGTTGCCGTCCAATCCTCGAATATTGAAGCCGCTCATACCGAAACGCGACGGATTGTTGGCCACCGATATACCTGGCTCATAGCGAATCAAATCCTTGATCGACGTGACCATTTGCTCCTGGATGTTCTCAGTGGATATGACGCTGAGCGTCACAGGCACATTTTTCATATCGCGGGCCACCCGCGGGGCGGACACCGAGATTGTATTGAGCATATTCCCCGGGGGAAGTGCGTCTTTTTTTGTTTCAGGGTCCATGCACGGAGCAGTCGGCGGAACCGGCTGGGAACCGGTTCCTTGGGCTGGCGACGCTGCGGTGGGCGTGCTTTTCAATTCACGTTCCGCGCATGGAGGAAGGATAATGGGGGGTTTCGCTTCGGTCTCGGCATACGTAGCGCACGCCAGCATCAGCAGCGTGCCGCCTGCCAGAAAGCAGCACTTGTTCGCATATGCCATTTGGCGCGCTCGCGCACAGTCATCTCAAAATGCCTATGCGCCTTTCCCGACGTTACGCCGGCGGACAATAGCCCCCATCAACCCTAATCCCGCAAGCAACATGGCCCATTCGCCCGGCTCCGGTACGGCGGAGGTGATATCTATGGCAACCTGTGCGAAGCTCTGGTGCGGGCCGATACTTTGCATATCAAAGTGAAAATTGGCCGGTGTTGCATTTGTCGTCCACACCGCCAGGTATTGATTCAGCTCGACTGGACCCATTGAACTGCTAAAGGCCGGATCGTTATAGGTCACCGCGCCACTGATAGGCGCCACACCATTCAGCAGAATGCTGTTGTAATCCATCGCCGTGCCCCAGGTTTCGAACTGTAACGCCACGGTAACCGGGCCGGAAAGCATGCTGGTCGGCGTGATATCGATGTCGAACACCTCGGGCCCGGAGAAGCTGTATAGATTTCCCGAAGTACTTGCGGCAAAGGTACCGGGATTCCAGGTGAGCGTATGGGTGTTCGCGCCGGATGATCCGTAAACCGTCGAATAGGGAATTCCGGCGATGCCGCCCGAAAAGATATCCCACTCAGCGTATACCGTGCCGGCATCACCGCGTGTCCACCCACCCCACGCAGCGGTTGAATCACTGGGCTTATCAAAACCGGACCCGGCCGCATAGGGATCAGGGCCGTTGGTGATATCGGCCAGGGCGGAGCCCGCCAACATCAGACCTGCGAAAAAACTGATGGCTTTCAACTTCATGTCAAATCCTCCATAAATAAACGAAGCAAATATGTGCAAGCTCACGCAAAGGCGTAAGCAGGCACGCTCTTGTTAGGCTGGCTGATCATGAAGACTTGGCGGGCGTGAATTCGGAAACCGTTCCTCTAAACGGTTTCCTTTGAGAGGCTGGCGACCGGAGGGTAAAGTCCGGTGAGGCAGGCAAAACGGGTGGCGTGGCCCCTATTTATTGCGAGACCGGCGGCCTGAAAGCACATGAGAGCTTTCGTACAGAAATGGCACGTTCAAGAATGATAATGATAACGATAATGATTGTCAATAAGATTACAGATTTTACAGATGAGCGAGACAAACAAATGTCCAGTCTTTTCCATTTGAGGAGATATGCCGGTCATCTTGAGATAGGCATCAACTTGCACAATATCGTAACGATATCCTCAGCTCACACGGCATTCACGGGTCTTAGGGAATGATGACAGAAAATCTAAGAATCAATGGACTGACGATACAGAAAGCTTCAACACTCTCCTATCGACAGTCCCATAATAATAACGAGAATTGTTCTTATTATCAGAAAAGAAATAGTGTTGTACAATGCAAATACAAATTCATGCAGATACCTATTGCAGCCGACTATTCTTATTAGCTGCTGATTATGTTATAAATATTATTTGTTCCGCTCACTCCCAGACGGCAAAATTGTAGAAAACCGACCTGCGTTAATTATTGTCAGCCTTATTTTTAAAACATTCAGTGAGGCATTGGTATCCGCTTTCTACACCTCCGAAGAATTGGATGAAATTTATTGTAAGACGATGGCTGATTCGTCTGAATACATTTGGTCATTACGGCAAATTAACCGCTATTTGGTTCTCCGGACTCCACTGTTGCCAATCGATCTCTTAATACGCCGGAAACGCATGCTAAAGATCCTCGCATTCGCCATCCTCTCGATCTTTTTAACAGTTATTAGCGGTTGCAAGACAGCACCCGAGCGGCGTGTCGAAGATGCCGGAGCGAAGATACCGTCCCAGTGGAGCAGAACCAGCGAATCACGGCAACCGGCCCCGGAAAACTGGGTGGAAACGTTCGGCAACCCTGACTTGAGCGCGCTGGTGCAGAGCGCGCTAGCCGAGAACTATGACTTGAAAGCGGCAGCGGCAAGGGTGGACGCCGCAGTAGCTCAGGCCCGTATTGATGGCAGTGCGCGCTGGCCGCAGATATTCCTCACACCAAATTACCAGCACGTACAGTTTCGCGAATCAGGATTTGGCCCCGCAACACTGGGTGCATTCCAGGCGATGTTCAGCCTCAATTGGGAGATGGATGTGTGGGGACGAATCCGCGACTTAAAACAGGCTGCCGTTCGGGAAGCCAGCGCGGAAGCCGCCGATTTCCGTGGCGCAAGGTTATCCTTGGCAGCACGGATAGCGCAAAGCTATTTCGAGCTGTCCGAAGCCAAGCTTCAGTCCGAGGTGGCGGCGCAATCGGTCCATGACCGGCGCACCATTGTCGATCTGGTAAGGGGACGCTTTGCACGCGGCATAACCAACGCACTCGATTTGCGTCTGGCGCTTACCGATCTCGCCACCGCAGAAGCGGAACTCAACGAGGCTCGCAACCAGATTCAAATCGTTACCCGCCGCCTGGAGGTGCTGCTTGGGCGCTATCCTGCAGGGAGCCTGACTGAAGCCTCGGTGCTACCGGATCCGCCCGAGGGTCTGCCGGCCGGGCTACCTTCCGAACTGCTGGAACGGCGACCCGATCTTGTTGCCGCTTTCGATCGTCTGCTGGCCGCTGATTCCCGCGTGCAAAGTACGAGGAAGCTATTACTGCCGCGAATTGTCCTGACAGCCGTAGGGGGCACGCGCAGTACAGCACTGACCGACTTGATCGATCCTCGCGCGCTCGCGTGGAATGTGGTGATGGGCATGATACAGCCAGTTTTTACCGGCGGACTCATCACCGGGCAGATCCGTCTGAACGAGGCTCGCGCGGAAGAAGCGCTTAATCTTTACAAGAGCACGGCACTTAATGCTTTTCGGGAGGTGGAACAAGTGCTGGCTGCCGATGAATGGTTACGGGAACAGGAAAAAGCGTTAAGAAAAGCAGTTGAACAAACGGAAGCGAGCCGCAAATTGGCTGTCTATTCCTACCGCCTCGGTTTTATCGAAATTCTTACGCTGCTGGACAGTTATCGCAGCACATTGAATGCACAAAGTGCTCATCTTTCGGTTAAACGGCAATTGCTTACCAACCGCATCAATCTTTATCTTGCGCTGGGGGGTGGCATTTGAAAAACCCTCCTGAAAGTATGCTGAAAAACTTAAAATATGGAGGCGCGCTGAAAATTGTCGTCCCCATTCTTGTCGTACTGGCCGGCATTGGCATTTCCTGGGCCATTGCCGTCCATCGCCCCCCCCTAAAATCGCAAGTATTGGAAAGTGAAACACCGCTTGCGCAGGTAATCCGGGTCGAACCCCAGACGCTCAAGCTGAACATTCGCTCCCAGGGGGTCGTCGTACCCCGTACCGAGATTGACCTGGTGCCGGAGGTGGCGGGCCAGATAACCCGGCTCCATCCGAGTCTCGCCGCGGGCGGATTCTTCGAAGCCGGGAATATCCTGGTCACGATAGATCCGCGTGATTATGATTACGCAATCGTCGAAGCGCTTGCCCGAATTGCCGAAGCCGAGCGCCAAGTCATGCTGGAAGAAGCCCAGGCCGAACAGGCACGCACCGAATGGAATTCTCTTGGAGAAGGGCAGCCGTCTCCTCTGACTCTGCGCGAGCCGCAATTGGCGGAGGCCCGCGCCAAATTGAAAGCGGCGCAAGCTGATTTGACCAGGGCCCGTCTGCAGCGTAGCCGATGCGAGTGGCGGGCGCCGTTTGCCGGAAGGGTGCGGAACAAGCACATCGGTCTCGGGCAATACGTTCAGCCCGGTGAGAAACTCGCCCGTCTTTATGCGATTGATGTCGCCTTGGTGCGCCTGCCGTTGGCCACCGATCAGTTTTCCTATCTCGATCTGCTGCTGGATCATCGCAACGGCAAACCCGACGCGGGTCCGAAAGTGACGTTGAGCGCGGAGTTTGCGGGCGCCCTTCGCCATTGGGAAGGCCGTATCGTGCATGCTGAAGGCGCGCTGGATGAGGACACCGGCCTGCTCCACGCGGTAGCTGAGGTACGCGACCCTTATGTCAGCAAAGCCGGCCAACCGCCGCTCATGCCCGGATTGTTCGTGAAAGCGGAGATCGAAGGACGGGAACAATCCAATGTTTTCGTGCTGCCGTCAGTCGCGGTAAATGCCGCGCAAGAGGCGTTGTGGATCGATGCGGAAGACCGCCTGCACATTCGCCGGCTGGAGGTTCTGCGCAGTGAGCCGGACCTCGTCCTGGTAAAAGGCGGTTTGAATGCAGGCGATCGCGTGGTAATTTCCGGGATCCAGTTTCCAGTGGAGGGCATGAAAGTCAGGACCGAGACTGTAGTTCTAGAGCAAAAACTCGAAAAAACCATATCAGACATACCGGCCGCAAGCCAAATGCCATGACCGGTTTCCCGTGTTCCTCTCCGTCGGGGCGTTATGCGCTCGCCAGCAAGTTTCCCGCGCCTTGTAATCGGCGCGGTTTTGTCAGCAATGTGCGCCACGGAGGATTGATTCAGAGGTTCCTCACATGAGACGGGCGCTTTCTACATCGCTTCCTCCTGGTTTGATCGCCTGGTTTGCTGCGAATCCGATTGCCGCCAACTTGCTGATGCTGCTGATCCTGCTCGGTGGGGCGGGAAGTCTCTTCCTGATGGACAAGGAGGTGTTTCCCCGTTTTATGCCCCACCAGGTCGAAGTTAAAGCAACCTATCCCGGGGCGGGGCCGCAGGAAATCGAAGAGTCGGTTTGCATCCGCATAGAAGAAGCCATTTACAATGTAGCCGGTGTCAAACGCCTGAAATCAGACATCGTCGAGGGCGAGTGCCTGGTCAAGGTAACAGTCCTGCCGAATTACAATAAGGATCAGGTAATGAATGCGGTGCGCGGGCGGGTGCAAGCTATTCAACGTCTACCGAAGGGACTGGAAAAGATCGAGGTGCAGCCCGCCCACCGCGTTGGCGATGAGGGCGTTATCTGGGTAGCGTTGCATGGCCCCACCGATGCACATACTCTAAAGCGCCTGGGCGATCGCATCCAGGGCGATCTGTCGCAGGTACCCGGCGTGACCCGCGCGCACAATTATTACGACTTGCCTTATGAAATCGCTATCGAGGTTTCCACTGAACGGCTGCGCCAGTTCCGCGTATCTCTGAACGAGGTCACCGAGACCATCCGGCGCGCTTCGGTGGATTTGCCTGGAGGCGTGATGAAAAACCCGGCGGGCGAGCTGTTGCTGCGGGTCAAGGGTAGAGCGCGCGACAACGTTTCCGTCGGGAATCTGGTTGTTCGCACCAACGCGGACGGTAGCCGTGTACTGCTTCGTGATGTTGCGATCGTCAAGGACGGCCTGGAGGAGCGCCTGTCGGAATGGCGTCACAATGGGGAAACGGCGCAAGGCTGGGAGATCCATGCCGAAAAAGATACTGTTGCGGTGGCGCGCAGTGTCAAAGCGTACGTAGCGGAAATGAATACGCAGCTGCCGCAGGGGGTGGGACTGATCACGTGGTGGGATCGCTCCCAGGCTTATGAGGAGCGGATTGGAACCTTGATTGAGGATGGCTTGACCGGCTTCGTGCTGGTTTGCCTGATACTGACAGTATTCCTTCATCATAAAGTGGCGATTTGGGCGGGCCTAGGAATTCTAACCTCGATATTTGGCGCTTTCTGGTTGATGCCCGCGCTGGATGTATCCCTGAATATGCTGTCCCTCTTTGGCTTTCTCCTGGCCATGGGAATTCTGGTGGATGACGCAATTATCATCGGGGAATCCATTTACGCCAAGCAGGAAGCGGCAGATGCCGATGCCGCCTCCCTGCCAAAAGCCGCGCATAGCCGGTCATCATCCCTGGCTGGAACCGGGAGGAACCAGGCATATCTTGAAGCCGCGATCTCGGGTGCTCGCGACGTGGCCTTGCCGGTCATCCTAGCGGTCATGATCGTCCTTGTCGCCTTTCTGCCAGGCTTGTTTCTGCCAGGGTGGGCGGGCCAGATGATGAAGCCGATTTGCCTGGTGATGATCCTGACGCTGGTGTTTTCCCTCATTGAGGCGCTGCTGATTTTACCCGCCCATCTGGCTACTCCCTCGGCGCCAAACCCTTCCAGCACGCCCCTGACGCGGCTACGGACAACGCTTAATCGCGGTTTGCAACATTTTATCCATCGGATCTATGAACCGTTTCTGGAAAAAGCCCTTGCCTGGCGCTACCTGACCGTTGCCACCTTCGCTGTGCTGCTGATGCTGGCTGCGGCGCTGGTGGCCGGGGGCTATGTTCGGCTCTCCCTGCAGGCGGACGTGACCAAGGACAGCTTCTGGGTCTATCTGAAATTGCCCCAGGATATGCCCTACAGCGAAACCCGGCGGATCGCGGAAAAAGTGGAACGGTCATTGCTGGAAATTCGGAACGAACTGGACAGGGAGGCGGCACTTCGCGATCCCGGTATTCAGCAAAGCGTAATTGTCGGCGTGGAAACAATAGTCTCCGAGCACGAGGCTGGAGTCTGGACCGAATTATCGCCGGCAGGACGAAAACATATCGTAGTGGAGAATTTTATCCGGGAATGGCGCAAGCGCATCGGTGACATTGGCCGCGCCAAAATTGATTTTCTCTATAAGGAGGGCGATCTCCCATACGATATGGAATTCGACCTGGGACATCCCGATCCGGCGACCGTCACCTCGGCCGTGATTCAGTTCAAACAGAAACTGGCGGGCTATCCTGGCGTCTATGACGTCGTGGACTCCGCCGAACCCGGTAAACCGGAAGTTCGCCTTCGCCTGAAACCCGAGGCGGAGCACCTGGGGCTTCAGCTGGAAGATCTCGCCGAACAAATGCGGCACGCCTACTACGGAGACGAGGTGCATCGGCTTCAAAGAGGCCGGAACGAAGTCAAGGTGATGGTGCGGCTGCCTCGCAACGAAAGACAATCCTTGGATGATCTGCAGAATCTTCCTATCCGACTTCCCAACGGGGCTCAGGCCCCGCTTGGAACTCTAGCGGAAATCGATCTGATGCCGGGCCAAGCCCGGCTGGTTCGCCAGGACCGGCAGCGCATCCTGAAAGTCCAGGCTCAGATCGATCCCAGCCTGACAGATGTCAACGCCATCCATGCCAGCATGATGGCGGAAGAAATCCCGCACCTAAAGCGACAGTTTCCTGGATTGGATGTCAGCATCGGCGAAGAACGCCAGGAGCAGGACCAAACCATGCGCACCCTGATACTCTATACCGCCGCCGCCCTGGCCGTGATCTATGCCTTGATCGCGATTCCGTTTCGTTCTTACGTAAAACCGCTGATCTTTATGCTGGGCGCCCCGGTTGCCTGGAGTGGCGCAGTGTTCGCACATTGGCTCATTGGCCTACCACTGTCCATGGAATCCCTCGTGGGGATGATTGCCGCCAGCGGGGTTGTGATCAATGACAGTCTGGTTCTGCTGGACTATGTCCAGAAACGGGGAAATACGGGTCAGCCCATGGCAAGCCTCATCCTCGAAGCCTGTAGCGCCCGCTTCCGCCCCATCCTGCTGGCCTTCCTCACCAACTTCGTCGGTTTTCTCCCAATCCTGCTGGAAACCAGCGAGCAGGCCCAGTTTTTGGTTCCGATGACTCTCTCGTTAACCGTCGGCCTGCTAGTCGGCATGACCGCCAGCCTGATACTGACGCCGGTTTGCTATGCGATTGTAGAGAGATCGTGATACCGCTGTCGTCTTTGCCGACTTATCGGCTGGTTGAAGGAGTGTTGCTTGCAGTCAGATGATGGCAAGGCAGGACTGATTTTATTTGTCCGCCCCACCTCTGAGCACTTCAACTGTCTCGATCAGCTTCATGGCAAGGCGAGCAGTTTCCATGCCGTCAACGTATCTCCCCTTATGCATGAATGAGAGAGCTGCTTTTAATTCTGCCCCGCTGTGCGCCCAATGCCTTTTCCTGAAATACCTTCTCGCAACCTTCTTTAGCCAAACATCAAGTTGTAAAGCCAAACCCTGATCCCGCCCGAATCTCAATATCCATCCTAACAACCAGGAAATCTAAAGGGGTGAATTTATGACTGCCCAGCCATTCTCTATGGAATCCCCCACCTCGACCTGTAAGACCATCCCTCTTTTCCAGCCTTCGATGCTCGCGCGGACACTTGAATGTCCCGTCTTATTTCCCTGAGAGTTCTGTTGTACTCAGTTACAGGTGTAAAATTGCGCCCACTCGCGAATGGATAAATTGAAATCAGGATAAACTTTTCCTCTCCTGCGTCATTTACCTTGCATCGAGATTAATTCTTGTTTGCAATTCTCTCTCTTTCATCAGAAAAAGGACCATGACCGAATTCTTTCCTTCAGAGGACGAGATTGAGCGCCTTCATATCGTTAAAAGTTACGATATATTGGACACCCCCCCAGAAGAAGCTTACGATCGCATTACCGCCTTGGTAGCACACGTTTTCCAGGTTCCGGTAGCCATCGTCAGCATCGTGGATCGGGATCGGATATGGTTTAAATCCCGTTACGGTTTGGAGATTACCGAAGTTCCCGGAAGTGTCGGGTTTTGTGCCTCAGCGATATTGCAGAAGGAACCCTTTATTATTGAAGGTATTGTTTCGGATGGATGGGCTTTAACTACTCCCATTACCGGCTGGAACCTAGATGCGCGGTTCTACGCTGGAGCGCCCTTAACCACATCCGATGGCTTTAACTTGGGCACGCTATGCCTGATCGACACAAAACCACGCGTATTAACCACGAGGGAACTGACCAGTTTGCAGGATTTTGCCTGGCTTGTCATGCAGCAACTAGAGTTGCGGCGCGAAGCTATGAAGACCAAGGTTAAGTTAACCAACCTTAAATCTTCCGGCGAAAATATCGGTTTGGCACATAAAGAATTTGCCTCTACGCTGGTCCATGAACTGCGTACCCCCCTTCACTCGATTTTGGGCTTTGCCCAGCTGTTGGAGAAGGAGGAACTTTCAGCATCCCAACTGAGCAATATTCAGCATATTCTGCAAGCCGGCTGGCATCAGGCCAAATTGATAGAGGAGTTTTTCCAGCTTGCCGTGCGAAAATCGGGCAGCGAACCATTGGCACAGGAATGTTTCCCGTTATTGGATATTCTGAATGAATGCTGCGCGATGATGAAGCCTCCGGCCCGCATGAAGGGCATTCGTTTGACCCTTTCCTCAAGTGCTGAGCATATTTCTGTGTATGCGGATCGGACCAAGTTAAAGCAGGTCCTGATAAACCTTCTATCCAACGCAATTAAATACACTCCTGCCGCAGGCGCAGTCACTGTGGGGTGGGAAAAAAGCGCCTCCAAACGAGTTCGAATCAGTGTCAAGGATACGGGTATTGGCGTGCAGCCAGAAAAGATGGATCAGCTATTTGAGCCCTACAATCGCTTGGGGCAGGAAGCAGGGCCGGAAGAAGGAATGGGTATCGGCTTGACCGTCCCCAAGAAATTGATCGAGATGATGGGCGGGATTATTGGGGTTGAAAGCACCGAGGACACGGGGAGTACCTTTTGGATTGAGCTGCTCTTGACTGAACCGTTTGCATTACCGCCCACTTAGTAACCCTCGTCTCGAGGATGCGATCTTGCTAGCAGGATTAAATGAGGACGAATCCAGTCAGCAAGAGTTCGTTCAGCCGCCCTAAAGAAACGGGGGTAAGTAGCACCCCGCGTGGTGTGCTCTCGCATTTCGAGGCGCACTCTCTCCAGTTCATAATTCTTAACAACTCAACAAATTCTTTTCGAGCTTCTGGAGGCAGGATTTCTATATATGAATACTGGATTCGGAAGTAAGGTGGTATGAAGAACAGCAACAATTCGACGTTGCGAAAATCTCTATTCTCGACCTTCGTGATTCGGCATGATACTCCGAAATGGACAGTTGTACCGAACTGTACTTTATCGAAGATATGATTTTCACATATATTATCTAAGGTTTTGTGTTATTGGTGGGTCTGGTTGGACTCGAACCAACGACCAAGGGATTATGAGTCCCCTGCTCTAACCGACTGA
>WUUC01061931.1_pt1 | contig 23514 bp, 32 predicted proteins | sample 6278441 | NCBI WGS metagenome assembly WUUC01 (sample SAMN13675441, study PRJNA597444) | soil metagenome | isolation source: soil | place: USA: Washington | collected 2017-10
AGCACCGGCGCACTCGCTGCCCAAGATGCGACGGCCAGCGCCTTCATTCCCACCGCAGCACCGAAGGCGCTCGCCTTCTGTGTGATCATGCTGCCCGTGGCAATCGCAGAAGCGAAGGCCATTGCGAATGTCGACTTCGTGCCGACCGTCGTCCAGACGTTATACCAAAAGATGGCAGTCTTCGCCGCGGCGAAGGCTACCTCGGAGAGCCATACGGCGGCGGCAAGACCCTTAGTCATGGCGCCGTAGACGAAGGTCGCGGCGCTGGCCGCCTTCGTCATTAGCCAAAGGCCACCAAGCACAAGCGTGGTCGTGGTCAGCGCACTCCCCAGCCCACGGGCCTTCGCCTCTGGGCTCTTGTCGTCGTCACCACCGAACACCGATAGCAGCGCGTCCTTGACGCCAAGGATGATAGGCCACGCTTTCGTGAAAGCGTCGTGGACGCCCTTGCCGAAACTCTCGACGATCGGGATCGCTCCGTTGATGTAGGCCGCGAAGTTGCCGGCCATAAAGTCTCGGTTCTTCCCGATCCACTCCGTCATTCGGCTGATGACGGTAGTCACGGGGCCGCCGATGAGATCGAACACAGCCAAGGAAACGGCCTCGACGCCGCTGGTGAATTCGTCCCAGGCGTTCGTGCCACCAGAGCGCATGCTCGTGGCCTTCTTCTTGACCGAACCGCGAGCTTCGAGACGAAGGGCCTTATCTCTGTTCGCCGCGATCTCGTCGAGATTCGCCATCACCGTCGCCACGGCCGACAAGGGGATCTTGCCGAAGATTTCCTCGAGAATTCCGGTCTTCTCGCCGGTGCCCATCTTCGCCGTCGCGCTTCTTAGCTCCCCGAATACCTTGATGGCGTCCCGTGTGTTTCCCTGCGAATCGACCGTTTCGATATTGAGTCTCTTGAATGCCTTGGCGGCCTCTTTGGTGGGCGCTGACAACGTTGTGAACACGTTCTTGAACGACGTGCCGGCTTTGCTGCCCTGCTCGACGTCAGCCACGCCTGCGACGAGGGCGCCGAATGTCTCGATGTCAGCGCCAGCCGTCCTTGCGACGGCGCCGCCCTCGGCAATGGCCTCGTAGAACGCCAGCACGCTGGTGGAGCTGATGTCGTCGACCTTGAGGAGGACGTCGCTCACGCGCTCGAGATTCTTTGCTAGCTCGATCGGGTCTTTCGACTTCAAACCGAAGGCGCCCAGCGACTTGACCGCTACTTCTGTAGCCGCCGCCATGTCAGAGATCTCCGCCGCCGTTGCGAGATCCACCGTCCCTCGCAGCGCGGCGATGGATTGCTCTGCCGAGAGGCCGGCGCCGGCCAGCTCCTTCAGCCCGCCGGCTGCCTGTGTCGCACTGAACTCCGTGCTTCCGCCTACTTCCTGTGCGGTCACCTTCAACTTCTTGAAGGTCTCGCTGGTTTTGCTGATGCCCGCCTCGAACTTGTTACCCGCGCTGAGCAACGCCTTCTCGAAGGTCATCCCCGTCTTCATCACCTCGATGATGCCGCCGCCAGCAACCGCCACGCCGCCCGCGGCGAGCGCGCCGACTTTCATCAGCGCGCCAAGCGGCTTCTCGACGAGATCCGTTGCGCTTCGCGTGGTTCCCTGTAGCGACTTCTCGAACGCTTTGGCCTTCGCCGAGATGCCGGTCATGGTGCCGGACATGTGGTCGATGCCGCGAAAGACGGTGTCGACGCTGAACCTGTTGGCCATCGCTCGCGGTTACTTCTTGGTGCGTGCTTGCAGCGTGTGGCGCAGGGCGTTGTAGAAGAACCGGATCTCGTTGTCGGTGAGTAGCCGCCAGTCACCAATGCCAGGCACGTCGATGACGACCTGCAGCAGCATCTCCCGGTAGACGCTCTCGAAGTTATGCAGAACGCCGTTTGTTTTGGCGTCTCTCGGCAGCTCTACGTCTTCGCCTCTCCTTACGAGAAGGTCGACTACCGGGCTGCAAAAAAAAGCGTGAACAGTTTCGCCAGCACCTCGACGTCCCAGAACTGCAGCTTGGCGAAGTGGCTCTTGTCGATGCCGGCCATGTCGGCATACGCGGCGAATTGCCGTGCGCCGCCAATCTTTCCGTCCATCGCCAGAAGCGTGGTTCCTGTCGCTTTACGCAACTTGATCCTGGTTGGCACGTTCGCGGCTGCGCCAGTCGGGAGTAGCACCGGGTCGTCGTCGTTGTCGATCTGAAGACGGCCTTCGCTGATGGCCGCGCAGACCGTTTCCCGAATGAAGTCGAAAACGGTCTTCTCCTCTTCGGTCCAGTCGGCGTTGACAGACTTGATCCGTCGGGCTTTGCACATGCGCTCGAAGTCCTCTTGGGCGACTTCGAGGGCGACCACAGGTTCAGATGCTGCTGTTTCGTTGGGCATTGGGTGTGTGCCTCCGGTTGAGGGGTGCGCGCCTACTGCTTGGTCAGCGTGTCGGAGCCCGACAGCGCGATCTCGCAGGTGGCATTCTTGGTGCTCTTCTTCAGGTCGCCGACGATGATGCCGCGGCCCTGATAGGTGTTGTTGTCGACGAAGGTGATCGTGCAGTCGTAGAGACCGTCATCGCCTGCGTCCTTGCCGTCGCAGATGCCCTGCAGGAACTCCTGATCGGAGCGGACGTCATCGGTCGAGACCGCAAGCCCGCCCACGTTCCAAGGCTTCACAAGCTTGATGATGCGAACGGTCTTGTCGCCGTTCGGCTGGACCTCGTTGGTGTAGCCGCCGAGATCACGCTCGCCGTCCGCGTCGGCCGCGACAGGGAAGTCCCGGCCCTTGATGGAGATGCCCTTGATTGAGCCGCCGATTGCCATGTTTTCGTCGTCCTTGCTGCTGACTGAAGGGGGTTCGCGCGCGCACGGGCGCCCGCGCGCTGCTGCTCGAGCAGCGCGTCAGGGCACGCGCGCGAGGCGCGAAGTGGACTAGGCCGCTACGGCAACCGAGCCAAAATCGAAGCCGAAGTAGAGCGTGATGCTCTTGATGTTCGTGTTGCCCGAGAGCTGCACGATGACCGAGCAGTCGAGCCGCTTCGGTCCGGTGATGTTGGCCTGGATGCTGGCCTTCGCCTCTTCGGGGTTGCTGATGATCGCAGCCTTGCCGAGCGAGTCGCACAGCGAGGCGATCTGCGCCTTGGCGTGCTTAGGCTTACGAGCTCGGGGTTCGGTCACCACCTGCGCGTCAGGCACCAGGGGAGCACCGTCCCACTCGGCCGCCGTGAAGATCAGGTCGAGATTGAAGAGGATGTTCTTCAGCTTCTCGATGTCGCAAGCGTGCCGGTAGGCGGGGTTCGGATCGCCCGTCGGGTGGAAGAACGTGACGGTGTCCGACAGGTAGACGACGTTGTCTTTCAGGTCGGCCGTCGAGCTTCCGCGCTTCACTGCCAGGTCTTTGGTGGGGTAGTCCCACTGCTGGCCGTCGGTGCCGCCGGTGAGGCCCTTCGCAGGCTGGCTGCCGTAGTCGGCGGGGGGGCTGTTGTTGGCGATGCGCACCAGCGCCAGGAGCTCGCGCGCGGCCACCACGAACGGCAGGTTCGGAGAGCCGGGCGCCACCAGTTGGCCGTTGATTCGATCGTCCTTGCGGGCGTCCGAAATCAGCGTGGCGTCGTCGACGTTGGCCGCCGTGTTCCCGGTCCAGACCGAGATCGGCTTCTTCACCAGCTGGCCCCAGCGCCCTTCGCCGAAGTCCTTGAACTTGTCGAGTGTGGTGGTGTCGCTGATGTTCAGCGCGTTCAGGGCCTGCGTTTCCCAGACGCCGCCCACCTGCGAGAGCGCGGCGGTGATGTCCGGATTGACGAGGCCACCGACCGGCTGCGTGACAGCCCAGCTGACACCGAGGCTGGTGTCGCCAACCATCTCCACCAAGATCCCGTTAGCGCTCGCGCCCTTCCACTTGGAAGTGAGGACGACGTTCGTCGCGGGGACAGTGATGGTGAACTCGTCGTTGAGGGCAAAGTCCGTGGTGCCGTCGGTCAGCGAGAAGTTCAAGCCGGCAGCGTTCGTGATTGCCGTGACCACACCGACGCCGACGGTTTGAGTGATGTTGTCGGCGACGATCTTGCCGGTCGCGTCACGAAGCGTCCAGACGCCGCCGTTGGCGACCGCTGTCTTGACCTTGAGCTTGTACGTTCCCGGGCGCGGAGCGGCGCCGGGCGTCACCGCTAGGAGCGTGAGTGTCCCGTTGCCAGTACCCACCAGCGCCGAAGCGGCGAGCGTGCCGTAGGTGTAGGAGACCTTGAACGGCATCTTCAGGACTGCGTTGATCGCGTCGCCCGCTAGCGCGCAGAGATTGGTCACGCTGACCGCTCCTGCCGGGACCACGAACTCCGCGGTACCGATGCCTGCGATTCGCACCTTCCACGTGTGCGCCACTGTGGCAGTGCCAGACGGGGTGATGTCCCCGATGGCAGCCGTTGAGCCCGGCGCATCCGCGAGCGGGTAGAAGTGCACGGGAATGGTGCCGACGCCGTCGCCGTTGGCCGGGAAGAACTCCTCGGCAATCAACTCGGCTGGGCAGCCGTAACCCATCTTGTTCCCGACGGCGGGGTAGCCCGTCGCCTGGAACTTAGTGCTCGGGTACACCATGTCGCTCGCGCCCTGCGCGAAGACGGCGATTTGCTGCGGAAGAACGACGACCGCGCCACCGCGCAGATCCTTGTATTCCACGCTGATGCCAGTGACTCGCGCCACGGCCGTTGCGTCGATCATGATCAGACTCCTGTGATTTGTGCTGTGAAGTAGAGTTCGCCGGTCTCCCGGCGCTTCACGCCGACAGCCAATGTCTCGAGCGGCTCGCCCACGTATTCAGGGGCGAACTCGAGGAAATCCACGTTGAGAACGAGGCGGCCTGCGGCCACACGCTCGTACTTCGCCTTGTCGAGATCTTCGTTGGGTTGCCCCATCATCTCGAACTCCTCGGGCCAGTGGTCACCGACCACGCCCGGCATCTGGAGGTTGGCCGTTGGCCCAGCCATCAAGATGTTGCGCACCAAGCCGTAGGCACGAAGGACTTCGTCAGTCGCGATGCGCTCGCCCGCATCGTGACCGGCATCGCTCGCCCGCGCGACGCCACACGCATAGATCCCGATCTCGTAGACGGCGTCTGCCGTCTGCTCGACGACCGGCAGACTGCGCGCTCGGTCGTACTTCGTTTTGTGCGCGCAGATGCTGACGATTGGCGTCTCGTCGATTGCAGGCGCAGACGTGTCGTCCGGGCCGTCGTCGTTGGAGGAGAAATCTCCCCAACAATTCACGCGCTCAGTAAACACGCGTAGCTTCCAGAGCTGCGGGGCCTTGCCTGCCGCCAGCGCCTTTTCCTGCTGGTTTTGCGACTCGAGCAGGAGAATCGCAGCGATCTGATCGCGGACGACAACGATGTTGTCGACCTTGTCGATCAGCGCCTGAAGCGGCGTGTAGCTCATGGCTTGTACGGCTCAAGAAAGCAGTCGATGGCGTCGAATGTCCGATCGACCCGCACCTCGCTCACCTTCATCGGCAACGGTTCACGTCCGCTGAGCCCGGCGTACTTGACCATCCACGGTTTGCCGTCCGACGCGCCACGCGGCAGCGCCAGAAAACCTGCGTCCCGAATCGCCTTGTTGGGGATCCGAACGAAGACCTGTCGGGCCGAGACCATCGATCCCGTCTGCGGGTCGATGCGATCGACCATCACGTCGTTCCAGAAGCCGTTGACGTTTGCAGTCCGTCCTTCTGGATCGACCAGCGTGATCTCGCGGGCGAAGCCGTTTGCCGCGTCACCGACGATGAGCCGGTGGTGCGCGGCCGCGAGATCACGCAGGTTCATGGGCGATCACTCGAAGTGATCGGTCTTGATCACGGACTCGTGGGAAACCCAGTGATCCAGGTCCTTCTGCCCGCCGGCGAAGTCGGCCGGCCACACGTGCTCGAGCGCGCCGATGACGCCGCGCTTGGTGGTGACCGTCTTGCCTTCGGCGACGACGTAGGTCGTCGCGACCTTCATCGTCTTTGGCGCTGGCGGCTCCACGTCGGTCGGAGGCGGTGGCGGGCCACCGACGCCGCCGGTGGCGGTGGCGCCGTCGTCGGTCGAGCCATCCCCGTCGTCCGCGGCGCCGTCGCCAGCGGCGTCAGCCTTCCTGATCTGGAGGGCCTCTAGGATGGGCTGGAGCAGATCGAGTTTGTCGATCTGCTCCAAGTTGGCGGGAGCATCGACGCCGAGCTCTTTCGAGAGCGCAGCGATCGCTTGCCGGGTTTCTGCTTTGCTGAGTGCCATGGTGTGTGCTTCCTTGCTGTCGATGGCGGCTCAGGCTCAGAACGCCGTGATGCAGCCGAACGAGTCGATCTCGACGGGGATGGGCAGAGGACGCGTGCCGGCCGAGACGATGAGCGCCTTGCCGCCGTTCTCGATCCAGGAGTTGACCGTGAGGTCGATGCCGCGATCGCCGTCCGAGATACGGGTCGGGAGCCGCAGTACCGGGTTCGGCATGATGATCGGGATCTCGCCGAAGCTGAGCTCCAGGCGCGCGCCCGAAGACATCACGACCACCTTGTTGTCCGCGACGTAGGACGTCGACGTCCCCGTCTGCGGATGCTTGTACTTGGCGTTGTAGGTCCAGCAGTCGAACTGGTAGGAACCCACGGTCACGACGCCTTGGAACGTCGCGCCCTTGCCACGCGCCTGGCGGTTCAGGTTGCCCTGGCCCAAGCCGTCGCGCTGCAGGTACTTCTGCACCTGCGGGTTCATCAGGAAGCGCAGCCAAGCGCCTTGCCCGAAGATGAGGGTGTCCGGATCGGTGTGACCATCCGCGCGAATCAGCTCAGCGACGGCGCTGATGTTGCCGATCGGATCGCCGGTCAGGCCGTCAGCGCCCCACGCCGTGGGCGTGGTGAAGTGCGTGCCCTTCGGCGAGAAGCTCATCCCGAAGACGGTCGTGCCAGCGGAGTTGAGCGAATTGATGATGCCCGTCTGCAACACTTGCGAGCACATGAGCTCGATGGCGCGACGGATCTTGTTCTGGAGCTTGGTGAACCCCGCGTATGCGCGCAGGATCGCGCTCGTTTGGAAGCTCGGGCTCTGGAATGGATCGACACCGGGCTCGCGCTTGAGCAGCGAACTCGCCTCGATCGGAAGCTCCTCGTCGAACTTCGGCGGCACGTACAACTTGTTCGTGTACTTGTCGTTGTTGTTGAGGCGGCGGCTTCCGGTGCTGTCGGTGACAGCGATGGCGACCTCTTCGCCTTCGCGCTGCACATCGATCTCGACAGCTTCGGAGCTGTGAAAGTTCTGGGGGCCGCTCCGGAACCAGCCGGAGAGGAACATGGGCGCAGGCGCGTTTTCGATGAACGGCGCGAGCATGCGCTTCGTAGATGCATCAGACATGATGATTTCCTCGGTATTTCTGGGGACAAGGGCGCACCGGTGCGCCCCCGTCGCGCGCTCGCGCGCGGGTAGCTGGTGGACCCGTAGGTCGTTGAGTTGTGGGAGCGCGGCGTCTCTCCGTTGCCGGGAACGCCGCGCTCAGACGTGACTAGTTGTCGAGCACCGCTAGCTGCTTCGCGGACACGGCGGTGAGGCCGAAGTCCTGCAGCAGATCGATCACGACGGCGTCGATGTTGGTGTCGCTGCCATCCGCTTGGATGATGAGCTTCTCTTTCACGAACTCGCCCTTCACGAAGAAGCGACCTGGAAGGTCACCTGCTCCGGTGGCAACGAGATCTTCGGCAAGGATCCCCTTGGGGATACCGTTGCCGTTGGTGACACCGGCCTTGACGTAGGCAATCAGCTTGCCGGTAGCGCTGTCGCGCGCGAGGATGGTGCCGACCTTGTACGTGGCTGCGCCGCCGAAGGTGATGACACCGTCGGCCCATTGGCAGTCGCGGATCTGGACAGCGCCTTGATCGCAAGTGGTAGATACGGGGTTCGCCATTTTCTTCTCTTTCCTTCAGCCAGAATTGGGGGTGAGGGAGAGGCGGCCTCAGGCCGCGGCGCCGCCCTTGGTGCGGGCTTCGATTTCGTCGGCGATTTGGTCGTCGAGCGTCTTCGCCGGCTTGCCGCCAGCCGCGCCGTCGGTGGCCGCCGCAGCCGACTTGTCGTCGTCCGACCGCGCGTCGAGAGCGCCCTTGCGCATGCCCGCCATCATGTAGGTGGTCATGAGCTTCTGCGTCATCTTGGCGCCGGAGCGGATGGAATCGAGCGCCGTCTTCATGTCGCCCGACTGCTCGCCGGCTTCGAGGTGCGCGTCGATGCGGTCCTTCTCTTCGGCAGTCGCGGCCGTGGCGACCCTCTCGGCCTCCGTCTTGCCGTCCGCCTTGCCCTTGTTGAACACCGCCGAATAGAGTGCGGGGTGCTCCGCCTGGAGTTGTGCTTCGTCCATTTGTTTCTTCCTGTTGGGAGCACCGCCACTAGTGGCGGGTGCGTTCTGTTGCGGCGCCGCCGGCGCCGTTGGTTGAGCCGGCTGCGCTGCGGCGGCTGCCGAAGGCGAAGCGGGCGTGGTCTTGGGGGCCTCAGCCTCGACGACTGGCGCGGGCGACGTGGTCGAACTCGGCAGCGACGACGCTGCGTCCTCCGCCGACTCCGCCAGCGCGCGCCCGGGCGCCTTCGTGATCCGGTCGATCAGCTTGAGCTTCTTCGCCTCGGTCGCGAGCATCACGGCGCCGCGCCCGAAGGTTGATGTGACGGTCTCGGCCGTCGTGCCGCGACCCTTTGCGATCGCCGCAACGAACAAGTCCTCGATGTCGTCGAGGTACTTGCGGATGACCTTCTTGCCCTCGTCGGTGCTGGGGTCGGGGCGCTTGTCAGGCGCATTCGACGACGTGATGTCGATGACCTCTTCGAAGTCGTACTTCACGTAGGTCGCACAGACGCCGATGCTGCCGAACTCTGCTGCGTCGTTCGGGGCGGTGATCTTGCCGCCGAGCGCGGCGATTGCATACGCAGCCGAGTCTGCCTGCGAAGCGATCGTCTCCTTCGGCTTCGCAAAGATCTCGAGCGCGGCGAGGACGTCGAAGAGCCCTGCGACGTAGCCGCCAGGGCTGGCGATGCTGAGCACCACTCGCTTGATCGACGGGTCAGCACCAGCGATCTGGAGAGACTGAATAATCTCCGGATACGTCGTGTTCCCGCCGCCGTAGTAGTAAGCGTAGAAGTCGGGCTTGGGCGTGAGCACGCCCTCGACGCGAATCTCAGCGACGTCGCCAGCGCGCCGGAAGATGCGCGGCTCTCCGGAGGCGGCACACTCGAGCGAGCGACGATTGAACGCCTCGAGTTCGCCGGCCGGCGGGGCGTGCCCGCTGGCGCGCGCGTGCTCGACTTTTGCGATCACGTCTTTTCGAATCATCCACATAGGGAGATGGCCTTTTCTGCGCCCTTCAGCGTTTTGCTGAGCGCCTTGCGCGCGCGCATCGTTTCAGGGGTTTGCGGCGCCTTCGCCAACTCGGCAGCCAACTCGAGTAGCGGCCGCATCGCTTCCACCCACTGCTTGATCTCGCGACCACGCTTCTTGATGTTCTTCGACCACTTAGTGCCGGTGAGCTCACGCGACGCGCGGTCGGCGGTGATGTAGCCTTCCGCCTGCATCTCGCGGTACCCGCGCACGAGCTTGCTCAAGTCGACCGCCGGCTTGATGGCGCCGGACCAGTCACAAGAGATCCAAGCGCCGTACGCCTCGAACTGGTCAAGCGAACGGAACGCCTGCACGAAACCATCGGCCTCGATGCGCTGCGAGAGCACCTGGCCGAGCAGGTATTCTTCGTAGATGGGCGAACAGAAGTTCTCGCCGAACCGCGTGCGGACACGATTCAAGTACATCTTGAATTCGTTGATCGCTGCCTGGCTCGCGCTGTAGTTGCTACCGAAGGAGAGCGTCAGGATCTCGGGCGGGATTTCGTTGGCCCAGGCAATGGCCTGGACGATCGCCTTCTCGAAGACACCGAAGCCGTCGACCGCCTGGTCAGCCTTAAAGGCTTCCGGCTTCTCGCCGAATTGGAGCTCTTGGATGACGAGTCCAGGGATGCTTTCCGCAGCCCGGAACTCGCGTTCCTTCCCGTCGTTGCCCGTCGTCTTCGCTGTGCCCTTGCGGGTCGCCCCGCCCGAGAGCGGCTTCGTGCCTGGAAGGTTCTCGCCCTTCGACACGAACATGGCCAGCATCGAGTTGATGACGGCCTTTCGAAGCGAGGCGTCTCGGTACCTGTCGATCTCCTTCAGGCTCTGGAGCACGAGCCCCAGCAGCGGCATGCCGCGCACGTCGTCGAGACGGTTGTCGCAACCGTAGTGAAGCCACGCGATGCGCCGCCCTGACTTCTCGCCATAGGCGGGCAGGCGCTTGAAGGTGTCGTCTTCTTGGAGCACCCAGTAGGCCGCGTGTCGCCCCTGAGCATCGAGCTCGACGCCGTGCTTGATCCTGTCGGAGTTCGTGCCTTTGCCCCAAGGGGTCTGGACCGCGCTGCCCGAAATGAGCTTCACGCGCGGGAGACGCGTGCGCTGGTCGTTCCGAAGAACAACGAGCACGTCGCCCGATACGAGCGCCTCGGTCTGCGCCGCTTCCTGCAGCGCGCCGAACGTGCGGCGCTCGTCTTGGTCGCAAAGGTAGGGATTGTTGCCCCAAAGCGCGAAGCGGTTCTCGACGTCTTCCGACCACTCGGAAAGAGAGTCTTCTGGGACGCCAAGGATCTTCTCCTCGGGCGTCGACTCCAGATGCAGACCGGTGTTGATCTGATTCGAAATCAGCCGGCGAATTAGACCTCTTGCATAGAGGTTGCGTTGGTAAAGCTCAGCGCTCCGCGCGCGCAAGGCCCAGTAATCGGTATAGACGACGTCGACCGGGCCAAGCCCGCCGGCGAACTTCTCTCCGTGGTCCCAAACGATCCGCGAGTTAGGCAGCTCGTTCAGCGAGACGACGATCGCTTCGCGTTCCAGCTCAGCCTTGCGCGTCGTCCGCGACTTGCGCGGAGTCTTGGCGGCGGACCCCTTCTTCGGCATGGCGATCTCAGAAAGAAGGGATGACGCGAATCGTTCCGCTACCGCAGAGGCGAGCCTCCAGTGTCGTGAGCTGGTTCATGGCTGCCGAGATGGCTTGCTCGAGCAGATCGATGTTGGCCTTCGTGACCTTCTGTCGCGTTTGGCCTGACTCGAGTTCGTAGGATTGGATGGCGCCCGATGCGAGCTCGCTTGAAGCCAGGATGTAGGCCGCAATTCGCGCCTTCAACGGCTCGATCTGCGTCAGCAGGAAGTCGTCGATCCCGAGTGACATTGTCTAGCCCAATCCGAAGTATTCGCCGTCTTCGCAGATGCCATAGAATGCGGACCAGTCAGCGGCTTCGAGCCCCAGCTGGTTCGCGCACACGTCTTGGCAGAGCATGTCGAGCGCGGCGGCCGAGTAGATGAGGCAGTCCCACAGTTCGTTCGCGACGCCCGCAACTCGGTGCCAGTAGTGGCCGACCCGCTTGCCCGTGCTCGACTCGACCTTCTCGCGCTTCACCTCGACGGTGAGCTCTTTCAGCTGCTTCTCGGTTGCGTCTTCCGGCGCATTGAAGTGCCCAGCTGGCTGAAGCCCTTCGCCGTCCCAGATGAGCCGCAGCGCGGCACTCCATCGGTCCTTGTAGAGGTCGCCCGCAACCGCGAAAGCGCGCGTTCCCATCGAGGAAACGAACGCTGAAAAGTATCTATTCGCTGAAGTCCCGATGTGATCGCGACCGTCGACTGGATAGACGCCCGTGTCCCACTGCGCGCAGAACTCGTAAACCTGATCGCTTAGGTACCCAGAGTCGATGAGCGTGATCGCCAGCGGATAGACCTTGCCATCGTCGGCGACGTACTTCTTGTCGTCGATGAGTTTGGCCAACTCTCCCCACGTTCCGGGATCGTTGCCCTGCGACGGGTCCCCCGCGAGAGTCCAGTAGTCAAGAAGCAGCGCGCGTCGCTCGCGACACCAGGCGAAAACAACGACCTTCAGCGAATCCTTGTGAACGTCTACCGAGCACGTAAGCAGGAGCGCGGGCCCGCCGCAGTGCTCGGTCGCCCAGCGATTCGGTAGCTCGCCGTAGTTGTAGACGCCCTGGCGCCGATGGCTCGAGATGGTCTCGAGTCGGAGTTTCTCGCCGCGTACCTCGTAGGTCTTGCCGAGAACGTTGTTGTAGAAGACTTGGAACTTCTCGTGATCGATGACGCGCTTGGTGACCGTGTCCCAGGCTTCTTTCCACTTGCGCACTAGCGCTTCCCACGTCTGCATCCCCACCGGGGAATATAGCGCGTTCAGGTGGTAGCTGCGGTGGTCTGGACTCGAGGGCGTGGCGGTCGGGTGCCACTGGCCGCTGGCCAGCAGACGCGTCTTGTCATCGTTCGTGTGCGGGTGTCCGCACTTTGCGCAAAGGTAGCGAACGCTGCCCGAGACGAGCTCGCCCGTCTTCTCGTCCTCTTCCCACCAGATGCCGCTGATGACGCCATCCGTTGACACGCGCTCCCAGCGCAGGTCTTGCGCGTGCCCGCATTCAACGCAGTGCACGAAGAAGTAGCGCTGGTCGCCCAGCAGGAACTGCTTCTCGATCTTGGACTGCCCCTTGATGAGCGGCGTCGAGATGTCGAGAATCTTGCGGTCGCTCTCGTAGGCCGCGGTGCGGTCCTCCGTGAGCTTCATCGGGTCGCCGTCTTTGCCGACGACGTCGGGCCAGCCGTCGATCTCGTCGCGCAGCATCACGCGAATTGGCAGCGAGCGGAACTTGTTGGGGTTCTGTGCGCCGTTTGGGATGAGGCAGCCGCCTCCGATGCAATCGAGGCGCTTGTCGGTCTTACCGGTCTTGCGAGTGTTTGCCTCGTCGTTCGACTTGATGAGGTGCAGCAGCCCGCTCTCTTGGAGCATCGGCGTAATCGCCGACTCCATGCGGAGCTTGGCCAGGTCGCTGTCGGCCGTGACCATCATCATCGACGCCGATTTGACGTGCGCGATGTAGTAACCGATGGCGTTTTCGAGCACGCCCGTGGTCGCGCAGATCTGCACGCCCTTCATGAAGGACAGCTTGCGGACAGGTGAGTCGATGCCGAGGCAATCGACGATCTCACGCAGGTACGGCGTGACCTTGAAGCTGAAGAGTCCAGGGAGTGGCGTCACACCCTGCGGCAGGTAGCGATTTCGCTCTGCCCACTCCGAAGGAGTGAGCGGTTCAAGCCTTGTTGTGAGCGACTCGATCTGCTCCGCGAGCCACGTCGCTTGTTCCTCGGTCGGCTCCAGCCCGCCTTCCGGCTGCTCGGCGAGCGGCGTCGCGGATGCTTTTCGCGATCTTCTGGCGGACGGCATCGAGGTGCGAACTCACAGCTTCGCGGGCTTCGCGCTCGCCATCGGTGGCAGTTGCACCGGTGTTGGCGAGGGAGAACAGGCGCCGCACCAGCGTCTTCGGCATGTCGCCGAGCAAGCGCTTGTTCGTCTCTTCGAGGAGACTGAGGATGTGGACGACGACGAACTCTCGCGGGATCGAGAGCCCCTCGGTCTCTTCGTTGTCGAGGCGCTTGGCCCGGATGTTCTCCTTCTCCCGAAGGGCGATCATCCAGTTCTTGCAGCCCTCGTCGGTCCCGAAGTAGGCGACCAGCGGCTCGAGCAGTGAGCCGAGGTATTCGAGGTCTTCAGGCGAGCCAGGCGAGAACGCCCGGCGTGGGTCGTCAGGCGGCAGATCCGGGCGGAACCCTGTCGGTGCCGGCAGTCCGTCCTGAGCGTCAACTAGCGAGTCGGTCGGTTCGGCTGGCGCCGGGCTGGCCGCCTTACGCGACCTGGTCGGAGCACGGGCCGGGGCGGGGGTCGAGACGCCTCGGTCCTTGAGGAACGACTGAACGACCGGGTGGTCGAGGTCGATCTTGTCGCCGAGCATGGCAGGGACGAAGTCCTTGGCGCAGCGCTTGGTGATGGCCGGCTTCGAAACGCCGGCGCGGCGCGCCAGCTCGGCCCGGGAGATGAGTCTTTGGGCCATTTTGAAGCGGCAGGCTCGCGGTTAACTACGCGGTTAACCCCGGGTTAACTCGCCGGAGAAAGTCCGTTTTTTCTCTCGGCGGACCGTCGCAATGTCAACCGTACACTTTTGTTACAGTTACACAGTACCTTTTACAGTGGAGAAGCAACGGCGTTGCCTTCGTAATAGCTCCGTAGGCGCGTCACACGTAGCCCATCACGCGGTATCGCTTCAGCTGCTGGATCATCGCGGTTGCAGTGATGCGTTCGAAGGTTCCTTTGCTGCGCAGCACAGCGCGACGCATCGTCGGCTCAGGCTTCACTCGCACTGACCCTTTGCTCACGTTGTACAGCAGCTTGACCTTCGCCTTGCGCTTGAGCCCCTTGACCTCGAACAGCCCTCTGCCTCTGCTCGTTGCCCGATTGAGCAACGCGAACCGCTCACCCTTTCGGATGGCAATCGCTAGGACGACAGCATTCTGTCGGCGCCTCCCATACCTAGCCAGGCTGGGATGGTTGACGTTGATTGCACCTAGGCGGAATTGAGGGCGGACGACCTTGGTACGTTGCCCGCCAGGCTTCAGACCAGCAGCAGCAGGCCCAGGGATGGCCTTGTGCTTGCCCTTGCCGCGGATGACGGCGCCGTGCTCTTGGTCACCCATGTAGGGCGCCACCGAGCCCACAACGGCCTTCATGCCCCTGACGTCTACCCCAGTGGCCTTCTCCACCCGGATAGAGCGCTCAGTGAAGGCGTTCCGGTTGGTGAAGGTCGACCGGATCTCCATCTGCCAGACCTTCCTCGCCTCGAACGCACACCCGGTCAGGGCATTGCGTACGGCGTAAGGGAAGGCCCTCTTAGCGAACGTCTGGAGGTCGCGGTGGAGCTTCTTGAAGTCGCTGGTGTCGACGTAAACGCCCAGCCTGGCCATGGGCGGGCCTAGCGGACGATGGGCTTCTGGAGCGGGCCTGAGCCCTCTACCAGGGTCTCGGTAGCGCGAGCAGGAGAGGCGGGTAGCCGGACGCGAGCGCGGGCCACGTGACGCTGGTGGGCGGCCGTGGGCTGGGGCTTTGTTCGGTAGGCCGCCTCTCGGTTGGCGGCACCGAGGCGGGCGTTCTCGCGCATGGGGTCTCGGGTCTGCATGGCTCAGGCTCCGGCTTGCATGGCGGCGTGGCCGCGGGCTTCGATCACCCCGGCCTTAAAGAATCGCTCCGAAGTGACGGTTCGGGGCGACGTGCCGCCGATGGTGGCCGCGCTCCAACCGTCCAAGTAGTCGCGACGGTGCTCGGGCAGGAGCTGCTCGAACGCCAGGCTGCCGTCTGCGCGCTGGGGTGGCGTCGAGGACGGGCTGTGGGGGTCTTCGCTGTACTGCATGGGCTACTCGTCTTCGTTTCGGCGGTTGCGCTCGGCTCGGGCCATCTGCTTGGCCAGGAGCACTTCACCGATGGTGGCGAAGGCTCGGGGACGCTCGGAGCGCTGAACGGTCTCCGGGCGGAAGCGGCCGGCTTGGATGGCTCGGGCGTCCACGGTGCGTTGTCTACGCATGGGCTGGTTTCTTCACCAGAGGGATGGGCGCTTGGCGCGACCGGAACCACTGAGGGGAAGTCGCGCGCGCCTTACACAATTAGGAGCTTAGGGCTGCTATGCGCTGGCATCGGCTGTCGTGCGCGCGGGGCCAGGTGATGGCCGGTTGGCGCGCCTGTTGTCGCCTTGGCTCGGCGCCGCCGTCGCCGCTAACCCCATACATAGGGAGCCCTGTCCGTTTCGGTTTGCTCGCCGCTTGCTGGTTTGCTCGGTCTGTTAGGTTTCGGCGCGTAAGCCGGCGCGTCGCCTACGGAAAGTGCCCTAGTACTTTGTTTGGAGACGTTGACGCCTAGCGCTGATTCTGCTGGTTTCCGCCAATGGTCAGAACTCCGCTCGTTTTGGAAACCGCTGTGCTCGTCGCTGCCCTGTTGGCCTGCAACGGAGGCAGCAAAACGGACACCTCGGCCCAGGTCACACCAGCCGGCGAAGCCGCTCCCGTGCCCGCTGCGCCGACCCCACCACCAGCGCCGACGGTCAAGCCCGCCGCGCTCGGTGAGACGGTCACCCTGTCCGATTCGACGTGGTCGGTGATCAGCGCCAAGGACGTCGGCCCGGAGATGAAATCGAACAACCAGTTCGTCGAGGGCCTCAAGAGCGAAGGGGCCAAGTACATCGTCGTGGTCTTCAAGGTCACGAACCTGGGGTCGAAGGAGGAGCGCATCTTCGAGCACCCAAAGGTGCGCGACAGTCTCGGCCGTGAGTTCGACGCGCACGACAAGGCCGTGTTCTTCCTACCCAAGGGGAAGAAGTCGATGCAGCTGGAGGCCGTGCCGGCGGGCCTGCCTAAGGAGTTTTGGGCGATTTACGAAGTGCCCGCCGCATCGAGCGGCTTCTCGTTTATGGCCCGAGAGCTCTCCGTGACGGCGCGAACCTACCCGATCGCCCTAGGCCTCTGAGGCTCCCGCCTGTGACATGGGCAAATCTGGCGGGTGCTCCAGATTTGCCAGTTGGCAACTGGGGGGGGCGCCGAGGGGAAACGCGATGCAGAAAGTTTTTTCCCCTCCCCCTGCCGGCCCGTATCGGGTCACGGAAAATGTGAAGTGATCTGTCGGGCGGCGGATGCTAGGCGGCCGCGCGGCGCAATTCGAACAACACCGCTGGGCGCGCTGTTCCATTTACAGGCGCGGCTATTCGTGGGCCAGCGGCGCAAAGCCGATGGTCGGGTGGTAGCTGTGCGCGCGCGGCGAGAAGCGCGGCCAACGCCGGTGGCTCACGAGCGGCGTCCCGTCCTTCAGCACCAGCCAGCAGCCGTCGACGAAGCGGAGGCGCTCGCCTCGGAAGTAGTGCCGGGAGGCCTCGCGGAAGGTAACGGCGGGTAGCGGGCAGACCACGGGATCGCGGGCGCCGCGCGCGCTGAGCTCGAAGCGGTCGTAGTAGGCGTTTGGAGCGGCCACCCACATGCGGCCGTTGCTGAGAGGGCCATGGCTCACCGGGTGACTCGTAACGGGTCGACGAGCAGCTCGCGGGGGTTGCTCGGGTTGACCATGACAGTTGCCTCCAAGCCGCGCGCGCGAAGCCAGGCCTGCACGTGATTGGGTGCGTAGGCACGCGGATCCACGGCTAGGGCGAAGTCTACGACCATCGGTCTCTCTCTGAATTCCGCAACGAACGACGTGCGCAACTCGTCCCAACGGTCACGAGCTCGGGCTCGCTCGATGTCCTTGAACGATGCGAAATGCAGCGCGTGCCTACCGGATAGAGGCGAGAGCGGTTCAGGGAGCTGTCCTCGCGCTACGTCGTCGCGAACCTCCTGCGAGGGAAACGGGGCCACCTCGTCATGGGCCACCCAATCCAGCGACGGCCCGCGATCGTCCCGCGCCACGCGCTCGGCAGCGGCCAGAAGCGCCTCCGCGTTTCGCTCGAGCCAAAGGTGCCAGCCGTTTAAGCCTGCTCGCCCATCGTCTGGCCCTTCTGCTGCTTGGATGCGTCGCCCTTCTTCAATCTGTTCGAGTGTCAGCATCAGTTGGGTCTCCTTGCGGCTTCTTCGCGCGCGCTCTCCGCGCTTTTGGCCAGCCTCTCGGCCACGTCGAGCGGCTCCCAAAGCATGTCGTTCGGGTCGGCGCCGACGTCGACCATTGCCTTGTGCGCTTCGGTGAGAAGCCAGTTCCAAGCCGCGAACATCTCCCAGGCGGACGCAGGTCCGTCGCAGACGTGGATCTGGTTGTGCTCCTCGGTGCCGTGGCTCGCGCAAAACTCCATACAGCCGTCCCACTTGATGAAGCCGCTCAGCGTGGGCTCGGCTGCCTCGATGTCCGTGCACTCCTCCGACGGCCAACAGCCCTCACCGTAGTGAGCCGGGTGACCATCTTCGGTGGCGATCACTCCGCACCTGATGAGCTTCCAATCGCACCAGTACTGGCTGACGTCGAGGATGGCGAACCAGATCGGAACGCTGCCCTCCTTGTGCGGTCGTTTGATGACGATGTGCTTCTTCTCGTCGTTCATGACTTTGGCTCCAGTAGGCGCCTCATCAATTCATCTGGGCTCGGGTTATCGGCGGTCAGCAGGTCTAGGCGCTGGCGATTGATCGCCGCGCAGGCCTCACAGGGGTCGGTGATTGTGTATTCGACGCCCTGATGCACGATCCGTCTGGTCGTTGCTGGGGTGCCGCATGCGCACATGGCGGAGGGCGCCTCTGCTTGGTCGGTCATTTCCGTTCGCTCCACGCGCGCTGGATCCATTCCGTGAGCAGCGCGCTCCTGGTGACGCCGGCCTTCTTCGCCAACGCCTCGAGCTTCTTCAAGTCCGCGTCCACGAGCCTCAGGCTCAGGCGACCGTAGCCAGCTTCCTTGTACTCCTCGTCGCCCCATTGAGTGCCGGACGGGTTCGCCCGCTTCTTCGCTGCCATGGTGGTGGGCAGGGTATCTTGGGGTGAGGGTGAGCGGGAAGCAGTCACGCTGCCTCCAGCAACTTGGGGTAAGGCTTCGAAGCGGGTAGGTAGCGCCGGAGGCGCCGGTCGAGGCTCCAGACGTAGCGGTGGTTGCCGTAGTGCCTGAACGGCCGCGACGCGGCTGCGATCGCCAGAGAGCACCACGCCCGCCAGTCCCCTGCCGGCGCCGGTGCGCCGTGCTCGAGCAGTAGCTCCACGACGTAGCGCCAGCCCTTGTCCTGCGCCCGGAGCTTGCTCAGGCCGCGCGCGCTGAGCACCGTGCCGTCCGGCAGGAGCCGCCAGCTGCTGGCCTTCGTGCGGCCCAGGTAGGTGGCGTTGAGCGACTGATAGACCACGCCAAGATGGCCCGGAAACACGACTGAGCTGTCAGCCCGACGCCGCGGCTGCGGGTCGGAGTGCGAAACGATCGCATCGAAGCCCTGAGCGCGCGCCAGCTCGAAGGCCCTGGCCATGAACCAGCTTTCGCCGTTGGCAGGCACGTCGTCGAGTAGGACCAAACGCCCGAGCTCGGCCTTCGCCAGGCGGTCGCAGGGCAGCGGAAGGGCGGCCGCCAGCGCCGCTTCGCTGGCCGGATGGGAGAGCACGGCGACCCCAACGAGCTCGCCTCGACGGTGGAGCCCGTACCGAGCGCGCGCCGCCGGGTAGCTGCCCGAGTAGTGATGCCGCTCCACGAACGCGCGCGCCTCGCGGTCGGTGGCGATCTCTGCCACGTCGTAGTCAGCGGTCCGGATCGGCTCGCCCGCAGGCCGGTAGGAGCCGGCCCGATCACGCCAGCGCTGGCAAGGCAGGGAGATCACGCGGCCTCCGGTGCGTAGACGGCTGCGTAGGTGAGCCGCTCTCCCATCAGAGCGACGAACGCCGCGGCCGCCTCGAATGCCGATCCGACCGCCACCACGTCAGCGGGGCCATCGGACCAATCGACGCACTCGAACAGCAGGCCGGCTTCCGTCGCCGAGCAGTGGCGACCCGCCATCACCAGGCGCGGGCGCTCGGGAATCTCGACCGCCGAGTAGCCAGCATGGCCCTCGTAGGCCGATCCGGTCAGTTTGCGCGCCGTCTCCTCCGCTTCCTCGCGGCTGAAGCGCGCCGGGTAACCTTCGTTGCAACGCTCGACCCAGTGGCCCGAGCGAGCGTTGAACGCGCCGAGCGCGTGGTTGCAATCGATGACGCCCCACGAGCCGTTCCCCGCTGCCTCCTCGCCGCGCAGCACCTTACCGGCGAGCAACGCGACTGACGCCTCGAAAATCGCCTCGTAGGTCACTTGGACTTTCGGAGCTCCCGAGCTGCTTCGAGGTCTTCGGCGTGCTGGAGCGCCTCTCGCGCCACGGCTTGGGCGCTGATGGCGATTGCGTAGTTGTTGATCGCGGCGTCGAGTTCGTCGCGGCACTTGTCGGCCGCTTCCTGGGTCTTCGCGGCTTGTTTCTTGAGCTTGGGCAGGTCGGACATGTCGGTATTCCTTTCGGCTCAGTCGAGCCAGGCAGCGTTGTGGGTCTCGCTCTTGGCGAGGCTGAAGTCTTTGTTGAGGCGAGCGAACTCGCCAATGGTGAAGCGGCGCACCGTAGAGCCGTCACGAACGGTCACGGTCTTCTCGCCAATGGCAGAGACCGTGCCGATGTAGTCGATGTTCCGGCCGCCGTAGGTGCAGGCGTCGCCGATCTTGAACGTGCGGTCGACCAGTTGGGGGCCGTTCACGTGGTTGTGGTTGACGCCGTAGACCACGATGCAGTCTTTCGGGCTCACCAAGGCACACAGGCCGATCTCCACGCGACCGAAGCACTCGAGGTGCTCGTAGCGGAGCACCGAGCCGTGACGAGCGGCCGTCGAAGCCTCCCCGCTGTTCGTGTTCGCCGGGGCCGCGTTGGTGGTGAAGTCGATGGTCAGCATGGTCGTTTGCTTTCGAGGCGGCCAGGTATCAGTAGCCGAGCCAGGTGAGCGCGAGATACGCGGCGACCACCCAGCAGGGGATCATGAATGCCGAGACGCCAGTGAGGTAGGTGCGGAACTCGCTGGCGGTGTTGTTCGCGCTGTTCATAAGAAGCATACTGACGCCGCTAGACGTCTAGCGCAAGAGCAAAGCGACACGGCCCTGTTCTTTTCCTTCCTCTCCCCTTAGCTCGCCTTCTTGGCGCCAGTCAGCACCGCCACGAGCTGAGCGAGCTCCTCGACTAGTCCGAGTGTCTTCTTGTCCTCAGCCTGCAGCTCTTCGGTTTCCGATTCGAGAGCTGAGAGGCGGCGGCGGTCTGCGTGGAAGTGCGGCATCACGATCTCTTGGACCTTGTCGGCCGTGACCTCGGCGATCCGATCCTCGATGGCCGTGATGTAAGCCCGCACGCTTTTGGTCATGTCCTCGGCGGTGCGTTGGGGCTTGAACTCGGGGAAGTGACCGTAGAGGGCACTGAGAGTGACTCTCAGGTGCGGCCTGGTGCTGTCGGGGCTGTTGATCCGCGTAGCGATCTGCGCCCCGAGCTCCTGCTCCCGCTGCAGCACGACCGCCTTGAGCGCGCGCCCCGTGCGGTCCTTTTGCTTCAGCGCCTCGGCGGCGGCTCGGAACGACAACGGATCCGTCGTTGCCGGCTCCGTCACGCGACCATCTCCAAGTGCCACCCTGCAACGTGGCGGATGTAGGTCTCGTGGATGCGGACGCGCCAGAACTCCCTGACCTGCTGCTCGACGCGGCCACGGGCCAGCTTGCCGTCGTCGAAGATCATCACGTGGGCACCTGCCTCGATGCGAGCACCGCTCTTGTCCTTCGCCGACCGCTCCACGAGCTCGGCCACGATGGTGTTCCAGGTTGTGACGTAGAGGTCGAGGAGGTCCTGGGCCGCTCTGTCGGCCAGGTCGATCCAACCGAGCTTCTCTCGGTCCTGGCTGAGGTGGACCGAGTCCAATGTTGCGGTGACGCGCGCGCGCAGCGTGAGCCCGTTCGGGTTCGGCGTGTCGAGCAGCTTCTTGCCGTGCTCAGTGAAGGGCCAAAGGCTCTTCAGCGTCTCGTTGCCGGGCGCGAAGTAGGTCTCCAGCACGCCCGCTCCGACTTCCGCGACGTGCTCCGCCTTGACCCAATACTGCTCCGCAGCGCGACTCGACCTCAGGCGCTTGCGCACCTCGGCCAGCCTTCGGTCCGTCTTCCCGCGCTGGTAGAGCGCCTTCTCATCCATTTCGGCGCCGCCGCCCTCCATCGGGACCTTGCTTGACCCGGTGGGGCGCGCGGTGAGCGGCTTGGTGGAGCGAGCCTTGCTCTTTCGCGGAATGGTCCCTTGGCCCTTGCAGTTGGTGCAGAGCCGCAGATTGAGCGGCGGGAGCTCGGGGAAGAAGAAGGCGATCTCGGAACGAGTGTAGGACTCGTTCCCGCGCTGGCGGAGCATGTCGCGCTGGCGCGGAGTGGTGGCGACCATCCACCCGTTCTTCTTGACCTCTCGCTTGCGGTAGTCGCGAAGGGCGAGCCGGTAGAGCCTTGCCCGCGAGGGCTCGCTCTTCTTCTTGGCTTGGACTGCCTTTCGCTTCCGGAAGCCCTTCCGCTTCACCTGCTTGGGCGCGTCCGGATCCTTCAGCACGAAGCCGCGACCGCTGCGCGCCTTGTTGCCACCGCACTGCCGGCAGCCGGTGCAGCCCATGCTCGTGAGCTCAGCCCGGAAGAGGGCGGCGGCGAAGGTGCTGCTCTCCGGCATGTAGATGCCGTCTTCCTTGGCGTATGCCCGAAGGTCTTCGACGTCTTCGGGCTCGAGCGTGGCGGAGACTTTGGGCGGCTTGGGTTTGGCTCTACGCAACTCCGAGACCGGCTCGGGGATGCTTGCTTCGGCGATCATCGTCTGTTACCTCCTGTGGAACGTCTGGCGATGTTCCGGAGGCCTCGGGCGATGAGCTCGGGGCTTTCGTGTTTCTAGGGTGGACGCTTTTCCTTCTCGTCCAGGCGGTGACTAGCTGCTCGAAGGCGCGCCTCGCGCAACAGGCTGTGCAACGGGTCTCCGCCGCCAGCAGCGTGGTGTTTCTGTGCACGAACCGCAACGTCGATGATGGCTTCGATCACCTCTCGGCGTACCGTTGACCGCAAGTCATTCGGGCGCGTCAGGCGCTGCCACTCCGGCAACAACTCGAGCACGCCTAGACGCTCTTCGGATGAGAGCTTCATCAACGCGAGCAGCGCGTCATCAGCCGGACTCGCCATCTAGTGCCGCGGCGCTTCGTTCGCCTGCGGGCCGCCGTTCGGCGCCGCGTTGAGAGCGACAGGCTTCTTGCCCGGCACCAGGTCGAGCTTCCCCTCGTCGATCCAGCGGCTCTCGCCGGCGGGAGCCTTGGCCGAGCCGCGCGGCTGCAGGAGGTATTGCGTGCACCCTGTGAGGTACTGGCAGCGACCAGTCACGACACCTTCGAAGTTCGTGATGATGTCTCGCGCCGTCGAGCCCAGATCGAAGCGAAAGCTGGTCACGTGCATGTCCGGAACAATGACGCGGACCCTGATTGTCTGCCCCAACGTCGGCGTCTTCTTCTTGGTCTTCTTCACTAAAGCTCTCCTGCGTATCGAGCGCCCATCGGGCGCAGAACGTCTTCGGCCAGCACGCGCGAAAAGCATCTCGCCGGATCCGGCTCTTCTCCGATGAGAACTACGCGTTCCCAACTGAAAAGTGTCACCCACTCGGGCCTAACCACAGAGCTTCCGTCGTCCGCTCGCCAGCGATAGCGCCATCGCATCGTCTGGATGTAGTAGTTGGCGCAGTTGATCCAGTAGCGGTCATCGTCCCTGCCGGCGGCGACTCGCTCTCGGTATTGGTCTCGCAGCTGGCGAGTTGGGCAGAACAGAAAGCCAATGCCTCGGTGCCCACCCTTCTCGCCGCAGGCTTCGTTACCAGGGATGCTGACGTGCAGAGCATCAGCGATCGGCATGGCCGAGGCTCGAGCGGTGTGGACGATCAGCATCGTGGCCGCTCCGCGTCTGATTGGACTAACGTCGCGAGCACGAGCGCCGCTTCGACCACTAAGGCTTCATGCCTCGAATCAATGATCGGCTGGTTGTTGGCAACGGTGACGCGCACAGCTTCTGCGACGCGCACGTGCCACTTGAAAGTGTCGCCGATGAAAGGGCGGCGGCTCAATTCTTGACTCCGTCTGTGAACAAGACCCGCGCGGTGCTCGGGCTAGTCCAATGCAGCATTGGCGTTACC
>WUUC01173845.1_pt1 | contig 23506 bp, 26 predicted proteins | sample 6278441 | NCBI WGS metagenome assembly WUUC01 (sample SAMN13675441, study PRJNA597444) | soil metagenome | isolation source: soil | place: USA: Washington | collected 2017-10
ACCGCATCTACGACACCCTCGGCCTCCAGCGAGCACGCGTCCGCACCATCACCCTCCGCGCCTCCGCCCTCGCAGCCGACGCGCACCACCAGCTCCTCCTCGACGCGAGCGACGACAAAGCCCGCCGGCTCGAGAAGGCCGCCGACACCGCCCGCGCCCGCTTCGGACCCGACGCCGTCTTCCCGGCCTCCCTAGCCCCCTCACCCTGAACCACCCGCGCCCCGCGAACTCCCCTGCGCGGCTCCCGGGCAAGCCCCGCACCCCTACGATGCGGTGGTGCGGAACACCAAAGCGTTCAAAGAAGCCGTCGCCGAGACCCTCGCCGAACTGGCCCGCCGGGGCGTGACCCTCACCCCCGCGACGGTGGAGGACACCATCGAGCGCAACGTCCAGGCGGTGGCCAACCAGCTCGGCATCCAGGTGCGATCAGCCTGGCGGTACTTCGACGCCTCTGCACTCGCCGACAGCCTCGCCCAGAGCGTGCGGGAGTTCGAAGACAGCAGCCCCGACGACGGGGTCGGGCAGCCGCCGCTGCCGCCGCGAGACAACCCCGAACTGGCCCTGATCCTTGGCGGCGTGCCGGACGCCCTGGCCCAAACCGGCGGAGACCTGTACGCCGTCATCCTCAACGTCGCCGTCAACGCATGGATGGCCGGCCACATCCACGGCGAAGACGGCTGCGAGGGATGCGACGGCAACCGCGGCCCCACCGGCCACGACTGGCAGGCCCGCATGCGCACCCTCACCGAGATGCAGCCGGACATCACCAAGGCGTTCGACCGCGACGTGTGGACCCGCGCCCTGAACAGCACCGGCTTCACCGTCACCCGTACCTGACCGACCCCGTCTGATGCCCCGGCCGAGACCGGTGGGGCCGGCTTGCCCACCACGAGGCAGAAGGGCTTGCCCAGGCTCAGGGACGGCTTGCCCACCGATGTTCCGCTCGGCCGCCAGCCGGGGAGCTACCGAGGTGCCGACTCCGCGGAGGAACGGTGACCGGCTTACGATCACCCCTTGTGGCAATCGAACTCCCCGACGAACTGATCGAATCTCAGCAGGCTGCCGACGACGCGCACGCCAAACTGCTCGACCTGCAGAAACGCTTTACGAGCCCCGATGACACCGAGACGCCCGTCCCGGCCCGCGCCTGGGCCGACGAACAGCGGGCCGAATGGGACGCCCAACAGCAGGAGTGGCTGCGCCTCGCCACACTTGCCCAGGCCGCCGTCACCAAGCACGCCAAGGACAGCCAACAGCCGCGTTACGAAGTCGAAGCCGCGCTCAGGAAGCTCGTACGGCACCCCGAACCTGCGAAGGGCTGAAGCTACGCCTCTGCGGACCAGCTCATGAGCACGCGCTCGCCGTCGACAGACTGCTCCGCCAATACGACCGCCGCGGCTTCGATCGCACTGTGCGAGCCGATCCACTCGGAGAACTTCCGCTCGGCGGTCGCCTCGTCGCTCCACCAGCCGTGCATGACAGGCCGGCCAGCGGAGGTCAGGGTGAGGTAGAAGTCTCTTGGGTCTGTCACGTGAGCCTGATTCCTTGCCCTCAGCCGGGCTCTGCGGAGTAGATCATCCCGTCTGTACGGTGCCAGGGTCTCACGAGGTACGGATCCTCGGTGGGCGGTGATGGGCACACCGCAGGGACCGGCACCTCGGCGGTAGTTGCTTCCTTAGTTGGCCCGACCGTTGCCTGGACAGTGGGCTGCACCGTTGCACCGAGAGGTGCACCGAGAGTTGCAGCACCCCTCTGCGCGCTTCCGGCGTTCGCCCAGCTCACCCCCCATGGGCAAGCCCTTCACCCTTACCGACACCTCTTTCTCCGCGTAAGTCGGAGGCAGAGGACGTAGTTCAGCACAGGCCAGCCCAGCCCAGAGTTCAGCCCATCCCGGCTTCGTCCGGTCGTCCCGTCGGCACCCGGCTGGCTCGAGCGGCCCCTGCACCCGGCGCCGGCCCGCCCAGAGGCGCCGCGAGCGGCTGCGCGCACTCGCGCGCGTGGCGCCGCGTGAGCCGCTGACCAGCGGAGATTCTCGAAAAATGCCCTGGAATCACTTCCATCTAGTGATGAAAGTGCGGTATATTTCTCTTGTTGGGTTGGTCGGTGGCACGGCCCTCAACACCGAAGCGCACACCCCTCACTACGGAGGACACCGCATGCCGAACAACACGGTCCCCATGCTCGTTGCCGACACGATGACGCGTGAGGGTCTGTCGGAGGCTGACACTGTCTGGGACACCGACGCCAACAGCGTTGCCGCGTCCCTCACTCTGCTGGGATTCAGCGTCCGCAACCGTGCCGGTCGCTTCGACTTCATCGAGCCGGACGGGACGCTGCACCCGCGCGGATACAAAACCCGCGGCCCGGTGACCACTTGGGCCCGGAAGCGCACAGCCGATGTGGCGCCGGCAGCACCGGTTGTGGCGCCGGTCGACGTAGTTCCAGACCCGGTGGCGAACGCGCAGGAAGCGCAGGATGCCAAGGATGCGGAAGCGTTCCGGATCAAAGCGACTAAGGCCCATGACCGTGTGGTGAAGGGTCACAAGCGCGTGATGGCTGCCCATGAACGTGCGCACGCTGCACAGACCCGCGCGGAGGCTGCACAGGAGCGCGCGGAGGCGGCGGAGGCTGCCGAGTCCGAGCGTGCCTACGTTCGCGTTGCGGAGGCGGACGCGCTCATGTGGACGCACACCCCGAGGGCGGCGGAGTACCGACACGCGTTCGGCGCGTTCGTCTCGGCGCGTTTCGACGCTGAGTTCCTTCCGGTGGCGGAGGCATGCGCGGAGGTGTACGCGTACGCGGAGGCGGCGGAGGCTGCCGCGGGTGCCGAGTACGAGAACGGCAACGGGAAGGACGTCCCGGGGGCCGATCAGTGCGCGGAGGACGCTGACCGCGCGCGCAAGGAAACGATGATCAAATACGGCGTGTTCGAGCCGTCTGCCTGGTCTGGCAAGTGGAGCGCGAGTCGCTTCGACGCTGAGACGGCGTGTGACCTGATCTGTGCACACGCGCGGGACATGGCTGCCGCAGTGCGGCATGCGGAGGCTGCCGCGGAGGCGGCGGAGGCGGCGGCGGAACAGGCGGAGGCTTGGGCTGACGCTGCGGAGGAGCAGACAGACACCGCGGAGTACGAGACGGACGCACTCTTCGCTTTGGGGGCGGACGGCGCACAGCGTGCCCTGTCGCGCGCGTACTGGGCGGTGTCGGACGCTGTGGCTGAGGCTGTGACTGAGGCTGCTGAGAGTGCCGAGTGCGCGCCGTCAACGGTCGGTGTCACCGTTGCTGCGCCGGTCGCTCCGGTCAGCGACGTGACTGAGGTAGCGGCGCCGGTCGCTCCGGTCGACGCTGCTGCGACGGACGTGGCCGACGATGTGGAGACTGCGCCGGTCGACCCTGGCTACAGCCTGGACGTGGCGCCCGGTGAGCGGGTGTGGTCCCGTCCAGGATTTGATCGCTCCTACGCGGGACGTGCCGAAGTGTTGCGCGGTCATGTGTCAGTGGCGGACGCGCGCGCGGCAGTAGCGCGATTCCCGGAGTGCGTGAAGATCGCGGGTGGTGCCCCGCGTGTGGGCATGGGGTGCGCTCAGTTGCACGCTGACGTCACGCGTACGGGGCAGGACGCGTACACGTGGGGTGGCACGGACGGATCGGAGATGATCCGGACCGGTGACCCGTACGAAGTGACGTTCCCGGACGGTACGACTGTGCGCGGAACCTGGATGGAATGCGGCGCTCAGTTCGCTGAGTGGGCAATCACGGAGCGTCCGGAGTGGGTCTGCGCGTGGGCCGAGGGATACGCGGACGGATACGCCACCCTGGCACGGATCCGGGCGGACATTGCCGCGGAGCGGGAAGCGGACGCGCGCGCAATGGCGGAAGCTGTGGCGGAGGCTGCAACGGCGCGCACGGACCTTGACCGTGTGTGGCCGGTCTGGGAGCGCGTGGTCGACGGTCTGTCCGTTGAGGACGCTGAGAAGGTATGGGACGTGGCCGCGGACGGCCGTAGGGGACTGGCGGAGGCGGAGCGGTCCCAGGGTGCCGGGGACCGGTGGGGCGTGGCCGACGGTGCCGCGCGCGCCCGGGCCGCGGTGGCGTGGCTCACTGAGAGCGCGCGTCGGTGCGGTCTGGAGATTCCAGAGGCTGCGCCGGTGGCGGACGCTGTGGAGGCGGCGGCGACTGTCGAGTGCGCGCCGTCGTCCGACGCTGCTGCGCCGATCGTCGTCGAGACTCCGGCCCCGGAAATGGGTACATGTACCCAACCGGAGGAGGACGTTGCTCCGGAGGCCACCCCGGAGGCCACCCCGGAGGCGGCGCCGGTGGCCGGTGGTCCGCGGGTGGTGCCGGTTGCCGAGTCGATCCGGCGCGCCCGTGCCGCGCAAGCTGAGGCTGAGGCAGTCCAGTGGGACGCCCAGACGTCTGCCAACGATCTCACGGAGACGTACAGGGAGCGGATGTCCTTCGGCCTGACGTGGGATCAGGAAGAGGGTCTGCGGAAGTCGCGTGGTCGGGCACGTGAGGCAGCGTCACAGGCTGCCAGCGAGGCTTTCCGGGCGCGTATCGCTGCTGAATCGTTGGAGCGGGACGAAGAACGTTCGGCATCGGACTTGGCAGAGAGGCGCGCACGGACGGCACGGTTGTACTCCGGGGAGGGAGACAACCGGGCCCGTTGGGTGTCGGCGGACGGCCGTACGGTCATCGCGCTTGCGCTCCCTACCGATGCCGAAGCTGTCTCGGACGCTGACCGCCGGTACGGGGAACTGTTGGCGGGTGCGGTGGCCGCCAAGGACTCCGGGCGCGTGCTGAAGTCGACCGACGTGCCCAGCAAGAAGACGCACGGGCGCGGCCCCGGAGCGGAGTTCAAGCAGGCCGTTGCCCGTTCGGCGCGTCCGCTGGTGCAGCCCTGGACGGCTCCCCGGGTTCCGGCGGCGGGCAAGCCGCTCACGGATGACGTGCTGTCGGCTTTCGCGGATGCGGGGGACGTCATGGCGGAGACTGAGGCGGCGCCGGGAGTGTGGCTGCCCATGGCTGCGGAACGCATGGCGGACACGGCCGGTGAGAACGGATGGACTGTCGCCATGGAGCGGCATGAGGGCGGCTCTGTGGTGATCGTTCGGGCGGCCGGTGTCATCGAGCGCAAGGGACGGAACGATGAGACGACGACGGTCGCGGGTGAGTGCGTGGCCGTGTTCGAGGGTGGCCAGTACGTACAGGAGCGGTCTGGCGCTCTGATCGGCGCCCGGTACGTCGGCGGAGCGACGCTGTCTCAGGTCCTCAAGACGGTGGGGCAGGCGGCGGAGCCGGGGCAGCTGGTGCCGGTCACGGTCACTCCGGACAGCGCCCCCGCCCCTGCCGGGGTGTCCGACCCGGGCGGGGCGGACGCATGGGAGACGGACGGCGGGGCCTGCCCCGGCGTCGACGTGCCTGGCGCGCCGGACGCGGGACGGGGTGCTGCGCCTGCCGACAGCGATCCCTCGCCGGAAATGGGTACATGTACCGCTCCGGCCGTCGACGTCACCCCGGTACGCCCCGACGTCGTGAGCGATCCGGGGGCCGTCGACACGTGGGACGGTGAAGGTGGCTCCGTGCCGGGGGTGCCCGTGCCGGGGGTGCGCCTGGTACCGGGTGAGCGGGTGATCTATGACGGGCCGTCGAGGATTCCGGCGCGCGGTGTGTTCGAGCGGTACACCACCTACGGGTGGGCGTACATCCTGTGCGACGGCGACCACACCCCCGTGCTTGTCGAGGCCTCAGACCTCACCGCCGACCCGGAGCCGCCCATGCACATCGTGCGCGTCTCCGTATTCTCGGGCGGAGGAACGCCGCGGGCGGGCTACGACCCGCGGCTGGATGACACGGCCGTTGCCCAGTGCTCGTGTGGCTGGTCCGCGTCCGCACCGGGCGGAAACTGGGCAGCCGTCCAGACATGGGCCCGCGGGCACGTCGAATCAGCAGACGCGAGCGAGACCGAACACTCGGTGGCGCCTGACACCGTGAGCGACCCGGGCACGGTCGACGCCTGGGACGGGGAAGGCGGCGCTATGCCCGGAGTCGAGGCGCCACGTGTCCAGCCTGGCGAGGACCAGAACACAGCAGACGACGACCCCTACGCCGTCCGTCCGGCCGTTGTCGAGTGGGTCACCACCCCAGGCACCAACCGCCGGACCACGACGCTGACTTGCGCAGAGGAGGAGTACCGCGTCTATCACGCCCCGGATGCGGTACTGCCCTACACCGTGCGTCGGACCGTCGGCGGCGCCGACGTCGACCTGGGAGGCTGGGTCGGCATGGACGACGTGCGCGCGATCGTCCGGGCCGACCGCCGCCGTACCGCCGCCCTGGAAGCGGACCGCCGCCGTGTCGAGCAGCAACAGCGGCGCGCGGCCTACCGGTTGCAGGGGGAGCGGCGGCAGGCACCCGTGCGGCTGACCGAGGAGAAGCGGCGAGCCATCGCCCGTCGGGCGGAGGAGAAGCACCGTCCCGTGGCTGCGGAACTCTACGTCTCGCCGATCACGGGGAACGCGGTGCTGGCCTTCGTGTGCGGGACGTGCGCGAACACGCACGATGACGCCCTGTGGCGGCCGCAGACCATCGGCGGCCGCTACCGCACCCCGCTGTCCGTCGAACGGGACACCCTGGCTGCCTTGGTGGAGAAGCGCGGCTGGGAAGTCACCGGTTCGTGGGCGGTCCACGGGACGCGCGGGGACACCATGCGCGCCCCGATCGCCCCGACACCCGCCTACCTTGCATGGGTGGACGCGATGTATGGGCCCGACCCGGTCACGCCCAAGGCCGAGGCGGGGGAGCGCATCACCTCCGTCCAGCGGGGATGGTGGGACGTGGTCAGCAAGGAAGGACACCGCTACGAACTCACCTGGCGTCCGACCCTGACCGGGCCGGTGTGGAGCGTGCGTCACCGGAGCACCGAGGGATTCGAAACGGTCGCCACGACCGGTATGGCGGCCACCGTCCTGACCGGCATGCGGGTTGACTCCGCCGAGCGCGGCAGCCAGGCCGGGGCCGTGGGGCACCCCGAATCGGTACATGTACATGTACCACTCGCCAGCTGACAGACCGGTCCTCCTGGCCTCCGCCCCGGGCGGAGGCCAGGAGGGGCCAGCTGCCCGGTGGGCAGTTGGCCCCGGGGGCGACCGGACCGGGATGGCAGGCCGGCGGGGATCCCGAGTAGAGCGCCGGCGGCTGGCACGCAACCGGCATGCGCGAAAACGGAGTTGACCACTCGGCGGCAGGAATGGGTACATGTACCGGATGAGCGCGCGCATCAAGTGGCAGGACATCATCGACCGGGCCCGCGACATCGTCGAGGGCTACGACGGCGGCGTCACCGTACGGCAGGTCATGTACCGGCTGGTCGCCGAGGGGCTCTTGCCCAACACCGCACCCATGTACCGCAGGCTGTCCTCCCGACTCGCGCAGGCCCGCCGCGACGGGCTCTTCCCGGACCTCATCGACACGATCCGCGAAGTCCACGTCCCGCCAGCCTGGCCGGACGCCGATCAGTTCGTGGCGGACATGCCCCAGTGGTTCCGCCTGGACCGCACCCGCGGGCAGGAGTGGGCCCTGTACGTGGCGGCCGAGAAGGACACGCTGCGCCAGCTGCTGACCGGGTGGCTCGCCGAGTACAGCATCCCGGTCCTGGTCGTGAGGGGCTTCGGCAGCCAGTCCTACGCCGACGTCGTCCGCGACCGCGCGCGCAGCGATCCTCGCCCGGCGGCACTGCTCTACATCGGCGACTTCGACGCCAGCGGCTCCGACATCGAACGCGACTGGGTGGCGCGCACCGACTGCTGGGAGCGGGTGGAGCGGGTGCTGCTGACGGACGGGCAGGTCCGCGAGTACCAGCTGCCGCCGGCCGAAGGGAAGAGGGACGATCCGCGGTGGCCCGGGTTCGCGCGCCGCTACGGCTTCGACATCGACCGCCCCGTGCAGTGGGAGGTGGAGGCACTGGAACCGGCCGAACTCAAGCGCCTGGTGATGGAGGCCGTCGACGGCTACATCGACCGGGAGGTCCTCGCCGAGGTCATGGCCGAGGAAGAGCAGCAGCGTGGCCAGCTCGCCGCCATCCTCGGGCAGCAGCATGACGGCTGAACGAGCGCACGGACTCGGCCAACGGGAAGAGCCGCTGCGGCGAAAACCGCCCTCGGCGGGGCTCCGGCTGCAACACTGATCCTGCCTCGCCGTTCCCCCGTCGGCGGGGCACCCATGCTGCAGGGCAACCAGTCGGCCGCGGGCAAAGAAAGCGGCCGGCGCCCAATCCGCTGTCGCGGGTGGCAAGGGCACCGGCCAACCGAAGACACACACCGCTCAGGACAGGAAGTGACCCGCACGGGTTGCGCCGTCCCTCGAGTGTAGCGGCGCGACAGGCTCGAGGAACGCCTCCTTGCCCGCGATGACGTAAGTCCGGTAACTTTCTTTCGTTGGGTGTGTTGTGGCAAGCACACCCGGACCGAAGTCATCACCGTCGTCAAGGAGTTCCTCCATGCTGCACCGCCTACGGTCGCGTGCCGCCGTGTTACGCCACGCGCGCGGGGACGCCTGCTCGACCCAGATCGAGTTCCTCGCCACCTTTGGGCTCGTCTGCGGAGCCGCTGTCTGCTTCGTCGCGGTCCGTGCGAAGGCCAAGTTCGACGCCTTCGTAGCCGGACGCCCCTCACCGCCCCTACTGCCTGAAGTCGCCGTCCGTGGGCGACGATCGGTCTTGCTGCCGGCGCCGTCGCACTCGGGGCCCTGATCATGTTGGTCGTCGTGGCCCGGCGAGCCGTGTCCCAGGCACGCCAGGCCGAGCGGCTCCGCCGCGAGCTCGAGGAACGCCATGATCGCGTTCTTGAGGACCTCGGTGCCCGCCTCGTCGTAGACCTGGCCCACCACCTCCTGGGCGAGCTGGAGCTGCTCGAGGCCCTGACGGCGGCCCAGGACACCCGGACCGGCGACGACGATCACCGCTACCGGGCTGCCGTACGCACTCTCGAAGCCCAGTGGAAGGCCACGACCGCTGACCTCACGACCACTCGCACCGCATAACCCACCCGCCCCTCGCTCGGAACGCCGACGCCGGCGCCCTGCCCCACCGACCAGGAGAGAACGATGATCCGCGCCGGACGCCGACAGTACGCTCAGAACAGCGACGACCTCGCCAAGGCGATGGGCATCAGCATCGGCACCTTCCGCAACAAGCAGCCCTACGCCGATGAAGACTTCCCGCCCTTGATCAGTTCAGAGGGCGCGCGGGTGAAGCTCTGGGACAGCCAGCAGACCGCTGCCCACCTGGCCGGCCGCCCCGTCCCCGTTCTTCCGGACGAGGACGACGACCAGGACCTCCTCGACCGCAACGAGGCCGCCGCCGAACTCGGGGTCACCCCCAAGACCTGGGACGACTACAAGACGCACCCCCAGATCGCACCGCACCTGACCAAGGTCAAGGGCGTGGAGCACTGCCCGCGCGGCATCGTGAAGGCCTTCCGTACGGCGAAGGGCGACGGCACAGAGGCCGGACCCAAGGGACGCCCCAAGGGCAGCGGCGACATGGTTCCGCGCGACGAGATCTCCACCCGGGTCGGCGCCCTGCTCGACGAAGACCCGGCAGCCACCATCGCGACCGTTCAGGAGCGCGTCGGCCTGTCCTACGCCGCGGCCGCGCGCGCACTGCCGCGGCTGCGGGGAGAAAGGATCGCCGACTTGCTGCAGGCCGAGCCGGAGCTGAGTCCCGAGGACGCCGCTGCCCGCCTCGGCTACCCGACCGCGGTGCAGCGCACGGCCCTCGCCAGCGCCGCCATCGAGCTGCGCGCCCGCCAGGTCCGGCCATACCTGCAGCGCGTCGCCGACGTCCTGGTCGGCGCAGGCCTGGCCGAGCAGCAGGACGTCACGGTGCAGCGCCTGGAGGGCGATGTGCTTGCCGCGGCCGTGTTGCTGAGCGGATCCGGGACGCCAGCCCTGGTGTGGGACGAGCGCTACGGCTGGCGCACCGCCATCAGCCGGCGCCACCCGATCGGCAAGGAGACCGGCACCCCGCCGGAGGCCGCCGGCATTCGGTATCTGAGCGGGGAACTGCAGCCCGAGCCCGCCGAGTTGCTCGCCGCGCTCACCGATGGCCGGCGCGGCTCCCGGCATCCCAAGACGATCCACCCGGCCGGTACCGCCCTGCATGGCTGAACCGTCAGCAGGCCTTTCCCCAGGACCGGCCGACGGCTGATCGTTTCAGGGGCCCGGATTACCAGACCTTTGGTGGCCGGGCCCCTTGATCGTTTCCGCCCGCATGCGTTCAGCGGCGCGGGACGTACGTGTCAGGCCCCTCGCCGGGGTACAGCGCGACCCTGGCAGCGAGTTCGGGAACGAGGTCCTGTGGCGAGACCGCGCACGGCTCGCCGTAGCCTCGCGCCCACCTCATCGCGGCTCGGCGAGTGCGCTCCCTGCGGAGCAGCCCGTCTTTCTCGGTGTGTACGAACCAGTCGCAACGCCCCCGCGCCGACAGCCAGGCGCGGCGGATTGCGCTCGGCTGCAGCCACCCGCTCGGACCCCTCTCACCTCTCGGACGATCGCAAGCGTCGTGCTCTGATCGGAGCCCTGTCAAACCACGGCACGGTTGCGGATGACCCGCTGACGTGCCAATTCACGCGAAAAACATGCGTGTTCCCCTCCCGTTAGTGATGTTAGTGCGGTATATTTGTCTTGTGGGTTTCGTGGCAGAGCCCACCACCGAAGACAGACGCATCCCCAGGGAGACTCCGTGCTGGAGACGATGAAGAACACCGCCCGCCAGTCGCTCACCGACACCCTCACCGACCTCGGCCGCGCCATGGACGAGCAGCTTGCCGTCACCATCGCGTACGCCGACGCAGACGAGGCCCCCTCCATCCGCACCATCGAAATCCACGACATCGTCACCGGCGGCGACGACGGCGCCGTCTTCGTGCAGTCCATGGACCGCCTGAGCGGCGGCTTCCGAGACTTCCGGGCCGACCGGATCCAGATCTACATCACCCTCGACGAGCCGTACGTCCTCGACGCCCCCACCGCCCCGCTCCCGGTGCGCTTCACCGCCCGCACCGAAGAGGAGTTCGTGGCCCTGGAGCTGGAGCGCGGCTGACCGCACACGGCACACCGCCCGGTGCCGGGCCCGCCACACGGGCCCGGCACCACGGCCGCCACCACGGTCTCCGCCACCCGCGCACCAACCTCTGGAGCCACCGCATGCCCGCGTACGCGCCGCCCGCCCAACTCGCCGAGCTCGCGACCACCCCCGTGACCGCCACCTTCCGCCCCAAGCGGGCCACCGTCCTGTCCTACGGCCTGGGCGCCGACTCGACAGCGATCCTGCTGAAGTACCTGGCCGACCCCGCCGCGCACGGCCTGGAACCCGACCTGAGCGACCTGATCGTCGTCCACGCCGTCACCGGCGACGAATGGGAAGACTCCCTCTCCTACTGTGACCGGCTCGTCCTGCCCCTGCTGCGCGAACGCCGCGTCCGGCTGGTCCAGGTGTGCCGCGCCGGCAAGAGCGACGCCGAAGGCGTCCTCGTCCTGGACGACTCCCGCACCCCGCAGCGCATCCACCAGGCCGGCCCCTGGCGCCTGTCCGACGAACTGCGCGCCGCCGGCACCGTCCCGATGCTCGCCTCCGGCCAGCGCCGCTGCAGCATCCGGTTCAAAGGCTGGGTCCTCGACCACTGGGCCGCCGCAGAGTTCGGCACCACCTCCTACCGCCGCGTCATCGGCTACCACTACGACGAGATGGGCCGCGCCGAGAAGGACAGCAAGATCCAGCGCGGCCACAACACCAAGGCCGGGCGCACCATCTGCGAGCCGCACTACCCGCTGATCCTGGCCCGGATGGACCGGGCCGCCGTCGAGGCCTACGTCTACGAACAGCTCGGCGAGAAGATCAAAAAATCGTACTGCTCGCAGTGCCCCTTCAGTGGGGTCTGCGCCTCCCGCGACCGGCACGAGGAGCGGCTGCGCGAACACCCGCACGTCGCCGCCGAGGTCCTCCTCATGGAGTACGTGTCCCAGGCCCTCAACGAGCACATGTCGCTGTACGGCCCCGCCGGCTCGCTCTACCAGCGGCTCGCCGAGGACGGCCGCAACAACGACGTCCTGACCGCCTTCGAAACCGCCCTGGACCAGGCCGAGTACGCCGTCTACGAGATCCGCCGCATGACCTTCATCGGCCGAACCAAGGACTGCCGCACCCACCACGGGAAGAAATGCACCCGCCCGAAGTGGTGGTGCCAGCAAGAGCGCACCGCCCGCTGCCGGCGCAACCACCCCCAGGGCGGCTACGTCGACAACGAGACCGAGGAGTACATCAAGCACCCGCCCTGGTGCTCCGGCCCCGACGGCTGCCGCGGCAAGGTCAAGAAGGGCCAGTCCTGGCGCTCCCTGCGCACCGTCTGGGTCGGCGACAGGCTCACCGCCGAGATGCTCGTACGCCGCTACGCGTCGAAGAACGCGGACGTGAAGCTCACCCGCGGCGAGCACTCCCACATCCGCCGCGCCCACTACCTGCTGCCCACCGACGGCCTGCCCTCCGCCGAAGCCTTCCTCGTCGCTGCCCCCGCCGGCGTGGTCGACAAGCAGCGCAAATCCTTCGAGACCCGTTGGCGGAACGTCACCGGCCGGACCGGCACCGTCTTCCGCCCGGTGCGCGAAATCCCGAAGCCCGCTCCCAAGCGGAAGAAGGGAGCGCCGATCCCGATCCGCCGGGCGATCGACACCGCCGACGTCACGCTCACCGCCTGACCCGGCCCTGGCCGGCTCGCGGCCGCACACCCGGGACACCTGCCCCGGGTGTGCGGCCGCCGGACTGCCGGGGGAGTGGTGCGCCCCCTTCCCGTGGGTGATGAAAGTGCGGTATATTTTTCTTGCTGGTTCGCGTTGGCCAGCACCCCCCAACTTTCGCCTGCACGGAGGCCTTTGATGCTGCGCCCGTTCACCCCCGCCCTCCTGCCGATCGTCGCCGCGGTGACGGACGGCGGAATCGGCAACGTCAACCTCGACATCTGGTTCGAGCACCGTGGCAGCCACACGTGGGCCATCGCCGACGTGACTTACCGCGGTTACGGCGTCATCGGCACGGGCCACTACGGCAACCCCCTCGACAGGATCGTCGACCTGGCCAACCTCGCCCTGAAGGTCGGTGAAGCGCAGCTGCGCATCCGCACCGACCACGACAACGGCGTCACCACCACATTCCAGACGCTGAAGTTCAGCCCGGCCGGTGTCGTCGCCGTCCAGGCATCCAGCGTGCTGGAGCCGCTCCCGTTCTGACCGCTCCCCGGGGCGGTCGACGTGGCAAACGGCCGCCCCGGGCCCCAACCGAAGGCACCGAAAGGGGCATCTGTATGACAACGAAGACCCAGGCCACTGAAGGCGACCTGCTCATCGCCGAACTGGCGCGGCGCGGTCGGCGCGCCTACCTCGGACGCGACCGAGGCGTGACGTTCCTGATCATGACGGCCGATTCGGACGCCCCCGACGACGAGGGATCCGCCTACACCACCGCGCACCTCCTGATGTACGCCGGCGAGCAGGCGGACCGCCCCGCCGCCGAGCACACCGAGCCGTGGTCGGCGCACCTCCACGACGCCGAGGGCAACTACGTCACCAGCCTCTTCGAAGGCGTCGGAACGCCGCTCGACGCCGAGACGGACACCACCCTGTTCGCCACCCAGGTCTGCGACTGGCTCGACGACCGGCGCAGGGCCACCGCGCGGCTGGCCTCCACGCCGGCACCGGACCGCTCCGCCCGCCGCCTCGGTGACCTCACCCTCGCCGAGCTGCTCGCCTCCGCGGCCGACAACCACGAAGGCCTGGCCGAGCACCTCGCCCGCGAGGAGCGCGACGAGATGTACGACACGATCACAAACGCCTACGTCACCCAGATCGGAGTGGCCCTCACCATCGCGCTGAGCACGGCCAAGGCCGCTTTCCCCGCGGCGCAGCCTCCGCGTCAGCCGTACCAGGCACGCCGGCCACTGCGAGAGATGACGTTGGCGGACTTCCTCCACCTGGCCAACCGGGAGCGCGCCGCACTGAGCGAGCACCTCGAGCACGGCGACCGCACCGACGCGCCCACCTTCGCCGTGTTCGCGGAGTGCCACGTCGAGGTGCTCGGCCGCTACCTCCGCCTCGCGCGCCACGACCACGACACCGGCCGCACGCCGACCTGGCCGACCCCCGGCAACGACGCGCGCTGATCCACCTGGGGGCGGGCGGCAGTGGCAGCCGCCCGCCCCCAGGGCCCGAACCGAAGACACCACACGGCTGAGGAACCCATGGACATCACCACACGCCTGTACCTGCTGGACCTGGTCCGCCAGGCGCAGCAGGCGACCACCGCACACGGGGCCGCGGCGCGTGCCGCCGCCCGAGCGGCAAAAGCCGCCGCCCAGGCCCGGATCCGCGTCGACGAGCTCGCGCGCCAACGCCCCACGGCCCAGGACCCCAAGCAGCCCCCCGCGGCCACCGGTGAACTGGACGAGGCGCTGGAGGAATACGCCGACTGCCGCGGCCGCCTCCAGGCCGCCAAACGCAAGGTGGCCCGCACCTTCCTGGCAGCCCGCGCCGCCAACCGCACCCTCGGCGCCACCTACGCCCAGCACGCCCACGGCCGCCTCCGGGTGACCAGCCGCGACGAGGTCGCCGCCAGCCTGCTCGACGAACTCGCCGACGTGCCGCTCGAGTTGATGGACGCCGCCCACGCCATCCTGGTGCAGTCCAGCGCCGGCAAGGACTCGCTTGTCCAATTGCATCGGATCGCGACCTGGGCCGAGAAGGCGGGCTGTCTCGACAAGGTCGTCGTGGTCCACATCGATCTGGGTGAAGAGTCCGAGTGGCCGGGCGTACGCGAACTCGCCCAACGCCAGGCCGAACGCTACGGCCTGCGCTTCCACGTCCTGCGCGCCAAGGGCGGACTCCTCGGGCTGGTCGAGAAGCGCGGTATGTGGCCCGACGCCGCCCGCCGGCTGTGCACAGCGACCCTGAAGCGGGACGTCGCCAACAAGCTCCTGCGCCAGATCGCCGCCGAACTCGGCCTCGACGAGCAGGCCCTCATCCTCAACTGCATGGGGATCCGCGCGACCGAGTCCCCGGCCCGCAGCAAGAAGCAGCGCCTGGCCATCGATATGCGCACCAGCACGAACAGCCGCATGGTGCTCACCTGGCACCCCATCTTCGAGGTGAAGGACCGCGAGGTCTGGCAGGAGATCGCCACACACGGGCTGGAGTACCACCCGGTCTACGACGCCCTGATCCCCCGCCTGTCCTGTGTGTTCTGCGTCCTGGCCCCCTTCGACGTCCTTGTGCGCGCCGCCCGCCTGTGCTGGGCCCTCGGCCTGCCGCTGCCGGCCCGCTACCGCGACCTTGAAGCGAAGATCGGCCACCGCTTCAAGCAGAGCCACAGCCTCGCGGAGGTCTACGCCGAGGCCGAGCGCCTCGAACGCGAGGAAGGCCCCCTGGTCTGGAACCGCGGCGACGCCGTCCGGCAGCACCTCGGCGACAGCGCAGCCGACGACTACCTGGCCCGCGTCGCGCTGGCCGCCTGACCGCACCCCACCCTCCAACTCCGGTAGGACGCCGTGCCGTTGACGTCCAGCAACGAGCCAGCAGGGCGCGTGATCGTCATCGTGCCCTGCTCGGCCGCCAAACTCGCAGTGGACCGCCCCACCCCCGCCCGCCACCTCTACACCGGCTCGTATCACCTCATGTGCCGACGAGCAGCCGAGAGAATCGCCGGTCCCGCCGGCGTTCTCGTGCTCTCCGCCCTGCACGGCTTCGTCCAGCTCGACGACGAACTCCTGCCGTATGAGCAGCGGATGGACGCCCCCGGACACGTCAGCGTCGAGCAGCTGCGCGCCCAGGCCGCCGCGCTTGGCATCCTCGCGGCCCGCGACCTGGTCGCCCTGGGCGGTCGCGCGTACGTCGACGCCGTCACCGCCGTACGGCAGGACACCCTGCGCCCCCTGGACGGATGCCGCGGTATCGGCGAGCAGCGTTCCCGCCTCTCCCGCCTCGCCGCGGCCGACGATCCACTCCGCCTTGCCCGGGCCTTCGTCGCTTGCCCAGAGCCGTCACCGCCCGGCTAGTTGCTGGACGCTGGCACGGCGGGCGGCAACGGTATGTCGTAACGCCCGAAGAGCTCTCGGAAGAAGCCGGCGACTACCCGAGGACCGCCACTCTGATCGAGCTCGTGGCCGCCGAAGCGGTAGACCTCGTAGCCGGAAAGCTTCAACTGTCGATCTTCCGACACCATCTGGGCATACAGCTCGGGGTTCGCCTTGCCGTTGACCGAGTAGTGCTGTTGGCCGTCGACCTCCAGGACCACGCGCACCCTGTGGGGCAGCAGCAGGAGGAAGTCCATGCGCTGCCTCGCCAATGGGCCAGGGGTGGCGCGGGCCTTTGCGGTGTAGGGGTCGTAGTGGAGATACACCTGGGGAATCAGCGCGGGTAGGGCGGGCCCTCCCTCTCGGAAGTACAACGCTGCGTACGTATGGAACAGGACCTTCTCCGGCGGGGAAGCAAGCGATTCTGCAAGCCGTTCGCACAGATGCCCGGAGGCGGCCGCCTGATCACCTGACACGGCGGGGTTCGTCACCTGCCACCAGCTCACGAGCTCAGCCCATGACAGGCCGGCGGCGCCGAGAGGCCGGGTGTAGGTCAGGCAGTACTGGGCGTTGCGGACGATGTCGAGGCGGTTGTTGACCGCGTCGCGTAGAACGATCTCAGGCTTGGGGCCGTTAGCGGCAAAGATCAGGTTCTTGAACTCTCCGTCGACGCCGGTCATGCCCAAGGACGCGAGAACCTGCTCCAGCTCTGGCGCTTCGTACTCGTCGAGGACCTTGTGTGCGACGGCGGTCAGCTCTGGTACCGCCAGCGGCCGCAGCCGATGCATGACGTAGCGGTACTTGCTCTTGAAGGCGTCGCCCTCATCTCCTGGAGCCAATCCCAGACGCACGCATTCACCCGGGACTTCGTACGACTTCAACTCGGCGACGGCGCTGGCTATGGCGGAACGCAGCGTTTCCGGCTTGACCGCATCTCCCATGCCCTGAGGCTAATGGCCCGCACCGACACAAAGCAGTCACCCCGATCGGGCCTTACCCCCTCTGGCAACGGCCAGCCGGCCTGTCGGCGTGCAGCCCAGGCAGGCTCACCCTTCGGGCACGTGCGGGCAGGTCGCGCGCTGCTGATAGCTCCCTGGCACGCCCGCGCCCACAGTCGCCCAGAAGGCCCGAGAGTCCTGGAAGTGGCCGCCCAGGGTGTGCCAGGACCGACCGGGGTGCTCGAGGCGCAGCGCCTCCAGGCCCGCGGTGGCCAGCCCGCACCGCTGGTACTTCTCCATGGTGTAGGGCCACTCGACCCACCCGAGCCCGCAGCGGTCGCAGACGGTGTAGTCGACAGCGAAGGCGACATCGTCGGCGAGGTTCGCGGCGCGCTCCCTCCAGCCGGGCCGTTCCGATGCCGCTGCTGATCGTGCGTAAGAACCGCTCCCAGGGCGTGCCGTCTGCTGCCCACACCACGTCCTGGGCCTGCGCGGCCAGCGCCAGGGCCGCCTCCCGTTCCTCAATGCTCCCCATGCCGTCCACCCTGCCCAGACAGCTCACGCCCTCAACGCCCGTGCGCAGCACGGCCATGGCGCACCCACCATCCCAACTCCGGCAGAAAGCCGTGTTGTTGACCTTCAGCGACGAGCCTTCAGGGCGCGCACTCATCGTCATGGTGCCCTGCTCGGCTGCACTTGCAGTGGACCGACCGACACCCCGCTCGCCACCTCTACACCGGCAGGACGATGCCGTGGGCTTGGGCGGTTCTTCCGGGCCGCAGGGTCCATGGCTTGGGTGCGGTCTCGGTCAGCCATTCGTTCGCCAGGAGCCGGCGCACGATGAAGGTGCGCAGGGTGCGGGGCAGGTCCCAGCCCAGGCCGGTGCACAGCTGGTTGTAGGAGGGGCCGTGGCCGTGGTCCGCGCGAAAGGTGATGGTGAACCGGGCGGCCAGCGGGCCGCGGTCGGGGTGCTGTTCCTTCCACGCGCCGTAGGCCTCGCGCGCGTATCGCGGCGCCGGGAGGAGGTGGCGGGTGGCGGTGAAGGCGGTTGCGACCTGATCGAGAGGCAGCGCGCACACGGGGCAGTTCTCGACGGCTTCAGCGTGCCGCCGCAGGGCGGGGCTGGCCTTGGCCTTCCACTGCGCCCACTCGGCGGGGCTGATACGCGGTTGCTCGAGGGCTTGGCGCGGCGGCTTTCGGGCTGCGGTCTTTTCCGGGTCGGCGGGGTTGGGAAGGAGGCCGGCCAGGTGCCGCACCCCCGCATCGAGTCGGTAGTGGTCGCCGGAGAGGTCAGCGAGGAAGTTCCTGCTGAGCAGGTCGGGCAGAGCGGTGCGACAGGCGTCGGGGAGATCAGCGGGCAGCGTCCCGCGGAGCTTGGAGGAGGCGTGGGCAGCCAGGAACAAGGCGGCGAGCCGTGTCGTCGGTCCGGTCTTCTTGACTGGCTTGGAGGCCATTGTGCGCATGGTCCAGCCCGATACACGCGAGCGCATCTGCTTGCCGAAGGGCAAGGGATGGTCGGATTCGGCGGTGAGGGCCGGCACCGTCACGGGGACAGGCGTTTCCGGGTCGGCGTCCAGCAGCAGGTCGGGAATCTGCCAGCCCAGGCTGCGCAGGTCCGCGACAGTCTGGGCCGGGTCGGTCAGCTTCAAAGACCGCAGATCGATGCCGGTGAGGTTGCCGACGCCGCCTCGGGCGGCCCTGATGGCCACGGTCACCGCGAGGAGCTGGGCGTCAGACGAGGGCAACGGCAGCGCGGCCACGTACGACAGGAGCGTGCGTGCTGCGTGCCCTTGTTGAGTCGTCAGCAGGAACGGCAGCACAGGCGTGGCAGCAGCGGTGGCAGTCTTTGACACAGCACGCTTAACGCTCTGCGGCGGCCGGTGTCACTCTTGCTTGGGCCGCCCGGGTCTGTCCGCGAGCGGATAGCGGCTGGCCGGATACGACGAGCTGGTCGCCTCGGCGCGCGACTTCCTCGCCCGGTTCCGCGCCGAGGTCACCGAATACCGGCTTCCTGTTGTCTTCGCCGGGCGAGGCGGTGGTGCAGTGCATGACACCGGGCAGGGCCCGACCGGGCTACAGGTCGCCGAGGACTTCCCTTCGGGCTGCGTCGGCTTTGCGGTTGAGCCTGTTCGTCATGGTCACCGCGGCGATGGTGGACAGGATGCCGAGTACGACGAGCAGGACCTGAGTGATGACGCTGACGATCGCGATGTTCTTGGTGGCGTTGGTGATGATCAGCATGATGATTCCGCCGGAGACCCAAGCGAACCAGATGCGGAACTTCTCGACTCTCACGGCCTTCTGTACGTCGCTGTAGCTGGGCATTGCGTCCCCCCTGCGGTGATGTCGGGCATGCGCATTGTGACTTGAGATGCGCCCCCTGTGGAGTGGTGCGTGACGGGTTTGTGGCGTGAGTGAGCGCCGTTCTGCTGAAGGGTGTTGATCTGCGACCGCTCCCGATCACCCGTGACGCTCCGGGCTCACCGGGCGCTGGAGAGACTGGCCCCAGACGGGGTCAGGGCGCCTGCTCTCTTGGGGAGGTACGCGGGCGCCGCCGTGCGGGGGCAGGCCCGTTCGTTCCCCCCGTGATGGGTCTGTCCCTGCTCGTACTCACACAGCGGGCCCGAGCGCCGGTGCATGCCCTCCTCACCGATGGGTGGGGCTGGCGCGGGGCTGCGGCGCAGCCTTGTACGCGCTGGCCCGATGGCTGTGCAAGGTACGTGGCATCACTCCCGCGCCCACGAGGCGCCACCCGGACCGGGAGCAGGACGAGCAGGAGCATCGCCCACAGGTCGTCGTCACGATTCCAGCCTCGGCCCTCCGGCCGGGGCCCTGGTCCCTCGCTTCGCGCTGCCGTCTCCCTTGCCTTCGGCACTCCGCATCTCACGGCCCGGCCCGCCATAGCGCGGGCCGCACCCACTCCCGAAAGGCCACCTGACCTGCGGAAACATGCGTGTCACCGTTCCCGCGAGTGATGAAAGTGATGTATATTTGTCTTGTCGGGGGTCCTGTGGCAAGGGCCCCGACCACCGAAGACACCCACCTCAACTCCAGGGAGAATCCGTGGCGTTCGACTTCGACAACCCCTACGAGATCAGGGTCTTCACCACACTGCACCCCGACGGCGAGGTCGCCCACTCGGTCGGCCAGCCCACCCGCACCACGCTGCTCACCGAACTGCCCATCCTCGCCGGAGCGGCGCCGTACGCCACGCTGCTGCTCGCCGACGGCATCGAACTGCACCACCAGCCCGCCAGCACGGGCGAGGACAACCCGATCGCGGCCACCCTCGCCGCGCACTACGGATACGAGGGACTGACCCTGCGCAGCACGGTCTGCATCACCGGTGACAGCGCCGAGAGCGACACCGCCACCGGCATGGAGCTCGACCCCTTCGACGACCTCTACCGCGCCCTCCACACGGCGGCCGACACCGCCGGAGCCCGCCTGTACCGCAAGATCCGCCCCGACGAGACGGTCACCGTCGCCTACGACGACTACGTCCCCGGCGACGTGTTCTGCTTCCTCGGCGACAGCCACCGCGTGCTGCGGTTCGAGGACATGGACCCTCAGAGCGTCACCGCCCAGGACCACCCCGGCGCCCGCGTCATGGTCTGCGACGACGAATTCAAGACCACGGCACTGCCCGGCTCCATCTTCCCCGAGCGCGCCGAGCGCGCCCCGGCCGGATTCTGGCAGCGCACCGGCCACCAGCTCCTGCCCGCCAGGTGAGCACCCCGGGGCGGCCCCACACCGGGCCGCCCCGGCCCCACCAGCAACACCACCCGCTCACCGAAAGGGCAGCAGCATGTCCGCACTCTGCAACCACACCCGACCTGACTTCCACTTCGACGGCGAGACCTGCATGTACGCCCGGGACCTGCGCCCCGGCGACAAGCTCTCCGTCCTCAGCGGCTCCGCCCAGGCCGCCGTGCGGGAAGCCGACCCGGCCGACGAGGCCGGATGGATGTCCGTCCTCCTCGACGTCTCCTGGGACGGCCCCACGCTCATCAGCTCCGACACCGTCCTGTCCGTACGCCGCCGCGAGCCTGACTCGCAGCCGGACCCTACGGGCGATCAGGACGACGGCCCGGTGACCACGGTGACCGTGGATCTCACGGTCACCGAAACGGTGAGGTATGAGTTCCAGTCCGAGGTCGAGCTCCCGGCGGCCGTCGTCGACGACGAGGACGAACTGCACGGCTATCTCGACGAGAACGAAGAGCTGTGGCTCGACGACCTCGACCCCGCCGGGAGGAACAGCGGCCTGTACATCACGGAGCGCACCCTCGACGAGGCACGCGTCGCCGTAGCCGGAGGCAGGTCATGAGCACCTGCCAGAGCGCGTCGCCCCGCCCGGCCGCGCCCGACCACCCCACCCAGCGACTGGCCGCCTACGACCAACTGGCCGCCTCCGCCCGTGATTTCCTCGCCCGCTTCCACGGCGAGATCAACGGGTACCGGCTCCCCGCCGAGGACGGGGAGAACCCGGAAGATGCCGACATCGACCCCGCCCAGTACCAGGCCTACGACGAATGTCGCGCCGACTACGGCGAGATGGCCATGGACCTGGTGGAAGTGCTGGCTGGCCACGCCCCCGAAGAGAGGGCGGGGACGTGACTTCCTACCTCGTGCGCTGGGACATCGACCTGGACGCGAGCGACCCCGTTGACGCCGCCCGCAAGGCGCTCGCCATTCAGCGCGACTCCCGGTCATGGGCCACGGTGTTTACCGTGCACGGCGAGCACCAGGGCGCGCCCCAGGTGGCGACCGTCGACCTCGACCCCGAAGGACTCGACTCCTCCGGCAACGGAACACCCGAGGTTGAGCTGACCGGCTGATCCCCGCACGCCGCCCCTGGGCGTGACCTCACACGCCCAGGGGCGGCAGGGAAACCCTCGCCGCGCCCCCGAGGAGGCCACAGGCGCCGGCCTCACGGCCCCCCAGGGGCCAGCCAAAAGGGGCGCGGCAGTCGTCAAGGCGCGGCAGAGCGGGGCCGCAGCATCAGTTCTCACCCGGGCCGGGGCGCGCCGCCGTGCGTGCCGGTCGGCGGTGCGGCACGCTCCGCGCGCCGCACCGCCTCGCCGCGTGCCGGGCAGCCGCTCCGCGCCCGCCCGGACCGAGCGCTGCGCGCTCTCACGCGCTGCGGGATACGGCAGGCGGTCCCAGTGCGCTCCGCGCCCTGCTCCCTCGCTCCGCGCTGCCGTCTCCCTTGCCCGCGACGCTGCGCGCCACGGGGCGCCGACACGCCCCGCGACGTGCCCCGGCTCGGCGCCCCAAAACCCGCCCTGGCCAGGGGAAATGCATCAAAGAAAGATCGTGCCACCCCTGCAAATCCTGATGCTAGTGCGGTATATTTGTCTTGTTGGCCGGTCCTGTGGCAAGGCCCCAACACCGAAGACGCACACCCCAGTTCAGGAGGGCGCCCATGTCCCCGATCACCACCACCGCCAGTGATGACCAGCGCTTCGCGCTGATCATCCAGCCCACCGGTATCTTCCGCCTGCTGGCCTGGCTCCCCGTCAGCACCCCGCGCCATGCGCTGTGCTGTGACACCGCCCGCGCGGTCGACCTCACCACCACCCTGACCTTGTGGATCGACGAGGACGCCGCAGCGTACGGCGAGAAGCCCAACCGCGCTGCCCACGGCCTCATCACGCTCTACCGGCCCACCCCGCTGCCGTACCTCGGCGACATCGTCCTCACCGGCACCCCCGACGCCGACGGCAACGCCGCCGGACTCAGCCACCCCCAGGCCCTCGCACTGATCGACCTCTACCTGGACATGGCCACGGTCGGCCTCATGCCCCGCCCCCGCTCCTGATCACAGGTCACGCGCTGGCCCCCGCCCCGTCCGGGGGCCAGCATCTCCCGAGCAATTCAGCAGAGAGGGAACAGCCAATGCTGAGCGGAGCTGTTCAGACTTTCACCGTCATCGGCCTGCGCTCGGACGTCGACATGAGAGACCTATTCATCGCGGGAGTAATCCCCGGACCCGTCTCTGATGAAGTCGTAATTCTCAACACCAGCGAAGAGGAATTCACCCGCTGGGCGATGGAATTCGACGCCCCCGACGCGGATGCCGCCGCCGAGCAGGCCTACACCTACTGCCAAGAAGAGGACTCATGTTCCTGGTGATCAGTGACGCCCGACTTGACGCCGTAGTCGTCGCCCCTGCGTGCGCCGAAGTCCTCGACGACAAGGCCCGTACCGCGATCGATGGCGCGGGCTTCGTCTGGGACTCCGACATCGAGGCGTACACGAAGCCGGGCCAGGACGAGGCCGAAGCCGTCCAGATCGCCGGACTGCTGTTCGCCCTCGGCTACGCCGTCCGGGCCCGCTGACCGCTGGCCAGCACCCGCAATCCAACCCGGCGGCGGGGGAGTGGCACCCCCGCCGCCGGGACCGACCGAAGTCATACCCGCGACGAAGTTCCCAAGGAGTACATCGTGA
>WUUC01198800.1_pt1 | contig 23488 bp, 20 predicted proteins | sample 6278441 | NCBI WGS metagenome assembly WUUC01 (sample SAMN13675441, study PRJNA597444) | soil metagenome | isolation source: soil | place: USA: Washington | collected 2017-10
TCCTCGCCTCCAGAAAATCGCTTCGCGTCTCCACCTCGGCGACGCTGTCCGCTTCTTGGGTTACGTCGGCGACGAAGATCTCCGTCGCGAAATCCGTGATTGCCGCATCTTCGCGCTCCCCAGTCGCCGCGAAGGCTTCGGTCTAGTTTACCTCGAGGCCATGGCCCAGGGAAAACCCTGCGTTGCCGCCCGCTCCGGCGGCGCTCCCGAAGTCCTCTCTCCGGAAACCGGTGTCCTCGCCGAGTACGCCAATCTCCCCGCGCTCGCCCAAGCTTGCGTCCACGCCCTCCGCCGCGAGTGGAGCGCTCAAACCATCGTCGCCCGCGCTGACGCATTTTCCTATTCGCGTTTCCGAGACCGCCTCGGCTCCATCCTCTTCGCGTGAACGACTCTGCCCCCATTGTCCGCCCGCCTCCGCTGGTGATCGAAGCGGGCCGCGCAGACCTTCACTACTGGCGCGATCTCTGGCGCTACCGCGAACTCGCCGTTCTTCTCGCGTGGCGCGACATCCAGGTCCGCTACAAACAAGCCGTCCTCGGCATCGCCTGGGCCATTCTCCAACCCGCCGTACAGACCGTCCTGCTCTGGTTCGTCTTCGGCAAACTCGCCAAGATGCCCGCGGGCGATGAGTCCATTCCTTACCCTTTCCTTGTCCTGTCCGGCCTCCTTCCTTGGCAACTGTTCTCCGCCGCCTTCAACAACGCGGGCAACTCCCTCGTCGGCAATTCGCACCTCATCTCCAAGGTCTACTTCCCGCGCCTCATCATGCCGCTTTCCGCACTCGCCGTTGCGTTACTCGACATGCTGATCCTCCTCGCGCTCACGCTCCCCGTGATGGCCGCGTTCGATGTATGGCCAACCTGGAGATTGCTCCTCCTCCCGCTCTTCACACTCGGCACGCTCTTCATTGCCCTCGGTGCCGGACTCTGGATCACCGCCCTCACCGTCAAATTCCGCGACTTCCGTTTTATCGCCCCCTTCATTCTCCAGATCGGCATGTTCGTCACCCCCGTCGGCTACCGCACCGATCTTCTGCCCAACTGGCGCGACCTCCTCGCGCTCAATCCTCTCACCAGCATGGTCGAGGGTTTCCGCTGGTGCCTCCTCGGCGGACGCCTCCAATTCGATCCCTCCAGTCTCGGTTTCTCTCTATTCATCACCGCGCTCCTGCTCGCCAGCGGCCTGTGGTATTTCCGCAAAACCGAGCGCCACTTTTCCGACGTGATCTAATTTTCGGAACGCCCCGCCACCTCACCATTCGCGTCCATGAGTGTCCATGCGCGGTTAACATCAGCCCCGTCTTCTTCCGTGCCCGAGCCCATCATCACTGTCGAAAACCTCTCGAAGCGTTACCGCCTCGGCTCCGCCCCGCGCCCTATGAGCCTGCGCGACGCCATCACCCATAGCGCCCATGCCCTCTTCTCACGCCTCCGCCCACCTTCCTCCGAGCCTTCCGTCTCTCAACTCTCGGCTCCTAACCTTCAACCGGCTGCCTCGTCCGCGGCAGCCTTCTACGCCCTCCGCGATGTCAGCTTCTCGATCAACCGCGGCGAGGTCGTTGGCATCGTTGGTCGCAATGGCGCAGGCAAATCCACGCTGCTCAAAATCCTCTCGCGCATCACCGAGCCCACCACCGGCCGCATCACGCTCCACGGCCGCGTCGCGTCGCTCCTCGAGGTCGGCACAGGTTTCCACGGCGAACTCAGTGGACGCGAAAACATTTTTCTCAACGGCGCCATCCTCGGCATGAGCCGAGCAGAGATTCGCAAGAAGTTCGACGAGATCGTCGCTTTCGCCGAGATCGAGCGGTTCCTCGATACACCGGTGAAGCGTTACTCCAGTGGCATGTACGTCCGCCTCGCCTTCGCCGTGGCCGCCCATCTGGAGCCCGAGATCCTCATCGTCGACGAAGTCCTCGCCGTCGGCGACGCCGCCTTCCAAAAAAAATGCCTCGGCAAAATGCGCGAGGTCGCCGCCGGTCACGGCCGCACAGTCCTTTTCGTTAGCCATAACACCAGCGCCCTCCTCGATATTTGCAACCAGGGCGTCTGGCTCGAACGCGGACAGGTCCGTGCCAGCGGTCCGATCCGCGAAACCATTTCCAGTTACCTCGCGACCAGCACGGTTTCGCGCGCCGAATTTCCGCCGCGTCCCGGCCAGCCGTCTATGCTCTTCGCCGAGATCGACACCGCCCGTCTGCAAAGCGGCGACCTCGTCTTTAACGTCGGCTTCCACTCACCCACGCCACTGCGTCCTCCCGTCGTCGGCATTCACGTGTACACCCGTTTCGGCCAACCCATTTTTGGCGCAAACACGCGCATGACCGGTCCCGACTGGAATCCTTCCGCCTCGGCCAGCGGTATTATCACCGGCCGCGTCACCTTGCCTCCGCTACGCAGCGGCACCTACCTCGCCTCTTTCTGGCTCGGCGACGCCCACCAAGACTATGACCACAAACCGGAAGCGTTGACCTTCGACTACCTCGGTCGCGACTTCCATCCGCGGTCGCCGGGCACCGAAGTCACCGGCCCGGTCCATCTGCCGTGGGAATGGAGTCTGCACGAAACAATCTCCCGGTGAACCAGACGAGTGCTGTGGAAATCTCCGTTGTCATCTGCGCCCACAATCCCGACCGCAGCCGCCTTCGGCGCACGCTCGATGGCCTGCGCGCCCAAACACTTCCGCCCGCTCGCTGGGAAATACTGCTCGTCGACAATGCCTCTTCCCCCGCGCTCACGTTCGACGAATTCATCTCCTACGTACCGCTCAATACTCGTCTTCTTCAGGAATCGACGCTCGGCCTCACGTGTGCCCGCCGCACCGGCCTTCGCGCCGCAACCACCGAGTTTATTGTCTTGGTCGACGACGACAACGTCCTCGCTCCCGACTACCTCGATCGAATCCTCACCGCCTTCGCCCGCCTTCCTCATGTCGGTGCCTTAGGCGGAAAATCTTTTCCGGAGTTTTCCACTCCCATCTCGCTCAACGATTGGCGCCGTGAGTTTTTTCCTCTGCTCGCCCTCCGCGATCTAGGCGACATCGAACAAATCTCCAACGGCCTCCGTCCCCCCGGCGCCGCGCATAATCGTTACCCGGCCTTCGCTCCCATCGGCGCAGGTCTGGCGCTTCGTCGTGCCGCCGCCTCCAACTGGCTCAACCATTCTTCGTCGTTTAGCGACCGACGCGGCGGCGAGCTCACGTCTGCCGGTGACAACGATCTGGTCTTCTCGGTCATGCGCGCCGGCTGGGAAGTAGCTTACATTCCCTCGCTCAGCCTCACGCATCTTATTCCGCCTTCGCGTCTCACTCGCGACTATCTGTCTCGGCTAAATCGCGGTATTCAAAAATCCTGGACCCAACTTCTCCTGCTACACGACGCCAGCCCTTGGCCGCCCATCGCCCGCTGGACGCTCAACTTACGCCACCTGAAAGCCTGGTTCGCTCACCGCGCCTGGCGCAGCCCCGCCGCCGCCATCCGCTGGTCCGGCGCCTGCGGTCACTTCGAAGGTCGCAGCAGGCGATGAGTCTATCCGCGAAAATCCCAGCCGATCTCACCGCTCTGATATCGTGGACTCTCTCCTGCAAGAGGTCTACCGTCTGCTTCGCCGATCCGCCATGCCTAGTCTCCGCTCCCTCGCCGGTCGTTCGCTGTACCAACTCTATCATCGTCCCGTCGGCGCTGCGCGTGCGTTCTTCGCCGATGGCGGCCCGCTCGTGCGCCGGCGCACCGAGCAAGGCCGCCGCGAGATGGAACGAGCTGCCGCTCACCTCGCGCCGCCAGTTGTTTCGGTTCAATTGCCGGCAGTGACCGTGCATCTCCTCACAGGAAAACGTTTTTGGTACCAGACGACTTTCTGTCTCCACTCGTTTTCGACTCAGGCCGACCGCAACGTCGCGCCGATCATCTACGACGACGGCACGCTTCAGCCCCCGCAACGCGACACACTCGTAGGCATTTTTCCACTTAGTCGTTTCATCGCTCGCGACGAAACCGTCGAAAAACTCGATCAACTTCTCCCACGAGACCGTTTCCCCGTCCTGCGCGAACGCTGGGACAACTACCCCAATCTGCGAAAACTCGTCGACCCGCACCTTGCTTCCGTCGGTTGGAAGCTCGTGATCGACTCCGATCTCCTGTTTTTTCACCCGCCCCGCTTTCTCATCCGATGGCTCGACGCGCCCACCCGCCCGCTTCACGCCGTCGATGTTCGGCGTTCCTACGGCTACTCCGATGCGCTCCTCGCCTCGCTCGCGAACGCGCGTCTCGCCGATCGTCTCAACGTCGGTCTCTGCGGACTCAACAGCGACGAACTCGACTGGGAAAAATTGGAATGGCTCTGCCGCACGTTGATCGAGCGCGAACGCACGAGCTACTATCTCGAGCAAGCTCTCGTCGCCATTCTTCTCGCCGGCCGCGACTGCTCCGTCGCCCCCGCCGCCGACTACCTCACCTTGCCTCAGCCACCTGAGACCTACAACTGCCGCGCCGTCATGCACCACTACGTAGCGGGTTCGAAACGCTGGTACTTTCAAAAAAACTGGCGGCGTTGCCTTCTGCCTTCGGCTAACTCGCCTGCTCGTCGCGTATGAGCTCGCTCGTCTCCGTCATCATCCCGGCCTACAACGCCGCTCCCTGGCTTGCAGAAGCCGTCCGCTCCGCACTCGCGCAAACCTGGCCGCATTGCGAAATCATTATCGTCAACGACGGCTCCACCGACGCGACGCTCGCCATCGCAAAAACATTTTCCGACGTACCAGGCGTCACGATCGTCGATCAGTCCAACGCCGGCGCCGCCTCCGCCCGCAACGCCGGTCTCCGCGCCGCCCGCGGCGAATGGCTGCAATTTCTCGACGCCGACGACCTTCTGGCTCCTGGAAAAATCGCCGCACAACTCGCGCTCGCCGCTACATTTCCCTCCAACGACTTCGCTCTGTGCGGCCGCTGGAGTCGTTTCACCGATACGCCTGGCGGCGCGGCGCCCCCCCCCCAACGTCTCTGCGCCGATGCCTCGCCCGTCGATTGGATCGCCGAGAAACTCACGCATCATGCCATGATGCATCCCGCCGCCTGGCTCATCTCCCGGCATCTCGCCGAACGCGCCGGTCCTTGGGACGCGTCGCTCTCGCTCGACGACGATGGCGAGTATTTTTCCCGCGTGGTCCTCGTCTCTTCCGGCGTCCGCTATTGCGCCGATGCCGTTTCGTTCTACCGCTCCGCGCTTCCCCGAAGTTTAAGTAAATCCCGGTCTGCGCGCGCGTGGGAATCCGCACTCTCTTCGCTCGAAAAAACATCCACGCGTCTTGGCGACGTCGAGAGTTCACCGCGTACGCGATCGGCCTGCGCCACCGCCTTCCAACGTTTCATTTTCGAGGCGTATCCCGCTGCCCGCGATTCGCGTCGCCGTGCGGCCGCTCTCGTCGCCGCCTACGGCGGCAGCAATCTTCAACCCGCCGGCGGTGCCCGGTTTCAAATGCTGCGTCGGATCCTCGGCTGGAAACTCGCGCGGCGTATGCAGAAGATTCTTCCCGCCCATCGCTAAGTATGGCTGCGAAAATCCTCATCGTCACCTCCAGCCCGCTTTGCCGCCAGCCTCGATCGCTGAAGGAAGCCACGTCCCTCGCCCGCGCCGGCTACGACGTTCGCGTGCTGAGCGTCCGTGGGCGTGAAAAAGATGAGCAGCAAGACGCCGCGTTGCTCAAAGCCCTTCCCTTCGCCAAGCAGACGGTATCGGCCCGTTCCTTACCGCCGCGCTTACGCACGTGGCTAGCACGCAAACTCACGGCGCTCGGCCTTTCCTCTGTCCATGCGCTAGGCCCGTACTCCACGCTGCTCCGCGCCGCCCTCGCCTATCCCGCCGACCTCACCATCGTCCACACGGAGCTCGGGCTTTGTGTGGGGCGGTCTCTACTAGGCCGGCGGCGTATCGCAGCCGATTTCGAAGATTGGCATTCGGAAGATCTGCTCCCGTCGGCACGTCGGCACCGACCGCTCCCTCAACTTCGCGCGGCCGAGCGAGCTCTTCTCCACCGCGCCGCCTACGCCGTCACCACATCCGAGACAATGGCCGATGCGTTGCACACGCGTTACGGCGGTCCGCGTCCTAAGATCCTCACGAACTCATTCCCGCTTCAGCCTCCTTCCGACCTACTCGCTACTCGCTATACGCTACTCACGACTTCGGCTCCTCCTCGCTTTCCTGCATTTTTCTGGTTCTCGCAAACGCTCGGTCCAGGCCGCGGTCTCGAGGCATTTCTGGCAGCGTGGCAGCGCATGCGTTCACCCAGCGAACTCGTTTTGCTCGGAGAGCCCGCCGGCAACTACGTCCAATCGCTTCTGTCGCCGCTTTCCTCAGAACAACGCGCCCGCGTCCGACTCCGCTCTCTCGTTTCTCCGACCGATCTTCCAGCCGCGATCGCCCAGCATGATGTCGGTCTTGCGCTCGAGCGGACTCACAACCCCAATCACGATCTCACGATCTCGAACAAGATCCTCCAGTACTTAAACGCAGGGCTCGCCATCGTCGCATCCGACACGCGCGGGCAACGCGAAGTCCTTTCACGCGCCCCGGTCGGCTTGATCGCTCCTTTCGAAAATCCCGTCGCTACCGCCGAGATCTTGGATTCGTTGCTACAGGACCGCGCTCGTCTTACGGCGTGCCAACGCGAGGCCCGCGCCCTCGCGGAGAATCATTACTGTTGGGAACGCGAAGAGCCTCGCCTGCTCGCGCTCGTCGAAAGGGCGCTCGTATGAGCGCATCCGTTACGCCGCGGCCTTTCTCACCGGACTCTGCGACGAAAATCCCGGATCGTCCGCTCCGGCGCGTGCTGATCGTCACACCCTCGTTCCCGCCGATCAACGCTCCTGACATGCAGCGCGCGCGCATGAGTCTTCCGCATTATCGCTCGTGCGGTTGGGATCCGATCGTGCTGACACTAGATCCGTCATTGCACGGAGGCCCGCGCGAAGACGCCTTGCTCGAAACGGTACCCAATGGCATCGCCGTCCATCACTGCGGCGCGCTGTCGCTGTCCTGGTCTCGTCGTCTCGGTATCGGCAACCTCGGTCTTCGCGGCTGGCTCCCTCTTATATTTTGCGGCGCTCGCCTGATCCGTCGCGAAAAGATCGATCTCGTTTTTCTGACAAACTCGCAGTTCCTCACCTTCACGTTGGGACGTCTCTGGCTCGGCTGGTTCGGCATCCCCTATGTCATCGACCTTCAAGATCCTTGGCGCACCGACTTCTACGAACGCCCGGGCGCGGCCCGTCCGCCAGGCGGCTGGAAATATCGCCTCGCCCGCGTCCATGCCCGCATTTTCGAGGGCTGGTCCTTTCGCCGCGTCGCGGCGGTGATGACAGTCTCCGCGCCTTACCTGGGCGACCTGCGCGCGCGCTACCGCTGGTTTCATCGCGTGCCCGCGGAGGTGATACGTTTTGGAGCGAGCGAAGCGGACATGGCGGCTGCGCAGTCCTTGCCGACTATGGTTGCCTCTAAAAACGTGCCGACCGGTGCGGTACGATTCGTCTACACGGGCGCGTGCGGTTCTATCATGATGCCTGCGCTGCGTGTTCTCTTTCGTGCGCTCGCCCGTTTCCGGATCCAAAATCCGCGGGCCGCTACCCGCCTCCGGTTCGAATTTCTTGGGACCAGCTATGCACCGCCAGGTCGCGGCCTGGAAACTGTCCTGCCTCTCGCTCGGGAAATGGGCGTCGACGATCTCGTCGTCGAAAAACCGGACCGCCTCGGGCACCTCGAGTGCCTGCAAATCCAATCCCGCGCCGATGTCCTTCTTCTGCTCGGTTCCAGCGACCCCGCTTACTCTCCGTCCAAATTATATCCCTATTACTTGGCCGGGCGCCCAATCCTCAGTGTCGTTTTCGCCGGCAGCTATTTGGAATCCTTACTAATCGAACTCGCCTGCTCATCCGTCATCGCGCTCACCGAAAACACATCGCAAACAAATGCACCCGCCCAGCTCTGCACGTTCTTCGAAGAGGCGCTCAACGGCTTTCCTCGCGCACCCGCGCCGCCGCGCAACGACGCGCTTTTCCGACGCGAATTCCTGGCCGAGTCTTTGACCGCTCGCCAATGCGCCCTCTTTGATGCCGCGCTCGCCCGCACTGCTCTCGCTCACACGCTATGAACGCCCTCTCGAGCAGCACGGACTCGGCTTTTTCACTGCGCACGCGCCGCATGAGCGCCGCTGTGGTCGTGTCATTGGTTGCGACCGAGGCGTACTTTTTTTGCACGGCCGACGTCCGCACGCCGCTCCATCTCCAACTCGGTCTGTCGATGATCCTGCTGGCTTTCGTTCCTGTTTGGCGATGGGCGAAAAGAGGCACCACGTCGTTGCCCGTGTTTGAGGTGTTGCTCTTCACCACCGCTAACACCTACGCGTTTCCACTCCTCAATGGCCACGAAGACCTCCTGCGTTATCCGCTCGACGACGTCACTCAAGCCGCGCTTCAAGTCATTCTTTTCCAAATTTCCGCCGTTATGGTTCATGCCTGGGTTCCGACGCATCGAGGACGTGGGCCCTTCTGGCAAAATGAGATCGTGGGCCCTTCGCTTGGCCGCTGGCTAGAGCACGGTATGACGATCAGCACAGGCTATGTGCTCATGGGTACATTCACCGATTGGATTCCGAGCGGCGTCGGCAGCGTGCTACGCGCCGCATTTTTCGGTATCGGCATTCTCTCAACATTCATCGCCAGCCGACGTTTCGGTCAGGGACTGCTCACTGCCGGGGAAAAATTCATGTTCTTCGCCAACCTCGCCGTCCAGAGCGTCGCCATCGGCGCGACCCTGGTCTTGGTCGGCGCGATCTCTACGATTCTGCTCGCGCTGGTCGGTTACGTCTCGGCCAGCGGCCGCGTCCCCGCGGTTCTCGCCGCGCTCGTTTTCGGACTCCTGGCGATTTTGCACAACGGTAAGTCCGCCATGCGCACCCAATATTGGACGCCTCACGAACAACGTCGTCCGGCGCTCGGCGCGTTGCCGTCCTTCTATGCCGAATGGATGCGCGAGGGACTGTCTTTCTCCGACGACGAGTCCTTTGGGAAAAATAAAATGACCGCCAAACTCATCGAACGGACGTCGCTGTTTCACATCCTTTGCCTCGTGGTCAGCAACTCGCCTCAGCCAAATCCCTACCTGGAGGGAGAAACGTACGGCCACATTCCCGGCCAGTTCGTGCCGCGTATTCTTTGGCCCGAAAAACCACCGGGCCACGTCAGCACCAGCCGCCTCTGCGTCTACTACGGTCTCCAAACCGAGGAGGAAACCGCGCGGACCACGATCGGCTTCGGCATGCTCGCCGAGGCCTACGCCAATTTCGGATTTTTCGGCGTCATCGGCATCGCCGCGTTTCTCGCCGCACTGCTCAAAAAAATCTCCGGTTACGCCGAAGGGGGACCGCTGCTCTCTTACGGCGGCGTGCTGATGGTTATCCTGCTCGCCTGGAGCTTCCAGGTGGAGTTCACGCTCAGCCTCTGGCTCTCGTCGCTCTACCAGGCATGTCTCGCCGTCCTGGGCCTGTGCTTTGTCCTGCGGAAATTCGTCAACTGATGTCCGACTCCGCTCCAACTCGGCGCCTCGCCATCGTGCTGTCGCATCCGACGCAGTACTACAGCCCGTGGTTCCGCTGGCTTCGGGCAAACACGCCGCTGGCATTTCGCGTCTTCTATCTCGACGAGTCCGGTTTGACGCCGACCCGGGACGAGAAATTTCAGAAAACATTCTCGTGGGACGTCGATCTCACGGGCGGCTACGATTGGGAACTCCTCGAAAATACCGCCCGCCGCCCGAGCACGCTCCGCTTCTTTGGCCTCCGCAATCCCGCGCTCCATCGCCGCATCGAGGACTGGGGCGCAACCGCGATCCTTCTTTTCGGCTACAACTACGCCGCCCACCTCAAGCTGATCGCCTGGGCTCGCCGCAAAAAAATCCCGCTTCTCTTCCGCGGCGACTCGCACCTCCTCGGGCGTCCCCTACCCAAGTTTCTTAAAAAAACCCTGCTGACCTGGCTCTTCCGTCAATTCGCCGCAATCACCTACGTGGGCGAGGCCAACCGCGATTACTTCCGTTTTCACGGCGCGCCCGAAGAAAAACTTTTCTTCGTCCCTCACGCGGTCAACGCCGCCCACTTCGATCCCGCGTCGCCAGCCCACCGCAACATCTCCCTCGCGCTCCGCGTCGAACTGGGCCTCTCCGCGCAAACCCGCGTGATCCTCTTCGCCGGAAAACTCATTCCACAAAAGCAACCGCTCGCGCTCCTCGAAGCCTTCCTCGGGCTCAACCCTTCCAATGCCGCGCTGATCTTCGTCGGTGAAGGCCCGGAAAAGCCCGAGATGCTCGCGCGCGCTGCCAAGGCGCCATCCGACGCGAACCTCCAATTCCTGCCTTTCGCCAATCAGAGTGAGATGCCTTCGCGCTACTTGCTCGCCGATCTCTTCGTGCTGCCTTCGCGCGGCGCTTACGAGACGTGGGGACTCGCCGTCAACGAGGCCATGCATCTAGGCCTGCCTTGCTTGGTTAGCGATCAAGTAGGCTGCCAGCGCGACCTCGTCACCGAGGGCGAAACGGGTTGGGTTTTCCACGCCAACGATCCTACGAGCCTGCGTGAAAAACTTTCCGCTGCCCTCGCCGAGGTCGCCGAAGATCCTGCGCCCGTTCGCGCCGCCGTCAACGAACGCATCGCGCGCTACACTTACGCCCAAGCCTCCGCCGGTCTTCTCGCCGCACTTAACTCAGTTTAATCGTTCTTTTCCTCGTTCTGCCCTGCATCTGCATCGTTTAGCCCTCCCCGTTTCCGCTTTGCCCTCTTTCCGCCAAACTTCCGCCGCCGAAACCCTCGCCGCTATTCACGCCGGCTCGATGGTCGTATTAGCGAGTTGGATGCTTGGCGGAAACATCGCGTGGGCGCGCCCAATCCTATCGATTCTCGGCAGTTTCGGTCTTGGCATCACGCTCGTCGTCGTCATCGCCCGTCTCGGTCGCGAGCGCGGCCCGTTGCACGCGCTTAATTATCTATGGCCGCTCGCCGGCTACAATATCCTCGCCGTCATAAGCGCGTGCCAACCGTCGTTCCGGGCCGGCATCATTTACGATGCTCAAGTCCTCGTGCCCGTCGGCACGCTCACCGGCTGGCCATCCACGGCGCAACCCGTCGAAACGCTTCGCCAGCTCTGGTTGTTCGACGCTCTCTTTCTGCCTGCGTTCAACGTCTTGTTCTGTGTCCGCACACGCCGCACGCTCCGAACGCTTCTCTTGGCACTCGTCGTCAACGCTCTCGCTCTCGCGGTCTTCGGTACGTTTCAAAAACTGACGGGCGCTTCCGGTCTCTTCTTCGAGGCGATCCCGTCGCCCAACAAAACTTTTTTCGCCAGCTTCATCTATCACAATCACTGGGGCGCATTCGTGCTGCTGATGCTCGGCGTGTCCATCGGATTGGTTTTCCACCACGCGGTTCGTCCCGGTGCGCGCGATTTCTGGCATTCGCCCGCGTTTCTCGGATTGGCCGTTTCCCTGCTTCTCGCCGCCACCGCACCGCTGAGCACTTCGCGTTCATCGTCCGCGCTCGCCGCGCTCTTTCTTTGCATAGCGATAGTCGACGGGCTTCGCCGTCTTCTGCGACGCGGCTCCTCAGAAAACCCTTCACGTTTCGCTCCTGCTTTCGCGCTCATTCTCACGGGCATCCTGGCCGTATACGCGATTTTCGATCTTGCGCGTCCAATCATCGCCGCGCGAACAGTCGATACACGCGAACAATTCGCTGTGATGCGTGCACAGGGCGGCATCGGATCCCGCGCCCAGCTCTACGCCGACACGTGGCGCATGACTGCCGACCGTCCTGTGTTTGGCTGGGGACTTGGTTCCTATCCGCCCGTTTTCCAACGCTACAACACGCAGCGCTCCATCGATGGTCTGCCGATGTTTTACGTCGACGCGCATTCCGACTGGCTCCAATCCCTCGCCGAAACCGGATTCATCGGCACCGCATTTCTCGGCCTGCTCGTACTTCTGCCCCTAGCCGCCGCGCTTCGCCGCCGCCCTGAACCGCTGCCCACGTACTTGATCGCCGGATGCGGGCTCGTTTTGCTCTACGCAGGGATCGAGTTTCCCTTCGGCTGCCCCGCCGTCATCGCCGCGTTCTGGGTCACGCTCTTCTCCGCCACCCGCCTGGCCCAGTTAGACGATCACGCCCGTTTAAAACTGACGCGTTCGACCTAGTCTCGAGCGCTCAACTCTCAACACTCAGCTCTGAACCTCTTTGTTCTCCCTCCTCATCCTCACGCTCAACGAGGAGCAAAACCTCCCTCGCACACTCGCGAGCATCCGCGATTGCGACGACATCGTGGTGCTCGACTCCGGCTCTACTGATCGCACTCCCGAGATCGCCCGCGCCGCCGGCGCCCGTGTTGTCGTCAACCGTTTCGAAAACTTCGGCCAACAGCGCAATTTCGCGCATACCGATATCGCCTTTCGCCGCGACTGGGTTTTCCACCTCGACGCCGACGAGCGATTCACGCCCGAACTCTTCAACGAATGCTCCCGCGTGGCTGCGGAAAATCCTTCTGCGATCGACGGTTTTTTCGTCGCTCCGCGCATGATTTTTCGCGGTCGCTGGATTCCGCGCTGCACCGATTTTCCGGCCTACCAAGCCCGCTTCGCCCACGTGAAACGTTTTCGCTTCGTTCAAACCGGACACGGTCAGCGCGAAGCGGCCGGCATGCGCCTGCGCAAACTCCAGGCGAACTACCTGCACGATCTCTCCTCTCAATCCGAGGCCGAGCTCCTCGAAAAGCACCGCCGCTATGCGCGCCAAGAAGCCGCCGCTTTCCTGGCGCGAGCCGAAGATTCCTCGCCGCTGAACCTGCGTCTGCGGTCCACCGATCCGCTCGTCCGCCGCCGCGCACTGAAAGAGTTGAGCCACCACTTCCCCGCGCGCGGCCTGCTGCGCTTCATTTATCAATATATCACCCGCGGCGGATTTCTCGAGGGTGCTCCGGGTTTCGCCTACTGCCGTGTGATGGCGCAGTACGAGCATTGGGTGTCCCAGGAAATTTATCGTCAACGCCGTGCCCGCCTCTCCGCATGACGCCTCGCAACCGAGTCATCTTCGTCAACCGTTTCTACTGGCCCGACCTGCCGGCCACCGCCCAGTTGCTCACCGATCTCGCCGAATCGCTCGCGGCCACCGGACTCGCGATCTCCATTGTCACCAGCCATCCAGGCGACGCGATACCGGACCGCGAAAATCGCCGCGGTGTTAATATTGTGCGCGTGCGCGGCAGCCGTTTGGGCAAGAACAGCCTCGTGAAACGCGCCTTCGACTTCGCTCGTTTTCTCCTCGGCGCGCGCCGCGAGATCGCCCGTTTGGCCCAACCCGGAGACACACTCGTCGCCATGACCGATCCGCCGCTGCTCGGGGTGGCTCTCGCCGGCCTCGCGAAACGAAAAAAACTCCGGCTCATTCATTGGGTGCAGGATATCTTTCCAGAGGTGGCCATGGCGCTCGGACACCGCTTCACCGCGCTTACCCAATCTGCCCGCGACGGTGCCTGGCGTTCGGCTGCAGCCTGCGTGATCCTTGGCACCGACATGGCCTCGCTGCTTAACGAACGCGGCGTGCCCGCCAGCCAAATACATCTCTGCCCCAACTGGGCGCCTGAGGGCCTGCAACTGTCGTTTGCCCAATCTACCGCCACGCTCCGTTCGCGCTGGGGTCTCACCGGCAAACTCGTCGTCGCCTATTCCGGCAATCTCGGCCGTGTTCACGACTTCACTGCGATTATCCCGCTCGCAAAATACGTGCGCAAGACCCCAGAGATAGTCTTCGTCTTCATCGGAGACGGAGCTCAGCGCGCATCACTCGAGAGCGCCGCTCGCGCACACGCGCTTACCAACATCCAATTTCATCCCGCTCAGCCCCGCGAACAACTCGCCGAAACGCTGGCACTCGGCGATGTCCATCTCGTCACTCTCCGCGAGGGCTGCCAACGCCTCGTTTTCCCCAGCAAACTGTATGGCATCGCGGCAGTCGGCCGGCCGGCGTTGTTTATCGGGCCGCGTGACTGCGAAGTGGCACGTATCGTCGAAACCAATCGCTTCGGCTACGCGTTCACGAATTCGGTCGATGAGATTCCCCTCATCGCCTCCACCTTACGTGCACTTCACGATAGTCCTGCTCGACGTATCGCACTCGGCCAGGCTGCCGCAGCGTTCTGCACACGCGAGGGTCGTCTCCATCATGCCACCACGCGGTGGCATGGCTTGCTGACGGGAAAGCCGCTTGCGGACTCGCCGACGCCACCGTCACTCTAACCGGCGCCCACTATGACGATCGGTCGCAAAATGGCCATTGGCCTTCTCTTGCTCGATACCTACGCGCTCGCCTTCGTCTTTAATTTCGTCGGCTGGTTGCGCGGCGTGGTCGATTTGCGAAGCCCCGTTTTCGATCCACTGATCGTCCCGCTGGGTTTGTTCGTCGTGGCAGTTTTCCTGATCGATGGCTACCGCCAGCGGACCGACATGGCCGGCCTCGACTATACGAGCATGCACGCAATCGCGCTCCTCGCCGCGATGGCCGTGACTCTCTTGATAACATTCACGATTCTGCCGCCCGGCTACACCTTGCAGCAAAGCCGGTCGGTGGTCGCGTTAACCTTTAGCGCGCTAATTCCTATCACGCTGAGCTATCGCCGTTGGATTCATTTGCGCTACGTCCGCGCGCGCCAGGATCGTCGGCTGGTTTTCATCGGCGACTCCGAAAGCCGCGACGCTTTTCGCGCGGAGTGTGAGCGCTCCGAGATGAAGCAGGCTGTGGTCTACGTCAGCAGCCGCGCCGAAGATCCGCTCCTCCCCCTCGGTACCGGCACCGCGGCACCGACTTCCGCCCTCAATGCGGTGCTTCGCGATATCCAGCGCGGCACGCTTCCCGTCGAAGCCATTGTCCTTCGCGAATCCAGCCGCGATCTAAACGCCGAGATATCCCAACAACTCGTCGACTTCTATTTCGCCGGCATTCCCACGTATACGCTGGAACTTTTTCACCAGGTCTACTGGCGAAAAATCCCTCTGTATCGCCTCAATCAGACCTGGCTTTTCCAAGAGGGCTTTCGCGTCGCGCGCGAACCGGTGTTTGAGCGACTCAAACGTCTTAGCGACATCGGTCTCTCATTTTCCGGACTTATCCTCGGCGCGCCGTTTCTTCTCTTCGCCGGCCTCGCCATCTGGATCGAGGATCGGGGGCCGGTGTTTTTTCGACAGACACGCATCGGGCGCCATCGCGCGCCGTTTTCACTCTATAAGCTTCGCACGATGCGCGTGCAGGGCGAAGGAGCGCTCTACACCGCGCCCGGCGACAGCCGCATCACACGCGTCGGCCGCTTCCTCAGAGCTAGCCGCATCGATGAACTACCGCAGTTGGTGAACGTGCTTCACGGCGAAATGAGCCTTATCGGCCCACGCGCCGAATGGGACCGCCTCGTCGCCGATTACGAAAAACAAATCCCTTGCTATCACTTTCGCCATCTCGTCCGTCCCGGCATCACCGGCTGGGCCCAGGTCAATTATCCCTACGGCGCCAATCTTGAGGACACATTACGAAAACTCGAATACGACCTCTATTATATCCGGCACTTTTCGTTCACGCTGGATGCATCGATCATCCTAAAAACTATTCACGTGATGCTCTTCGGCCGAGGCCGGTGATGAAATGAACCTGCCGCGGTTTGTTTCCGTGCAGTTCGTGTGTTTGGTGGGCAACTCAGTTTCTTCTCATGAAATCCTACGATTTTCTCGTCATCGGCGGCGGCAGCGCCGGGTTCAACGCCGCTCGTGTCGTTCACAGTCTCGGTAAACGTGTCGCCATCGTGGACAGCGCGCGCGAACTCGGAGGCCTCTGCATCCTGCGCGGCTGCATGCCGTCGAAGACTTTGCTCTACATCGCTGAGGTGCTGCATCTCGCGCAAAAGGGAAAAACCTTCGGTCTGAAAATTCCCCGCGCGTCCGCCGACATGAAGGCGATCCATGCGCGGAAGAAAAAGATCGTCGGGGAATTCGCCAGCTACCGGGACCGGCAGCTCCATTCGGGAAAGTACGATGTCTACCGCAGCCACGCGCGCTTTCTCGATCCACACACCGTCGTACTCGCGGACGGACAAAAGCTGCGCGCAAAAAAAATCATCGTCTCCACGGGCTCTCGCGTGAGTGTGCCCTCGGTGCCCGGTCTGGCAGCGACACCGGCTTGGACAAGCGATGATGTACTCGATCTCGATTTCATCCCGAAGAGCGTCATTGTTCTTGGCGGCGGCATCGTCGCCTGCGAACTCGCTCAGTTTCTTCGCCGCATCGGCAGCCGCGTCATCCTGATTCAACGCAGTAAGAATATTCTCAAGGATCATTCGCCAGCCGCGAGCGAGACTGTGCAACAAGCTTTTCGTGACGAAGGCATCGAACTTTTCACCGACACTTCACTCGAAAAAATCTCCGGCGACAAACGCGAGGTCGCCGTCCGCTTTAAGCACCGCAAGAAGACGGTCACCCGCCGCGCCCAGTTTCTGTTCAACGCGCTCGGTCGTGAGCCCAATACTCTCGGACTAGATCTCGCCAATGCCGGCGTAAAACTCACCGATTCCGGCCGTATCGCCACGAACCGTTTTCAACAAACTACCGCGCCCAATATCTATGCCGCAGGTGACGTCGCCGGCCCGCATGACATCGTCCACCTCGCGGTTGCTCAGGGCGAGCTCGCCGCGCGGCACGCGTTCGGGATGAAGAAACTGAACCTCGTGGATCCCTCACTGCTTTTGAATGTGGTCTTCACCGATCCACAGCTCGCGAGCATCGGTGCGTTGGAGACTGATCTAAAACACGACGGCGTCGCCTATGTAGCTGCGAGTTATCCGTTCAACGATCATGGCAAATCCATCCTCATGGATGCGAACTACGGTTACGTGAAAGTCATCGCCGAGCCAAAGCACGGACGAATTTTGGGGGCCGAGATCGTAGGCAAAGATGCGGGTGAACTGATTCATTGTTTCAGTGGTCCACTCGCGATGCATGCCACTGTCTTCGATCTCCTGCGCGCTCCTTGGTACCATCCTACGCTCGCTGAAATCATTACCTACCCTCTCGAGGAAATCGCCGATCGCGTGGGCGCCCGCTGAGTTCATGGCTCACGCCACGGCACGGTTTCGCGAGCTGCTGTTATTGCTCGGTTTGTTTGCCTGCATTTGCTGGCCACTGCTTTCGACGTTGGAGACGTCGAACTTTGTTTTCGACGAACTCAACTACCACCTGCCCGCAGTGCGCCAAATCGCCGAGAAATGGCCGGCGATCGATCTTGTCGCCGACTCGTTGTCCGCGACTGCTCCGGGCTATCATTACGCGCTCGCCACTCTCTCCCAAGTCACAGGCCACGGCATGCGTCGGATGCGCCTGATTAATTGGGCACTGAGCGCCGGCTTGCTCGCTTTTGTATATCTGTACGCACGTCGATCTCTCTCTTATCTCGACGCATCCTTGCTGACGATACCGCTGGCCACATCTAACTTCTTCATCAAATCCGCGTCTTGGGTCGTCACCGACAACGCTGCGTTACTCCTGGTGGCGATCGCGCTCTTCGCATCCCTCAGACCTGTTTTGAGCGGTGGAGGAAAATTTTGGCTATCGTTGGCCGCCGCTGCCGCCGTATTCGTGCGTCAGCTGACTGTCTGGATTGCGATACTGCCCCTCGCCCGCTGCATCGGCCAATCGGCCTCGTCGAAAGACCACCGCTGGCGCGAACCGAGCATCGCCATTTTTATGGCACTGCCAGCGGCGATTGTTCTCTCGCTGCTCTATCGAGCGTGGGGTGGCCTTGTCCCGCCGACCTGGGCCGATACATCCATACGGTTTTCAACCGCCGGCCCCGTTTATCTTTTGAGCGTGGTCGCGCTCTTCGGGATATTTTTTCTTCCGACAGAATCGATCCGTTCGGCGGTCTATAAATCCGAACGCAGGATAACCACGACCGCATTTCTCGCCGGCGTGCTTTTTTCGTTCACCACGGAAACGTCGTTTAGCTACGGACTCGGGCGATGGGGCGGCTATCTCTGGAGTTTGGCGTTGCGTCTGCCGATGCTCGGCGAGCACAGCCTATTATTTGCCGGCCTCTGCGGTGTAGGCTCAGTCGTAGTGCTCCTTTTTTGGCGCGGTCTGCGAGCGCAAGGCGAGGTTCGAGTCGCCTCCATTTTCGTCCTCGGTCTCACGGCCTGGGCGTCGACCTTCGTGGTGAACCGACAAATATTCCACCGCTACTTCGAGCCGACGGCGCTGATTTTTCTCATAGCTATCGGACCGTTTCTTCTCACCAAAAGCGCTTCATTGACGAGCTGGCGCTGGCGGATGGGAGCCTGCGGTGCGATGCAATTGATCGCTACGTTCTATTCGGCGCACGCCGCCATTTTCTTCCCACGCTGATCATCCCAGCGCGCACCCCACCGACTCCGCGGCTTTCGCGAACAACGCCTTTCGCGCCGCTGCGTCGCGTTTCCGGTCTGTACGAATTTCCAGTACGCGGACGCCGCTCGCGGGCAGCGTCGCGACGAGCCCGGCAAACTGCGCCCAGTCGGCAACCACGCAATGCTCCACTCTGTGCGCGGCGCACAGCTTCGTGAAATCCACCTGTTGCGGCGTCGCAAAGAAATCTTCGAAGGGCGGATTAAATTGCGCCACTGGGAGGTGCTCAAAAATGCCGCCTCCTTCGTTATTGATCAGCACGATCGTTAGCGAACCGCGCAGCTTTGGCCGAATCAGAAAACCGTTCGCATCGTGTAGCAGTGCGAGGTCGCCTGTGAGCAGCACCGCCGATTTTTCATTCCCATGCGCGATGCCCAGCGCCGTCGAGAGCGTGCCATCGATCCCATTCGCTCCCCGGCTAAAGTAGATTTGCACGCCGCGGTCTGTCGACGGCCAGACGTACTCAAGATCGCGCACAGGCATCGAATTTGCCACCATGAGCGGCGTGCCCTCGGGAATGTTGCGCGCGAGTAACCAGGCGGCTTTCGCTTCAAACAACTCCGTCGTTTTCTCCAGCGAACTATCCAACGCGGTCCGCGCCGCTGTTTCGGCCAGGGACCACATGTGCGCATAGCTTGGCTCAATTGCGCCGCCAGAGACCGCCGTGAGATTTTCTACTGGCAAATTCAGCTGACGCGTCCGGCCATGGAGCGCGTCGCGATTATTTTCAGTTGGCGCCACGAGCAGCGTCTCCGCCTGCGTCTGCTCGAGCCAGCCGCGCAAGACTTTGCTCGTCGGCCAACTGCCCAGACAAAGAACCGTGCCCGGGGTCAATTCGCGCGCCGCTTTTTCGTTCCGCAAGATCGCATCGTACGCGCTCACACGCGTCACTCCCGGCATCGTATGATGCCGCGCCGGTGACAGCACATCCACCAGCACGGGCCAGCCCAGCGTCGTCGCCAGTTCGCGCATTTTTTCCACGTATCGAATCTCGTCTTCCGACGCGTACGCGCCCGCGACGATCAAGCCGCGCGTCGTCGTTGGTCGCTGCACGGCTTCTTGAACGATCTGGGGATAATCCGATGTCAGATGCGCAAAAAAATCTTCGCCGATCAGTCCGCTGAGTGCCTTGGCCGTGTCGTTTTCGATCGGCGGAAGCGGATCGCGAAAAGGCGCGTTCACATGCACGGGCCCTCTCGCGCCCGCGCGCCTCGCCCGCTCGCAGGCGTGAGCCACTATCTGGCGCAAATAGCGCAACAGTTCCAATCGAGGCTCCGGCACCGCGAGCTCGTGATACCAACTCACATACCCGCCAAAAATTTTCTGCTGATCGATCGTTTGTCCAGAGGCGCATTCGCGCATTTCCGGCGGACGGTCCGCAGTGATCACGACCAGAGGCACACCGCTTTCCTTGGCCTCGATGATCGCAGGAAAGTAATTGGCGCCCGCGGTTCCCGACGTGCACACAAGCACCACGGGACGCCGCGTCTGCTTCGCCAGACCGAGAGCGAAAAAAGCCGCCGAACGCTCATCGAGCACCGGCACAGCGTCGATCCCCGCGTGATGCGTCAGGGCGAATGTCAACGGAGTCGAACGCGATCCTGGCGAGCAAACCGCGCGCCGCACTCCGCACCGAAAAAGCGTCTCCACGAGCACGCTGCACCAGAGAGTGTTGGTATTCCGAAAATCAAGGTCGGGCATGGGCAAGGCCGCTGACCTTAGCGCTCCGATTCCATCGATCAATGACGGTCTCAAGGGTCCGCGCTAACCCCGCCTGAAGCCGCGCGAAAAGCGCCGAGAAACCAGGGAGTTTATCGACGAAGCTGCCGAGCGCGCGGTTATTCTACGGCCGAATCCTCAGTGGACGTCACAGGTCACTCACTCCGCGATACCGCGAGCGCGATTGGCGGAGGACTGTCGGGTTTTCTCCGTTCCACCTCCGTCGATCCAGCCCATCGTATAGAGTGGGCCCATTGCGCCCGCGCGTTGCGTGATGGCCACTAAACACCAGCCCTCCGATAAGTGAGCGTTCACCTGCTCGATGTTGAAGGCCTCTTTAACTTTCTTAAGATTCTGCGGGATGCTCATAAATTTCCGTGACTCTCATCCTCAACGCGCGAGACCGACCGGTCCGAGCTCGTAGCTGATCTTGCCTTCTGCGACCTCGCGCAGAGCCGTATCTTCGAGAGACATCTTTTCCAAGGAAACTACCAGCGCCCGGCTTCCTCGTTTGAGTTGTTTGACACGAGTGGACACCACGTTGACGAGGATGTTTGGGTCGTTGATGACCGCGAGTGCGGCGCGAAGATAATCGTCTCTCATATAGTGTCCGCGATACGCGGCAAACGGGCGGTGGTTGACTGACCTTGTTCTCGGGTGAGTTCGGCAGTCTAAAAAGCATCTGCTGAAGTAGCGAGGTCTATTCCGCCTCACTGCCAACTATCGTCCCGGAATCTTTATTCAGCTCTCGGTTTAGCCGGTGCTTCCCCCCGATAATCCACGCCATCAAACACCGATATCCCGCATCTCTACGCCCGACGATCATTTCGAATATTCCTCCACGGGCTTGGTCTACGGGGATATTTCTCCTGGAGTGCCTCGGTCGTTCGTGATCCGCCCACAAAAAAAGCGAGGGCATCGAGCCCTCGCTTAGAAAATAAAGTCACGGCGACATCCGCCGGCCTTTCGTTACTTAGTAACGACGATTGTTGCGGGCCTGAAAGGCGCCGGCACGGCGATCAGGACCGAAGTTACGACCACCGCCGCCGCCGCCGCCCATTTCTTCCTTGGGCTTAGCCTCGTTAACCGTGAGTGCGCGGCCATCGAGGTCATTGCCGTTTAGCTTTTCAGCAGCGGCTTTGGCTTCTTCAGCGGTGCCCATGGTCACGAAGGCGAAACCGCGTGGGCGGCCCGTCTCGCGATCCGTGGCGATGAATACATCGGTCACAGCGCCGAATTGTTCGAAGGTCGAACGGAGGACGTCTTCGGTGGTTTTGAAGGAAAGATTTCCGACGTATAGTTTGGAGTTCATATGTTTTGATGTTCGTACCGTCTAAGTCAGTCCGTTCCCGGTAATCGGGTTTCGAATCATCACCTGAACTCTCAAAGCTCACCTGAAGACTCACCAGTCACTGTCAGCTAACGTATCTTACGACAGCGCCACAGTCGCGCGGAGCTGCCAGATAGCAAGGGGCGATTGCGATTATTTCTTGAAAGCGACTTCTGCCTGACGCCTCGGCTTGCGCACCGAAACCCTGGCCCGCGCCTGATTGCGACGCCGTGCGACCACACGGTCGGCCGCCTGGTCACACCAACGAATGAAGAAATGCGGACGCGGGCTCTTAAATTCCGCCGGGTCCCACTCGCCGCCATCCGCATAAAGTGTCTTGGGCGACACCCATGTACCAAAAAGCAGATCGAACACCGGGAAAGTGAAGAATCCTGAAATCGCTTCGTTGCAATCGATCACCGCGTGATGACGCAGATGGAAGCTATAAACCTTCGTCCAAAATTTGCCCCAACGCTTCGACTCTAGGCGTGGCGCCCATTTTTCTAAAGGCCAGTGCTCGATGGCGTGGAAAACTTCATAGAGAGTCAGCGACGCTGCGAGCGCAGCAAAGCCCGCAAAGAACCACGGAAACGTCGGCGCGAGCCACTGACCGAGCGCGAGTAAAGGAGTCATGATCGCCGCAAAAACCGCCATGGTATACCACGGGAAAAATGCGGCTTCGCCCTGTTCCGGCTCCGTCATTGGATAAATGTTTTCCACGTAGGGAACTTCGCGGCCGCCGGGCAGCTGACGACGGGCGATCCGCGTGAGGTTATGATGAAGCGTATGCTGGCGATAAAAACGGCTCAGAAATGGGATCACCGGCTTATGCAACACGTAGCGGTGAAAGAAAAACTCCATGCCACAGTTGAAAAGCTTCACGCCAAGAAAGATGACCGCGAACTGCCACCAAGCGGCATTGAGTTGCGCTTGCCAGACGGCTTGTGGAGCGAACGCCCAAAGAAGTCCGGTCAAGCCAGCCAACGAAAGCGTCACAGTCGTTAAAAATAAACTGATCGAGAACTTCTCGACGACGGGCGTACGCTTAGCAGGGAGAGAACACATTGTCCGAGTCTTTCTGAGTTTCCTGCGTATAACAACCGCGTATCCTCACGAGACAAATTTTTGCCGAAATCGTAACGCGCGTTGTGCAGTGCTCATCGCTCATCGTCTTGTCGCGTTTGTGGGCTTTGCAGATGGGAAGCGACTGATTTTCCCATCGCCAAAGCGATACCCACGCTGTTCGGTCGGGACCTCTATTTTCCCACCATGCTGACCCTTCGCGGCTCTTCCGCCCTGTCGTCGTTTCGCCTACAAAAACTCCAGCACGACCTTGCTACCGCCGGTCTGCCCGTCCGCAGCCTCAGCACGGCCTTCATCCACATCGCCGAGATCGTTGGCGAACTCTCATCTACCGAGCGCGAGACTCTCGAAAAACTCCTCACCTACGGCCCGCGCCGCGCCGTCTCCACCGCTCAGCCGACCGGCCTGCTCCAAGTCGTTGCGCCGCGGCCCGGCACTATTTCCCCGTGGTCATCCAAGGCCACTGACATCGCCCACATCTGCGGCCTCGCCAACGTGAAACGCATCGAGCGCGCCGTCGCCTACTGGATCGAATTTGAGCCCTCCGCCTCCGCTCCGTCACTCAACTCTCAACCTCCAACTCTCAACCCCGCCGCTCTGCGGCTGCTCCACGACCGCATGACCCAGGTCGTCTTCGACAATCTCGATTCGCTCGACGTCCTCTTCCGCCACGAATCGCCGCGCCCCATGGCCAGCGTGCCTATCCTCTCGCAAGGCCGCGCCGCGCTCGTCTCCGCCAACCAGTCGCTCGGCCTCGCGCTCGCCGAGGACGAAATCGACTACCTCGTCAAAGCCTTCACCACGCTCGGCCGCGACCCGAACGACATCGAGCTCATGATGTTCGCGCAGGCCA
>WUUC01070413.1_pt1 | contig 23475 bp, 17 predicted proteins | sample 6278441 | NCBI WGS metagenome assembly WUUC01 (sample SAMN13675441, study PRJNA597444) | soil metagenome | isolation source: soil | place: USA: Washington | collected 2017-10
GGGCTGCACCTATATGGTAACATTCATCAGCGAACTTCACATGAAGCGAATTCTGGTCTTCGTCTGAGTAGACAGCAATCGATTTGATTGACATATGCCTGCAGGCGCGTATGATTCGTAACGCGATTTCGCCACGATTAGCTATTAATATTGTAGATATCTTTTTTGGGATTTCCAATCATCCCCCTAAAGATTGATGTTCCCGTGCTTCTTGGGTGGCCTTGTCTCTCTCTTATTTATTAGACTTTCCAGGGCACGAATAATGAAAGGCCTGGTTTCCATAGGGTCTATAACCACATCTATGATACCCTTTTCAGCCGCTATATAGGGATTGGCGAACTTGTTTCTAAACTCTTTGGCAAGCTTTTTCTTTGTAGCCGAGGCATCAGGTGACTGCTTCAAATCTTTGCGATGAATAATTGTAATTGCTGCTTCGGGCCCCAAAACGGCTATCTCGGCGGTCGGCCATGCGTAATTAATATCGGACCTGAGATTCTTGCTTCCCATAGCAATATATGCTCCACCGTAAGCCTTTCCAATTATGCATGTTATTTTGGGTACCGTAGCCTCACAATAAGCATACAGGAGCTTACTCCCGTGTCGAATTATCCCATTGTGTTCCTGGTCTGCTCCCGGAAGATATCCCGGTGTGTCTACCAACGTAACAATTGGGATATTATAAGCATCGCAGAATCGTATGAATCTTGCCGCTTTGTTCGAAGAGTTAATGTCTAATGCGCCAGCCAGATATGACGGCTGATTAGCTACAATTCCGACAGACCTACCATTCATTCGTCCAAAACCTACTATAATATTCTCCGCGAACAGCTCATGGACCTCTAAAAATTCTCCTGTGTCCACAATAGAGCTTATTATTTTTTTCATGTCGTATTGTTGATAAGGATTCTCCGGGAGGATGTTTATCAGATTTGGTTCAATTCGATTTGGGTCATCAATACCTTCAACTAGGGGAGGCTCCTCTGTGTTATTTTGGGGTATGTAGGACAACAATCTTTTAATTTCATCCATGCATTCAAATTCATTTTTGGCGATGAAATGTGCAACACCTGACTTTGATGCATGCGTTCGGGCCCCTCCTAACTCCTCAAAAGATACGTCTTGGCTTAGAACTTCCTTTACTACTTCGGGTCCCGTGACAAACATCTGACCAACGTTCTCCACCATGATAACGAAGTCTGTCATTGCGGGAGAGTATACAGCACCCCCCGCGCATGGCCCTATGCTTGCAGTAATCTGAGGTATTGATCCTGAAGCAAGGGTGTTATGGTAAAATATATCGCCATACCCATCTAAGCTCAGCACACCTTCTTGTATTCTTGCACCGCCTGAATCGATTATGCCAATTAGAGGAGCTCCTACCCTCAAGGCTTGTTCCATTAATTTGACTACTTTTCTACCAGCCATTTCACCAAGCGAACCACCCAAAATTGTAAAATCATATACGTACGCGAATACGAGTCGTCCGCCGATACGTCCGAAACCCGTTATTACACCATCACCGTGATATTTTTGGCCTTCTGATTCCCCTCTATGAGTGACATATTTGTCAATTTCTACAAATGTCATAGGATCCATTAAAAGGTCAATTCGCTCCCTGGCGGTTAGCTTTCCTTTTGCATGCTGCGCAGCGATCTTCTCTTCCCCTCCGCCTGACTCGGATGCTCTCTTTAGGTCGTATAATCTCTTAATTTTCTCCTCATGCATGACGGTGTAGATATTCCTAGAAGATAGATATATAAATTCACTAGAAAGGAAGGGGAATTATTTAGAAAATTGTCATAGAGGTTTAGTTTGTCATAACCCAGGTCGGATGGTTTTCTATTCCCTGAGGCCGCTTCTTCCACCACGAGCTCTGCGGAAGTAGCCCATCCCCAGATTGTAGTTTTCGAAGAGAGACCGTAAGGTTTCTATCTCTTCTTCAATCTTTAGGATGTCCGCTGTGTTGCTGTGCTGGTTCTTTTTTAATTCTTCCAACTTTTCATACTTGTCAATGATTAGTTTTCCTATATTGCGCTCATATTCCGTCGCCAAATGATGATTCTAGGCCAGTTCTTTTAATATTCTTTGCTACATTGGCAAAATCCGAAAGAAACCTATGTACGTAATCATAAGATATGGATTGGCAAGTTGTGTTTTGCGTGCATATAGGTATTTCTATTTGAGCGATTATGTGAATTCATTCTAGGACCTAAGCTTACTTTCAATTAATATAGTTCCAACAGTATACTGGAAATGACACACATATTTTGTCTGAATTTAGATTTACTCCAGATAGAGAGATCTAATCTATATTATGATGTAATTTGCATTATGATCTATTTGGGATTACGTAGCATGTTTACTCCTGAGCTATACTTCGTAGATTCCTACAGACATGATGAAGTACAATCATTCTTTCATTTCCATTCTGCTCAAAGTCTTCTTAAATTTCAGGCTTGTCATTTCCTTCATCAGAGATTCAGCTGCCCTGGACTCTAATCCTAATCCTTCGATAAACTTTGGGATGCTGACCTCTTGACGAAGCAAAATATGGAAAAGATAAGTAAGATAGGTGGCACTCAATTTACTCACAGATGTGTTAGTCTTATCCGCTAAAACAATTAATAGTCCTCTTAACGCAAGGCGCCTAGAAATTATAGGAGCAGATACTTGCCAAGGCAAGCTGTACTGGCTATACTTTATCTTCTGCCCAGATAGTGTGTAGAATAGGGCATATGATAATATATTATGTAAGTACTTCATCAGAGCCCAGTGTCTATTTTTGAATGCCCTACCAACTATTAGATCACACTTCGATATCACATTTAGTGCCTCTGCCATTTTTCCTAATTCAATTTCGGAATTTATCACCGAAGAAAAAAAGGCATACAGTATATCTTTTCGCTTGTCTTCAGCTGATTGGCCAAAACGGGGGTCGGTGTACCCTCCGTCAACATTCATCAAAATCTGTTTGGCGTCATCAATCGTAAGAGATGTAGAAAAATTAGCAATAGCCTTAGATATGTCGATTCCCGAGGACAAATCTCGGGTAGAATCGTATCCTGACATCTTAGCCTGAGCTATATTTAGTAAAGACCGGATATCACCACTCGCATTCTTAATAACGATAGCTTTGTCTTTAAATTCAATATTTTTCTCCTCAAGTTCTAAAATGTGGTTTAGATAGAGAAGCAGAAGGCTTGAATGCACTCTGTCAAATTCTACAACTTTACAAAAGTTGGCCAACCCCTTCAACTTAGTATCTTTATTGTTGGATGCCAGAATAATAGGAACTGTCGGTTCTTTAATTAATGCTAGTAATGATTCTATTCCACCGGTGTCCTGTCGACCAGAAATTCCATCAATTTCATCTAAGAACAAAAGTGTTTTCTCGGCAACTAAAGACCTATTCTTTAAAATTGGGATAATTGTTTCCGTGAGGATAGTCTTATTGCGGGTGTCACTTGCATTCATTTCTATCAAGTCATAACCATACTGGTATGCCAATGCTTTGACAATAGTAGTCTTTCCCACTCCCGGAGGACCAATTAGGAATATCGGCTTTGTACCATCAACCCATTTTATAAGCCACTTTGTAATGCTAATTCTAGCGGCCTCGTTCCCTACCATATCATGTATATTGGTAGGTCTGTAAACATCAGACCACATCATGGCTCCCATCGTGAAAAGGAACTACGATTACAGACAAAGACACTTCGACGTAGTATACACCATCATGTCCTTAACGGTAAGTTCAGATTCTTGTGTAGTAAAGGGTATAAATCCCTCCGATTGAGATCATTGTACCAATATTGGTTGTAATGACTCACTGTCAAGAACAGAAATTCTAAAAATGGCTTATAGTCGAAATCATGAGGCAACATTTCCAAACTTAGCTTGGCTTCGTTCAGATAGAGCTCACTTCTCTTCATTGTTAGCTCGAATGACTTCTTCACATCATTAGTTGCAACAAAGAAATATAATGGCCAAGAGGGCGTCTTTATTGCACCATTTTTTATTGCATCTTGTATCTCGTTTCCGCATCCGACTGATTCTCCAGCTTTTGCCATACCGAAATTAAAAATCTCACTCAATGGTTTCAAATTCAATGCCATATTTCTGCCAGCCGTTCCCAATATAGCACGGTATTTTTTGTAACAACTGTTCATGTTTTCATCATTTATGGAATCAGGTCTCATCTTTAGCTTCGTATCCATTGATTGACCGGTTCTAGCGTCTTTGAATCCATCTTCAAACGATCTCAACATAGCATCTCCCCCTTGAGAAATCTTCTCTCTAGCTATTTCCAAAATATAGGGATTCATAAGCTTATAATCATCAAGATACTCTAGGTCCTCATCTCTATCTATGATCCTATCCATTGGTTCGCTAAGATCGATTGCTATAAGATGACCATCAACTATCGCATTTTTCGTTTCATTAGGTAAATTTTGTTTGTAATACAATGAGGCCGCATCAAACAAGGCATCTAGCACTGGAAATGTCATTTTGACAAAATTGGAGTTCAATATTCTACTTACTCTATCCGCCAGAAGTTCGGGTTTAGATAGCCTCACTCTTACGTCGGATATTTTATTGTCCTCTAATGCAAGCTCTGTTGATGCAGTTTCTTCTACGAATTTTTTCATAGTTCCCAATGGGTTAGGATCTGAAATTATTTGGGTATGCAGTGACAGAAGAAAGCGTTTCGTAAAATCCTGAAATCGATCCTCTATATTGCTATTGTATTTGTAGAATTGCTTGTATCCTTTTTCTCTTAGTATACCTTGCTTTAGGATCTCTTTGCCAGATTTCGTACTCATTAATGCAGTTTTCTTGAATAGAAATTCGTCTTTGCTACTCATCGATATCGTTTGAGTAATATTATCTCGTTATTTAACTTTGATTTTGAGGAGAATGTCGAGTTCCCAACGTTCAATTCTGGTCGTGTTTTTCCTATGACCGACCAATTTTCAGCTTATTTAGTGTTTGAGATCGGGGATTCGTTGCTTCCCGATAGATGGTCCGCTGCTAAATGAGGACCAAATGGAATTAGAGTCATATCCCCTAGCGTGATGACATGGCTATACGTTCCTGTTCGTTCTTCTTCTTTATGGCATAACTTGACATATCGTTTGCAGACGCTAACAAAATCTCCCTTGCTAATACCTCTTCTATTGATTGCAGGCTGGAGTAAGTCGATACTCTTACCCCTTCGGCTATAAATCGCAGTGCCAAATCTACCCTTCTTAACGGTGCTACGTCAACTGAGACATGGTAAACTACTCCTCCGTACACAATCCTAGTTGTGTCTTCATTAGGTGATGCATTTTCAACTGCTTTTACAAGTAATTCGATAGGATTCTTGCCAGTTTCTAAATTTATAATGTCTAGGGCCACTTCTATGGTTTTGAATATTCTTGCCTTCTTGCCTCCCATTCTTCCAGTATTCTTTGCGTACCTCTTGCCAAAGTGAAGCAGCTTATTTGCTAATCGTTCCACAATGTGAACTTCAGCCTTTTTCATTCGTTGATGTTCGTGTCTACCGAATGTAATCGGTATGACAACGGGCGGGTTAAGAGATATAACATTATGCAATCCTGGATCGCGTACTTCAATTTTCCGTACGTCCCACTTATTAAACAAAAGAACATTTGGTTGATCCTTGGATGGCATGTTCTATCTCCTCGGTTTCTCCTTTTTCCCTTTAACAAGTTCGATAAGTGATACACCATTTACTTTGAAAACTCGCCATCTAACCCCCGGAATGTCTCCCATGGCACCACCCATAGATCCTCCAATTCCTTCCAAGACTACTTCGTCGTGTTCGTCCACAAAATTAAGAGCCCCATCCTTAGGCAGGAATGCAGTCACAGACTTGCCGTTCTTAATGAGCTGAACCCTAACGCATTTCCGAACTGCAGAGTTCGGCTGCTTTGATTCAATACCTACCTTTTCTAGGACAATTCCACGAGCTTGTGGAGCCCCCCCTAAAGGGTTAGCCTTTTTATCAAGCATTAACATTCTTCTTTTGTAATACTTATTTGCCCACCTGGCACGGTTTCTCTTTGTTCTTAAAACCCTACCTGCAAACAGACCCAAAGGAGATTTAGCCATTATATATTCACCTTGTTATGGATATTTGGAGATTGCTCCGGACTTACTATGAGCACGCTGGATATTTGGAAATAGCGCTTCGCTAGCAATCTTGCCTTTTCTGCATTTCTTCCATCTTTACCCACAACAACACCCTTTTTCTTTGGATCCACAACAACTATGGCTTGTTTTGTCCCATCCATTCTTTCAGTAATTTGAATGTCCTGAATCATTTCCGCATTCAATATATTACTAATGAATTCGGGTGCTTCTTCGGAATGCTCTACCAGCTCGACCTTTTTAGTAACCACGTTCTGTAGCTGCTTAATAGTAGTTCCTCCCTTTCCGATCGCAAGCCCCATTTGTCCCTTGTTAACTACAAAGATTACCCTGTCCATCCTGGTGTCGACTATGCAATCTCTGGCAGTTGCGCTAGTCACATTTTGGAACAAGGACATAAGTCGTAACTCATCAGAGGTTAGCTTAATTTTTTCAGTCATCGTTTGCTTCCTCTGAAATGGCTGTACCCAATTTTATCATAAACATATAAAGCCGACATACGAAGATCCATCATAAATACATTAATGATCGTCATTTGATCTGTCTATAAAGGTTACCTGTCTGCAGCGGCCGATAGTAGAAATAGAAGATTGACTGAAACCGGGCGACCAGCACTCGCTAGATTCCATGTACTGAAGTGAATTTTTAGTAACATATCGAAATGTTCTAATGATTGCTTCGAGGGGAATCTCAGCACCACTATAACAAAAATGGATGAGTTCAAAACTATCCTTTTCCATTGTCAAATAGCTGGACTCCTACTATTTATCGTGCAAGACGTCATTAATATCCCCTATATTTCCAGTTTTAAGAGAAATTGCTGAAACCCTATACGGCACTCCGCACAATCTTGCAAGCTGTAGCGAGCTGCCTCTGAAATGATACATTGGAATATTTGAACTGGAAGCTTGTTTTTCTAGCTTTTCCTTAAGTTTTTGTCCAATTGATTCAGAAATAATTAGAAGCTTTGTGCCTTTGATTGATTTCAAGACCTCTCTTGTTCCAGCCCTATATTTCTTGGACGAAATCGCTTCTTTAGTTATCTTTTCTATTTTCTTTACCATTTTCCTCTACCACATTCATATACAAGTCAACCATCCCAGTTCCCACCGGAACGGTAGCGCCAACGATTACATTTTCTGTCACACCCTTCAGTGCCTCAACCTGGCCCTCCAACGAGGCCCTTGCAATAGTTGGAACAGTTATTTCAAATGCTGCACGTGCAAGTACTGACGTCTTTGTACCTGCAATGCCGTGTCGACCTATTTGTTGCAAGTAACCCTTTGAGGTCATTAGATCTGCAACAAGCATGATATGTCTAGTATCTACCTCAAGCCCCTGCTCTTCTAAGGTATTAGTAATTTCTTTTATGAGCGCTGTGCGGGCTGCTTCAATGCCTAGCGTTTGCCATATTTCATATACATTATTAGTTGTAGATCTGTTCGTATCTACCCCCTCTATTGAGAGAACTTTCGCCAGGTTGGACCCGGCTGTTTGTATCACCCATTCCTCATCTTGTTTTACTATTGTCACCCTTTCGATGTCGGGGACACCTTTTACTCTGATGTTTAAAAGCTTATTCCTCAGGGCAATGATAATCTGTGCGTCGGACTCTTCGGGAGTTGTCGCCTTCATGAAATACTTTTTCTCGTTCATGGAAATGTCATATTTCTTCTTGGAACCCTTCAAAACTTCATAAACTTCCTTGAAATCGACCCCTCGTTCATTAAGCTTTTCTAGTGAAAAATGCAAGCTAACTATTCCAGTATAATCTGTATCTGTTTTCTGGATCAGATCACCTACTTTGGTGAAGATTATTTGTTGTGCTACTTCGAGAGCTTTTTCTCGTGAAACCCTATGTTCCTTGTCCAAGTAAATGTCCATCGTTGGAGTTACTGGTTTCTTACGAGCATCTACTAACTCTATCAGTCTTGGTAGGCCAAGCGTAACGTTCCTTTCCTTAACTCCTGCAAAGTGGAATGTTCTTAGAGTCATCTGTGTGCCTGGCTCACCGATCGACTGAGCTGTGACAACCCCCACAGCCTCACCTGGTTCGGCTAAAGCACGCTGAATCAATTCAACGGTCTTCTTCAATACCTTTTCGACTCCATCTTTACTCAATCTATTCTGCGAGAAAGCATTTTCGAGGTAATTTCTCATTTTAGGATTCAGATTATCTGAATATTTTGACAGTATGTTTCTGACTTCAATTTCACTTGCTTTTCTACCCTCGTCTACCACAGATTCACTCTCGATCAGACGAGAAATATTAACTGCTTCACCGTGGTCGCTTTTTGCAGGATCAACTCCATCCTCTCCATATAGATACTGGATAATATTGCCGTGAGGATCTCGCACGGTATGATCGTATTCGATTTTCAAGTGCTCTAATGCATTAATCAATCTCCTTTGCATGTACCCAGATTGTTGTGTTCTAACTGCTGTGTCTACAAGGCCTTCTCTACCTCCCATCGCATGGAAGAAGAATTCCAGAGGGCTAAGACCATCTCTGTAATTTGATTTAATGAAACCTTTTGAATCAGGATTAGTATCATTTTTCTTGAAGTGTGGTAGCGATCTATTATGATAGCCTTTTTGTATCCTTTTTCCTCTAATAGACTGCTGACCGAGGGCTGCAGTCATTTGGCCGATATTCAATGTCGAACCGCGTGCTCCAGTGGAAGCCATGATTATTCCCGAATTATCGTCAGGGAATGCCCTATCAGCAGTCCTCCCGGCCCTATCCCTAGCTCTAGATAATTCGTTGACCACGTATAATTCTAAAGCTTCCTCCGGTGCTAGACCCCTCGTGAGAGGCAAACTCCCCTCATTATACTGCCGGATCAGATCATATACCTTCTGATACGCTTTCTCAATGACGGTCTCAATTTCTTTTCTTGTGTCCTCGCTTAGCCACAAGTCAGAATATCCATAGGTGAAGCCCCTATGTGTAATGAAAGTCTTGAGCATTACTAATATTGAATCTAGGAATATTCCAGCACGGTCATTGCCATAGTCTTTAACGATCCTGTGGAGTACACTGTCAGGCTCTTCTGCCCCTATGGAGGCCTTGTCAATAACTCCGCTAATCAATTGGCCGGCTTTTATGACGACATCTTTACCCTCCTTCTTGGTTGCCTTTGTCCATTTTGAGGTTATATTGAAATTAAAATCTCCAGGTAAGAATAAGGAAAAAAGCTGTTTGCCCGAATAGAGCTGTGTCCCATTTTTGCTTTTGACAGGTTCAGGTAGGTTACCTTTGTAGCCACCAATAAGCGCTAGGTTTGCGAATTCTTCTCTGCTTAAAGTAGTATCCCCACGGGTCAAAATGAAGGCTCCTGTTATGAAATCTCTTATCCCGCCGATTATCGGTCCCCCATATCTAGGAGAGACCAGCTGGTCTTGAACACGCATCAGCAGTGCAGCTTCCGCACGAGCTTCCTCACTTTGAGGTACATGCAAGTTCATTTCATCACCATCAAAGTCTGCGTTATAGGGAGGGCATACGGCTGGATGCAATCGAAATGTTCGATAAGGCAAGACTCTAACGTAGTGAGCCATAATGGACATTCTATGCAACGAAGGTTGCCTGTTGAAAATTACGATATCACCGTCAGACAGGTGTCTCTCTACCATAAAACCTGGAGCAATCGAATCTGCCAACACCTTCCTGTCGTTGACATAGTCAAGCCTAATCTTGACTCCATCAGGACGAATAATATAGTTGGCACCCGGATAGATGTTTGGACCATTTATTACGTGCTCCTTTAGTCTTTCTATATTCCACTGAGAGATAGTCTCAGGAATAGTTAGTTTTTTTGCTACATCAACTGGTACCCCAACATTCGAAATGGCAAGATTGGGATCAGGTGATATTACTGTTCTACTCGAAAAATCTACTCTTTTCCCCGATAGAGATCCCCTGAATCTACCTTCTTTACCCTTCAATCTTTGAGTAAGTGTTTTAAGAGGTCTTCCAGATCTATGATGAGCCTGTGGTATACCTGAAACTTCATTATCAAAGTATGTCGTAACATGATACTGAAGCAAGTCTACCAGATCCTGCACGATCAGGGGGGGAGTTCCAGCTTCTTTGCTTTCCTTAAGCCGTTGGTTAACGCGTATAATGTCAACAAGCTTATGAGTCAAGTCGTCTTCAGATCGTATTCCGGTCTCCAGAATTATTGAGGGCCTTACTGTGACCGGAGGTACAGGTAAGACCTGCAATACAAACCACTCGGGCCGAGCAGTAGTAGGATCATATCCTAAAAGTATCAGATCGGCATCAGGAATATGTACCAATCGTTCTCTAATCGTTATAGGGAGGAGCCTATTTTCACCCGCCTCTGTTTTTTCTACGAATATTGTCGGTTTAGTAAAAATCAGATCATACTGATCTTTTTCACAATGAGGACAAACCTTAACTTTCTTAGCTTTTTCTATTATTTCTTCCTTGATATTTTCCAAAGTGATTACAGCGTATGCGGCCTTGGTATCTCGGATGTTCTTGTACCTTGCTAGAAGTTCAGATGGCAATTTGATCTTGTTGCAACTTCTACAAGTGATTAAAAGCAGCTTATGGATGTCGTCAATAAACGCTATATGCAGCACTGGTTCCGCCAATTCGATGTGGCCAAAATGTCCAGGGCACCTCGCAGACGTATTTCCACACGTTGCGCATTTTTGGCCTGGTTCAAGTGTACCAAGCCTGTTATCCATTAATCCACCCTGAACAGGCATTCCGTCTTCGTCATAAGTCTCTGGAGCAGTTATTTCTGCAACACTAAACTTGCGAACCTCTACCGGAGACCAGATGCTAAATTTAATTCCACCGAGTATTTTAACAGGCTCTTCCATAGTAACCAAATGTTCCTTATATTGCTAAGTTATACCTTCTCCTTGGTAAGCAATCGGGGAGCCACATTTAGACTCATCATTTCTTGCAATAGAAGCTTAAATGCGTAGGCGATTACCACCGAAGAGATCTTTGACTTTTCGCCGCAAACCCTACATATGAATCGTCGTTGCTTAACGTCATAATAGGCTAGGAGCCCACACCTTTCGCAAACATTTATTTCAGCTTTATCTGATTCTTCAAGCAATCTGTCTTTGAGCATCATAGAAGCTCCGTATGCAATCAAGCAGTCTCTTTCCATTTCACCGAATCTAAGCCCCCCACCTCTCGCTCTCCCTTCCGTCGGTTGTTTCGTGAGCATCTGTACTTGACCTCTTGCTCTACTATGAATCTTATCGGCTACCATGTGATGTAATTTCTGATAGTAAACTACGCCCATGTACACATCTGCCGGGAATTTCCTTCCCGTCCGTCCATCATACATTGATTCCTTGCCAGTGGGTTTGAAGCCATGCTGCTCTAAGACATTTTTTATGCTATCAAACTTTTCTCCAAGAAAGGCTGACCCATCAACTATCGTACCTCTAAGTGAAGCGGCTTTCCCACCAAGCGACTCCATAAACTGTCCAACTGTCATCCTAGAAGGAAAAGCATGAGGGTTTATCATAATATCAGGAACTACTCCATCTTCAGAATAAGGGAGATCCTCTTGATTTACTAACATACCGATTACTCCTTTCTGGCCATGCCGCGATGCAAACTTGTCGCCAATTTCTGGTACTCGCATGTCACGAACCCTTATTTTATACATCTTACCGCCTTCTACAGACTGAGTCATTATGACGGTATCAACAACGCCGTTTTCAGAAGGTCTAACACCAATTGATGTATCTCTTCTATACGGTCCCTTTACTTCAAATTCTTTGTACTCCTCCATAAATCTTGGGGGTGAAGTCCTGCCAATTAAAATATCTCCACCCGTGACTACTGCCTCATGCATAATTGCACCGTCGTGCTCTAAAAGTCTGTATGCCTTCTCGCCTCTATAGCCCCTGATATTTGCATCAGACTCCGGAAGTTCGAAACTATCTTTCATTCCCCCTGGATATTGTTTAGCCTCTGCTTCATATACCCTATAGAAGAACGTTCTACCAAGTCCTCTTTCTATAGACGATTTGTTGAAAACGATTGCGTCTTCAATATTGTATCCTTCAAATGGTAACACCGCTACTACACAATTCTGACCTGTAGGGCGATCATCAAGCCCAAGTAAACTAATCGCCTTTGTACTGACTGTAGGTGTTTGAGGATAAAGCATGAAATGCTGCCGAACATATGTACTGGCGTTCATTAACGGGGTTGAAAACCCTAGGCTTTGTTTAGCCATTGCACTTTCATAGGTATTTCTTGGCGATTGATTGTGTTCGGGATACGGGATAATGGAAGCACCTACACCGAGTATTGCTGACGGAAAGATTTCCAAATGAGTATGGTCACGTTCAAGTTTACGATTATCCATCGAGATGTAACAGTTTTCTTCTTCGTTTGCATCCACAAGCTCAATTATTCCCATGTAGAGAAGATCAGACCATGATAGAAACCTCTTGCTAATTTTTTCAATTATTTCGTCTGTAACTAGATTATTTCCCTCCTTTACAATGGATAAAGACCGCAGGACTCTGCCTGCATTACAACTTATGTAAAGTCTGCTAGTCGCATTAGGATTCCCAGAGGAGTAAAAATAAACACCCATGTGAGGATGGATTTTACCTGATCGTCTTAGACTCCTCAGGGTCTCTGATGTTTTCTGTCCATCATCTGCATAACCTATAAGCTTTCCGTCAACGAAAACTCTGGCTCCTCTTCTCCTTAGATTTTCATTTGCTTCGTCAACGTGCTGCACACCCAGTTCGTACAGCTTCTCGATAATTTCAGCTGGAGGCACGCTGACTGAAATTATCGCAGACAATGCCAAATTCTTCACAAGACCACAGTTTGAACCTTCAGGCGTTTCCGCTGGACAAATCCTCCCAAAGTGAGTAGCATGGAGGTCCCTCGCTTCAAAATTTGGTTGACTCCTACTCAGCGGGGACTGTATCCGTCTCAAATGGCTAATGGTTGACATGTAATTTGTCCTATCGAGCAATTGCGTTACACCGACCCTACCCCGACCCCAGTTTCCTGTTGCTATCGCATTGTTGAGTTTATCAGAAATGATTCCGGGTCTAACTGCTGCCGCTACTGCGTTTATCCCGCGCTTCTGGCCCGACCTTTCCAATTGATACTTCATATCTCTTATGAGATTTCTGAAAGCGGTTCTGAAAAGATCTGCCAGCATTTGCCCTGCAAACTTTATGACCTTATTCCCGTAATGGTCTTTATCATCTGTATCTATCCATCCTAATCTGAGCTCGATAAGTTTACTTGCTGCTTCACCTAGAAATAAGGCCTTCTCATGTCTGTTGTCAGGATTCTTACCCAAATGAGGCAGCAGCCCCCAATCAAGCAGAGTCTCGGCTCTCTTTATTTGAAATTCCTCTAACATTCCCGGAGCGATTCTTTTGCTAATGTAAACGATAGAATCTCGACTCGTCGTAATTTCTCCTATCTTTTCGAATGAGGGTTCAAGTTCATCCTGAATTGTTTCGTTTAAAGATACAGCATTTGCTATGTCCTTGTCAGATTCTAGACCGAGTGCCCTCACTAGTGTGATTAAAGGTATGTCTACAGGCGAGCCGGGAATCTTCGCAACGATCGAACCGTCAGGTCGCATTATGAGCTCAAGTTTAGCTCGATAACCAACTATAGAAGAGTATACTTTAGCCTTGTATAGCAAGGCCCCTGTAGTCTCTTCAACGTCAACTATGATCTTGTTATAGGAGAGGTCTTCAAGTCCGACTATGACGCGTTCAGATCCATTGATTACAAAATAGCCGCCAGGGTCCCTTGGATCCTCACCCAGATCGATAAGTTTTGATTCTACAAGGTTGTGTAAAATGCATGCGTTTGACTTGGCCATTACAGGCATATCTCCTACGTGAATAAATCTAGACTCCAAAATTTTCCCATCTTCAACTATACTGCATTCTAACATGACAGGAGAAGCATAAGTAAGATTCCGTAACCTCGCTTCGACAGGCGCCACATGTGTGATTGAACCGTCAAGTTCCATTATTCTAGGTTGCTGTAGTTTTATCTTTCCCAATTTTATCTTGTACGGATATTCAGCTGTTTCTATTTCGATCTCTCCAACTTCATCAATGATACTTTGTAGACCGCGTTCCATGAACTCATTATATGAATTTAGATGCTGTCGTGCAACACCTTCTCTTCTCAAGATATCATTAATTAATGCCCACATTGAGAAAATCTCCCCATGATAAGAAGTCAACCTTCTACAACATACCGGTAATATACACTTTCACCCGAAGTGGGACTTCGGCGAGTAATTTTGATAATGTCTCCGGGTCTTGGATCAAGATCCTCCATGCCTCTATCGCTTTGTAAGATATACGGTAATTGACTTGGTTTCGTGTTATACTTCTTCAGTACATCTTCTGCTTGATTTTTGGGTAGAATTTCGTGTTTTGGTTGATATATATGATCAGTAATCTTGAGGATTTTTTTTTCAGACGACAATCCTGCCGACCTCCTTTGACAAAATTCCGATTTTCACACATAAATAAGGCAAAGAAAACGCACAATTCCATGAGCTGCTTTCCATAAATTACCTCAATGGTACGAACATATATAAGTATCAGATTTTAGTCAAACAATTCTAAGAATTCTACAATGAAATAAATTAGTAGATCTGAAGGTTAGAGAGTATTGGTTCTCTTTGGTTCTCTTAATAATATACCACGCCTGCTATGTCAATAGTCAAGGATTACCTAGAATATTTGTTAGAGTATATTGAGGTGCTTCCATCAATTCTAATTTGGGCTCTGGCATGTCTTGCTTTGCATACTACTAATGAGTGCGACAGTGGAAAGGTAACGATTCGATCAGGTATTTTGTGTTAAGGCCAACAATTGATGCATTCATTTATCGTGTCTGAATAATGAAGTACGCTAACCTATGACTTACAATAGACATAATGGGCAGCAGAATGTACGGTAAAAGTAAGCCACATTATTACTACTAATGAGAATCTAACGCTCATTCCAGACATTGTAGTAATAGAAATTCCCACAATTTCATGGGTTTGAATATAATTAAAAATAGTATGAAAACTTGGTATCTCCAGAGAGTGATAGAAGTATTAGTTTACTATTTCATCAAGCTCGGTTAGAGATTTAGACGTTTCCAAGGGGGTAACGAAGTCCTAGGGATCCTTGGATCAAGTCTATAAGTTTCATTTCATTTCTGATCATACATGAAATCATTTGCTCAATTTTCCCAACATAAGGTATGGAGTCAAAGGCATGTAACCTGCCAACTGTCAATATGCTTTCCCACTCGATTGAATATAAGGTAGTTATTTCTTCATGACGAATCCAAATATCCCGACTTTAAGATCCATCGAGGCGATGAAACGTGAGATTGAGTCCCAGTTGATGTTACTAGATGATTTGGAATTAGTAGGACAGGTAGACGTGTCAAGATGCACGATGACAGGTTCAGGTGATTCCTATGTTGCTGCTTCCATAGCTAGCTATTTATCAAACTGCAGAATAAAATGTTGCTATCCTTCGACTTTAATTTTTAACCCGGAAATCTTGATTGATAGAGAATTGTACATTATTTCGATTTCTGGACGTACAGCTCAAAATATTGTTGCTGCAAAACTTGCAAAAAAAAACAATATCAAAACAATTGCCATTACAGCTGATCCGGAAAGTGAGCTAGGCAGGATCTGTGATGGAATAGTGAGAATAAAATACTCGAAGGATGGGATCTTAACAAGTGGAACATTAAGCTTCATTTCAAGTATGTTAACTTGTCTCTCACTTACGACCAAAATAACGTATAATACAAAGGATCTAAGATATGCCTTTGAATTTGCAAATAACAGGATAGACGATTTGTTGAAAAAAATTCCAAATACGACGTCATCAATCTTATTCTTGGCTGATGGATTATTGTATCCTGTTGCATGTTACGCTTCTCTGAAGTTGAATGAAGTTCTTGGTATCAGATCATATCCATATTCACTAGAGGAATATTGTCATGCTCCTTTGTTTAGTATAAAGAAAGATGACAAGGTTATAATCTTGAGCGGTTCCGAAAATCATGTTACTCATTCCATAATCATTAAACATTTCGTTGAAAAACTAGGTGGATTGAATTACTCTTTATCTTCTCTAGATTTTCCTGGGCCATCTAATCTAGACTGCTTATTTCAGGCCATCTTTTCTGTTCAGCTTTTATCACTCAAAATGGCCGAAAAAAATGGTCTAGTAGATTGTTTTTTTGTCCAAAGCCGAGATTTGCTGGAAATAAGTTCTGATTGCATATATTGAAGTACCTTATCTCACTAAATAGTAACAAGATAATCTGTCTTAAGTAGAATCAAAAGGTTAAGATTGCGAGTTTTGTTCTCTAAAAGAGCTCTGCCAATGAAAGAACTCCCAACTCTGTATGCGTAAAACACAAGTTATCCAAAAGCAACGCAGAATGAGATTTTAAATAAATTGTCGTTACTCGGTGAATGCGAATGTGATGTAAAGATTATCTACCTTGCAGAGGTTGAGGATCATATGTAACTAGTAGCCATACCCAAATCTTGAAGTTTGACTTCACTACAGGTCTAAGAGTAAGAACACGATTATTATGAAATCTTAAGATAAGATTTGTCGTGCGTCGCAATATAGATTATCGACTGTAAAAATTGGCCAAGACCGCGAAGAAGACCCCAGAATTGACCTATGAAGCTACCGTTTTTGTATAAAATTCTAGAAAATTGACATAAACAGGTATATATATAGTCGTATTTAAAGCGACTACTATGCCGCAAACCAAGCCGATTGTGAGCATTGAAAACGTTGTTGCGTCTGCTACCGTCAATCAGAGCGTGAATCTTAATTTAATTACTCAGATTTTTCCAGACGTTGAATATCATCCTGATCAGTTCCCAGGACTCGTGTTCCGGTTGAAATCTCCCAAAACCGCGACTCTGATATTTAGCTCAGGCAAGATGGTATGTACTGGAGCTAAATCTGAAGATCAAGCAATAAAAGCTGTGAAAAATGTAGTTCAAAAGCTGAAGAAAGGAGGAATTCCAATTGAACATGAACCTATTATCGAAATCCAAAACATCGTCGCATCGGCCAGTCTTGGAGGTAAAATACATTTAGAGCTCGCAGCGCGGGTACTTCCTCGTAGTATGTATGAACCCGAACAATTCCCAGGATTAATTCATAGGATGCTGGATCCCAAAACAGTGATTCTGCTTTTTGCTAGCGGCAAGTTGGTTTGTACTGGAGCTAAGAAAGAAAGTGAGGTATATAGAGCCGTTCACAATCTTCACACTCTCCTGGAAGAGAAAAATCTTATGATTTATGAAGGCTGAACCTACAATTGTATAGTATAAATCTGATAAACACCAAGTTATTTTGATATTCATGTTCTATTAATTAGGTAATGAAACTTTGAATATCTGGCCAAAAAGTAAGAACAAGCAATAACGTAAGACTATCTTGACCCCACCACTAATTCTCCCATATCGTTAAGATGCCTGAAATCTGGCTACGATATGGTACAACAGACATACCCCTCGACATCCGATTCGAAAATCTGAACAAGAATATAGGACCAACATCAGCTCATTTACCAGACGAACAAGTAAGGGATAAACTTCAAGGAATTCCGTTGAAGGAGAATTGTCTTCTTATTGTCTTGTCTTCCTCAGCATTAACTAGACGCGTTCTGTCTTGGATTATTGACTCGGCGACCAACAAGAGAATTACCGGATTCAATATCGTGACCCTACCCAAGCTGAAGAACTTTATTGATATACGGAATGAAAAATACGCCTCTGCTATCCTGAATGCAAACGATCTACTATCCTTGAACGAGACTATGACCAAATTCCAAGGAACTTTTTTCTTATCTCATTCAACTTATGATCCTATCTTCGGCTTCGAGGGAACACCTACACACCTTCTACGAAATTTTAATAAAGAAAAGATGTCTGAAGCTATAAGGTTAAGAAGTGGCGATTTGCCCACACCTGGAATCGTATCAGAGCCTTATAGCCTGGCACTATCTGTGTGTAAGAACATAGATGCAACTTCTATAGAGATTGTGGGAAATTCCAATAATCTGATCGATATGTATTGTAGTTCGATAGAGGAAAGCTTTAAGAATGCCGCCTCGACGCTTAAGGAAAACTCAATCATTGAGCCGCATCGAGTAAAATCTGAAATTATAAGCCCTGGTTGTGACCCCATCCATCACTTTACGTTGACAGAGTCTCTTAACTGTTTATGGAATTGTGCTAACATCCTTAGTGAAAACGGTTCAGCAATACTGCTCTCGGAAGCGAGAGGAGGATTGGGCTGTGAGGCACTGGAGATGTGCGTACAAGGCAGGCCACCTGTTCCCTTGTCGGCTGAAAGTGAGAGATTTATTGAAGGTCAGGAACACTTGATATTTTTGGAAGCCATGCGCGAAAAATATGACATTGGAGTTATATCCACAATTCCACAGCATTATCTGAAAACCAAACTTGGACTAGAAACCTTCGATGGTTTGAAACAAGTAATGGCAAAGCTGCTATCGAAGTATGGAAAAAATCATAAAGTGACATTGATATCAGAAGGCCGCTCCACTCTAACCAGACTAGATCCTGGCTTAAAGAAAGAATTTAATTATCCCAGTTAAGTGCAGCGACACAGGTCATTCTGAACCAAATTCCGTTCTAGGCAGAATCATTAATAGAATAATGTTTCTAATTGGATATCGTAATGCGCTTAGAAAGATTGACCTCATACAAGGATGCGGTAGTAAATAGAAGGATTGTGGAGAAATATCATAAGGCTATCGGTACTCTGATCGCATCCACAAATAGCAATACTACCGGCGTAACGGTCCTCCCGATAATCGGACATTATGCGGGTCTTATTGAAATTAACAATGGTATATTTGCACTCCATTCAGATGGAGTAGGTACTAAGGTAATAATTGCTCAACTGTTGAAGAGATTTGATACAATTGGTATTGACTGCATTGCAATGAATGTTAATGATATCATCTGTGTAGGGGCGCGTCCCATTGGATTCACTGATTACATTGCATTAAAATCGTCTAATAGTATGATTGTTAAGGAAATTCTAAAGGGCTTGGTGAAGGGAGCAAGAAATGCCAACGTCTCAATTGTAGGAGGGGAGACTGCTATTCTCCCGGATGTTATATCTGGGGTTGATAAGACACGGGCCTTTGATTTGGCAGGGACGGTACTAGGGAGCATAGAAACTAGGAAGAAAATGGTCCTCGGCAATAATATTCAACTTAATGATGTCATTCTAGGAGTGGAAAGTAGTGGGTTGCATTCTAATGGTTACACTCTAGCAAGGAAGATACTTTTGTCAAGATATTCGCTCAAGGATCAACCATCCTACCTGTCCAAACCACTAGGTGAAGAATTGTTGACTCCAACAAGGATTTACGTAAAGCCAGTACTTGAAATTTTGGAAAAGACCTCCTCCACTCCTGTGCACGGTTTGGCTCACATCACCGGAGGGTCGTTTACAAAGCTTCTTCGTCTCAATAATAGGATGAAATACTACCTAAGCAGTCTGCCTCCTCCTTTTGGGATATTCAAACAAATCTCGACTGACGGCTCTATAGGTTTGAAGGAGATGTATAGGACTTTCAATATGGGAATCGGGTTTTGTGTAATTGCCCCGAGAGATTCTGCCCATTCCGTTTGCAAGATATTTCGTAGACACCGCATGTCGTGTAAGGAGATTGGTGCAGTTGAGGGGTCCGGGACCGGAGAAGTGAGCGCCATCTTGGACAGAAAACGATACATGCTATCTAGATGAAGGCCTATATCGTGTAGGGCGAACAAATCCAAGGTGACATAAAATTGTATACAAAAATTAATATTCGATCAAGAGGTCCTTTTTCAGTCATTGGACCACCCAAGGAGCCAGACCGTACAGGAACCCCAATTTCTGAATCCAACAACATATGAGCAGGTCTGTAAGGAAATAGCCCTTGAATTAGAGAGTCTACAGAACCCCAATAAAAGGGAGATGATTGATGTTATTAAGAAATCATGTTCAAAACACAAAATCGCGTTCATACCTGGAAACCAAAGCATCTTGAAATATGTTAGCCATAAGAGTATGATTAGAAGACTATTAAAGGTGAAACCGATGAAAACCGCGTCAGGGGTAGCAGTAATCGCTGTGATGCCAAAGCCCTTTACTTGCCCCCATGGGAAGTGCATTTACTGTCCGGGAGGTGTGGATGTGAATGTACCGTTAAGCTATACTGGCACTGAACCATGTGCCAAATACGCACAACAATGTAATTTTGATCCATTCAAACAAATACAGTCTAAATTGAATCAGCTATATTCGAGAGGTCATGGTGTAGACAAAATAGAATTGGTAATTGTAGGTGGAACTTTCCCATTTTTCCCAACAGAATACCAAAGGGATTTTGTCAAATCAAGTTTTGATGCTCTAAACAATACCTACTCCAATGACCTCAAGGAATCGATGGAGATAAATGAAAAGGCGGCCAAGAGATGTGTGGGGTTCACAGTTGAGACTAAGCCCGATTACTGTAAGACCACTCATGTGGATATCATGCTAGAACTGGGGATGACAAGGGTAGAAATAGGAGTACAATCACTTCAAGAAGACACATACAAGGTGGTAAATAGAGGACATACTTTGCATGATGTTAGGGAATCATTCCAGATTGCTCGTGATGCTGGCTACAAGATCGTTGCTCACATGATGCCTGGTCTGCCTAGTTCATCACCTAGTAGAGATATAGATGACTTTTACAAGCTGTACAATGATCCTGTCTTTAAACCTGATATGCTGAAGATTTATCCAACGCTCGTTTTGAAAAATACTGGATTATATAGCTTGTATAAGAGCGGGAAATACAATGCTTATTCCGATGATGACTATATAAAAATCCTTGTGGAAGTGAAGAAAGCAGTTCCTTCATGGATACGAATCATGCGTGTACAAAGAGAAATCGAAGACAAGGACATTGTTGCTGGACCAAGAAAGGGAAATCTACGACAATTAGCACTCCAGAAATTGAAGGGACTTGGACTAAGATGTTGTTGTATCAGATGTAGAGAATTTGGTCTCCAAAGACGCATGATGCTTCAAGAGGATGAAATTTGCATGACTAGAATGGACTATGTCGCGGCAGGTGGAAAGGAGGTATTCCTGTCTTTTGAAAGCGAAGATAGATTTACTCTATTGGGGTTTTTGAGGCTACGAGATCCGGGCTTTCCACATAGGCCGGAAATTAAAACACACGACAATATGGCATTTGGAAATTCTGCTATAATAAGAGAATTACATGTTTACGGTGTTTCTGTGGATATTGGTTGCATTCCAGGAACTGATTCTTATCAACATAAGGGCTATGGAATAAAGCTAATGCAGGAAGCAGAGCGGATTGTAAGGGATGAATTTGGCTTAAGAAGAATTTCCGTTCTAAGTGCCGTTGGCACAAGAGATTACTATAGAAAAATTGGATACACTAGAAACGGTCCATATATGACCAAGTTCTTGTGATGAAATTTGCCGGAACCAGTTAATGAAATAGTTGGCAAGGGCACTTGGATGGATAAGATTGCTGATTCAATTATCAGTCGTGAAAGGAACCTGGGTAGACCGTTGGAACTAATAAAAGTTGAGAGCGGTCTAGGGGCCTCTGGTATTCCACACATCGGAAGTATGGCTGATGCGGTTAGGTCCTACGGTATTTCGTTGGCTTTAAGGAATTTAGGATACGAATCAGAGTTAATTACATACTCCGATGACCTGGATGGGTTAAGGAAGATTCCTAGCGGTTTTCCGGCTTGGTTAAAGGATTATATCGCTAGACCTGTGTCAACGATTCCAGATCCAAGAGGAACATGTCATAGATCATATGGTGATCATATGACTGATTCTCTACTAAGTGGACTAGATGCCATTGGAGTCAAGTACATTTTCCAAAGCGCAACTGACGCGTACAGAAGAGGAGCGTTCATAGACCAAATTGACAAGATACTCAAGCGTTCTAGATTGCTAGGAAAGAAAATAGTAAAACTCGTTGGTCAGGAAAAATTCATTGAAACCCTCCCTTACTTTCCAATCTGCGAATCATGTGGTAGGTTGTACGTCGCACGGGCTGAGAAGTATCATGATGAAACGAAAAGTGTATCTTATAGTTGCATCGGTTCTAAAATAGGGAAAAGCTTTATTCCAGGCTGTGGTCACACTGGTGAAGCAGATATTGTCAAAGGACAGGGAAAGCTAGCATGGAAGGTTGAATTTGCTGCAAGGTGGGTAGCTTTGGATATTAGGTTTGAAGCTTTTGGAAAAGACATAATGGATTCGGTGCGTGTAAACGACTGGGTTTCAAATGAAATTCTTTCCTACCCTCATCCTTTTCATGTCAAATATGAACTATTTCTAGATCGCACAGGAAAGAAGATAAGCAAGTCTACTGGAAACGTCATTACGCCCCAAAACTGGCTACGATACGGAACACCGGAATCACTCATGTTACTCTTCTTTAGACGGATAGTGGGAACGCGTGTTATTGGATTACGGGAAATTCCTCTATTAATGAATGAATACGACATGTATGAAGACATTTACTTTGGCAAGGTCTCGGAAAGAAATAGCGCTAAACGTATGAAGATAAATGGCATTTATGAATATGTGAATCATCTTAAGCCTCCAAAATTTCCTGAAGAGCATATTTCTTTCGAGTTTCTAGTCCAGCAAGGATCTCTGTTCCCATTGGAAGAACGAGAGGAAAAAGTATTCCAGCGTCTCGCAAGGTATCACATGGTAAGAAAAAAGACTGACGGTCTAGTAAGAAAAACTAGCCTTGCTTCCAATTGGATTGAAGATAAAATAACTAATGGGCACCAGCTATTGGACATATCTCTAAGTGCAAATGAAAAAAATGCTTTAAGTGAGCTGATAGATACACTGCGATCTTATATTGGAAGCGAAGGGGAACAGAACACTCCACTACTAATTCAAACAAAACTCTTCGAAATTGCGAGAAATAATGGGGTTCAACCGAAGGATTTTTTCAGATTGATATACAAACTTGTCTTGCGTACTGATAGGGGTCCAAGGTTGGGCAATTATGTGGTAGATTTGGGGATTCAAAGGACTCGTGAGATCTTGACTGAACACTTAAGGCACAAATAATTTATCATTATTCTAGCCAATCAATACACCCTTTAGGGTGTGTAGATACCTTCAGCCCTAGATCAGCTAGGGTGCATTTGTGAACACTGAGAGGTTCTAAAGATC
>WUUC01122089.1_pt1 | contig 23468 bp, 21 predicted proteins | sample 6278441 | NCBI WGS metagenome assembly WUUC01 (sample SAMN13675441, study PRJNA597444) | soil metagenome | isolation source: soil | place: USA: Washington | collected 2017-10
CTGTACCGCGAGTTGCTGAAGCTGCTGCGAAATAACCCGCTCTAGACCGGCTTTGCTACTCTAGAGCCTTGTTTATTAGCATTAGAGAGACTAAAGAAGCTCTAGGACTTAGTTGGAAAAGTGTGAAAGAGCTGATTACAGCAGGAAAGCTGCGGGCATTCATTCAACCTAACAAGAATAATTCTACCTATCTGATCGAAAGGGCGAGCGTTGATAAGTTCAAAGAGGAGTTAAATGGTGCGTTCTATCTCGCCGAGGCAGCGAAAGCCCTTGGCGTGACAGTAGTAAGAGTTAGGGTCTTGGTTAAAACCAATATGCTTCAACCGGTACGCGGTCGCACGATTGATCGGACTCGTTACTGGAAAATCAGTAAACATTCAGTTGAGAGTTTATTAGATGCGTTAAGTGGAAAAGCAAGAAAGGCTAAAGCCTCGCAGAGTGACAAGTTTCTAACGTTTGAAGAAGCTGTAGCTCAGCTCGGTCGCCTTGGGATCGGCATTGATATTCTTATCACAGCAATCATAAATAATGAGATACGACCAGTCATAAGAAAGAGTAATGCGAAATTCGACTTATCTCTTCTTACGTTCTCCACAAAAGAGTTTTCCAATTTCATTCGTGACGAGCGCCACCTCCGCATAGGGGATGTCCTTACGGTATCAGAAACATCTAGCTATTTAAGATTAAAGGCCAGGCATATCGAGGTTTTTATAAAACAGGGGCTTCTTCAGGCGGAAATAAAGCCTCAGATGGCAAATCTCGGTAGGGTTATTACGAGGGAATGTCTTGAGCAATTTCAAGCTACGTATGCTTTGGGAAGTAAGCTCGCTTTCGAATTGCAAACCAATTCCTTTAATCTTACAGAAATTTTGGCCTCTCGTGGTGTATATCCAATTATAAATAAACCCAGTAGGAGAAGGGCAACACCCTTATTTCGCAGGGCTGATCTCGAAGAAATTGATCTTCGCGTACTGCTGGCGGAAAAAAGGGCTAGTCAACAAAAAAAATACTATAGTGAGCCCCTTAATATTGACCAAGCTGCCGAGTTTCTTCAAATTGACCCCACCGCTGTAATAGATTTGGTGGAACGAGGAATATTAAAAGTACATCGACAGTTGGCTAATATAAAGCAGGTCGGTGATGATCTCTTCTTCTCTTTATATTCAATCAAACGCTTGGCCGGCAGGACAAATCACTTTGCTGGATTAGTTTCGGCTGAGGTGTCTGCGAAAATGCTGGGGAGATCAATAAGTAACCTGAATCAGTATTATGTCCAAACTAGTCGCCTGAGCATCGTCCGTATAATGGATGTTCGGGTAAATCTTTTCAAGAAAAGAGACGTCGAAGCACTCATTGAATTAAGGAATGAGCTCTTATACAAGACGGTTCTTTCTACAGAGGCAGCAAAGATTATTGGTGTTAGCGCATCTTGCATATATCGTTTGATTAAGACGGGGGCACTCAAGCCGGTCACAGGACCTTCTATAGATGGTTCGGCAATAAACCGCTATCTGCGAAGTGATGTCGAGAGATTACATGTGGAAAGAGAGGCGTTTAAGTCTCGTAGATTATTACAAGGAATGAGTCCCCGTTACGGCCGTCCGCCAGGCCCGGGTAGACGTCCTGTTATAGAAGTAGTAGGGCCGCGAATAGAACACCTGCTGGAACAATGGAGCTGTCAAACTCCTGACCAACGTCTCTCCGTAGCTCAGCTTCATAGACAACTTATTGAGGAGAATTATCAGATTAAGATAGGGACTGTATATAGATATGTACAGAACAGGCGCAAGGAGATGGGTAAAGCCGTACTGTAGAATATAAACAGATGTTTAGGTTAACGGAGCCGTTGTACGTACCTAGATAGTCCCACTTGCGTACAGTCATTTGAAGTGGGGACCCTTTTCTCCAGCAGAACTCTGACACTCTGCCTGCTCCAGTGTCCTAGGGATATTTCAAGTATGCTTCACTCTAGCCTTACCTACCCCGTAATACGCGACATCTAAATGCCTGCATACGCCAGATACAGGTTGAGAGACTTTATTGCGCTTGACCCACGGTTGCTGCTAGGTCAGCTAGAAGCTGCGTACGCTTCTGATGGCTACGCGAGCCAGCTTCGGGAGCAGACGCTTGCTTGGGGGAAGTTCATACCGATTCTCCAAGCTGATCTTAGTGCTTTGTTGAGTCGTCGCTCGGATGCTGCTGAGTGGGGCATCTTGCTTGAATATCCTTTATACCGGGTCGGGCGCAGGATCGACTTAATCATTGTGGCCGGGAGAAATGTTCTGGTTATTGAATTGAAGGTGGGGGAAAAACAATTCCGAACTGCTGATCGTCGCCAGGTCGAAGAATACGCGCTCGACTTACGCGATTTTCACGCTGTGAGCGCCAACTGCATACTTCATCCGGTGCTGTGGTGCACAAATGCTTCCAATAATCTATCTCCATCTCTATATACAGGCTTAACACCGGGACAAGTTGCACCTGTAAGTGATGTCGGCGCTGAGGGGCTAGTACCATTCATGTTAAAGCTGCCGGCACCCTCTGTTGGGGATGTGAATACTGTGGAGTGGGATAATTCCCCGTACCGGCCAGTGCCTAATGTAATTCAGGCGGCGACAAGAATATTCGCGGGACATGATGTGCGGGCTATCGCACAGGCAGATGCCTCTAATCTGAACGAGACAGCAAGCCGAGTTATAGAGCTACTGAAGGATGCTAGAAGTGCTGGTAAATACGCGGTAATATTCGTTGCCGGAGTGCCCGGCTCAGGAAAGACACTCGCTGGACTCCAGATCGCGCACGATGCAGTGGCTACCGGGGCCGAAGATCAAGGTGACATTATTTATTTGTCAGGGAATATGCCGCTTGTGACGGTGCTTCGCGAGGCTCTTGCAAGAGATGAAGACCGCAGGGAAAGATTCAAGGGGAACCGTATACCGCTAAGTGCGTTGCGTCAGAAGCTGCGGGCTCGTATTCAACATCTCAACGATTTTCTGAAGGAGTCATATAAGCACTCAATTGACGAGCCGCCTCACGAGCACGCAATAATCTTTGACGAAGCGCAGAGGGCCTGGGACGAGGAGCAGGGTAAGAAGAAATTCGACCGGGCGGCATCTGAGCCGACACTTCTCCTAGAGGTTATGTCGCGTCACAAAGACTGGTGCGCCTGCATATGTTTGATAGGCGGCGGGCAGGAGATTAATTCGGGGGAGCATGGGATTAGCGGTTGGGGCGATGCTTTACGACTGATTAATCCCAAGGTTGCCCCGAGGTGGTCAGTATATGGCCCCCCTGACATTATCAAGGGCGGCTCTGCATCTGGCGGTCTCACTCTCGGCTCAATTCCGAGTGAAATTCAAGTTAATACCGATCCGTCGCTAGCGTTAGAGGTGCCGCTAAGGAGTTACAGAACACCACTATTGGCAGCGTGGGTAGACGCGGTTATCGATGGAGACGTCGGCAAGGCGCGCGCTTTGAAGGCGCGCATGGGAGCATACCCAATATTGCTGACAAGAGACCTTAATGCATTGAAGCTAGCACTGCGAGAGTTCACACGTGGCGAACGAAGATGTGGACTACTAGCTAGTTCAGGAGCAAGGCGACTGCGCGCGGAAGGAGTCGGAGTTATCCTGCACGCCAACGACCGCGATGCCATAGCGCACTGGTATCTTAATCCGGTAGATGACGTTCGTTCTTCCTATGCGTTGGAAGTGCCCGCCAATGAATACACATCTCAAGGCTTAGAATTAGATTTTGCCGGGCTATGTTGGGACGGTGATTTTACACGAGACCTACAGGGTAAGGCTTGGGTCTGTCGCCGGTTTAGTGGAAACAAGTGGCAGACAGTGGCTAATGCAGACGGACTGCGCTTTATCAAAAACTCCTATCGCGTGCTCCTAACTCGTTCCCGAGAGGGGTTAGTTATTTGGGTCCCTAAAGGTAGTTATGAGGACGTGACACGCAATCCTATGTTATATGACCAGACGGCGAGTTTCTCGCTGGATTGTGGCGCTCAATTATTGCCTATGTCTAAAAAGTAGCTCGGCCTTGATACTATTTGAGGCAAGGCGACCAAGTGTCTTACAATCTCTCCTCCCCCAACGGACTTTTGGAGCCCTGTACCCTCGATGACTTGAGCGGCTGGTTCGCGAGGGAACTCACTCAGGTCTCAAGCCTGCCTGAGCGCACTGTCCTTCAGAGCGTTGAGGCAAATCTTAGCGCCTTCGTGCGGTGGCCTAGTGAGGCTATGTTGCTGTGGCCGGGTTGTGATCGGGTTCCGGATCCTGGCGAAAAAGCGAAGTATCATTCCTACCCTGATCATTTACGCAAAATGGCAAGGACAGCAGGCGTGACCCTCGACACAAGGGTTAATGGCCCCGCTATCGCGTCTTTTTTGATTGCAGGAGGTCATAGGCCAAAACGGTTCGGTAGCACTAACGCATGGTCAATCCATCATCTCTACTCTGGCAAATTTCCCTATTACTCTCGCCAAACCACTCTGCACGCAGCGAAGGGGTGCGACCATTTCACCCAAAGTGCGGGCCTTATCGCAGCCCATCCCGTCGCGGATGCGCTCTGTGATGAGTTCCCGTTCTTTGCCTGGCTATTACGTGCAGGGGCGTACCTTAGGTTTGGTTATGATCCTGACCATGCGTTTAATCAGGATGTGGATAAGTACGGTTTCGTGGTGGGGCGACAATGCAGAATAATTATTCCATCTATCGAATCTTGAAAGGCGGGATAATAACAGTATCATATTCGTGCAAGCGTTAGGATTCATATGGTTATGAGCTCAAATTTTAAGTGGGACATCCTGCACTCGTCCAACCCCTTCACTATTGTAACTTTTGCAGCAATGCAATATGAGGTTTGAAAGGACGGATCAAATGGAAGGTAAAAGGCTAATAAAGTCACTTCGTTTAAGCAATTTTCTTTCATACGGAAATCAGGCTGACGAGATACCACTCCAGCCGCTTAACGTTTTAATCGGTAGAAACGCCTCCGGTAAATCGAATCTGATTGAGGCCATTGGTATATTGCGAGCAACACCCAAGAACTTGACTGCTCCAATCCGTGAAGGCGGCGGGGTAAGTGAATGGTTATGGAAAGGAGGTGAGAGCAGTCCGAATGCCAAGATAGAGGCTACAATTGACTACCCCAATGGAATAATGCCTCTCCGCTATAAGATCTCTTTTACTATGGTTGGTCAAAGGTTTGAGGTTGTTGATGAGGCCGTAGAAAATGAGGCCCCCACTTACCAAAATGAGCAAGACGTATATTTTTTCTATCGGTATCAGGGTGGCAATCCTGTATTGAATGTCCGGGATGTAGCACAAGATCAGCCAGGAAATAGTGAGGGTAGAAGGAAACGGTATCTTCATAGAGCTGACCTTAGCCCGGAGCAGTCCGTTCTGTCTCAGAGAAAGGATCCGGATCAGTATCCTGAAATCACCTACTTGGGAAATGCTTTTGATGAAATTAGGTTATACAGAGAGTGGAATTTAGGGCGATACACCGCCCCTAGGCTGCCGCAGAAAGCTGATTTACCTGATGACTTCCTGCTAGAGGATGCTAGCAATCTTGGCCTTGTGCTTAATGATTTGCAACATAGACCCGGCGCAAAAAAACAAATAATCCAAAGACTACGAGAGTTTTATTACCTAGCTGAAGAAATCTCAACGAAGATTCACGGCGGAACTGTACAGGTATTTATTCATGAAAAGGGGCTTGACCAACCGGTTCCTGCTACTCGCTTGTCAGACGGAACTCTTCGTTATTTATGTTTATTAACTTTGCTATGCCATCCCACTCCGCCACCATTACTTTGTATTGAAGAGCCAGAGTTAGGCCTCCATCCGGATATTTTGCCAGTGATTGCAGAGCTGCTCGTTGAGGCATCTCAACGAACACAGCTTATAGTCACCACCCACTCCGACATCCTAGTTTCAGCTCTTACAAGTTATCCTGATTGCGTGCTTGTTTGTGAGCGCGATAGATACGGAACTCAGGTAAGGCGGCTTGATCCCGAAAAGCTCAAGGAGTGGGTTGAAAAATACACTCTTGGTGAACTCTGGCGCATGGGGGAAATCGGGGGGATCTGATGGTAAGAGAGATACGAATTTATGTAGAAGGTGGAGGGGACGGCAAAGACACTAAAGCGAGAGTCCGCCAAGGCTTTACTGGTTTCTTGAGCGATATTATCAATACCGCTCGTGAAAAAAGAATTAGATGGAGTGTGATTGCTTGTGGTTCTCGCAACTCTGCCCTTAATGATTTCAATACAGCCTTACGCACTCATTGTGATGCATTCAATATTCTGCTGGTAGACTCTGAAGGTCCTGTGTCTAGAGCGCCCCGGGATCATTTATCACACAGAGACGGTTGGGATCTAAGCCACATTAGTGATGAGCAATGTCACTTAATGGTGCAGGTGGTTGAAGCTTGGCTGATTGCAGATGTTCAAGGCCTCGAACGATTTTACGGGCAGAACTTTAACTCTAACTCAATACCAAGAAACCCTAATGTAGAACAAATAGATAAATCTATAGTCTATTCTTCATTGCGGGCCGCAACTAGTAGAACGAAAAAGGGGGAGTACCACAAAATTCTACACGGGCCGGAGCTATTAAAGCTGCTGGATGTAGACAGAGTGCGAGGCGCAGCTCCTAATTGTGATCGTCTCTTTGAGACACTAGAAGAACTGGTGGAATGACTGTGGCTGACAGCTCCCAGAATTAGGGAGGTGGATACTTCCGGCAAGCAGTTGCTTCCAATTTGCACTCTCGGCAATTGGCATTATGTCCCTGCCTAGGACTTCCCGAAATTGTGTATGACCTCCTCCCACCCTCTACATCTAATTATTTTGTCAGAGATTTCTTCATCAGGAGTGAATACACGATTCCATGGCCTATCAAAAAGGGCGACAGGCACATTTAATGTCCTTACTAAGTAGTCAGCAAAAGTCGGGGAGTCTTCCACAGCAAAACAAAAACCAAATTCCGAAAGTTGACTAAGTGGAACTGGCTGAAGTTGGATGTTGTTGGAGTTATGTCGAGAATATTTGTCAACAAAAGTGAGAGAAGTATATGGAATCTTATGTCGTGTGAGCCATTGCTTTGAAGCTTCGAACGTAGAAGTGGGCCTACCTGTCACTACGTGTATTTCATATCCATTATCATGCCATACCTTAACAGCATCCAAGGCCCCCTCTACTGGCTTTAGTATTTCTAGAATTTGAGGCTCATGGGCGGCCCTCAAAAAATCCTCCAACTCACTTGGATTTAAGCTAAATGATGTTCCAAGATCAAAGGATGTTATTTGATTGAAATCTACCTTTCTCCCGTGTCTGTTCTCCAGGAGAGAGGCAAATTCAAGTGCGGTTTCACATAACACGTCATCTAAGTCTATGTATATTTTGGAATGATTATTCATACTTCCTTGTAGAGTAGTGGTTGTCTGTCTCATATCTCAATATTGACATTCAGCTCTGACCCTTTTATGTTTTTGCTGCATAATGTTGGTTCGCTGCCGACGAACATGTAACTCCTTTAGCCTCATGCAACGTACCTTTTATCTTGAATGAATCATCTACGTGGGCGGACTAACTCTAGTATGGTAGTCCTTAAGGATTGGTGACAAACATCATAAGCCATCAAGACAGTTAAATGGTAAAGAATAAGCTAGAGTTTCCTCCGGATTTGGTTGAGTCGCTGGTCAAGCGGGAAACCGTCCTATTTGCTGGAGGAGATATTCTTAAAGCTTTTTCACTTGTTAATGAAGAAGGTTGGCCAGAAAAGTTCGTAGAAAGCATTGCAAGAACAGTCAGGTATCCGCGTAATAGCCCTAAAACCTTCTTTAAGGTAAGTGAATATGCTAAGCACAAATACTCAAATCCTTGGTTAGTGGATCAAATTACACAGCGGTATGGTGACCAGCAGTATTCCATCGACTGCCCACCACTTCGCGCCTTAGTGTCTACCAAACCTCGCCTGATTGTTACAACCTGGTTTGATGATCATTTATTACAAGTGCTGCATCAGTCATTTGGTGAAAACGTATATCCGATTCGTAAAGACATTGACCTACATTATCAAGATGGGAACTCTGATGCTCGCCTAGTTTACCTTTTTGGTTCAGCGCGGGCGGTAGAAACGCTGTGTACAGATTCGAGAACTTATCAAGAACGTTTGGATCCTAGAACTCTTCTTCATCAGCACATTACAGGATTGCTCGCTAATAGCACACTATTGTTTCTTGGGTATTCTTCATCAGCTTGGTTTGATTTTGAGGATTTTTATGGTCGTCTCGCGAATATAACGCCTTATCGGCATCGCCGTCTCAATTATGCTATATGCGAGGAACGGGTAGATGAGGCTACGTATAAGCGATTTATGGATAGGGACCTTCGCATTATCGTACCTGCAAATGTCGAGGATTATACTTATCAACTCGCTCAAAAAGTCCTTCTAGAACAAACTTACTTAGGGAGGCAGAGCCGCCTACCACATATACCGGATAAGCCATATAAGTATCTTGATTATTACTCTAGCAGTGATGCTGAAATTTTTTACGGGCGTGGTCGCGATATTGAGCATATCGTAGGTTTAGTATTAGCTCATAGATCCCTCGTATTATTCGGTGCATCAGGTGTTGGTAAAACTTCTATTTTAGAAGCTGGGGTCGCGCCAGCCCTAGAAAAAAAAGGCTTAAAAACCATTCGTATGCGCGTGCTCCCTGATCCGGCGCGCGCCCTCACTATAGCTTTAGGAAGTGACTCCAAAACAGTTACTCCTTCAGGACATTGGCTTCCGATACTACAATCATATAAGCGGCGACGGAATACACAGTACGTCGTTTTGATTTTTGATCAGTTTGAAGAATTCTTCTCGGAGTTGTCGAGCGAAATTCAGCAGGCATTTTGGGAAGATGTTGCTCACTGTATACAAGATGCGGATCAAGCAGTCAGGCTAATTTTCACAATTCGGCAAGAGGTGCTGTATTTGTTTAAGTCTGCTTTCCCAGCAATTCCAAAACCTTACGACATAATGTGTGGGCTTGATAGTCTTACAGATGGGCAAAAAGTAGAGGCAATTACAACACCCGCAGAGTTATATCAGCAGCCTTGGTCTAAAGATCTTGTCGATAAGCTTATTGATGACTTCCGCCGTTATCCTGGTGAAACGGCACACCTATCAATCGTTCTGAGTACCTTATGGGAGCAACGTAAAAGCTCGGAGACAGATATTAAAGCTTACGAAGAACTAGGTGGCGTAGAAGGCATACTAACAAATTATCTTTGGGGTGCAGTTGATAAACTGCCTAATCCCGCTCAAGTTAAGCAAGTGTTGAAAAGTTTTGTGTCACCAGAACGCAGGAAATCACAAATTAACATCGAAGAAGTCATTGCTGAGGCTAATAAAAGGAATGTCGAATTGAGCCGGGCGGAAGCGCACACAATTTGCAACCAACTATTGTCAGCTAGACTTTTAAGATCTGTTTCTGGGGAGCTAGAAATTTATGAACTCTCACATGATGTTTTGGCGACCACTATATCCGAAGAAATATCAGATGAAGAAATGCAGAGCAAATTTGCGAAGCGCTCAATTCGAGAGGCAGTCCAAAATTGGAAAGTGGCGAGACGCTTACCTGGCCTGCAAGAGTATGGCCAACTATCACAAATAGCCTTAGACGCGCCTCTGGTAGTTGATGATTTTATGTTCTTGTGCCTGTCGGCTGCGGCTAATGGCAAACCGGTTACTTCATGGTTAGAGTATGCAGTGCGCGAAGGCGGTTCAATAGATAACTTCTATGAAGACTGTGTCAAATCTGAATCCTTATTGGCAGCGCATGAATTCCTAAGGCGCATGCGTACGGATTACTCTAATAGGTATTTTCATTACTTGGAACAACTTTCAAATAGCGACAAGCCATCCATCGCGTTTGATTTAGAAAATCTAATTGCGCTATTGAAAGACGGAGGCCACGAAGAGCTAAACACGTTAGACGTATCGTTACCTCTTACCCAAGTGCCCGTTCCTAAAGGCGACTTCACTGTTGGCTTCAAGGGTGTGTTGGGCGGTGCCGCCACGGATATGGCTATTCCTGAGCATCAGATATATTTGGACGAGTATGTAATAGACCGCTTTCTGGTCACCAACCTGGAGTACAAACGTTTTGTCGAGGAGGCTGGCCACCGCCCTCCTGAGCATTGGGTAGATGGAGTAATCCCTTATGGAAAGGAGTACCATCCTGTTACACGAGTTAGTTGGTATGATGCAGCAGCATATGCTAGATGGCAGGGCAAACGTCTTCCGACAGAGGCTGAGTGGGAAAAAGCAGCATACTGGGATCAAAAATCAAAACGCAAATATGCATATCCGTGGGGAGATGAGTTTCGGGAAGGCTTAGCGAATTATTACGATAGCAATATTGGTTCGACATCGCCTATCGGACAATTTTCCCCAATGGGAGACAGCCCTTTAGGCGTTACAGATATGGCGGGAAATGTTTTCGAATGGCTATTAGACGATGCGCTTCTACCTTTCCAGCCATTCGACTCAAAGAGAAATCCCGTTCACGTGAAACGGGACCCAAATTATCCAAAAATGACGCGAGGTGGATCTTATGGAGGGCCAAAAGAACAATTACATTGTACATACCGTGGGTATGCGCGTAGCCCAATGATTATGGATGACTATGTAGGATTCCGGTGTGTTTCCTCGCCCAACTCAATTCATTATGACTTGATGCTAAATCTGCTGGAGCAGCTTGGTAAGTAAGAACCTGGAGGTGACAAGTTGATAAGTATTAACGAAGAACGAGTGCGCGATTTAGCTCATAGCATAAGTTCATTACGGCTTGCGCCTGATTTTGCCGAACAAATCACTCCTAGGTTGCGAGCCTCTGATGAGGCTGCGCTACGTGCGTTTCTCTGGGCATCGGCGATATGCCACTCAACAAAAGGTGGCCTTAAGGGAGCTTTTAGTGGCATCAGTTATAAGGGATGGGACTATTTGTTAAGGTCATTTTGTGCTGCCACAGAAGACAATGAGAAATTAGTTTCTCCTGAGTACATTAGTAACATTTCGGGTAAGGAGCTTTTAGATCTTTTATCCCGTTATGCCGAAGCCCCCCAAGTAACACTCCCTGACATTGACCGCCGTGCGGAAATTTTGAATGTTTGCGCAACGCAGCTTTTAGAGATATTTCAAGGCCACGTGAAGAGTCTTCTCAATAATACCAAAAACAAAGTTGCGGGAGATTCGGGGGCTTACGCTCAATTAGCATTACTCGACGCATTCCGGGATCCATTAAAGAAAAAGAGTTCTGCATTTCTTATGACAGTGCATTTTTCCCATTTGTGGGAGATTGCTGACCAAGAGAACGTGCTTCCAATGATTGATTATCATCGGATGCGTGTTCTATGCCGTACGGGCTGTATTACGATACATGATCCTAAGGTCTTGCAGTCGTTAATATCCCAAACATCCGTTTCTCCGGATGTTGAGAATTCCATTCGTCAGGCTGCGGCAGAAGTCTGCAAGCAAGTAGTAATTTTATCTAAGATCCCTATGTTCGAGTGTGACGTACTAATTTGGGCTCACGCACGTAGTTGCTGTAGACACTTTCCGCTGTGCGTAAGTAAGCAACTCGAGAATGATTCGTTTTACGAATACATTGAAAAGGATTACGAAGGTGCTTGTGAGTTTCAAGAGTGGTGTCCTGGCTATAGAAATAGCACTATCAGAAGCATTTGGGAACCGATGATCGAAACGGAGCGCTATTGATGTGGTCGATTGCCGATCTGGAAGCGATAGGCATGGACTTCAGTCCTGAACGGAACTCGTTCACCTATACCTTTCCGCCTCCATATGTTGCGAAGCAGGCTGGCAAAATCCGTCGCCCCATCAGTTTTCAATCTGTAAGCGAGTGGCCTGATCTCAGTTTGTACATCCACATTCCTTTCTGCCACATCGATTGCTCATTCTGTAGCCTCCACCATCAAGTCGCACGTAATGATAATTTAGTCTCACTTTATCTAAATGCATTACAAAGGGAAATACAGTCGCTTAAGAATGTCCTACATAATATCCCCGTCGTTGCTATTTTCTTTGGCGGTGGAACTCCTAGTATCTTGTCTTCCTCTCAAATAAGTCAGTTGTTAGATGAAATAGGTATAAACTTTCATCTGGCAGATTCTGTTGAGGTTTGCATTGAATGCGCCCCCGGAGTTCATAGGACACGGGAGCAATGGGAATCCTTCTTAACAGAACTTACTACTAGATCATCGTTACCGCTTAGCCGCGCTAGCTTTGGGGTGCAGTCATTTGATGAGCAAACTCTTCAAGATATGGGTCGGCAGGGGGGGATAAGGGCGGCACAAGATTTATTATATGCCGTAGACGCAGTAGTACCCATCTACAATATAGACATCATTTTAGGATACCCAGGGCAACCACAAGACTTCTCGGTAACCGAAGCGGCTGCCAAGTCTCTTTCCTCAATAGAGGATCTAATCAGTTCTGGTGTTAGGCTTCCTTCTTTAAGCCTATATCAGCTTTGGGATACTGACACCATCCGTGTCGGGCGACATGCCAATTATCCGGAAAAAGAGAAAGTATTAGCCGCAAAGTGGTTTCTTCAGGAGGGGCTATTTGGATTGGGTTACAAGCCTAGTGTAATTAGTGCCTTGATTCGTGATGATAAGTTTGAGCATGTATGGGCTAAACATAGGCACATAGATTTCCGCCACGTAGGCATGGGATCAGGAATATACTCCATATTGCCTCACGAACTTGTTCAGCGGCCTCGCGATATTGAAGGATACATACAAAGGTTTAGCGTAAGTGCTTCAGCAGATTTCACTGATATTTGTTATAGCCTTAATGATGAAGAAGTTCTAATCAGACAAATTATTATGGGGCTAAGAAGTTACCATTGGGTTGACGTGTCGGAAGCGTCTGGTCGACGGGAAGAATATCCCCAGCTAAATGAAGTCATCGAAAAAACTGAAAGACTGATTAGCATAGGTTTAATTGAGCTTCAGGATAATAGAATCAGACTTACGCGTGAATCTTTTATGATTGCTAATGAAATTTCTAGTTATCTTCATCCAAGCTCTTACCCAAGGAAAATTTGATTATGAAATATCCGACTCACCCGGGTGACCTCGTTGATAGCATAAGGTCCGGAGGGCTTGTTCCACTCATCGGCGCGGGGCTCTCAATTCCCAGTGGTGGCAAGTCTTGGGATCAAATCCTTCAAATAATGATTGCTGAATTGGCTTCAACTGAGTTTGGTCATGAAGCCTTGCTGGGTGAAGTACAGCTAACCTTGACTAGTAGTCCCACTCTAAGGCCAGGACTGCTGGATGATGTTAGATCAATATTTCATAGAACCCTCGATCCACTAATGGTCGCCCAAGTCTTTGAAAATGTGTTCCATAGACGAAGGCTCATAAGAGTCTTGACAGATGCTTGTACAAGCATCTCTGGCCCCGGGCCGATTCATGATCTATTGGTATCTCTTGGGTGCAAGATTTATGTCACAACGAATTTCGATAATTTGATAGAGCAAGCGATAAAAAAAACAGGTGCGAATCCACAGGTAATCGTCAATGAGGAAAATGTGGCGTATTGGAAATCAAAAGAGATGCAGGTCGTAAAAATGCACGGCTCGCTGATCGACCCGTTTGATCCAGATAGCATTGTTTTTTCACGCTCAGATTTTGAAGCGTTTAGTGTTAAGCATCCCTCAATGGATATGTTGGTTCAGTTTCTTATGTCAACAGGAACACTATTGTTACTTGGTTATTCAGCACGTGACCCTAATTTCCTTGCCGTTCATGACCGCGTACGGTTCTTTCTAAAGCGCCATAAACGTCAAGCTTACTTTGTATCTTTTGACCTTTCTGAGCCAGTACAAGATTACTGGAAAGAGTACGGCCTCTATCCTATAAATCTTGATGGCACAAACAAAACTGCGTCTCTATTGGCGTGGTTAACGGAACTCAAAAGATTAATCTAACGGCTTGCCTTTAACGAAAGGTAACTTGGTCGGTAAGATTCCCTGCCACTTCATTACCGTAATATATCTAGAACTTATGGTCATAGAGACACTTATTGTCTGACAACTCTGCCGTATTTGGTTTTGGAGATTTTTCGGGCTTTATCATTCAGAATCGAAGGATTTTCATCTCTTATGCTTCAACAATTTCAGCTTTGATACTTCGATAGTTGCTGTAAGTTGTTGATAGTGGGTTCTAAAATTCAGCCTTTGTGCTGCACCCTATAGCTTGCATGAGTCCGCATATGTACGAAAAATTTGGGAACTGACTCCAGTAACAGCTTGCCCCATTCATAAATGCTCACTACTGGATGAGTGCCCGAAATGCACGCGCCGGCTTCCTTATAATCGAAGCGCATTGACTTATTGCACATGCAAATTCGATTGGCGCGCCGCAGAGGCGGTATCGGTTGAGGCTTCAGAACTTGCTGTATCACAGCAAATCCATTTTCTCTGTAAGCTTCCCGGCAGTGCCCACATTACATTCAAAAGAGTAAGACGTAATCCCCTGTACTCACTTACATTACTGGATTTTCTGTCATCTCTATTTTTCATAGCCAGCCAGTATGGGAGCGTCACGTATGCGAACGGTAAGAAGCACATGGGTACTCAGGGTAAACACTTCAACTCTCGGGTGAGGAACGTAGATATTCATTCACTATTATGCAAGGCATTCTCAGTATACGAAGACTGGCCCGATAATTATTTCTCCTTTTTGGATTGGCGTAGAGAGAACATGTGGAATGGAAAACATTGCAAAGGCCTGCGTAAGGACTTCGGGGAATATAAGCAAGCTTTGTACAGACAGTTAGGCTCTACAAGCCTAAATTTTATGCGTGAGGCGTTTGAGGAGTCCGCTGGCAGGGTGGGCATATATCTAGCATAAAACGGATAAATCCCGCCGCGCGCCAAAAGAAGAAGTACATGTCATTTAATGAAGCCGTAAAGTTCCTTAAGGTCGGTAGGAGTGGACTGAAATCCTTAATTGCTGAGGGGCATCTCAATGCAATAGTACGCTCTATGGGAAAGACAAACATGACTCTGATTGAGCTAAGTCACCTTAATAGATTAAAAGCGCAATTAGACCAACTCTTATTTAGAAGACAGGCTAAACGAATCCTCGGAATTGGTTATAAATTCATGCCCGAATTGGTAGATCATAACTTGTTGAGGTTACATCACCACCCTACGGACACTTCTAATCCACACAGATACAGTATTCAAGAAGTTAACGACCTCTTAATAAGTATTAAAAGGAAGGTGCTGAAGAGAGCCTCTTCGAGAGCGAACAAGAAGATTGGTTTCACAATCACCTTGAGAAAGTTACGTAATCACGGTGTATCGCTAGGACTTTTACTTAAGTTGATCTTAGACGGAGATATTAATCCTTGCTCTATGAAAATAAGTCGTGGTCTCGGGGGCTTCTTTTTTATGAGAGAGACGTAGCAACTTATCAAAGAGGAGTAATGAAAGAAACAGTTGATGATGCCCTTAGCGTAGATGAGGCAGCAAGAGCGCTTGGGTTACAGAAAAGCCCCGTCTACTTTCTTATAAAGAGAGGTCTATTGACCACGTATAAAGCCACTATCGGTGGTACTAGTCAAATATTATTTGTAACTACAAAATCAATTAATAGCTTCTCCTCAAAATATGTGTTAGCTGCTAAATTGGCGTCAGACCTGCATACGACCTCGGGCTATCTAACACGATTGCTCATTGGGGGCGGGATTAAACCCATTTCCGGCCCCGCGATTGATAAAGGAAGAGGGTTCATATTTAGAAGAAGAGATCTAAAGAAGATAGATTTAGAAAAGCTTATCAATAAAGAACGACGACATCGGCGCTCAAGGGATCTAAGCCCGCTGGTTAGCTTGGACGAAACTTCTGAACTATTGGAAATAAGAAGGGAACTCATACAAGAGTATGTCGAGAATGGCGTCCTAAAGCCCTACAAGCAACGGGACCCCTCTTCATCCAGTAGAAGGAGCTATGCTTCTCCGGGCGTTGTGTCGAGAAATTCAAAGCGCAAGCTATAGACTTCCGCGGGCTTGTATCATCTGAGGTTGCCGCTTCAATGCTTAATAAGCGGCTGTCAAACTTCTATGTTAAGTATGTTCAGACGGGTCGATTGAAGAAGGTATTAGAAGTAGGCAAGCGGGGCAAACGCTTCTTCTACCGCAGAGATGTCGAAGCAACAGTTGAATTGGAAAAGGAAGCGATAGGTTCGCCTGCCGCCGCAGAAATACTCAAAGTTAGTATGAGCAGCATCCATAGAATGATAGTTTCGAAAGAGCTTACACCTATATCAGGCCCGCGTGTTGATGGTTATCCGATGAATTTGTTTTTACGAAGAGACGTTGAAGAACTTAATGCAGTGAGAGCCACTTTCAAATCGGAATGCGTGAGAGTAGGTGAAACGACTAGATTCGGCAGGCTATCTGGCAATCGCTCCTGCCCAGTTCAAGAGAAGGTCATATATAGGATCAAACAGTTGCTTGAAGAATGGCTCTCTCAACCCGAGGTAAAGCAACGAATATCAAGATTAGCCATACATCGGCAGCTTATTAAAGAAGGCTATAAAATTGGAACAACAACAGTCTATAAGATGCTGCATAAACAATTGGGACAAAGTCCGATAGCGCAGAGTGGAGTCTGATTATTGGCATTCTGTCACGTCACTTTTAATATGGCACAATTTAATTATTTCTGTGCTAAACTTTGTACCCGTCATATTTGATAGTGGACTGGCAGCACTTGAATGCGGGATGGTGAGAACATCCCACAGGGGTGGTGCTTCAAGAGTTCATGCTTCATCCTGCTTTCGTCATAGAGACGTACAAACCAAAGCTTAAGGTAAAGACAAGATGATAGTTCGAAGTCGTCTTAAATAATGCATGAGTCTATGCAATTACTTGGGGAGGGAGGGAATTTAACCGTGAGTTTTGCTTTGCAGGGGAGATATGGTGCTGTAGTTGATATTCATCTTTTACTTATACAAGAAGGGCGAATTTTACTAGGTCAAAGGCAGAATACTGGTTTTGGAGATGGAAGTTTCCACTTGCCGGCTGGGCATCTAGAACAAGGAGAGACAATTATAAATGCTTTACTACGGGAATCACTTGAAGAGTTAGGAATTACAATCAGACCAGAGGATGTACATCTCGCTTTGGTACTACACCAGAAGTCGAATGAGGGAAGACTCGGCTTATTCTTTGCAGTACGGCGGTGGGAAGGTGCCATACAAAACATGGAGCCAAATAAATGCCAAAAGTTAGTATGGTTTGATTTAGATAACTTACCGGAAAATATGATTCCTTACGCTCGATATGCCATTCAACAATACAGGACAGGTAGTATGTTAGCGCTTTATGGATGGGCAAGTAACTGTGAGCAGTCTAAGCTCAACAATATGTTTTATCCAGGCGACGAATCTTATGCGTTTTCTCAAGCATGATGGCAAGCAGCCAATTCATTGACACCTTATGCTGTATATGCTAAATCACGCCGCATCGAAGCGCATTTGGGTAGTTAGCACCTCTACGGAAATGCTTGACTACTCCAGACCTCAACCGAGTCAACCTTAGAGGAGTAGGTGATGAGCAAAGACTATCCGCAAGGACACCACAGCCAATTCGTTAGCGACCTGGCAAAGTCCACAGGCATTGGCGACAGCGAGGTCGCAAAGGTCTTGGAAGCGCTTGGCCTTTCCCAAACGCTTCGAGAGGCGGAGCAGCATCTCGGCCAGCAGGCGGTGCAAAGCATCCGAACGAATGATCTTAAGGTGTCAGTAAGGATTGGGCGTTTGGCTGTAGCAGTTTAGCGCAGCTTACACGGTCTATATCTGATTGCAGTCCGGTTAGCTGCGCGTCCTGACTGAGCAGTAATCTTGCGGCGGCGGTTTATTCAGCCACCGCCGCAAGCATCCCGCCACGAGTAATAATAGTGGCTTGTATCATTATTGCCTTGTAAATAGAGCGTGGCCTAGGTCTAAGGGATATAAATAGGCAGGATGCTTTAGAGAGTTTGCTGCGCACTGGCTGTTAAAGTAATGGCCGTTTAGCAAGTAACTTCGCACCACTTTCCTCATACTTAAGTCTCAATTTACTTTCCCTTATAAATATATCAAGTCCATAAAGGGCTATGCACCGCGTTTTGTAGGAGATAATCTTGACTTCTGCATCTCCACTCAAAGAACTTGCCGATCAACCTAAACCTTCGGTTGGCAGTCTCATAAATCTATATCCGGACTTTCAGTTCGATCTAGAGGAATACATTTGCTCGCTTAGATATTCTGATTGGCTTGAAAACAGGTTGGCACTCTTTAAGTCTTATCTGGTCAGTAAGCAGCCAACTGATCATGAAACTCTTATTGTTGATTCGCTAAAGAATACTATTGCCAATACGACGCCTGCATATACGGGCTTATCAGGAATTAAAACATATAAGGACATACCTTTCATAAATAGAGACTCCATTCGTAATGATCCTACAAGGTTTCTCAATCGCCAGTTCACTCACGAAGTTCTTTGGTGTAAAACCACGTCCGGAACTACAGGCACCCCAATCACCTTCTACTACAGCCCGGCCTTCTACTTCGAACAGGTTCTACTCTCAGTGCCGAAGCTAGTTGCTAGAGCGCGCGTTAAAGATACCGTCACGAATCCTGTAATATGCATGCATATAACTGACACCAGTTCCAGCAAGACACAGGTTATAGCGTATCCAAACAATAGAAGCGGCATTATTGCTCAGGTTGTAATTAATCAAAGTGAGCCAGAGACTATTGGGCGTTTATGTGAGCTAATAGGAGACCTTAAGCCTGCCATTATTACAAGTAGGCCGGAACTGCTTGAGGTTCTTGTCGAGCAATACTCGGATAGTTTAATACGGAATAGCCATCGACCCTTATTTATTATTAGTAGCGGAAGTCTTCTCAATGAAGAACGTAGAGGAAGGTTTCAGGAGTTTTTCGGGGCCAAAGTATTCAACGCTTATGGTCTTACCGAGTTCGGATTGGTCGCCTCCGAATGTCCATTTCAAAGCGGGTTGCATCTTGATGAAACGCTCGTACATGCAGAAGTTGTTGACGAGCTTGGAAAGCCGGCTAGAGAAGGCGAAGTAGGGGAATTAGTGCTATCAAGCATAGCCAATCCGGCAATGCCGCTGCTGCGGTATCGTACCGGCGATAGGGCTTCGTTGATGTCCGGAGTTTGTGATTGTAAATCTCCAGGGAAAAGGATTGGGGGAATTTCTGGGCGTGAGGTTCCATGCTTCCGCTTCAAATCAGGTGATCTGTTCTCTCCCACTTATTTCAATAACCTATTTTCTTTATTCCCCATAACCGAGTATCAAATTACTCAATTGAGCTTGAATCAGGTGGAAGTATTGGTTCAGCTTAACCCTCAAGTAGAAAGCATCGACGTGACACTGGAAAAGATAGGAGGACTTGTGAGGAATGCTTTGCCAGTAGAGGTGGATGTTACGGTGAATTTGCATAGGTTTACTTATGGAGCCAAGTTCAACCGATATAGAACCCTTATGTAAGTCACAACCTCCATGCCTATCTGACGCGTCGGCCATGTGGCAACAAGGAACGGTAGGAGGACAGAGCTGAAAGTATAAGAGGCTACGTTAAAAAGCTTCTTTTTCATCGTCCAACTATTAGGTATCAACTGATACATTAAAAGCTGAACCTCCGTGCAATCGGTACATATCAAGATATAAGGCTGGGAGGACTTGAATTGAGACAGCTCCTCACACAACTTGAGCAGATCAACTGGTCTTCTCTGAAGGATGTGGCCTGTAAGACCGAAAGTGTGCTTAGGCAAATAGCGGCTGATCGCGCTCTATTAGCTCGTCTTATTGATGCTGCTATTAATGACCCTTCTTTATTATTAATGTGCGAGCACTATGACCTTTTGGACAAATTTGTTCTCTATAGAGATGAGAAGCACGGGTTGCGCCTACGTCTTCACGTCTTTTTACCCGGTTATTTTGATAGACCACACAACCATCGCTGGTCATATTCCAGCATAATCCTCCGCGGTCAATACCAACATTCTCTCTACGGTCACGACGATCAGATCACAGATAATATTGAGGTTGATAGACTACAGCCGGTTATGGTTCGGGTCGAGAACCAAGGCTCCTTTTATACCCTCCATCATAGTATGATCCATTCCGTAGTCGCTGAACCCTATACAGTTTCACTGATTGTGCGCGGGCCGTCTATTAAAGAACGGTTTATGGTGATGGACAGGGCTACCAATCAGGCTTGGTGGCAGTACGGGGCGAGTCTTGAGACTGTTGAGGAGCGGGAGGGGAAACGTATGTCTCAGAGGCAATTGGCAATGACAATTGCCAAACTGCGAGATTTAGAGCTGATTTAAGATGGGAGGTGTGACAATGAAATTACCTGTATTACAACCAGCAGGGGATGCAGAGGTTCAGGACTTTTATGGATTTGCGCGGGTTCCTGAGTCCATAGATAGAATCCAGTATGGAAGATTTCGAAACGTTTATCTATATATTACTGATGAATGTCAATTAAGATGTGGACATTGCTATATGGGAGACCGTTTGGATGCCGCGAGAGTCATGCCAATGGATCAGGTATTAAATAACCTGACCATGTGGCGCAAAATGGGCGGCAGCAAATTAAGCATTTTAGGGGGAGAGCCAACACTACATCCGAATTTTATCGAGATCGTTCAATACGCTAATAACATTGGTTATGAAAAAGTAATTCTAAATACAAATGGCCTTGCCCTAGCGAGAAGGATTCTACGATCTGTAAAACCTACTGACTTCTCTTATGTTCAGGTTAGCCTTGACGGAGCCTCGTCTGCTACGCATGACGTGATTCGCGGCAAAGGGACTTTCAGGCAAGCTTGGGAGACAACTGAAGAATTATGCAGGAGAGGGTTTGATACAAGAATTATTTGTACAGTTAACAAAGTCAACATAGATGAATGCTTACGCTTACTCCCCATGGCAGATGACGCCGGCGTCAGTCTCGTGAAGTATCATGTTTTCTCCGGCATAGGGTTAGGTAACCAGAACGATCAGTGGCTCATTAGTCCTATGGACTGGGTAAACTTCTATGAAAACCTTGAAATGCACAGAGGGAAATATAAAGCACAAATATGGTATCAACCTACCTATGCTCGGAGAGGAAATCTCGCACGGTTCGCTAGCGAAGGCTTCAGAGGTTGCATCGGACGAACGCTGGATAGAATTTCTATTTTTCCTGATGGGCGGGCATATGTATGCTCTTATTTATTTGATACGGACCTGAATTACGCCAATATAGTAGACGGGCAAATAAAGATTAATAAGGATAAGAATGAGTTCGATTTATTCACTTCAGTACTCAGCCACGCCAGTTGTGGCACTTGCAAGGCCGAGTCAATCTGCATGGGCGGGTGCCCGGCAGAGGAACTTGCTATGGGCGGGGCATCGTGCGCGGCTGAACCTGATATAGTGCCCATATGTCGGCTGTGGAAATCAGAGATTTAAATCCGACGCTATTACAATGGCGTTCCCGCTCATTACTCCTATCCTTGTCTCACAAAAACCGTATTTAAGTGAGAACTTTATAAAGGAGAAATCCTTGTGGATTGGCTCCCCGACCACTTAGAACACAATCGCGCCGTTGGATTTATTCTACTGAAGCCGGACGCTGTGCTCAGGGGAATTACTGGGGATGTTATTGAGTTCTTGGAAGGAGTCGGCTTCAGGGTAATTAATTTTCGCATCGGTCGGCTCCCCGACAACATATTTCAACGTATATACGGTCCTTCATTTCGCTGGGATTTAGACTATTGGTCACTCAATAAAGAAGCTTATGAATATGGTCCCGTCATAGGTGTGCTCTTATGGCACGCATCGATGAATCTTAAAGAGGGGCAACAGGCACAGACATTTCTGAGTGAGCAAAAGGGCTCGGCACTCCCCGGCGATCAGAAGCCGGGAACTATTCGCGCCAAATTTCGCGCGACGAGTCGAGTATTTAATATACTTCACGTACCAGACAATATTGAAACAGGCCAGTATGAGGCGCTCGCTTGGTTTGGTAAGGTTCTAGGTAAAAGCATCCAAGCTGCGTCGGCACAATTTCCAGTGTCATCGGGAGCGCCCCTCAAAAGTCATAGGAGTATTATAGAAACGGAGGTAAGGCTGCATGGCTATTCAGAAAGCCATCAATTTGACGGGGTCCTGCTCTACTTTTTAATAAAAGTTAGATTACTTCATGCAATCGAGAAGCAATCGAATCCTTCGGCGGACTTTCATAATATCGTTAATGCCATCAGAAACTTGTACCTTGCAACAGTAACGGAACTAGGGAACGCCTCCGGCGATATCTCGCTAAGGATGCAGGCCCTCAGAGTGTCGTTCGAAAGAGAAGAGCAGTTCATTAGCTCATTTCTAACTCAGGATGTAAGTAATGTATTGGAGCCGGAGGACAGTGTTGCCTTCCATCAAGTCCTTAAGTTGATCGTTGCCATAAATCAGCGCCTAAGAATACCGGGGCCAACACTAGACTTCTTTTGGCAGATGATGTCGCACTGGAGAGTGTATGTGTCGAAGCTGGAAAGATACGTAGTTACCACGGCACTGATCTACCCATATGGGACTACAAAGTAACAATGAAGCGCGACAGTTAAAGCCGACCGGGGCGCACTCAATTTGTGGATTGGACGAAGCCGGCCGGGGAGCGCTGGCAGGCCCACTTGTAGTTGCGGCCGTGGCCATGCCCGTATCATTCAACTTCAGGCATGTTGCGCCGGACATAGTTGTTAAAGATTCGAAATTACTCTCAACGAGTCAAAGGATGCTTGCGTATCATGTAATCGAAAGATTTAGCTATCGGATTGCATTCGAAGTGATTTCAGCAGAAGAGATCAATCGAAGCGGAATAAATTGGGCTAATACGGAAGGGTTCAGGCGGTTAATACAAGATGTTAAAGCCGACCAGTATATTATTGACGGAAGATGGAAAATGCCTGATCTCGGAGCTAAGGCTTCTATTACGCAATGCATGGTACACGCTGATGAATCTATTCCGGCCGTGATGGCTGCTGGCATTGCTGCCAAGGTTAAGAGAGATTTGATAATGCAACAGTTGCATCTTCAATACCCTCTATACCAGTGGAGCACCAACACCGGTCATGGCACGCAGCAACATATTAATGCCATAAAAACCCATGGTTTGTGTGGAGAGCATAGGCTCCAGTTTGTTCGCACTGCTCTAAAGGTATAGGGATGGGAAATCTTGAATAGGCCCTTATATGGAATATCTTGTAGCCTTACGGCTGGATTGTGCCTGCAAGTTACTACTGATGCGAATCAAGAGTTGAAGGTTAAGAGCAAACACGCGACGGCGAGCTTGCCGTATACATGCA
>WUUC01040061.1_pt1 | contig 23464 bp, 15 predicted proteins | sample 6278441 | NCBI WGS metagenome assembly WUUC01 (sample SAMN13675441, study PRJNA597444) | soil metagenome | isolation source: soil | place: USA: Washington | collected 2017-10
CGGCCGCCGCCAGTTCTACCAAGTCGGCCGGGATCATCTTCAGTTTATTGAGGGCCGCGTACTGAACCGACATGGCGCAGAGCTTGATGGCCTCGCGAGGGACCCCCTTTGACCAGTGGTAGACGGCCTCGACGGCTCGGGGGTCGAAGGGGTTCTCGACGCCGGCCACGGTGCAGCGGAAATCTATCATCCCGGCAGTCTCGTCGAGCGTCAGGGCGTCCAGGGTCGAGGAGACCGCGATACGGGAGACGAGCGCGCGCTTGCTGCGGTCGGCCAGCTTGTAGCGCAGTTCCACCTGTCCGGCCATCACTATCGAGATAAGTTTCGTCTCGTCGGTCTCGAAGTTCAAAATCTGGCGGATTTGCTCGAACATCGGCCCCTTGAGTTGCTGCGCCTCGTCAATGAAGAGCACCACGCTCTTGCCCTCGCGGTACTGTTCGACGAGAAAGCCACGCAATTCGTACTCGGTCTCGCGCTGGCTGCGCTTTGTTTTGACGCCGAATTCGGTGCAGACGGCCTTGAGGAAGGCGGTCTCACTCGTCTGCTTCGGGTTCACGATGAAGGCCGTCGTGTGCTCGGTGCTGTCGTCGTACTCGTTGTAGAGCAGGCGGAGCAGGGAAGTCTTGCCCAGCCCCACGTCCCCGATAATGGTCGTCAGCCCCTGCCGGGCGCGAATCACGTACTGAGTCTTGGCTATCGCCGCCTGAACGCTTGGGGTCAGGTAGAAGAAGCGGGGGTTGGGTGAGATGGAAAAGACACTCTCGGGTATCATAAAACGCGATATACCACAGGTAGGCTTAAGAAAACAATAGAAATATTAGAGGGGGGTGGCAGATTTGATTAAGAATGAAGCCACACTCTCACAATTCTTCAAATTCATCAGATGGAAAAGGAAGCAGGATTAAAATTCCAATGCTGATGCCTATTCTCGGGTCAATTTGGAGCGGGCGTTTATAGGCGGGAAGTTGCTGAGTTCAGAGAGGGCAAAAACCTGAAGCCGAAGCCGACCCTGAGTGGACCCGACCCCGGCTTTACACGCCCGCGAAGGGCGGGGAACTGTTTCGCGCCTCATCCCGGCGCGCGGCAGTCGCGGCGTGCCGGGATGAGACGCGGGCTTGTACTAGAAGCCGATCTCGGTGGCGAGTGTGGGGTTGCGGGCGCGCAGGTCGTCGGCGATGGCCGACAGGTGCGTACCCAGGTTGACGTAGGCGGTCGCCTTGCCCTGGAACTCCACGTTGGAGACGTAGGTCGAAGCCCGGTGGAGGGCCACGACCTCCCACAGGTCGTTAAATACGGGGGAGCCGGACGAGCCGGTCTCCGTGTCTGTGAAATAACGCAACTCCGTGGCGGTGGATGCGCTCACGAGGTTGTTGCGGATGCCGAAACGCTTGCTGCGCCCGCCGGGGTGCTGGATGATGTTGACCGGGACGGGCTCGCCCCCCAGGTTGATCGCCGCCGCGGTGCGGCGCAGGGGGGGGCGGCCGGTGGCGGGGATGCGAAGAACCGCGTAGTCGAGCCCGGTGCTCCAAAACTCCAGGCTCTGAGCGTCCAGTTCTGTTCCCGCCATGCCGTCGGCGTCGAAATCCAGTTGCGCCTTAGTGCCCTCCGCCTGACGCCGCAGGTCTGCCTCCGGCGCGTCGGCCTCGCCTTCGTTGCGCGCGTTAACCACGTGGTGATTAGTCATAAGGAGGGAATCGGTGAGCAGCCAGCCGGTCCCCAGGTAGTACATCTGCGCGCCGCTGGCGAGTTTGCGCGGCTGACCATTCTCGAATCGCGGCACGCGCAGTTTCATAACGGAGGCGGCCGCCCTCACGCCCGCCTCCATGAAGGAGAAGGTGACCATGTCGTCCCTGTGGATGAGCTTCTCCTTCATCTCGGGGAGCTTCGCGGGGTCGAGGCGCGGCGACCCCGTGGCGCGGTGAGTCACCTGATCCAGGGCGGCGCGGATGACCTTCTGCGGCTCTTCCGTCCCAGAGAGCAGGAGGGAGGCATTTTGCAGGTAAATTTGCAGGGGCACGGCCCCGTCGGCCAGCCGCTCCACGTTGTTCATGCGCCCGAGGTCGGTGAGCAGTTGGACTGTGGGAACGCCGCTCCTCGGGAGCGTGGACACGAAGTGGCTGCTTACGAACTGGAAGAGCGCCTCGCGGCTCCCGGCCGTGTCCAGGCCGCTGCCGACGAGGGCGTTAATCACGGCCGTAATTTCGTCTTGTGTAAGTAGTGCCATCACGCTGCCTCATCCGCCGTAGGTTCGCTCCCGAGTTCCCACTGTTCGCGGTACTCTTCGAGCCCTTGCAGGTTCTCGCTCGTGAGCTGGTCGCTTGAGAAGGACGACAGGTCGCCCGAAGGTCTTCCGTTGAAGGAAATGAATGACCCGAGCCGCTCGGCTGTTTTCGGGAACTCCTTCCCCAAGGCGCTGACCGCGAGTCCCACGACGAAAGGCGCAGAGAAGGCCGCCGATTCGTCCAGGCGTTCGCACGCGCCGTTCAGACGGGGGCGCAGCTCCGCGGCCGACTCGGGGTAGTCCGCGGGAAGCTTTGCCCGGAGCAAAAGCCGCTGGCAGAGGACGTGCATGAGCGGGATTGGGCTGTCGCCGTTCTCGATGGAGTGCTCGGCGCGGGCCAGAAGGCGGTCGGCGGTCTGGGGGTCGTTACGAAGGAGCGCGACCTGCGCCTGTAGCCAGAACAATTCCGCCAGCCGCCCGCGGTTCGTCGAGTCCGACACGCGTTCTATCCCCCGCTCAAGAACGTCCCACGCGCCGACGAGATTTTTACCCAGGAGGTGGGCCTTGGCTTCGAGCGCGAAGAGCGGGCTCGCCTCGGAACGCTCCGTCCGCTCGGCGAGTAACTCCAGAGCCCACTCCACCTCCAGGTGGCTGAGCGCCTGCTGCACCTTGCGGGTGATGTTCCGCTCCCACTCGGCGACATCGGCCGCCGCGAAGACGCTCCGCGGCACCTCCAGGCTCATCCTCGACGCCAGCCAAGCCTTCGCCCGGTCGGGGTACTCGTCGAGGCTCGCGGCGACCGACTGTTCGATGCCCTCCGTCCAGCGGTCGTCGAGCACCCACGGCGGGTCTTCATCCAGAACCAGGCGGTGGTACATCTCCTCGGCGCGGGCGGACGTTTCACTCTTGCCCGAGTAGAACGCCACGGCGGCGCGGTGCAGCTCGCGGACTTCGCCGAACTTGTCCTGTTCGAGCAGGCGAATCATGGCCTGCCGGATTTCCGGCCGGTAGACCAGCGTCCCTTCCTCGCCCGCCTGGACGAGCGCGTGTTCGCTCCTCAACTCCTCGAAGAGGCGCTCGGCTTCGTCCATCCCTTTGATGGGTATCCGGCAGAGCGGCGCGAGCACTTCCATGATGACTTCCGGGCTCACGCGGCGCAGAACCATGCCGGGGTGTGCCAGCTTGCGGACGTTCTCGTCGTGGATGTGGTCGAGGATGCGCCTGTAGAGCCGGCCCTGGATGATTTGCTGATCCACCTGGAAGAAGAGCCACTTCCGTGTGCTGAGGTCTTTAATGCCCTTCGGGGTGATGGCGTCCGGGTCGGAAGCGAGCACGTTGGCCGCCAGCCGGAGTGACAGGGGGTTGCCCCCGACCTGTTCAGCCACCACGCGCGCCATCGCATCGTCGGAAACGCCGAGCCTGCCGAGCAGCGTGACACGGTCTTCCAGCGGCAGCTCGGCAAGCTCCCTGACCTCGACGACATGCGCCATCCTCTCCGTGCCTGCCGCCAAGGCCCGCCCGCTGATGAGGACGCGGAACGGCCGGTACGCCTCGTGGATGATTGCGAGCATGTCCCAGAACCCGGACAGGCTCTCACGATCCCTGTATTGCACCTCCTCGAACGTGTCTAACGCGAGGAGCACAGGGCTCTGCACCATGACGCCGTCGTGCCTGCGCTTGCTTATCGCCTTCAGGAGGTGGGCGAAGTCCAGATACAGGCTGCGGTCCAGCTCGCGGACCTCGCCGATGCGCGCGCTGCGGCTGACCGAGACCTTTCGCCGCTCGCCCAGAGCGCCCCGGCCGTCCCGGTAGTCCCGCACGCTCTGGTGGAAGAGGTCAATCCTCTCGGCGTGCTCCGGGAATTGCTGCTCGAACTGCGCGGCGGTTTCGACGAGGAGGGTGAAGGGTTTGTCTATCCGCAGCGTGGGCTGGTCGAAAGCGAGGTAGGCGAACGGGATGCGCGCGTGCGGCTCGGCCTGCGCCTGCTCCAGCAGGAGGCGTCCGATGAGGGCGGATTTGCCTATCCCGCCCGGGCCGTGGAGGGCGAGTATCGGCTTGCGCGACGCCATCAGCCAGTCGGCGACGTGGCTGACGAAGGCCCGGACGCCGGTCGCCGAAGGCAACGCCCCGATGTGCCCGCGCAGCATGTCGAGTTCGTTGACGCGGCCCGTGAAGTCGGAAGAGACCAGGTGCTCGAATCCGGCCAGCACGCTCCGGCGTCGGGTCAGGTCGGCCACCTTGTCCTGGGCCGGGAGATTCTTGTCAGCGCCGTCCAGCCAGGAGAGTATCTGACATAGGTAGGTGAGCTGGCGGTAGCCGAGCGTCTCCGGGGGCGGGACCGAGCCTTTGAGCAGGTAAGCCTCCCACATCCTTTGCAGCGGCGTCTGGGGGCGATCCGGATTCGCCTGGAGGGCGGCGCGCATGGCCTCGCGCGAAGGGAATTGGCGCAGGGCCTGTCGCCGCACCTCGGGGTTGAGGGTGAAGAGTCGGCTGGCCCGCCCGCCCGCCGCGCTGACGATGTCGTCGAACAGAAGGAGACGCGGGCGCGGGTGGCGGAGTTTCGGGTCGAGCGGCCGGAGAGTCTCCGGGTGGAAACAGTGCAGGACGGCGGCCGCCTGCCGGTACGACCACAACTGCGGGTCGCGGTCTTGGACTCCGACGCTCGGGCGCTCGGCGCGCTTGCTCTCGTACCTCTTGAGGAGTTTACTGGTCACGTCCGACATCGGGTTCAAAGCTCCACAGCGCTTTCACGCAACTCTTCCAGCCGCCTCCGCAGTTCGTCCATCCGCCCCGGCCCGGCGGGGAGCTGGTCCAGCATGGCGAAGAGGACCTCCTCGTAATCCGCCCCCTGGACGGACGCCAGAATCCGCTGCACTTCCGTGACGGCGTAGAGCAGCGCGCGGAGGCGGATGTTTAATTCCGTCATCCGGCTCTCGCCGTCGGGCAGGTCGGACAGGATGAGCGGGAAGACGCGCTCCGGGGCGACGGGGGCCGGAGCGCGCCTGAGAATCTCGCGGACTGCCGCCTCGATGTCGCCCGCTTTGAAGGGGGCGATCATCTCCTCCTCGACTTTGCCGGGGTCAACGGTCAGCAGGGCGCGGTCGAAGCCGATGAGTATCAAACGGCACCGCTGCGGGAAGACCCCCGTCGTGATTCTATCCGAGAGCGCGACCAGGAGGTCGCGCGTGTCGGCGCGCAACTTCTCGCCCCGGAAGTTGTCGAGGATGAACCAGTGCTGCGCGGGCGTCTGGGCGGCCTCGTTGAGCACCCAGAGGGCGAGCTGCCGCGTGTACAGCTTCTGGTTCGTATCCGGCTGCGGCATCGAGTCCAGCGGCCGCCCCATCATGGAGACGAGGTCACGCGCCACCTGCTCGGGGCCGATCTCCATCCCGAACTCCGCCTCGAAGGCGAGGCGGTAGGGGATGATGAGCGGCTGGGCGTAGGAGAAGTGCTCGATGTAGTTGGTCGAGTATGACTTGCCGCTCTTGGAGGAGCCGTTGACGACGAGGATGGGCTGGGTGGTCGCGGCCGGGGTCGCCAGGCGGCGCAGGTGGAGGCGGAGCGGGGCGCGGTCTACGAACGGGATGCCGTTGTTCAGGATGGTGGAGTCGAGCGGGTCGGGCGCGGGCGGGGGCTTGTGCCGCACCCTCTCCACAATCTCGGCCACCTTCTCGTCGAGCAACGGCAGCCTGAAGATGTCCAGCAGCAGGACGAGCCAGGGCGGGGTGTGATTCCAGGCGTCAATGAGGCAGAGGCGCACCGCGTCAATGACGAGTTCGCGCGGGTTCCCCTGCCTCAAGTCCTGCGGGAAGGTCGTGTTGAAGAAAGGCGCGGTCAGGGTCTCGCGCGGCCTCTCGACGGGAGCGACCAGCTGGATTAAGAGGTCAACGACGTAATCTTTGTCGGCGTCCGAAAGCATACGTTTTCATTCGTCGAACCACGCGCGCCAGGGGATGCGAACCATCCCGGCGGGCGTCGGCCCCGTCTCGGGCGCGAGCACGGGCGTTACTTCCGGGGCGCTCCCGATGGGCTTCGAGAGGTTGTCCCAGTCGAACAGGAAGACCTCTGTATAGTACTGCGCGATGGGACGCGAGTAGAAGACGAGACTCGCGTCGCGGTTGTACTGCGTGCCGTCGGACGACCAGTTGTTGCTGCCCACGACGGCTATCTTGTCGTCTATCAGGATGCCCTTGTTGTGCAGCTTGCTGGTCTGCCGCCGGAACATGCTGCGCTTCCAGCGGCGTCGGCCGAGCAGGATGTTGGAGTGCTCCTCCTTCTGGTTCACGCCCACGAGGACCCGCACGTCGAGCCCCTCCCTCATCTTGTCCGAGATGGCCGAGATGATTTCGTCAAACGTCTCGGACGAAGGCTGGCGGATGTAGGAGAACTGGAGGTAGAGCGAGCGCTCCGCGTTCCGAATCAGCTTCAGTATCTCGGGGGCGTAGTTGTCCGGGCTCATCAGCGGCTTGACCCGGACGGCGTTGCCGGTGGTGGGGAAAGTCCTGGCGACGAACGGGTGGTCCTGCGCCACCGCGGCCTCGGGCTCCGCCAGCGCCGACTCCGGAATCAGGAGGTCGGGCATCACGGGGGCCGACTCGGGCTCCCCGGCCGCGCGCGCCTGCTCGATGTCGTGTTCGATGAACTTTTCAAACATCTGCGCCAGCGTCTCGTCTTCGATGACGACGTGCCACTCCCGGTTACCCTTGCTGTAGAGGGTCTGCTCGGAGCCGGGCGTGATAAGGGGCTGGCTCGTCGGGTTCCAGTTCCCGCTGGAGAGCCAGAAGGCGCTGGAGTCGCGCACCGCGACCTTGGTGTGGTAGGAGTTGTTGAAGACCCTCTGAGGGCCTGAGACCGAGGCGGGCGTGAAACTGAGACGCTGTTTCCAGGCGTCTTTCATCCGGCCCTCAACGTCGGCGTCGTTGCCGCTCACCTGCAAGATCATGTTCAGGCTGAGGTCGGGGTCCTGGCCCAGGCGGGCCATGCTGTCGAGGATGTGGTCGGCGTAGAACTCGTACATCGCGACCGTGAGCTTGCCCTCGGTGTTTTCGAGGAACTGCTTGAGGGTTGACCAGCCGGAGTCAGGCCCCACGTGGCAGGTGATGTTGCGCACCCAGGCGTCTTCGAGTGCGACCCCGTCCGGCGGCGTGTACGCGATCTGCGGCGCGGCCTCCGGCAACACGCCCTCCCAGGCGGAGAGGGGGGCGACGCCCTCCTGCAACTCCAGCGCGGTGGCCGGCCGCGTCTCGACGCGGATGCCGCCGATCTCCGGTTCTATCTTCCCGACCTCCTCGCCCGGCCTGGTGAGGACGATGATGGCGGGCTCGTCCGTCTGCTCCCCGCCGGAGGTGCGGAACCCCGGCATGACGCCGAACACGCCGGGCGTCTTCCGAAGGGTTTCCCCTTTCGACTTGATGGCCGCGACGGCGGGGTCGAGTGGGGCCGCGTCGCCGTCGGCTGCGGGCGCATGTTCGGGCCGCGGCGCGGGCGCGGCGTTGCGTATGGTGTCGCCCTCCTGCTCACCGGTGAGGGTGGCGGTCAGGCCGTCTAAGGGGAGGAACTGCTCGCGGTCTCCTTCGAGGCGCACCTCCACCCCGCCCGCGTTCAGGGTGACGCCCGCCTCCCCGACTCTCACGACTCCGTTGTACGTCTTCATCGCTCATGCTCCTTCGGCTGCTGTTAACCGGATTTCGATGGTGACCTCTTCCTCGCCCGCGACCTCGACCTTCGTCTGCGCCGCCCCCCACTCGCCCGACCGCGCCCCGACCGCGTAGAGCCCCGGCGCGGGGAAGGCGAGGGCGAACTCGCCCCGCTCGTCGGAGAGCATGGCGATGTCCGGCATGCTCACGGGCGACGAGACGACGTAGACCGCGGCCCCGGCGACGGGGTCTCCCCGCGGATTGACCACCTTGCCCCGAATGATTGTCACCGCCACGACTAGCTTCGTTTCCAGGATTCGAGGTTAGAGAAGACCTGCGAAGAGATGCGCGTGCCGGAGTTCGCCGTGTTCCCGCCGTAAGCGTGGATGGCGATCCCGACGCGCCGCCCCTCGTGCATGATGTAGACGCACCCGCCGCTCTCGCCGCCGGCCGTGTCGGCGGCGTAGTACACCTTGTCGGGGTTAACGCTGCCCACCCGCCGATTGTCGTACCACAGCGTGCCCTGCGGCTGGTCGCCGGGGTAGCCGGCGACGTTCGCCGTGGACGCGAGCAGACGCGCGTCCTCGAAGACGCCGAACCCGTAGTGCCCGATCTGCTGAGGGAAAGCGGAGGGCAGGATGATGGCACCGTAGTCGTAATTCTCCAGACCCTCTTCGCCCCAGCCCTTAACGCTCCAGAACTCGGTGGCGCTGATGCCCCCGAACGGCAGCTCGTTGCCGTTGCGGCCCGGCATGACCTGAATCTTTTTCACCCAGCCGTTGCGGCCCGGCACGGGGCTGTGTTTGATGTAGACGCAGTGGCCCGCGGTCACGAGTGTCCGGGGGCTGATGAACCAACCCGTGCCGATCCACTGCGAGTTGTCGGCGGCCGTGATGAGCAGCGAGGCGTTCACGCGCCAGGGGTATTGACGGGTGTTGTTGATGCGCACGCGCTCGTCAGTCCCGATGACGGTCTCCAGCGCGGGCGGGGCTCCGAACGAGGCCACGCCGATATCCACGAGGCCCGAGAGGTCGGGGGCGGTGTACTCGACGCCGCCTTCCACGGCCGACTCCGTCTCGATCCGGATGATAGTCTCGACGAGCGCCCCCGCCTCCAGTGCGACCTCGTCGCCGAAACCGGTAGAGCCTTCGGAGACGACGGGGCCGTTGACGGTAGATTCGGTCGGGGCGATGTTCGTGATTGGCGTGTGTAGCCCGGTTACGGGGATGGCGTCAGGCATAAATTTAATCTCCTCTTAAGCTGGCGTTTACGAACAGAGTCACTCTCACGTTGTGCGCCGCGGCCGCCGTTCAAAGGCCGCGGGCGAGGGTCTTGAAGGTCGGGCCGAAGGGCATTCACTCCCGCGAGGGTTCGCCGGGCCGGGCGCGCGGCGGGGGTTTGCCCTCCAGCACCGCCACGGCCTGAGCCGGGCTCGACGCGACGCGGAACCCGGCCTCGGATGCGAGCATCCGCTCCCCCCCGTTCTCGCCGACGAAGAGGCATTCCTGCGGGGCCACGCCCGCCTGCTTCGCCGCCTCCGTGAAGACGGTCGGCGAACTCTTCTCCCGGTAGATGATGAGGCCGGGGTCGAGGAAGCCGAGGAGGCCGCAGGCCTCAAGCTCTCGGTTGACGGCGGCCACCGGCACGGCCCCTGTGTTCGAGAGCACGCCGAGGCGCACACCCCGCAACCTGCGCAAAGCTTCGAGCGCCGCGCGCGCCTCCGGGAACACCTCGAAGCCCTCCAGTTGGCCCCCGTCCGCCGCGAAGAGGGGGACGGCGAGCGTCCCGCCAATGTCAAAGAAGATGACCTGCATGCTACTCGTCCTTACCATCAGAGTCGGTGAGGGGCGTACTCCCGGACGGGGCTGTCGCTGGGTAAAAAACTTTTCTTTTAAGCTGAGTACTCCGCATACATACTTATCAGGCGGCGCGCGCTTCGTTCGAGGTCGGGCTGCCGCTCGGCGACTCTGAAGCGATTCATGTGCCGCGGGGGGAAGTGAACGCCCGGCCGCCCGTCACACGGAGCATCGGCAGGAAGATTCGATAATTCCGGCGGAGTCGCCGCCCCGAGGGCTCGCCCGGCGCTATCAGTTTTGATTAGGATAATCAGTTTTGATTGCGCGCGGGCGACCGTCTCCGGCGGGCGGGAGAATACTTCGCGCGCGCGTTTCCCGCCCTGGGCGTAGACATCGCGCCGGGGTGAGGGGCGACGGCGACGGCGCGCGGAGTTGGCACAACACTTGCCCCGCGAGACTGTTTGCAAGTTTAGACACAGGGGTTAAACTAAACGCCTTGAAGGGCGTGTCCGCGCGGCGGCAGGTCGGCGGGCGCGCGCCGACGACTCCCATGAGCATCCGAATCGAAGCCATCACGTTCAACCACGACACGGATTCGGCGACGCACGACGCGTGCAACATCCGGCGTAACTACGACGAATTCATCCGCCCCCCGGAGTGGAGGCGGGCGGCCGACGGCTCCGTGCTCAGCAACCCGGCCGCCTACTCCATCAAGGAGACGCGCGGGAACACCATCAGCATCAGGGTGGCGCTGAGGAGCACCGCGGCGGGCTCGGCCTTCGTGCGCGCGGTCGGCCTCGACCCGTTGCCGCATAACACGCTGGCCGACGTTGCGGCGCGCGAGGTCGTTTTCGACGCCGCGGGCGACTCCGTGACTGAATTCTTCGACCTGGAGAACGTGCGCCTGGAGGCCGTCGGGGTCAACGCCTACGACGTGCTCTGGCTGTGGCAGCAGGCCCCGACCGCCGACGGGCCTTGGGACGACTTCGCCACCACCCGCCACAGGGTCTACGCCATCCTGCGCGAGCCCGTCCCGCGCAAGCCCTGGAGGCCCGACTGGTTCAGCAGCTCCAACACGCAGATGCCCTGGGCCGACGTGCTGCGCTGGGCGTGCCGCTGGGCGCGCGGGGCGAGAACCCCGCAGGAAGCCGCCTCGATGATCACGCACGAGGTCTATAAGCTCGGGCGCACGCAGGTCGCCATCCCCGGCGAGACACCGGGGCCGCTGCTCACCTACAACGACGTGGATTTCTACGCCCGCTACAGCGACAACATATCTCTGAAGTGCATGAGCTTTCTGATGCGCTTAAACCGCGAGGTCGCCAACGGCCCGCAGGTCAACTGCGACGACTGCGCCGCCGTCGTCTCGACGTTCTCCAACATCCTCGGCTGCAACCTCGCGCAGGCGTGGGTCGGCAACGACAGCTTCCAGTTCATCCTGAACCCCGTCCTCGCCATCGGGGCCGGGGCGGGGGGCTGGAACTCGATGGAGTTTCAGCACCACGCCGTCGCCTGGGCCGGGGCCTGTGACGTGGACGACGAAGTGTTCGACGCGTGCCTGATGGTGGACGGCGACGCGCATCCCGGCGTCAACAGCCACCAGCACCTCGAACTGCTGCCCGCCAACCTGCGCTTCGGCAGGGCCGGGCAGAGGTTCTACCAGTGGCGGCTGGTGCTGGACGACGCGGAGCACCTCGGGGGCTCGGCCCCGAAGAAGAACAGGACGTACAGGCGGGTGGAGTAGAGGTGACGGCGATGATCGTTGACGCGCAAGTTCGCATGTCTCTGGAGACCCGTTACGCCTTCCCGGAGTGGAACGGGCAGACGCGCCTGGACGACGACCTGTTCATCTGGAAGTTCTTTATGAACGGCGAAGAGTTCGGCGGGTGGAAGCCGCATTACGTCCGGTTCGTCGCGCCGGACGAAGACACCCCGTGGCCGCACGTCGCGGCGACCCTCGTCGCCGCCGGCGAGGGGCCGCAGGCGGTACTCAACGTGGAGGTCTACGAGTGCGCGTCGAGGCTCGCGGCCCACGACTTCCTGCTGGAGTCGCTGGCCGGGTTCGACCTCCCGCGCGTCGAGAGGGTCGAGGGGCAGGGGATTGGCGACGTGGCCTTCGGCACTCCCACCCGGACGGTCATCCTCTTCGCCCGGGCCAACCTCGTCGTCTTCGTCAAGAACTCAAGCCGCGAGGCGGTGAACGTCGAGCCGTTCGCGCGGGCGCTCGACGGCTACCTGATTGCCGAGCCGCCCGAGGCCGAGACCGTCGAGGCGCTCGCCCCGCAGATCGAGGTGCCGGAGTCAATGCCCGAGACGCCCCCGACGCCCGAGACGCCCCTGCCCCTGCGAATCCGCGCCGACGAGCCGGGCCGGAGCCGCGTCTGGTTCAAATTCTTCTCGCGCTCGGGCAGCGTCAGGCAGAAAGAAGGGGCGGCGTTCTACCGCGCGGGCGAGAGCGCCGCGGGCGAGGCCGAGTCGCACAGCTTCAGGGTGTACGCCGTGGCTCCCGGCGAAGGGGTGGGGGCTCTGACGGTCTCGCTCGGGCCGGAGTGAGCCCGTCAGCGCGGCTCCTTCTATTCCGAGCGGATGAGGACTACGTCGTTCGAGATGACCCCGCGCGCGCAGGCGAGCCACTGACCGTCGCGCGACCAGTCGAACCAGAAGATGCGGTCGGAGCGGAACTCGGTCAGCCGCCGCGGCGGGCCGCCCGCGACCGGCTGGCCCCAGATGTTGGAGAGGCCGTCGCGGTTGTCAATGTAGGTGATGAGTTCCCCGTCGGGCGACCAGCGGATGACGCTCAGGAGGTAGTTCGAGGCCGCGGCGGTAGACTGCCCTTCAAAGGCCGTGACCTCCCCCCCGCCGTCGAAGGGGAGGACGGCCAGACACGACTGCGAGGTGAGCCGCTCGTCCCAGTACTCGCAGGCGATGGACTCGCCGTCGGGCGAGACCGCGATGCAGCCCGTGTACTTGTCCGACACCTGCACGGGCACGCCGCCCCCTATCGGAACCTTACACAGACTTTTCTTGCTGTAACCCATAGCCTTGTAAATCACCCACCGCCCGTCCGGGGTGGACTGCGGCCAGCCGGGGATGCTCCCGTTGGTGAGCTGCCGCGGGTCGCCGCCGTCTACGCGCATGCGCCAGATGTTCGGGGCGCCCGAGCGCGTCGAGATGAAGATGAGGTGGCGGCCGTCGGGCGTGACCGAGGGGTGGTAGTTTGACCCGGCGTCGAAGGTCAACTGAGTCTGCCCGCCGCCGTCGGCGTCCATGATCCAGATGTCCTGATTGCCGCTCGCCTTGGAGGCGTAGACGATCCTTCCGTCGGGCGTCCAGCACAGTCCGTAATAGCCGTCCGACCTCCCGGCCGTGAGCTGGCGGAAGTTCGACGGCTCGCCGCGCGCAACCACCCAGATGCCCGAAAGGTAATCGTTCTGCACCGACACCAGTGCGCGCGAGTCGGACGTGAGGCTGAGGCTGCGCGTGCCGTAGTCGCTCAGGTCGTTGGTGATGCGCCTGGCCTCTCCGCCAGGGTAAGAGACGAACCAGAGCTGTGAGAACCCCGACGCCTCCTCGCGCGCGTTCACCAGCAGGCCGCTCCCGTCGTGGAGCCACGCGAGCCTCCCCACCCAAGGCCAGACGCGCGGCGAGAGCGGGCGCTCCGACCCGTCGTCCGTGCTGATGGCGACGAGGCGCATGTCCGCGTCGTAGATGCCGACCGAGCACGCAATCACTTTGCCGTCCGGCGACCAGGCGGGGCCGCCCCGCCACCCGAAGATGGCGGGCGAGCGCCGCGTGGCGAGCCGCCTCTCCTCGGTCAGGTCGGTTTTGGCGACCATCAGCACGACCTCTTTCTGGCTCGGGTAGCCGCGCACGAAGGCGAAGCTGTCGCCGTCCGGGGAGAAGGTGATCGGCGTGTCCACGTCCTCCAGCAACATCTCGCACGCCCCGCCCAGAACGGGTATCCGGTAGAGGAAATAGAGGCGGCGGTTCGAGTTGTTGAAGCAGACGTAGTAGACGTGGCCGCAGTCGGCCGAGAAGGTCATGCCCTGATAGCTCACGTCGGCCGGGGGCAGGATTTGGAAGTTGCCGGTCGTCGCCAGCTCGCGCACCCAGAGGCTCTGCCGGCCCGCCTCTTCCCTCACGTAAACCACGTACCTGCCGTCGGGGGACACGGCGGCGTCTATGGCCCGCCCCGTGTTGGTGAGTCGTGACAGGTTGATGTTCCTGAACGGAACCCCTTCGGTCGGCCGCGCCTGCGCCCCGGCGTCCGGCCCCCGCGAGAGCATGTAGGCCGAGCCCGCCAGCAGGAGGACGACGGCGAGGACGAGGGCCGCGTTCGGCCCGAGGAGCGGCGCGGACGCGATGACGGCGAGAACCCCGGCCCCCGCCACGGCGGCGCGTCGCGCGGTCGCCAAGCGTGGCGTTCGGAGCGACTTGCGGGCGGGTGTGACCTCCACGCCCGGACGGCCGGGCGAAGCGACGCCCCCGCCAGAGGCCGTGCCGGACGCGTGGGCGCGCACGCCCGACGCCGCCGGTTCCCCTCTCGCCCCTTCGTCGTCGGCGGGTAACTGCGCGGCGAGAATCGAAAGGTCTTCGAGCAGCTCGCCCGCCGTCTGGTAACGCCGTTCGCGGTCTTTAGCCAGCGCCCTGGTGATGATTCGCTGAAGCTCGCCGGGGCAGTCGGGCGCGTAGACCGTGAGCGGCGGCGGCTCGCGCTCAAGGATGGAGACAATGATGTCGGCGGGCGACTGGTCGGCGAAGGGCTTTCGGCCGGTAATCATCTCGTAGAGCACGACGCCGACGCTCCAGACATCGGTGCGGGCGTCCACGCTGAGCCCCCGCAGTTGCTCCGGCGACATGTAGGCGACCGTCCCGATGACCGCCCCCGAGTTGGTGACGACGTTCGAGACGGTCGAGTCTCCGGAGAGGTGGGGCTGCCGCGGCAGGTCGTCGGCGAGTTTCGCCAGCCCGAAGTCAAGTACCTTGACCTGGCCGTCGCGCCTCACCATCACGTTCTCGGGCTTAACGTCGCGGTGGACGACCCCGGCTTCGTGCGCGACGGCGAGCGCCGAGAGCGTCTGCGCGGCGATGTCGAGCGATTGGGCCACGCCGGGCGGGGTGTGCCTGATGACCTGGCGCAGCGTCCAGCCGTGGATGAACTCGGTGGCGATGAAATGCGTGGCCCCTTCCCGGCCAATCTCGCGGATGGTCAGGATGTTGGGGTGGTTGAGCGACGAGATGATCCGCGCCTCGCGCTCGAAGCGGCGCAGGTGCTCCCTGCTGTTGGTGTGCTCCGGCTTCAAGACCTTGACGGCGGCCGGGTCGCCGCGCTCCTCGTCGAGCGCCAGATAGACCTCGCCAATCGCGCCCGCCCCGAGGAGCGATTGCACGCGGTAGTGTCCCAGTCTCGTGTTCGGCTCGATGGCCACGGGTGGTAGTTGAAGGGGTGCGGAATGTTCGACGAGGCGCGGCGGCCGGTGCTAAATCCACCTCGCCGGCGCCGGCCCGAGGAGCCACGACACGCAGACGTACTTCTCGCCGGCGACGACCGGCTCCGCGCTGTGGATGTACCTCGAAGGGAAAACTATGGCCCGCCCGCGCCGCGGCGCGGTGACATAGCGGAGTGAGGGGAAACTGGTGCCCCCGCCCTGGAAATCGTCGTTAAGATAACAGATCACCGTGAAATACCTGAATGCGAGGTCCTGGTCGGCGTCCGTGTGCGCGTGGTAATGCCCGCCGCTGCGGTAGCGTACGACCTGCGGCTCCTCGTGCCGTTCCAGTTCGATGCCCCAGAGGTGTTTGACGAGCGGCTTCACCCGAGAGTTCAGTCTACGCTCGAACTGCCGGGAGACCTCGCCGGCGCGCGGCGATTCGAGGATGCTCGCCGTGCGGATAACGGTGTCGGTGTCGCTGTCGAACCGCCCGTCGTCCGTCTCGGTGCGAACCTGCGCCGTCGCCCAGCGGCGCAGCCTCCTGGCGTGCGCGACGGTCGCGTCGGCCTGCGAAGGGGACAGCAGCGGGAGGGCGAAGACGCCGTGAGCTTCTTCCGTGTACCGCATTGCGGGGTCAGTTCTTCGGCCGGACAGACAGCCTCCGTAAAAGGCGTCGGCGACGAATGCGATTTATCGGGACTGTTCTGACGGCACGTTCAGATAGGCGCGGCCCGGCGGATGCGGGCCTTGTGAGTTCGGTCGCCCGGAAGGGCGCGGGCTCGCCGCGCGGCCGGCAGCGAGTATGAGACCCACACGGGGGCGCGGGTGGTCACGGCCGCGGGCGCGGGGAGCCCCACACGGCGAGGGCACTCTCCGCGGTGCCCTCGCCCCGGCTCTCACCCGCCGCGTTCACGGAGAAGGCGGGGCGGCTTCTACTGTTACTTCTTACTGCCGCTCTTCCTGGACGCCGAGCGCTTCTTCGCAGCGCCCGTCTGCGGCGGCGACTTCCGTGCAGCGCCCTTCTGTGGCGGCGAAGTCTGTGGCGGCGACTTCTTCGCAGGTGCTTTCTGCGGGGGTGAAGTCTGCGGAGGCAACTTCTGCGGGGGTGAAGTCTGCGGGGGGCTCTGCCCGGGCGGCTTCTTCGGGCCGTTCTTCTTCGGCCCGGGGCGCTTGCCTTTCTGCGGGGGCGAGTCCGAGGAGGCCGCCGCGAGCGGGTGCGCCATCGGCCCCATGCCCGGCAACTCTCCGGGGAGGGCGAGCACCAGCTCTCCGAGCAGCCGGTCGTCGAGCGTGTGGTCATACTCGCGGAGGAGCTTGGAGAGGGTGCCGCGGAACTCCAGGTTGAGGCGGCTGTTCATCTGGAAAGCGAACCTGAGACGCTCCACTTCCCTGAAGCTCTGAGAATTTTCCATCAGTGTTATGCTCCTTATGTAGAGGCTGAGAGACAGTTACGGGGCACGCGCGCGTGGAGGCGCGCGAATCAGTACCCGGCTTTCTTCCGCTGCTTGTGGTGAGTCGCCGGGTCTTTGACGCCGTGCTCCCATTTCCGCTGGTTGTAATCGTTCCAGGCGTCGAAGATTTCTTCCGCCTCGCCCCGCAGGGGGCCGGGGCGGTTCAGAACGGTGTCCTTGAGCGCCCACGTCCGGTCGTAAGACTCGCGTCTGACGGGCACGAGCTGGGCGACGGGGTACTGCTGCTCCCTCCGGATGTGCGCCCACTCGTCGTACCTGAAGAACTTGAGGTTCATCCAGATGTCGTACCGCATCCAGTCGGTTTCGAGGATTCCCTCCTGAATCCTGAACGGCTGACCGAGGTCAATGTTGATGGGGCTGCGGATGTGCAGGCACCACCCCGGCGGCGTCTTGAAGATGCACCCGGTCCAGATGTTGGCGACGTTCGGTTCGGCGTTCGCGAAGGAGTAGAGTTCCCGGCGGTCGAGCTTGAACCGGTGGCGCTTCTTCGTCAACTCCCTGATGACCGACGCCTCGTCGTGGCGGTAGCGGCTGTTGAGCACCTTGTAATCGAAGTGCCCCGCCAACATGTTCCGCGCCTGGAAGTCGGGGTCCTCGTCGAACTTCGGGTCGTGAGCCCTGACGCCGTCCGGCGGCCGGTAGACGATGTCAATGTCGAGCGGCGGGTAGACCCACCAGCCCGACTTGTTGGCGTAGGTGAAAGGCCCGCACCACTTGACGGCTCCGCGCGCCGCCTCGCCCAGGAGGTGCTTGTCGGCGGGCACGATCCTTACGCCGCGAGGGTGGAGACGCCAGACCTCCAGCGTGAACTCTGAGTCAGGTTTCATCTTGTGTTACCGCCGGGGAGGCCGGCGGAGTGACGACTCGCGGCGCGGGCCTCCGGGCACTCCTCGCCGGACAACTTGCAGACCTGACGGGGCGCCAGCGATTCTATACACTTTTGGCGGCGTTGCAAGAATAACTTTGCCGACCCGGCGGGCGGGCGGCGGCGGCTCATTTGGAGGGGGTCGGCTTGAGTTGCAGGTTGCGCATGAGGCGGTGGAGGTTGTTCGGGTGGATGCCGAGCAACCTGGCGGCCGCCGGGTGATTGCCCTCGGCCTTACGGAGGGTGTCGAGGATGAGTTGGCGCTTCATCTCCTTGACGGCCTCGTGGTAGCTAGCGTGGCCCGCGTGGGCCGCGTACTCGGCGATCACCTCCGGCAGGTCTTCGGGCAGGATGCGCTCGGTAGTCCCGAGCACCACGGCGCGCTCGATGGCGTTCTCCAGTTCGCGCACGTTGCCCGGCCAGTAGTAACTCGTCAGGCATTCGCGGGCCTCCGCCGAGAGCCCGGTCACCTGTCGCTTGCACCTGCCGCTGTACTTGGCGACGAAGTACATCGCCAGCAGGTGAACGTCTTCGAGGCGCTCGCGCAGCGGAGGCATCGTGAGCGAAATCACGTTGAGCCGGTAGTACAAGTCCTGGCGGAAAGCGCGCTGGGCGACAGCCTCTTCCAGCTCCCTGTTGGTCGCGGCGATGACCCGGATGTCCACCTTGTGCGGGCGCGTGCCGCCGACGCGCTCGAACTCGCGCTCCTGCAAGACGCGCAGCAGCTTCGACTGTAGCTGGACGGGCATCTCGCCTATCTCGTCGAGGAAGACCGTCCCGCCGTCCGCCGCCTCCAGCCTCCCCTCCTTCCTTGAGACTGCGCCCGTGAAGGCCCCGCGCTCGTGCCCGAAGAGTTCACTCTCCAGCAGCGTCTCGGTGAGGGCGGCGCAGTTAATCGCCACGAAAGGTTTGTGCGCGCGCGGGCTGTTGTCGTGGATGGCGCGCGCGGCCAGTTCCTTGCCCGTCCCGCTCTCGCCGCGGATGAGGACGGTGGAGCCGGAAGGCGCGACCTTGGCGATGGTTCGGTAGACTTCGGCCATCCGGCCGCTCTCGCCGACCATCTTGTGCTCGATTCGGATGTCATCCCGCAGGCGGCGGTTCTCGTTGCGCAGACGCTCGACGCGGCGCGCGCCCTCCAGCGCCGGGGCGGCAAAGCCGGCCAGGGCCGCCATCATGCGGAGGTGGCTCTCGTTCAGCCGACCGCTGTGGGTGTCGAGGTAGATGGCCCCGATGACCTCTTCGCGCAGCCGCAGGGGGACGCAGAGCAGCGAGCGTATCTTGGCGTCCACGAGGCTCTCGGAGGTGATGGCCGTCCCGGCCTCCATGATGTCGTAACCGAGGACGGCCTCCTTCCCCTTGAGTACCTGCTGCAACACCGTCCGGCTGACTTTGAAGGGGCGGCGCGCGCCGGAGTGCCGCTCCAGGGCGAAGGCTTCGGCGGCCGCATCCAGGTCTTCGCCGCTCAGCAGAATCGCGCCGCGGTCGGCGGGCACAGCCTCGAAGGCGGATTCGATTAACCTCCGCTCAAGCTCCTCAAGCGAAGCCGCCTCGGCGAGGGCGGTGCTGACCTTCATCAGGACGCTCAGGTCGTGCGCCATCGAGCCGAGCGCGTCCTCCAGGCGGACGTGGACGGTTGACCCTGTGACCAACACGTCCTTATCCAGTTGCACGGCGGCAGGGGTCGGCGACTCCTGCTCCTCCCCGGCCGCGAAGATGAAGTACGAGCTGCCGATTTTTATCCGGTCACCTTGTTCGAGGGCCTGCTCGTTGACGGGCACGTCGTTGACGTACGTCCCGTTGTGGCTGTCGAGGTCTTTGAGCCGGAAGGACGCGCCCTCGCCGGTAATCAGGCAGTGTCGGCGGGACACGGAGCGGTCTTTGATGGAAATCGTGTTCTCGCCGTCGCGGCCGACGAAAGTTTCCCCCGCGCACAGGTCGAAGATGAGGCCCCTCACGGGACCCGCGATGGCGATCAGCCTGGGATTCATCGTTGCCCCAATCCTACCAACCTTCGGAATTCCCTCTGAACAGTCGGGCCGCTTGAACCGGCGGCGGAAGTGCGTGGCGGCGGAGATGCTTCTGACCAAGGGTGTGGAAGTTCGGGGCCAAAGGCCCAAGGCTCCCTCGGACAAGGGTCACACCTCGCCGCGGAATGTGTTCAGACTCGACCTGGAGCGATTCTATCTCAAACAGGCTTTGGCGACGTAACCGCCGCCCCGCGCCTTCGGGGCCTGTCCCGCAGACGAGAGGCGGTCGCCGTCACTCGCGCGGCAATACCGGCGTGCCCCGGCGGGTAATATTACCCGCCGGGGCACGCCGAAGTGAATCGTGATTCCGAAGTGAGTGACGGCCGGATGCCGTGCCGGGACCGGTGTCCGGGGCGTTCACTTAAACCAGTCCGCCCAGCGGAAGCGCAGACCGAACTGGAACGAGTTAGCGTCGGGCGTGGCGAAGGGCGGCGTGTTCCCGCGCTCGAACTGCACGAAGATGGTCTGCGAGATTGGCGAGGCCAGAGACGGCAGGCCGAACCCGGATTCGAGCACCCCCTTGAAGTAGTTCTTCGTCCGGTTGGTGTCGGACTCGCCGCGGATGTGGAACGTGTCTTCCAGCGTGAGGGTCGTCTTGTCGTAGAAAAAGAACTTGATGTTGCCCCCGAAGTAGTAGCGGCGCAGGAAGGTGTCTGTGATGTCCACGTAGGAGACGCGGCGGCGGAAGTCGGCGCGCCCCACCTCGACGCCGGCGGGCATCAACTCGATGAGGTAGCCGAACTTGCGCCCCAGGATTTTCGGCCTTTCGAGCCGGCCGGGGTTAATCTTGAAGCGGAAGTAGCCGACGTAGTCGAGCTTTTTGAAGTCCCTGTCGGACGCCTCCTTGAAGCCGTATTGAAAACGGTAGATGTTATCCTTGGCCGCCGACCCGAACTTCCACGTCTCGACTTCACTCGTAAAAGCGATGGTGTTTTTTGAAAGGGTCTTCCTCGCGATGCTGCCGCTCGCGGCCGTCGCGTCCACCCTGAGCGGCCGCCAGTTGGTGTTCCATTGCGTGGGCCTCAGCTCGCCGTCAATGACCGGGAAGGGCTCGAAGCGGAGGTCGCTCACCCACTCGGTCTTCCGCTTCCGCGTGCCGTCGTCCTGCTGCTCCACGCTGGTCGTTAAGCTGCCGCCGACTTCGAGGTTGGTGTTGAAGGTCGGGTCGCGGTCTTTGCCGATGACGGCCCTCGACGGAACGTCGCCCGTCACCTTGAGCCCCTCGCGCAGGCGGCTGATGTCGAAGAGGTGCCGCCGCGAATCCACCTTGGGCGGCGCGAAGAACGTGTCCTGGAACAGCTCCTCCTCGAAACTGAGTTTGATGGGGAACTTGCCGACGGGCAGATCGGAAGCCAGCGAGAGGCACACCTGTGCGTTGTTGAGCGTCTGTGCCGCCGCCTCCTTCGTTATAAAGTTTAACTCCCTGACGGGGATGCGCACGTCGTTCACCCCGCCGGGCGGTTCGTAAGAGAGAACGACCACGTCCTTCGTCTGCGCCAGCGCGTTCACACGCTCGACCCATTCGATGAACCCCTTCCAGTCGAACCCCGCCGGCACTTCCTTAATTAAGACCTGGAAGCCCCGGCACACCTTGTTGTTCAACTGTTCGACTATCACGTCGGTAGGGGCGAGGCCGACCGCCTGCGTCTCGGGGCTCTCGTGCACGCCCGCGCGCTTCTCGAAATCGAGGAAGACGACTTCAAAGCGGTAAGGCTTGCCCGCCAGTTCGGTCTCGTCGCTGACCTTTAAAGCGAAGCTCGTACATCTGGCCGCGGAGGACGGGGGCTCGATGTTCTTCCAATCCTCGACCGTCGTCGCGACGGGCCGCCGCGTTCTCTCAGTCTCGACCCGGAAGAGCATCGCCTTCGGGGCGGAGAAGCTCTCGGTCGCCGTTAAGACCCTGACGAGCGTGCTCCTGGGTGTCGCCCCCGTCGTACTGCCGGGGACGAAGATGGCCCTCGTGACATACGCTTTTTTATCCGCGGTCTTTTCGGCGTTGAGGTTTATACATTGGCTCTCCAGCACAGCCTGGTCGGCCCAGGGGTCGGCCTGCGCCAGCGCGGCCGAAGGGCAGCAGAGGATGAACAACAGAGCGGGCAGTTTGAGCAGCTTCATCATTTTCTCCAGAGCGCCGAGTCGCGGCCCGGCGGGGCGAGCGGCGGCGGCGGCGGACTTCTCACAAAGTCTCACAAAGGGTTCAGGGGGCTCAGGACGGCCTGACGCATGAGCGTGACGGCCCCGTTGAGGGTCGTGCTCAGCGAGACGGAGGCGAACAGAATCTTGCCCGCCTCTGTGCCGTTGAGCGTCATGTTGATGGCGGCGGCGATGAATTTATTCGCCGCCACGTAGACCCCCGTCTTCGCCTTCTCGTCGCGCCCGTAGTAAAACCCGAGCGGGGTGGTGGCGAACGGGACGCCTTCGAGCTGAGCCCCCGGCACGTCGCTCATGATCTGGTTTTTCAGCGCGAGCTTGAGCTTGCCTTCGAGGTCCCGCGGCGCGTCCTCGGCCGCCGCGAAGCTCGCGGCCGAGGGGTGGGGCGCGGCGGCCGTTTCGGCGAACGCCGCGCCCCCGGTCGTGCGGACGTTGCCGAGGTGCGTGAGGGGGGCTCCCGGCGGCAGGCCGGGGTGGACGCTGTAGGGCGACGCGGCCGCGCCGTCGAATGTGAACGCCGGGCCGAGCAGCGCGCGTGCGCGCTCGACGGCGCGGAGGGCGTTGACCTTGCCCGCGCCGAAGAAGAGCGAGCGGCCGTTGTCGAAGCTCCCGCTGAGCCCCTGCACGTTGGGGTCGGCCCGGAGGTCGAGGGACGGGTCGAGGTCCTGGTCGGCGGTCGCGGTCAGGATTTGGCGCACCTGGTCGGCCGTCAGGTTCGGGTTGACCGAGAGCATCAGGGCGACGATGCCGGTCACGACCGGGGCCGCGCCGCTCGTCCCGCCGAACGAAGCGGTGTAGAACTGCTCCTGGAAGCCGGGCGTGCCGGGGTCGTCCGGCAGCGGCTCGAAGGGCCGCCCGCGGCCCGGCCGGTTGGCCGCCGCCACCTGCCCCAACCCTCGGTAGTTGGCGACGAACAGGTCGCGCGCCGGGTCGGCCCCGCGGTCTATGAACCTTGTGATGTAGTGCATGTTGTTCGAGGGCGCGGTGACGGTGAGGTGCGGCCCCCAGTTCGAGTAGCCCGATTTGCGCTTGAGCGACGACATCGCGCCGACGACGATGACGCCGCGGGTCATCGGGTAGCCCGAGAAGATGTCGTTGTCGGGCGGTATCGTCGAGATGACCGGGCCGCTGAAGGCGAACCGGACGAACCTCACGCCCTGCCTGTTCTGCGCCCGCCGGAGGAAGGTCGGCGAGTCGTCGTTGCCGGCGGAGAAGACGAAGACCAGCCCCTTGCCGCGCCGGCCGCCGCTGCGCGCCAGCTCCGTGATGGCGTTGCGGAACTCCGGGTGCATGAGGTCTTCGCTCCACGGCGAGGTGCCGAAGCTACAGTTGACCACGTCGGCGTGGGCCGAGGCGTAGCGGAAGACTTCGAGGATGTCCACCTGCGAGGCCAGCGGGCCGAAGGTGATGCGGATCGGCAGCAGGGTGCAGTTCGGGGCGATGCCGACCATGCCGTCGCCGTCGCGCGAGCCGGTGGCGATGCTCGCCACGCACGTCCCGTGGAAGTCGTTGCCCTCGGAGCGCGGGTCGTCGTCCTGCGGCAGGACGCCGAAGTCGCGCCGCGCCGGGTGAATCCGCTTGTTGCGGAAGGCCGGGTGGTCAAGGTCGAACCCGTCGTCAATGACGGCGATGACCACTTCGGGGCTGCCCGTCGTAATCTGCCAGGCCTCGGGCGCGCGGACGCCCGCGTCGGGGTGGAGGTCGGCGTGCGTCAGCAGCTCGGAGGAGAGATACCACTGGCGGCGGAAGAGGCGGTGCGTGTCGGCGAAGGGGGCCTGGCGCGCGCCCATTTCGAGCAGCACGTCGGGCTGGCAGGACGCGACCTCCTCGCGCTGCGCGATCTCGTTGGCGACCTTCAGCGGGT
>WUUC01090942.1_pt1 | contig 23459 bp, 17 predicted proteins | sample 6278441 | NCBI WGS metagenome assembly WUUC01 (sample SAMN13675441, study PRJNA597444) | soil metagenome | isolation source: soil | place: USA: Washington | collected 2017-10
AATGGGACCGCGCCCTCCACGCGGCCCCATCCCTCCAATCACGCCCCCGGGCGCAGAACCCTCCGATGCGGAGGCTAGTACGCGCCTGCGCCCGGCTCGACGGGGCGCGACGCTCCAACCTTCCACTCGCCGTCCACCTGGACCACTGTGCTCTCGCTGCGTTGGTCGGGGCCTGGTATGTCCAACCGCTTCGGGGTCTCGATCAGAACGACCGCCTTGCGGCCGTTGACGCTGATCGACAGGATCTTGTTGGGCTTGGCCCTCGAGTTCTCCGTCTTCGCCGGAGCTAGGACGGTTAGGACTGCCTGCTCACAGGACATCTTCTTACCGTTGAGGATCTTGGCTAGCTTGGTCATCTCGGCTTGGCCCTGCCGCGCCAGCAGCTCGCATACGCCGGGATCTCCGACCCGAGCCTTCGCAGTGAAGTCGCCTATGAGGCGTCGTATGACCTCCTCGTCGTTCGATCCGACGGGATAGCCCTCGACCTGAGATGTCTGCGACCCGCGCTCCGCGCTCGTCTCCGGCTCGTCCTCCGAGCCGCATGCCCCCATCGCCGCCACCAACAAGGCCGCGACAACTGCCGCCACAACCCTTCCATGACCGTGAAACTTTCTCATCTGACCAGACCCTCCATCCTGGACGCTGAATAAACGTCACCAACGCCGGCGACAAGAGCCGCCGACGTTGGTGAACTGAACCCTCCTACATGTTGCGCATGCTAGCGACCCCGGGCGGCCCTCTTCCCAGCTCGCTTCGCGGCCTTGATCTGCTTCTTCGTGCACGGCGTCTTCATCCGCACGTCGAAGTCGCGCCGCTTGCCGTTGTGACCATCCATATCGGTCTCGGCGACATGGCTCTTGGGCTTCCTACAGAGATTGATCTTGCCTCCGCGCGTCCTCGTTACCGCAAGGATGCCATTGCGGCCGCCCTTGATGTTCATGTTGAACCGAGAGATCGGAGCGTCCGGAACACTCGCAAAAGTGTTCACGAGCTTACCGCTCTTGGTCGTATCGGACTCGCCCTTGAGATTGATCGAGATCTCACCCCTGAGCGCGACGATCAGCATCGGCAGCGTTCTAATCAGATTGCCAGTCGAGGACCGACGAACGTTCTTGACGAAATACACGTTCCCGACCAGGTGGTCGTTGAGTAGCGGCGACACCGCTCTCGCCCGGCCGATGATCGACCCCTTCGGGCAACGGGCCTCGGGGTTTGCCGAAGTGCCGTCCTCGAACTCGCAGAGCGCCTGGGCGTTCGCCGGATCGAGCGCGAGCGACTTCGGCAGTCGAACCTCTGCCCGCTCGATGCCGGCCTCGCCTACGCCTGTCTGCGTGACGCGCGCCTTCACGCCCGGATGCTTGCTGGTGGTCACCTGCTTGCGACCAGTCAGCACCAGCTTCAGCTTCGGCTTGAACGGCAAGGCAGCGCAGCCCGACGCGCGGAATGGGGTCGTCAGGTTTGCCTCTGCCCCGTCCGCGGCGACGAGCGATGCCTCGACCTGCTTGGCGGCACAGTCGCTCGGATTGAGCGTGAAACTGGGCCGGTTCACGAGCACGTTGACCTCGCGTACCCGCAACGGGATGCCGTGGTGGATCAATGGGAACGGATCGGAGATCGCGGTCACCTGAGCCGTCTGCCGATCGACGTGGATCGCCTGACGGACGATGATCGGCGATAGCTCCGTCGCCCCCCGGAACGGTCCGGCGACGCCGCGGATCTTCACCGCAAGGCCGTACTCCCCGCCCTTGTAGCCCGTGGTCAGGAAGACCTCGCCCTTCTCCTCGAGGACGAAGGGATCGCCGGAGCCTGCGCTGGCGTCGACGATGCCTATCTTGGAGCCTGCGGGGCAGGAACCGCTGGCGGCTTGCGCATCGCTGCAGAGCGGCACATCCCTAACCGATGCGAGCAGCCCGGTCGGCAGCTTCGCGGTCAGGCCACGGACCCACTGCTGGCCCTGTGGGCGCGAGAACTTGAACGAGAAAGTCCCGTTGGCCCTCGCCTTGGGCGTGTCCATGCCAGCCTGCATGCTGGGCGCGAAGCCGAACGCGCAGTCGGCATCAACGCCAAACGTCCCTCCATCGGGCGCATCGGGCACGGCCACAGGCGCCCCGACCGACGACCAGGGCGTGAAGCTGGCGCTCCAAGCCGGCGTGCCACATCGCTGCGGCATCGCCAGCAGGCCCTTCGGGCCACCCTTGAACTCGAGGTGCAGGTTCTCGAACGGCACCTCGGGGTTGTTGGCGAACGTCGCGGTGATCTGACCGGTAGTCGGGTCGGCCTTCGCCGAGCCGTAGATCTTGGCGACGAGGCCACGGGCCTTGTTGCGCAGGACCAGGAACGTACGGAACATGCTCTTCCCGTTCTCACCCTGCGGGTTCGTGGTCTCGGGGGTGCCGAGGATCACATCACCGGTGAGCGGCTCGTCGAGCAGCGGCGTGTCGACCCTGGCGGTCCCGATCCGCGAACCGTTCGGACAGTCGTCGCCGTCGAGGCCGTCGGCCGGATCGTTGTTGTTGAAGAGCGGCGGGGTGCCCTGTTGGCGGACGCCAACCGTCGCGTCGTCGCATGCTACGAGGCCCGTGGCGCTCGACGGGTTGAGCGAGACCCCGGGCGGCAGCGTCACGACCGAGTCCTTGAGGTGCGACGTCGCGAGGCCGTCCTGGGACTTCCAGTGGGCGACCGCGGCATCGACGTAGTCGTCGACCTCGCCCTGCGGCGCGCCTACGGCGGGCGGGGCGAACGGGGCGTCGTTGTTCTGCGGAAGCGCCAGATCGACGCTGAGCCCAGTCGAGCCGTCTGCCGCCGTGGTCGTCGTGCCAAACTCGATGTCGGGCTCGAAGTCGAGATCCTCACAGCCGGTCACCGCGGCCTGTCCCGAGGTGGCCCGTTTCCAGTCGGGGTCCGCCGGATTGGGGTCGCCAGTCAACAGGTTCAGCTTGCCGGTCGAGCGGCTACCGTCGCTGACGTAGTCACCGGGGTCCTGATAAGAGTCGGTTCCACCGTCAACCACGGGGTTGGGGTTGCAGTCGGTCTCTTGCGAGATGAATGCCTTCAGCCCGCCCCACGAGGGATCGTAGGACTGGCGACACTCCGGCTCAAAGCCCGGGTGGGGAATGTAGCTGCCCTCCAGCGCCTCTCCGTGTTGGGGCCGGGCGCAGTCCGACGGCAGTCCAGCATCACCGGCGTAAAGCTCCGCCGGGGCCCGCCAGATGTCGTTGGCCCGATCCCACGGAACTCCCCACAAGGTGATGGTCTGGACGATGGGCGCAAGAGCTACCGGTATCTGTCCCGTGAACGCCGTTACGCCGAAGTCGCCGTTCGTCCTCGCCTTGGCCGATAGCCGTACCGATACGGCCCGCTCGCCGCTCGCGTAGGCGAAGCCGAGCTCGGCCACCCGTCCCTCGCGCGGCTCGAGGTTCCAGACGGGATAGATCTTGTAGTTCCCGTTGGGGCCGTGTCCCGCCGCGGCGAAGGGTCGGGCGCGGATCAGCAAATGAAGGATTCCGGCCTGACTGGCCGGCGAGCACTCTGGTGGCTCGGCGGCGAACTGCTCCTGGGTGCACTTGTCTAGGCCGTTCGGGTTCCCGACGAAGCCCGGCGGGAGGTTCACGTAGATGTTGTCCACCATGCCGTCGACGTTGCTGCCAGCATCGCGCTTCCATGCCATGGTCGAGGTGCCGTCCGGGTGGCTCCCGGCCTGGGACAATGCGGGCAGCCGCCAGTCGGGCGCCTCAAACCAGATGCCCGGCTCCGAGGTCTGGTACTGCGAGGGCTCGCCGAGATCGACGCAGTGGGGAGGCGTGGTGGGGGCGGGCACGAGAATGCGATTCGCCGCTGGGTCAGGGCTCTCGCCTGCCGGTGCCCAGACCGAGCTCGGCAGACTGCCGACGCCCGGGGCCGGGATCGGATCACCGAACGCCGGCGCGGCGGCACGGTCGCAGGCTCCGGCCCAAAATGCCTGCGTCTCGGGGATCACCGTGACCGTCTCGGCACCGGGCTGGTTGATCGGCGCGATGCCGTACTGGTCGCCGTAGTCCTGGGCCTGCGTGGCGGTCGCCCCGAACGCGCACAGCGAAGCAGCACATGTCGCCGCGAACGTGGCCTTGATCATCGAAATACCTGCTCTCATCCGGAAAGTGGACCTGTTGCGCTTCACGCTCATGACCGTGGCCCTCCTACTAGACGGACGGTCGTAGATCGGGATCGAGCGCCTGCTTGCCGCACTTGGACGGTCACTCTCAGGACGCGGCCCGACCTCAGCGCGCGACGCGTGAGCCGGTTGAGACGCACGGCTATCCGTCTGACGCCGGCCCCCCCAGCCTGCTTGGTCGCCTTGCCCAGGACTCGCGTGCGGCCGCCGACCCGACCACGCGCGACTGCCGTGAGGCGACCGGCATCGCTCGTCCGTACCCGCACTGCCAGTACGCCTCTCTTCGCGGCACGCGTCCGGGCCTTGCGACCGATCCCGGCCACCGACAGCGTGGCGCGCGCTCCCGGCGTCGCGTCCCCGTCGCCCGTGGTGGTCGAGGTAGGCGTGGGCGCCGCCACAGTCCCGGCACCGCTGCCTTGGCAACCGCCCGCCAGCACGCCACAGATGGACGGCGGCACGGGCTGCGGGATCCCGCCGCCTACTCGGGCCGTATAGACGTCCATCACCGCATCGACGTCCTGCCAAGAGAGCTTGTCATTCGTCGCGATGTAGACGTTGGTACCGCTGGCATCGTTGCCCGTATAGAAGGCGCCGCCGATCCCATTGACGTCACCGTCGCCGGCGCTGTTGCCGGTGGACAGCAGGTTGAGGTCACCATTGCGCCACTCGTAGACGTCGTACGCGTCATCGAGGTCCGCTGGTACGAGCCGGCTGCGAGTTTGGAAGAAGGCGACGCGGTCGCCGGGTGTAGAAGGAGCTGTCGCGACATCAAGCTGCGGCAACGCCCCGCCCGTGCCGAAGCCGTTGTCGCCGTGACACGGGACCGCTAAAGAAGCCGTATCGGACCCGCACGGATAGCTCCCACCGACACCACCCTGCGGAGCAGTGATACGTGTCAGCTCATCGGCAGCTACGTCATAGGCGTAGCCATCAACCGACACAGCGTCGGGATCGTCCAGAGTGAGCGGCTCGGTCGTCCAAAATGTAATGAACGATCCATCCGCCGATCCGCGCACGCAGTGCGTTGCGCTTGTGCCGAATCCAACTTGACTGCCGGATATGAGCGACGTCAAAAGGGGCGCTCTGCCGGTCCCTCGAGTCGCGCAAGCCCCAACCGCCCCGGCACGTGGCAACCGAGCGACGAACTTCCAATCGGCGGTGTCGCCGGTCGCGTCATACGCATAGAGATTCGTGGCGTTGGTGCTCGTTACGGTGCCGCCGGGCGTTGTGATCGTCCCATTCGCCGGCAGGCCGGTGCCAGGCAAGGGCGCCTGACAGGTGAAGTAGGCGCGGGACCCCGCATCCGACGTAAACCGCAGCGCACCCTCATCCGGGTTCACTACGACGTTGCAGTCGGCATTCCCGGTCGGGCCGCCCGAAATGCGGGTCACTGACCCACCTGCGGGATCGGGACCGTCGGGTAGGTCATACATGTAGAGGTCCCACGAACTCGTCGAGGCGGTGCCGGTCGTGACCCCACCCGCCGGGGCCGGAGCGCCGGTGCCGTTGGGGTCATCGGCGGTAAGCGGGGAGGTCGTCTGAAAGAACACCTTGTCACCGTCAGGCGATGCCCCAGCGAAGCGCACGGGCCCGGTAAGGCCGGCCTCCTGCGCGCCGAACAGCTCCTCCTCCGCCTTACTTATCCAGCGAGTGATCACCGAGCCGTCGTCGTTGCGCTGGCGGACATACAACTGCGGCGCGCAGACGGTGCCGTCGTCGGTGCCACTGCATCCGGCGGCCGGTACGCCGGCGGCAAGCGGGTCAGGACTGAGGAAGAACACCCGCGATCCGTCCCGCGACACGACGTTGTCGATCGATTGGCCGGGGTCGGACCCGTTGGCGGCGTGCACAACCGCGCCCCGCTCAGAGACCAGCCGCGCATCCCGGCCCGCTAGCGGCGCCGGGCAAGACCGATCCTCGAGCGTCCCCAACACCGTGCGCTCTGGCAGAGCCGTCCCGCCAGCGCAGACCCCAACGTTGCTGTAAACCCCGTTGCCGTCGAACTCATCCGACAAGCCAGCGGAAACGTCGTCGATGTAGGTAACCCTTCCCGCGACCAGATCGGACCAATCAGGGTGAGCCGGATCCCCCGGTCCTGCCAGGCCCCCGAGAATCGCCTTACCGGCAACAAGTCCGACGGTCGCGACGACATTCGACCCATCCGCGGAAACCACCGACTTCGTCAGAGAGTCGTTGGTGCTCGAGTACACCTGGTCGAGATTCGTTGGTGCGAGCATCTCCCATCGACCATCCCAGTCGCCGACAAACTCAGAACTCAGCGGTGGCCAGCCCGCCAACTCAGGAAACGGACGCAGCAGAGCGCCATTCGTGCCCCAGATCACAGTTGACAGGTCGTCGCTCGCGCCGGACATCGTCAGCACCTTGAACGCCTGCTCGTTCGACGGAGCGTGCGTCGCGGGTGAGTGGCTGACCCACCCGCCGGCGGTCCGCTCGCCGAATGCCCAGTCCCGACCATACGCGGTTGTTCCGTCGAGCAGCACCGAGCCCAGGTCCCCCAAGGCCGCATAGCGCTCGCCCTGGCGAGCCGCCCGACCCGTGCCGACCGCCGCACCCAGCGTTCCCCCACCCCAGAGACCGACACCAGCCCCACCGACCTTGTCGGCCGGCGACACAAGCTCGTAAGCTCGAGCGCCAGCCGGCGGCTGCGGGTCCACGATTGCGTCCGTCGTGAAGGACACCGGCGTGCCGGTGGAGGTCCCGCTGGCGTTCGTCGCCACGACGCGGTAGTGGTACGCGGTGGCCGGGATCAGGCCCGTGAGGGTCTGTGTCACGAGGTCAGCCGTGTTGCCGCTTCCGACCGGGGCGTCGGGGACCGGGATCCGGCCGCTGGTAAACGAGCCGCCGTCGGGGCCGTACTCGAACCTGTAGGTGGTCGCCGAGCCGTTGGGATCGACGGTCGCGCGCAGCTGGACCGAGGTGGCGGTCCGGTTTGCCGATCCCAGCGTCGTCACCTCAGGCGCTGCGGCCGCGGTCGAGGTGATCGAGTCCGCCGAGGTCGCCGAGATGACATTCGTCGGGCCGAGGATCTTCTCGACCTCGAGCCGCACGCGGTAGAGGCTGTTCGGATCGAGGCCGGTCAGCTGGTAGCTGACCTGACCCGCGACATCAGTGCGCTGGAAGGGTGTGGCGTCGTAGTTGAGCCCGTCGGCTGAGTAGAGGAACCGGTAGCGCACCAAACCCTCGTCGGGATCGACGGTCCCGACCAGATCAATGCTCGTAGAGGTCGCATTCGCGCCCGCGACGTCGCTGGCGCCGATGTCCGTGCCGGTGCCGTCGGCGTCGAGGATGAACACGCCATGGCAGGTGCCGCCGCACACCGACCCGGTCGCGACGGACACATAGAGCCTGCCGGTGGCCGAGTTCAGACCAAGGCCAATTACGGCCTGGAAGCCGGCGGCGTTGCCGTGGGTGGCCGTGACCGCAGCCGGGGCAACTACCTCGCCCGGCGAGTCGAACTGCTGAACGACGGTGTTGCCAGTCGACGGATCACGCAGCACGTACAGCCGGTCGGTGTCAGCGCCCGCCGCGCCGTCGCCCTCGGAATCGGGGTCGACCTCGAGGCCGACGGTCGCAGTCGCCGCGCTACCCGCCAGCAACGGGGGAGCCGCGATCGAGGACAGAAGGCCAGGCGCCCCGTGGACCCCAGCGGAGTCATAGCGATCGATCTGACCGCCAGGGTTGCCATCCGACGCATACAGGATCCCGCGCGAGTCGATCGCGATCGCGCGCGGCTGGGAAGAGCCGAAGTTCGCCGACGACCCGATCACCGCCTGGAAGCTGCCGTCGGAGTTGAAGCGCTGAACACGGGTGTTGATCGGGTCCGTGACAAACACGTCGCCATCGACAGGACTGACCGCGACACCCGGACGATTGAACCCGTTGTTGCCGAGCTGACCCGCCGCCGAGCCCGGCAGGCCCGGACCGCACAGGTCCCCAGACGCCTGGGTACAGACATCGCCGCCAGTGGTCTGATTGACACCCCGGCCGAACGTCAACACGAAGCCGCCATCCGCGTCGAACTTCTGAACACGAACATTGAGCTGGAACGCCGAGTTGCCCGAACGAGTATCCCACACGTACACCGAGCCGTCCGACTGATCCACAGCGACTGCCGCTGGATTGATGAACTCACCGGCCGCCTGACCCTGCACCCCCGCCTTGCACTCAGACGCCACCGAACACACCTCAAAGCCCTCACCCACATTCCCCGAAACGACATCACGACCCCACGCCCGCTCGAACCCACCCGTCGCCGACAAACGAACGATCCGCTGATTGGCCTCATCGGCGACATACACATCGCCAGACGCCTCATTGACCGCAACATCACGCGGCTGAGTGAACTCACCACCCAACCCGCCGGACGCGCCACCCACGAAACGATCCACCTCCATCGCAGACGCCGCAGGAGCGCCGACCACCAGGACCGCAACGAACGACAAGACCGCCATCAGCACCCGCACTCCGCCGCGGCCTCGCACCAAAGATGGTTTACGCCCTTCAGCCGTGAGCGGAGCACGAAGCGAACGCAGGATCCTCGAAGCGACCGTCCAGTCGCCCACCGCCTTGGCCCTGGTCCCGCGTGCATTCTCCGCTCTACTCATCCGCATCCTCTCGTCTGTCTGGACTCGGGTGCCCGGTGCCAGCTTGCGCGTGCCCGACATTCCGTTTTCCCCTCGTTGCCTGAACGGCCGGTGTGGCCAAGGGCGATAAGAACATGGCCGTACCGTGCTGTCAAGGACCAACCCTCCAGGGGACACCGACTTCCTTGACAGGCGGATGCGGAACTCGTACGGTGGTAGGCGTCCAGCTGAGCGCTGGGCGCGTGTGTACGCCGTGGAGGGCGGTGTCCGCGCCAAGGGACGGAGGGCCCGACAGAAACGATCCTGCCGCCAACGGCGGCATCGCCGGCATGGCGAACGCTCGTTCGCGCCGCTATCGGCGCGGGCCGTACCGTGCGCTGAGCCTCGGCTCAGCGCGATCAAGCTCGGCACCACAGCCGAGCCATAAATAAGGAGATCGCAAATGCGATTCACAAGCAAGCTGTTCCTGCTCGCCGCGACCGCCATCGCGGCGATGGCGCTGAGCGCATCGTCAGCGGCGGCAACCAGCCCCGTCGAAGTGGTGGTCGAAGGCGGCGTCGAGCACTGCGACGTCTCGGTCGGCAACTGCGACCTGCATGTCGTGGGCGAATCTCACCTCACGCACCCGAACCCCCTAGTCGGCATCATCAGCCGTTGTCAGGATGAATTCACCGCAACGTTCGATGAAGACGGCAGCGGTACGGTAACCGGCCAGTCGCTCGCCAACAAGTCCGGCAGCGACATTCCGTGCAACAGCGTGCCCTGCCCGGGATCGCAGCCGTACAACGCGTGGCCGATCAGCGGAGCTGAAGAAACCGCTGCCAGCACCATCGAAGCAACGGTGACGTTCTGCCTCGGCCAGGATGCCGGTGTTCAGTGCCCGGCTGACGTGATCATCACCGAGCCGAGCGCGCACCAGTACGCGTTTAGCACCGTAACCACCTGCCCGAACCTGATCCGGGTCGAAGGCAACTGGACCGCCGAAGGCGACACCGACGTCGAATTCCAGCACTAAGCACCTCCTCGACAGAGGAACAGAAGCAACGCAGGCGAGGGGCCCCGAGCAATCGGGGCCCCTCTGCGTATAGAGCGCAACAATCCAGGAGGACCGTCATGCGATACACAAGCAAGCTGTTCCTGCTCGCCGCAACCACCATCGCCGCGATGGCGCTGGGCGCCTCGTCAGCGGCGGCCAGCAGCCCCGTCGAAGTCGTCGTCGAAGACACCGGCGCCCACTGCACCATCTTCGAGGGCAACTGCACCCTGCATGTCGTGGGCGAATCCCACCTCACGCACCCAAGCCCCCCAATCGGCATCATCAGCCGTTGTCAGGACGAATTCACCGCAACGTTCGCCGAAGACGGTAGCGGCGCAGTGACAGGCCAGTCGCTCGCCAGCAAGCCCGGCAGCGGCATTCCGTGCAACAGCGTGCCCTGCCCGGGATCGCAGCCGTACGACGCGTGGCCAATCAGCGCCGCCGAAGAAACCGCTGCCAGCACCATCGAAGCAACGGTGACGTTCTGCCTCGGCCAAGGTCCCGGTGTTCAGTGCCCGGCTGACGTGATCATCACCGAGCCGAGCGCGCACCAGTACGCGTTCAGCACCGTCACGGTGTGCCCGAACATGATCCGGGTCGAAGGCCTCTGGACCGCCGAAGGCGACACTGACGTCGAATTCCAGCACTAAGCACCTCCTCGACAGAGGAACAGAAGCAACGTAGGCGAGGGGCCCCGAGCAATCGGGGCCCCTCTGCGTATAGAGCACAACAATCCAGGAGGACCGTCATGCGATACACAAGCAAGCTGTTCCTGCTCGCCGCAACCACCATCGCCGCAATCGCGCTGGGCGCATCGTCAGCGGCCGCCAGCAGCCCCGTCGAACTCATCGTCGAAGACACCGGCGCCCACTGCGACGTCGCCACCGCCAACTGCACCCTGCACGTGGTAGGCGAATCCCACCTCGCACACCCAAACCCCGCAGTCGGCATCATCAGCCGCTGCAACGACGAACTCACCTGGACGTTCGGCGAAGACGGCAGCGGTACGGTAACCAGCCAGTCGCTAGCGAGCAAGGGCGGCGGCGTGCCGTGCAACTTAGTGCCCTGCCCGGGAACGCAGCCGTACGCGGCGTGGCCGATCAGCGCCGCCGAAGAAACCGCTGCCAACACCATCGAAGCAACGATGACGTTCTGCCTCGGCCAGGGTGCCGGCACCACATGCCCCCTTGACGTGATCATCACCGAGCCGAGCGAACACCAGTACTCGTTCAGCACCGTCACCACCTGCCCGAATGGAACCAGGTGGGAAGCCAGCTGGACCGCCGAAGGCGACACCGACATCGAATTCCAGCACTAAGCACCTCCTCGAGAGGAACAGAAGCAACGCAAGCGAGGGGCCCCGAGCAATCGGGGCCCCTCTCTGCGTATCGACCACAACAATCCAGGAGGATCCGTCATGCGATTCACAAGCAAGCTGTTCCTGCTCGCCGCAACCACCATCGCCGCAATCGCGATGGGCGCATCGTCAGCGGCAGCCAGCAGCCCCGTCGAAGTCGTCGTCGAAGACACCGGCGAGCACTGCAGCGTCGCCGCCGGCAACTGCACCATGCATGTCGTAGGCGAATCCCACCTCGCACACCCAAACCCCATATTCGGCATCGTCAGCCGCTGTAGCGACGAACTCACCTGGACGTTCGGCGAAGACGGCAGCGGATCGGTAACCGGCCAGTCGCTCGCCAGCAAGGTCGGCAGCGTGCCGTGCAACACCCGGCCCTGCCCGGGAACGCCGCCGTTTAACCCGTGGCCGATCAGCGGCGCCGAAGAAACCGCTGCCAGCACCGTCGAAGCAACGGTGACGCCCTGTTACGGCGCCGGCGTCCAGTGCCCCCTTGACGTGATCATCACCGAGCCCGCTGAACACCAGTACTCGCTCAGCACCGTTACGGCGTGCCCGAACGTCAGAGTCGAAGGCAGCTGGACCGCCGAAGGCAACAACGACATCGAAATCCAGCACTAGCACTTGCCGCAGCGCTCAACGAGGCCCGAGTGGACCGCTGGCACTGTCGCTGGCGAAGGCGAGGCCCCAGCCGCCGCCGAAGCCGTACCAGGGCTGGCGGTCCACCCGGCGCACGTCCTGCCAGGTCTCCCAAAGTGGGCAGGCGCGGCAGGCCTCCGCTGTGTCACGCAAAGCAAGCATCTGGCCATCGAGGCGCGCGTGCCGCCAGTGGAATCCGGGCCTCGGATAGAAGACGTGGCTCATCAAAGCGCTATAGAGCACGGGATGTCCATCGTGGAGCTCGAGTGACGACCAGGGGACATCCCACGTCTGGCCGTCGGCGTGGAGCCGGACAGCGACCGGCACCCACTTCCGCTTGCCGGCGGTCACGCGGGTGAGGATATCCATGCGCTTCCAGTCTCCCTCACGGTAGGCCGCCGACTCGCCGCTCGGCCGCGGAGCCTCGCTATGGCCGTAGAGGAACCAGTAGGTGAACCTCTCCCCCGGCCGGCCGTCGACTGCCACCGGGGCGCGGTCGTAGTAGACGGGGGTACCGGTCAAGAAGCGCTGCCCGTCGCGTCGCTCGAAACGAGGGTCGCCGTCGTGAGAGTCGCTGAGAAGGTCCAGGTAGAACCCGCTCTCGCCGCCGAGGCCGGCGGCGCGGCGGCCCTGATCGTAGGGACGGGTGAGCTCGGTCGCGGTGTAGCTCGCACCTGTTCGACGCCGGCAGCCCGGTCCCATCTCGCGCTGGCGGTACAGCTGTCCGGAGCCCAACCGTGCCGCTACTAGCCGTGGAACGGCTGGATCGGCGGTCTTGCGGTCCGCCACGCGCCCGGTCGCAACGTTAGTCAGCTCGACGCACCCACCGTCCCTCCACTTCAGCGAGGAGCGCTCAAGGAAGCGGCCTGCCGCGATCGGGAAGGAGTTCTCCTGCGCATGGAGGCGCACTAGTGGCGCGAGCTGCGTGGCGGGACGTTCGATCGTTCCAGTCGAGCGAGAATCTCCCACTGCCTCGCTCTCTATAAACGCTCGCCGCTCCTCGGCCTCCTGCTCCTCCGAGACACGTTCGCCACGCTGGTACTGCTGAGCGACGTCGCCAGAAGCCCACTCGTCGTGCGGACCGAGCGGTCCGGTGGTCGCCGCGGTCGCCCCAATGTCACCCCAAGCACCGCCGAAGCCGTACCACGGCTCGGCCGCCGCATCTTCCAAGCCCTCCCATGTCGACCAGCGGCCACAACCGAAGCAACCGCCATCGCCGTCGACGCTCGCAGTGAGCGTGTGGTTTCCGCCACCGGCGAGGACGACCGGGTGGGTGCGCGGCCCCGGAACCGCGGCGGAGCGGTCTAGCGCGCGCCACGGGATGCGGCGCCAATCGCCGTTGGGTCGCACAAGGCGCACGGAGTCGGGCCGATAGCCGCTCTCCTCGTCACCGCGCAGCAGAACCTCGATCCGCTGCCAGTCGCCCTCGTGCGTGGGCGCGCCGGTGGAGGACGAAACACTCGTCGCGAAGAGCAGCCAGTATGTGAGCCGGAGTCCATCCTCCCCCGCAACCTCGGCCGGCCTGCTCTCGTAGTAAGCGGGGGCCTCGACAGTCGCCTGCCCGTAGCGGTCCGAGAGCAACTCCCCGCGCCGGGACCCATCGTGGAGATCGAGGTAGTAGCCCTCGCCTGGAGCGAGCTCGGGCGCGCGGGCGCTGGCGTCGTCGTATGGACGGGTGAGCTGGTTCGCGTAGTAGCGCTGTGACTCGCGGGGCTTGTCGCAAACGCGGAGCATCGCCTCGCGCCAGTAGCCGGCGGCACGGCCCATATTGTCGAGGATGGTGAAGGCGGTGGCGGCTGTGCGCTCGGCAGACCGCTCCTCGCCGACTGAGATCGGTTGATGCGGGCAGCCGTGGTCGTCCGCAAACCAGAGCTTGGACCGCGCGATGAACCAGCGTGCTCCCACCGGACGCGACGGCTCGACGCGTGCAAGCCAGACCAGCGGCGCGAACGTCTTCGCCGGATCGGCGGTTCGGATCCCACCAACAGCCGAGTCACCGTCGCCGCAGCCGACGTTCAGCGCGATGCACAGCGCCATGGCCCCGGCAAGCGGGAAGCCCCTCCATGCTCCCTCCATGCAGCGATCCTATACGCCCGCGACGGGTCGTGCGTCGGTTATGTTGCGGAAAAGCGGTTGGAGGGAGCCGAGTGCGCAGGGTCTTGATCTCGAGAGGGTTCGCGGTGGCTTTGGTCGTCGGCGCGCTTGGGACAGCCCTAGCGGGAACCGACGCCACCGCGGACCAACCGCCCGAGATCGGCGGCTTCGTCGGGGGCGCGGCAAGCATCGCCGACGGGGAGTTCACACAGATCGCCGACGTCGACGTGTGGACCGGCAACGCGGCCGATCACCGGACCGACAAGATCTGGGTGCTCGACGGCATCGACTCGGCCAGCCGCATTCAGCGCCTCGACAGCGACGGGAACTACGAGCTCGCGGCGAGGCTGGGCCGTGGCCGGCCTGGGCCGTCCCGCCCGGCCGGCCTTGCTGTCAGTCCGAAATCCGGCGACGTCTACGTCATCGACGGCCTACGGGAGCTTGTGCAGCGCTTCGATCGGGACGCGACGCCGCTCGGCAATTGGAGCGTCGGCCCCGGTGGCTCTGCGATCGCCGTGAGACCGACCGCGCCCTTCGATGTGTTCGTGGCAGAGGAGAACGGCGCCCGGGTGCTCCAATTCACCGTCGGTGGAAGCTTCGTCGCGACCTGGGGATGGGGCGTCTCGACGGGGGCGGACCGTTTCGAGGCTTGTACCGAACGGAGCTCGTGTCGCCCGGGACTGAAGACGGGGGACACGTTGCGCAACGGTCGCTGGCCTACCCATCTGGCCGTCGACCGCGATGGCATCGTCTATGGATCCTCGCTCCCCCGTGCCCCGGGGTACGTCAAGCTCTCCGACAAGCTACGCACCCGGATCGTCCGCTTCCGAGCGCCGCCCGACCCCACGGCAGGTGAGGCGGCTCTACTCCCGACTCTGCAGCCCAACGCGCCGCTGACGAATGGCACGACGCAGGGCCTGGACATCGACCCCTCCGAGCGCCTGCTGGCGATCGTCGATCCATTCGGCACCTCGATACTTGACGTGATCGGTCGGCCGGGGTCGGACCGGCGGGGCTCCAGTGGCCCGGTGGTACGGCCGCTCGATACCTTGCCGTTTCTAGAGACCGTCACGGGCATAGCCGCGACCGGGACGGCCGGAGTGACGCTGATTTCGATCGGGACGGTCGATCCGAGCGCAGACACGAGCTCCTACACGGGCTGCGTCCGAGACGAGGCCCCTCACGACTGCCACGGGCTGATCGTGCTGGCTCCGCCGGGGCCCACGAACGGCATGATGGCGCCATCGCCAGTCCCGACCGAAGGGACGGTGACGCTCGCCGCCGACGTAGCCCCGCACGGAGCAGCCAAGGTCCGCTTCCAGGTAAGCGGGGAGGGGCGGCGCTGGCGGAACGTCGGAGCCGAGCGCAGGGTGATCGGCACTGGATACGAGCGGGTCGCCGTCGACGTTGCCGGACTCGAGCCGGACACCGCCTACAAGACCCGGGCGATCGTCGGCTGGATCGGCACGAACGGCCTGACCTGGGCGGTAACGCCGGAGCGCTTGCTGGTGTCCGCGCCCGCGCCTCGTAGCTAACCGGCACGCCGGCCAGCAAACGACGTTAGAGTCGAGAACGTAGCCTTATTCATGATGTCGATCACGCCCAACAGATACCTCCGTCGCGTCTCCACGCTTCTTGCGGGAGCCTGTCTCACGCTCGGGCTGGCGAGCTGCGGAGATTCCGACGATCGGTCCACGCAGTCTGTTGGAGATACTCCGACCGAGACCGGATCCCAGCAGGTGCCTGCCGACACGCGATCCGACGGGGCCAAGGTCGCACCTGGCGAGGCGACAGGAGGAGGGAGCAAGCCCCGGCTGGCCGGAAAGACCGCGCTTGCGGGGGATCGCGAGCAGGCGCGGGCGAGCGCCGCCGCGATCGGCGAGGTCTACGACGATCTCGATCAGGCGGTCGCCGCCGGCATCGCCTCGGTCGACGTGCCAGCGCGCGACACGCTCGATGCCGCGGCGAGGGACGAGAGTCTCACCGCCGTCTGCGACCTGATGTCTCGCCGCGCGCAACGGCAGACCGTGGTCTACGCCAAGCGCAGCGCGGGACTCGCCGACGTCAAGTGGACCTGTGAGAAGGCGACCGCGTTGATGCTGCGCCGCGCCGGGCAGACAGGCTCGCTGAAGCGAGCGACACGGGTGGAGATCGTCGGGGTTAACGCCCAGGGCGACCGAGCCACCGCGACCATCCGGCGCGGCGGGGTCAAGGGCTCGCTCACGACGGTCGCGCTCGTCAGGGAGGACGGCGAGTGGAAGCTCGCCGCGTCGCCGTGAAGAGGATGAGGCTCACTACGTCGGTGGCGGCCTTGGCTGTACTGGCGATCGGCCTCGGGGCTTGCGGTGGGGAGGGCGGCGACAGCCCGCAAAGTTCAGACATCCCTGGCAACGCGGTCGCCGTCGTCGGCGACACGGCGATCAGCCGTGCGGAGCTCGAGGACCAGATCGCAGCCCTGCGCCGCGGTCGCTCGCAGAGCGGCGGCACGGACGGAGGCCAGGAGGCGCGGGAGGACACACGAAAGCGGCTGCAGCAGCAGGCGCTGTCCGCGCTCGTGCTCGCCGAGGCGATCGAGCAGGAGGCCGCGGATCGGGGCATCGAGGTGCCGGCAGCCGAGGTGCGTCGACGCTGGCGCGCTATCGCCGCCGACCAGTTCCCAACCAAGCGCGCACTCCTTAGGTTCCTCGGCGGACAAACCGAGCAGGACGCGATAGCCCAGCTGCGCCTCCAGGTCCTCACCGAGCGCGTCGACGCCCAAATCTCCGAGAAGGCCGGCGACGGTAAAGATGGTGCCAAAGCCGTCAAGGAGTTCCGACAGGAGTTCCTCGAGCGCTGGCGCGAGCGGACGGCCTGTCGCGACGACCGCAGCGGCGGACTCTGCGCAAGCGACGGCTAGGCCCGGTCCCTAGTCCTTCTTCGACGATCAGGAGCCATCAACGACCGTCAGCGTGCCCCGCATATCCGCGTGGAAGGCACAGTAGAACTCGTACTTGCGCACAACCGGGAAGACGATTGCCTGGGGCTCATCCGGGAACAGGGCGTGGGACGCGAAGCCCTTGTGCGAGGCGCGGTTGATCTCGCTGCCATCGTGCGCGGTCGACCCCGGTTGCGGGGAGACGTCGATGTCGCCGCCCGACTCATCCTTAGCTGAGTGCGGAACGGTACCGCGGTTAACAAACGTCACCCGCTCGCCAACCCGGATCTCGAGATCACGCGGCTCGTAGCCGTCATCTGTGATGACGACCCTCGGCGCCCCCTGGGGCACGTCGTCATCGCCTCCACACCCAGATGCGCCGAGCGTGGTTACGACAAGCGACACCATCAATGCCGCGGCAGCCGTTCTTCCTCTCACGTGCTAGCGCCCCCTCACCACAGCCTCGACCGTTCCGGTCATCTCCGGATTGAGCGAGTCGTGGTACTCAACCTTTTCGGGCTTATGGAAGGTAACCGTGTAAGGCTCTTCCCAGGTCAACGTGTGGGTGTCGAACTCATTGTTGTCCGTCGCTCGCTCAGGCAGGTCCCCGGTCTCGGCGGTATGACTCCCCGACTCATCGAGATTCACGAACGTGACCCGTCCGCCCACCAGGATCCGCACGTGTCGCGGATGGTATCCCGTCTCCGTGATCTCCACCCGTGCCGTGAACGGTGGATTCTTCGCACCGCTGGGCTTCGCCGTGCCGGAGTCCCCATCATCGCCACATGCCACGTTCGTCGTTGCACCGACGAGCAACGCGGCGCAGATCAACCACTTCGAAGCGCTCAAGATCCCTCCAATCTGACGTCTCTCCCTACGATTACCGAGCATACTCCACGCTCTCCGCGACGCGGCCGACTTGAGTCAGGGCCCAGCCGCGCCACAAGCGAGTTCGTCCGGCGGGTCCGTCCCTACAAACCCCCGCCACTCCCCCTCCGTCAGATCGCGACCCACGGCGTCGCAGGCCGTCTCGACCAGCGAGCGATCGGAGAGGTCACGCCAGACGAGCTGGGGCTGACTGCCGAAGCCGTCGTCCTCAGACACGGTGACGAGGACGTTGCCGGCGGGCGTGAATGCGACGCCAGTCTTGGACACCGACTTGCCGCGCGGCGTAGCCAGGCCGACGAGGCGTGCGCCAGTGTGAAGATCGTCGATCGCCACCGTGCCGTCCGAGCGGCGGCGAGCGACCAGCGCGCCCTGCTCGTCGGGCACGGGCGGCCAGGAATAGCTGCCGTCTCCTGGCAGGGTGCGCTCCAGAGCCGTGCCACGCTGGTCCCATACCTCGACCGATCCCGCCTCGCGCTGCACCAGCAGGAGCGATCCCCCGAACGCGACATGCGTCGCGTCCGCGCCTGGCAGGCGCGTCACGCGCTTCCGTGTGTCGAGATCGTCAATCGTGACGATGCCGCGGTCGATCGTCGCGAGCAAAGCTGCGTCAGGCTCGATCGCCGCATCCTGCAGCTGGTCGCCACCAAGTGCCAGGTCCTCGGGGCCGGCCATCGTGTCTACGATCTCGCCCGTCTCGGCGTCCTGCCAGTAGACCGCGCCACGACCATCGACGAGGATCGCGCTTCCGTCGTCACGCATCGCCGCCGCGAGCGGAGGCTCGGTCCCGTCGCCCGCAGGCCACGCGCGATAAGTGTCGGGCAGGTCCGCGGGAGCATCGACGTCCACGCCGCCGGCCGGCGGTGATGTCGGCAGCGCCACGAACTTGCCGTCGGGAGCCCAGAGCGGCTGTCCGAACTGGTAGTCGAGGAAACTCCCGCCGACCTCGCTCGCCGTTCCGCCCTCCTCCCCGTCCAGCGGCTCGACAAAGCCAGCCGTGCCGTCGCCGCTCATCACGGCCAACTGCTCGCCGTCGGGTGCCACGGCGACCGACGGACCGTCGCAAGCGGTGCAGCCGAACTCGAGGTCCACCGGCCGCATATGCGCCAGCCGGTCGAGTCGGTCGAGGTCCCAGACCGCGATCGAGCTCCCCGACGCGGACAGCAGGCGGGCGCCGTCACCGAAGAACCGCAGCCCGTCGCCAGTCACGCTGCCCTGGGCGCGCAACGCCACGGCAGCGGCGGGCCGCTCGCCCGCCGCGGCGACACGCGCGACGTGGACGACGCCGCTGTCGGCAACTGCGAGGCGCGCGCCGTCGGAGCTCAGGGCCAGCGCCGTCGGCTGGCTGATCGGCGCTTCCGCCGCGTACTCCCACGCAAAGGGGTCCGTCTCGCCCTCCAGCTCCCATACTGGGATCGTGCTAGCCCCGTTGGTGACGGTGAGCCTCCCGCCGTCACTCGACATGGTGCCGCCGTACTGACGGGTACCGAAACTGGCGCTTGACGAGTCCTCCAGCTTCCAGCCGTCGATCAGCCGCCGCTCCCAGTAGCCGTATCCGGTATCGAGCAGCATCAGCTCGCGATCCGAAACGGCGACGATCGACGCCGTGCTGTTGAGGCGCTCGCCCGCGTCGGGGTAGACGGTCGCCCGCTCCAGGTCGTCTGCGGGCGCGACCGTCACGGACTCGGCCGCGCCGAACACCCGCGCCGCGCCGCGGATGGCGATTGTGCGACCCGACGGGGACACGGCGACGTCGCCGGCATCCTGCCCGGGCGGAACAGCCAGCTTCGCCGGCTTGCGGCCGGCGCGCCAGAGGGCCCCCGCGGTGCCGTCGGAGGCCGCAATGACGGTACCGTCCCCACTGACCGAGACGCTGCCGACAGGCTTGCGCAGCCGCAGCACCTCGCGCGGCCGATCGGCGATCGACTGCCAGCGGACCACTCGGCCGTCGCGCAGGCCCGCGACCACGATACGGCCATCGGCGCTGCCTTCGACCGTGACGACCTCGCGATCCGCCTGCAGGAAGCGGACCAGCTGAGGACTTGCGGTGTTCACCGTCAGCAGCGCTCGCCTCGTCTGGGGACTTGGATCGGCGCGGTACGCCTCGACCGCCAGCAGCATCGCGACGTCGAGATCGGTCGTGACGTTGTTCTCGGCCAACGCGGCCAGCTGACGCGCGAGAGCGACCTTCGACTGCGCGACCGCCTCGCCACGCTGGTTCAGCGCCACCACCACCGCGACGACCGCACCGATCAGCAGGACGACCAGCGTCGTGACGACTCCGCGGACCGTTCGCATCGTCCGGCGATGCTCGCGCAGCGCCATACCCTCGAGCTCGTCGCGTGGGACGCCGCGGAGCGCCGCGGCGACCGCAACGACCGCCTCGTCGAGCCGACGCCGATCCCCCGCCGCGGCGGGGGATGCGTCGAACCAGAGTGGCTCCTCGGCGAATGCGCCGGCGAGCGCGAGCGGAAGCGCCGTCGAAGCTTGGGGGTCGAACCCAAGCGCCTCCTGGTCCCAGGCCAGCTCACCATCGACGAGCAGCAGGAGAATGCGATCGGACCCACGGTGCTCGATCCACCAGCGAAGCTCACGGTCCACGCCGGCGGACGTCGCGGCACGCGGCGACGCCAGCACAACGAGCCAGCGCGCCTCGGAGAGCTCGTGCTCGATCGTCGACCACAGCGCGGGGGCGACCGTGAGGCTCGTCGTATCGACGAACAGGCGCGACTCGCGCTGCCGATACCACGGCTTGGCGAATCGCTCGACACCGGCTCTCAGGGCGAGCGCGAACTCGCGGTCGCCGAGATGGCTGTACGAGATGAACGCGTCGTACGACATGGCTAGCGCGGCGGGGTGAAGCGATGCACCTTGTCGGCCTCGCCATCGGTCATCCAGAAACTTCCGTCCGGGGCGCCGACGAGCGCGCCCAGGTTCACGGCCCCTCGCACCGACCAGGTAGTCACCTCGCCGTCCATGTCGATCCGCCCGACGCGCTTGTCGGTCGTGAACCACATTGCATCGTCGCCCGCGACGATGTCGAACGGGCTCATGCCAGGCTCGAGCGGGAACTCGCTGATCCTGCCCTTCGTGGTGATCCGCCCGATCCGGTAGCCGGCAGGCTCGGTGAACCAGAGCGCGCCGTCGGGACCGGGCGCGATCGCCCCCGCTCCGGAATCGGGCCTCGGCAACGCCCAGCTCTCGTGCTCGCCGTCGGTCGTGAGCCGGCCGATGCCGCCACGAGAGCCGCCCGGCTTGGCCGGACTGAGCGGGAACCACAGCGCGCCGTCGGGACCGGCGGTCAGGTCTGAGAAGTCCACGCCGCCGTCGTCCGCGGGCAGTGGGATCGCCATTGCACCGGTCGTAGTCATCTGGGCGATCTTTGGTGGCACCGCCCCGTTCGCGTACCACACCTCGTCATCGGGACCGACCGTGATTGCGTCGGGTATCCCGACGTCGAAGCCGCTGTCGACCAGAGTGTTCTCCCAGAAGGTGAAGTCGCCGTCCATCTCGATCCGCCCGACGAACATGAATCCGGTGAACCACATCGCCCCGTCAGAACCCTCGACGATGTCATCGACGCTGGTCTCGTTCCCGTTAGGGATCGGATACTGGGTAATAGTGCCGTTCGGGCGGCGCCGCGCAATCGCGTCGGCCGACGACTCGGTGATCCAGAGCGAGCCATCGCTGGAGAAGGCGAGACCTGCTGGCCATGAGCCGCGAGGCAGAGATATCGCGCTCGACTCGGCGCCGCTCGCCTCAGCCGCCCCATTCGACGTCGCCGGCGTGGATCCGCCGCACGCCGTGATCGCAGCGCCGACCAGCAGCAGTACGGGAACCGCTCCACGCCAACTCACGTGACGGGCCTCAGGTCCGCCAACACGTCCGTCGCCCAGCCCACCGGCACGTCGAGGGCAGGCAGCACTTCGATCAGGAGGTCGAGGTTGTCCGCGGTCGTCGTACGCATCCACGGATAGGGATCGCGGTCCAGCATCGCACTGAGCGCGCGACGTCCCTCAGCCTCGCGCCCCTGAAGCACGGCGAGCTCGAGCACGGTCGCCAGCGTCCAGTAGTCGCGGGCACGGAGACCCCCCTTGCGAGCAACGGCGAAGGAGACGACTGGGGCGAGTTCCTTGACCCTGTCCAGGTCCGCGCTCGTCCTGCGCCTGACCAGCAGCGTGAGGAGGTTGATTCCGGGATAGAAGTCGCGCGGGTCGGACTCGAAGCCACGACCGTAGGCGCCGATCGCCGCATCGAGCGCGTCCGCCGCCCCTGGGTCGCCGCCCGCCGCCTTCTCCCGCCAGCGGTCCTTGTAGCAGCGGCCGAGAATTCCGAGCGTCTCCGCCGACTCGCCGTACTCGTCGATCAGCCCCTCGACGATCCCGATCGCCCTGTTGCGATCTCCCGCGCCGTTGCGCCGATTGAGCGCCAACGCAAGTTGCTCCTTGATGGTGACGACCGAGCCCAGCCCGACCGGAAGCGACTCGGCGACTCGAACCATGTCGTCCCAGGCGTCGATCGACCGATAGGCCAGCATCAAGGTGAGCAGCAGCTGGTCCTCGACACCGGCGAGTGCGTTCGCCTCCTGCTCGAGCTCCGCCAGGGCCGCTCGAGCGGCGTCGATGTCGTCGTCGCCAGCCGCCAGGCGAGCGCGGTCGGTGAGTTCCGACACCCAGATCGCTCGCTCGCGAAAGGCCTCCGTCGCCGACGCGGGGAAGGTGACGCCCTCATAGCCGTCCAGCAGCTGGAACAAGGGCGAATCGGCGCTGTCCTCGGTCCGGGCGATCTTCAGGCGCTCGCCGAGCTGCTCCTGCAGCGCATCCGGATCCACGAGGCCGCCCTCGTCGTCGAGCTCGTACGGCAGCGCCCGGATCGGGGCCACGTCGAACGGCAGCGACCCGACCTTCGCATAGGTCAGGACCGTCGAACGCGGGCGTGCCGCGTGCCGAACTCCCAGCTCGTAGAAGACGTTCGGGTTGGCGAACGTCAGGTCGGCAATGACGATCTCAGCCAGCAGGAGCCGCTCGTACATCGGCCTGTGGATGATGCCGCCCAGCGTCTCCTCATCGGCGCGGATGACCGCGACGTCCGCAACCTCGGCCGCCGGCCTAACGCAGTTGTCGTACAAGAGGTCGAAGTCGACGACCCGCGCTCCGCCCGGCTCGTCGCGTCGGCCGAACGGCATCGCAACGAAGAGCAACGGCTTGGCTGGATCAACATTCGGCATCCGACTAGGCGATCAGCGCGACGATCTTCGCGACCTCCCAGGGGCACACCTTCGCTCGAACGGCCGACAAGGCCTCCGGCAGCAGGTCGTCTCGCAACTTGTTGAGACGGACTCCGACTATCTCCTTGCCCAAGTCAGATGCAGTGCGGATCTCCCAGTTGACCCACTCGCTTTTGTGAGTGTGCTCGCCCACCAAGCAGACGAGAACCGAACACGCCTGGATCTTTGCCTTGATCTTTCCGCGAATGTAAGCGGCGTCCTCACTGGTGTACGGAACCTTGACGGAGTAGTCGTCGAAGGTCAGGGCACTGTTCTCGTTCTTGGCCTGACCCCTGAAGAGCCGGACCAAGTCCAAGTCCTCCTCCACGAAGGACAGGAATACGTGTCGAGGCATTGTGGCCACGTCGATTAACCCCCTAAGAGTAACGGCCTGTTCCTCTCACGGAGGCTACACCCTCATCCAGTGACGAGCGCGAGGATGCAAGGCGCAATGGGACCGCGCCCTCCACGCGGCCCCATCCCTCCAATCACGCCCCCGGGCGCAGAACCCTCC
>WUUC01084547.1_pt1 | contig 23453 bp, 13 predicted proteins | sample 6278441 | NCBI WGS metagenome assembly WUUC01 (sample SAMN13675441, study PRJNA597444) | soil metagenome | isolation source: soil | place: USA: Washington | collected 2017-10
CATCTCCCGATGCCCGAATCACTTGCGTGATTCGTCAAAATGGCGTCCCCACGGGGATTCGAACCCCGGTCTCGACTGATGCCATTGTAGTAAAGTAATTTACGTTACTATGAAATGACTTATGGAATCAACGTCACTCTTGATCCTCTGCGTCATTGTCACTTCCATTGTCACATCGAAACGACATGGCCTCACTGAGAAAAAAACCAAATTCCTGCTACTGGATCGCCTGTTTCACGGACGGCGACGGGGTGCAAAGACAGCGCTCCACCGTCACCTCCGATCGCGCCAAAGCGTTCGCGATGGCGCAGAAATTCGAGGCGTCCTATTCGATGAAATTGACCGAGGCGCAGGCCCGGAAAGTTGTCTCGGATATCTACGAGCAGATTCACGGTGAGCAGCTCTACCACGCGACGACGCGAAAGTTTTTCACCGATTGGATCGACGGCAAGAAAAGCGAACTGAGCACCGGCTCCCACAAGCGTTACCAGAACGCGGTGGACAAGCTCCTGGCTTTTTTGGCCGAGAGAGCCGACCGGGACATCGCCTACGTTCACAAGCGCGACCTGACCGAATTGCGCGACAAGACAGCTGCAGGGTTGACCGCATCGACGGCCAACACGGATCTCAAAATCCTGCGGATCGGATTTCGCCAAGCGGTTGTCGATGGCCTCCGGCTCGACAATCCCGCCTCCGCAGTAAGAACCCTTGAGGACCGCAAAAAAGCGGATGCGACCGAACGCCGACCCTTCACCGAAAAGGAATTGAAGAAGCTCTTCAGTGTCGCGGAAGGCGAATGGGAGGGGCTCATCCTGGGCGGGCTCTACACCGGTCAGCGGTTGGGCGACTTGTCTTCGCTTCTTGGCCGGAAGATCGACCTCGCGGAGGAGGTGCTCACGTTCCGTTCTCAAAAGACCGGTCGCGATATGGTCATCCCGCTCGCGAAGCCGTTTCTCGACTATCTCAAAAAGCTTTCGCCTCTCGCCCCCGACGCGCCGGTATTCCCGAACTCACACGCGGAGAGAGGCGAAGCGGATGGCGCATCACGGCGCTTGTCGGCTCAGTTCCACACCCTGCTCGTCAAAGCGGAATTGGTAGACGCCCGGCCGAAGGACAAAAACAGCGGTAAGGGGCATTCGGTGAAACGCATCGTCAGCGAGCTTTCGTTCCACAGCCTGCGCCACAACACCACCTCATGGCTCAAGAAGGCGGGTGTGCCCGAGTCTGTCGTGCGCGACATCATCGGCCACGAATCGGAACTCGTCAGTCGTAACTACACGCACGTTGACGACGCGACCAAGCGGAAAGCGCTCCGCAATCTTCCTGTGTTCGGAAAGTAGTTTTACGTTGGCGCGGGGCGGCTTTCGTAACTGAGGACGAAGCACAGGCTCGATGAAAATCAGGAGCACAGCGACGAATTCCCTAAATCGATTCGCGGCCCGGATCAGACCGATCCTTGGCAGAAACGCTTCGCGGATCGAACATCCTAGAATTCGCAGCAATTTTATTTCCCGCGCGCGAAGCTAATAATACGGCTTAATAGCGGAGGATTTATAGTGATGGATATACGATATCTTCGCTAGATTCACGGGGGCGTGGGGGGCCAGAGCAGTGTACCCAACGCGTCAGATGCCATTCCATTAGGCAGCCGGACTCGGAACCAAGAAGCGAACCAGTCTTCTTCCGAGAGCGCCGGGTTTACTTCTTCATGCTCGGAAACCGCGGCTGCGTGGACGATTTTACTCAATCGACTCAACGAAGGAAAAACCCGGACCTCATTGGAGAACCATGCTGGTGCAAAAATTAGGGCCTGACCGCCCGTAGTTCGGGCCAAAAAACCTTCCGGTAGCAACAGATCATTCACGATCTGGGTGCCGGGGTATTTGATCAGCGTGTCAACGAACGTCTGCATCGTTCCTCCGAGCGGCTGGCTGAGAAAATCTGCGGGTATAGGGCCACCGCTGATTGCAAGGGAATCATCGCCTTTAGGTTCCGTTATCAGCGACGAAAGTAATGCACTGCTTCCAATGGAAATTGGCGCTTGGGCGAACAATTTTGTCGCCTCTAATTCGATCATTCCTCCTGGCTCAAATTTGCCCGCGTCCCGATTCCAAATTCCCAACTCTCGGTCGCGCAGGAAAAAAAAGGTTCGATCAGGAAGGCTGTAGACCGCAAATCGCGTCCCGCGAGTGTGCGCGATCTTAGCTTCCTGCAGGATCGCGTTGAGTATCGTGGACTCACTTGGTCCTCCACTGCGAACATCGACCTCTGGAAATACGGCGAGCATAGTCCGATTTTGTGGTATCGGAAGAGCCACTACTATTCGCCTTGGAAAATCTGGATGATTGCGAACGACCGTCCCATGTCCCCCATTTAACTCCACGCCGTTAATTGTCACTGACGCAGTTTGAGATAGTAACCCTCCGAATAACAGATCTCGCAGCAGCGCAAGTTGGTCAGGGTGTCCCGCCAGCGCTTTTCCTTCCCCGATTTGGCGGATATTTCCATTTCGCTCTACACCCCAGAGTCGGCCCGTTCCTGAAGTTTCAGCTAAGAATCCTATACCTCCTCCCGTGCCGGGTAAGAAAACACCTTCGATAGGGTCTTGTTGAGGCAATTGTATTGAGGCGAGTTTTCTGACGGCATCTCGCGCGGTTTCCGGCGTTCCCCGCTGAACTAACGAAGGCAATCCTTCGACCGTCAGAACTGCACCAACATCTCGAAGATTTACAGTTCCACGTTGGTCGAGAGAAACACGATACATTCCTGCGTTTCGCCAAACGTTCCATCGATCATCGCCCTTGTATCTCCCAATCAACCCAATCTGTGCTGCAGTCCGGCCAATTTCCAGTTGTTCTAGGAGTGGAGAATCAAGCGACTCGGTCGCTGGCGGTGGGGTAGTTAATCGCGCGAGCCATTCCCGCGCTGCCACCGAAAGTAAGCGATGTTCGTCGGTCGATGCCAGTGAAACTGCGACTGTAGTCGTTCCTTTGACCGCTAGCGGGAGTCCTTCCACCGAAGTTTCTCCGTTCTCATTCAGGTCAGCCTTCGCGATCGAGCCAAGTACTCGCCAATTGTTTGTTCCCGTGGCGCGGCCAAGAATAGACAGCATACGGTCACCACTTGTATCTCCCGTTTTGCCTAATGCTAACACTCCGACCGTTTGTTCCGGTGCTCCTACAGATAAGAGTTCGCGAGACGAAAGCTGGGAGTGAAATACAGTTTGATCAACTATCTCGAGATCGAGGACCGAATTCCAGTCCCATTCCGTAGTCCCTGGGTCTGTATCCACGGATGTTCGACTCAGATGACGAGTATTACGCAGCCAAAGAGTTCGCCACGCGTCCGCGCTGGGTCTGTTGGTCCATTCGTTTCCCTGCGGAAAGAGAAAGACTGCATCGCCCAACTCCCGACGTCGAGTCGTCGTCAACGCTGCGGCTCGATCCTGTGGGTCGAATCGCCAAGTGCTGAGTGCGTCCTCCCCTGCAATTTTCATAACCTGCCACCACAATTCGGGTCGGCCTATAGGCCCTTGTTCGCGCATCACGGAACTCGCACTCGCTTTGCCGGAGAATAAAGTTTTAGGCTTGGCAAGCGCGGGCGAGCCGAGTTTCGCACGCGAGACCAACTGCCATCGGAAGTTCTCATCGCGATCACGAATCCACATACCCCATTGTTGAGAGTCCATTAGGGTAGCTCCGGACCCGCTTGCGGTCCTTTCGGCGGGGTATATCCACAGATCGACGTTACCCATCTCCGAATTTGCCGTCACGTAGCGCCAAAGAAGCTCTGACGTCGGCTCTGCAAATATGCTCAATTGCTTTGCCGAAGCGATGTTCGACATGGCCCAACGATCATCGAGTTTTTCTAGGAATCTAGTTTCCGCACTTTGCAGCACGCGTGAATCTTCACCGACGATCAGTTTAATCGCATCTGGATTCGCGTGCTCGATCAGCCAGAGTAAGCGATGTTTTCCCTGCAACCACGCACCGACGGCATCCGCCTTCGCTTTGGACTGCGTCAATGCACGTCCGAGTAGCAAAACTGCGTCGTTAGCGGTCGCGTCTCCCGCCTCTAAAGATCCTCCCCAAATCGCCGGGAGTGGAGAGCGCTCCGCCCACGCCTCGCCGACCCTGAGATGCAATGCTCCGGTAACCGTCGCCGGTGCCGTAGGCTGAGTCACCATATCGCGAGGCGAGGAGTCCACCGCGCTGAAGGTTGGCAACCCACTTGAGGCGTCGCTGTGCGAAGGCGACATTGGAAAGCGAGCTCGCAGAAGTTGCCCGCTACTTAGTCGCGTCAGCCACCACGTGGCGCCGTCAATCTCATCGCTAGCGGGATCGAGCCACTCATCTAACGCAGCGGCCGCATCTCGGTCTTCTCTTAGAACTTGATGCTGAACAATTGTCTGTGGTTCACCCTGCGCGAGAGCCCGCCAGCGCCACGTGACCTCATTTCCGCGGCGGCTGCGGCTCATTATTGCCGCTGGCGAGTCCCGGAATGCCACTAAGGAGAACGACTCGTCTGAACGAGTGACATTCCAAACCTTTTCGACCGCTAAAATTCGTCGATTCTCCCCGAAGCTTTGTTCAAACGCTCGAGTAAGGGCGCGGCGAGGCGCGGCTGTTCCGATCAGCACTCCGGGCTGCGTTGATCGTCCCTCCGGTGCCCCAAGACCGAACACGATGTAGGGAGCGTTGAGAGAGGCGACGCGCTCCCAAATGCCTTGCGTCCCAGTCCAGCCAGCTGCGGCGCTTGGAGCGAATTCAATGGGCGTTCGAGGCGGACAGACCACAAAATACTGGAAGCTTTCAGCCGTGCCGAATTCCCAAACTAAGAACGGCGTAGGATATCCAAACTTTCCCAGGGAGGCACGGGCTAACTGGCCTTGGGCGGTCTCAAACGCTAGCGCTTTTAGCAAGCGGCGGCCTCCTGAATTCAACCATGTGGCTGTTGCTGTCGCGTCGATAGGATGAGTCAGTGATCGCAGCTCCGCGGCACCGGGATCAATCCATAGCCAGTGAGTTTTCCCGCCCGCTAATACAAAGTACTCCATACCTTCAGTGCGGCGCGCAGTGGAGGCTACCGCATCAGCTGGATCGGATTCAAGATAGCTCAAGTTGAGCGTCTTAAACGGTGCATCTTGAGATTCATACTCTCGTTCTAGTACTTGGTCGGCCACGTTGGCTAGGAACGCTACTGGCGGCCGATCAATGCGGGGGTAGGTAACTACTATCTCTGCCGCAGCCGCCGATTTCATCCGCACGAGATTTTGAGGGCCTACATAGTAGGGGGCGTTACCAACGATCCGAGTGATGCGTTGCCAAGCAACCGTTGTTGTCCCGGCTCGACGAGGAAATACCCGTGCCAACTCCAACCAGCCGTCCGACCTAGATGCATCCTTAAACGTATGGTCGGGGTTCTCCCCAGCGCTTTCCGACGTGATCTCCAGAATCGCGCCGTCCGCGAAGCATGCAAGCGGTGGACGCGAAGAACTAGTCTCTGACCAAGAAAGGGCGCATTCGCCGCCATCAGCCCCCGGCGCAAATCGCACGACTCTCTCGAGGAAGTACCCAGGCTCGGCCTTGCTGGCTTCTATGATGTACGACAGCAGTCGGTGCTGAACTGGCTGGAATGGCTCGTCGACTGAGCGGCAAACAAGGACCGGACGATCTCCCAACTTTGCATACGCATATAGGCCCGCTGATGTCCAAAATCCGACTGGCTCATTTCTCGTCGAGCGGATGATGCGTAAACGTCCGTTGAAACCGTGCTGACGCACGAGTTCCACGGCGATGGCCGGATCGGTCCTTACATCCTCGTTCGCAATCAAGAGGTGCTTTGCTCCTCCCTTGACGGCTAGAAAGGTTGATATCGGATCGTCGAAGCGTTGAACTGCAATTACATCTGTGTCCAGAATTTGGGGACACGAAAAGAATGCTGATTTGTCGGTTTGGCTTCGCCAGTTCTCTCGGATCTCAGACTGCTGCCACCAGCCAATCAGCAAAGAGAGAAACGCCTCGCGGTGTCCTGGGGAATCCAGTACAATATGAGATTCTGCCGCAGACCAATTCTCAACCCATGTTTCCACTGGGCCTGCGCGCATCACAATATTGAGTTTACTCCCCATCGACACAGGAAGTGGCATGGACGGATCACGCACTTTGCGGCGAATAAATTCGTTGGTAAACGAAGGCGAAAGCACTAAGCTGCTCCGTTCATCAAAATCAATCATCCGGAGAGTAACTTTCCCCAAAGCGATCAGAGGCGTATCAGGCGAGTTCTGAGGAGCGTTCGAATATTCAGCCCAGAAAGGATCGAGAGTGCGCGAGATAGAAGCGACGATCGCCCGAGTTTTCTCCTGACGAACGAGATCCGCCTTAGGAATCTGGACCGAGAGTGAAAACATAAGTCGAGGACCGACCGCTATTTTTGTGGAATCTCCTCCTTCCGAGGGCGGTCCCGCAACCTCAACTGAGACGTCCACCGCTGGTACGACTACAGATCGAACTCGTTTTTTGCGTCCGTCCGGAGAATATATCCTTGTCACAACAATCACTGGCTCTCTGTGAGGAGCTTCGGTCTTAGAAATAGTGCGGATTAGCGCGGTGGTCTCTAAAGTAACCTGCGGAGCATTGGAATCGACAATATCCGGGGCCACCATGATCGCGGAAAGATCTCCGGGCGTGTCTGTCAACGGCCAGGTCTCGACATATTTAACTGAAGGGCTCGGCTCCTCGGTGCGGTCTATCGTCGGGTTCCAAGTCAGCGGATGTGCGCCTAGTCGACTGCCCAAGTTTTGGCCGAGCAAATTTAGGAGCGGGGAATCCGAAGAGATATCCACTCGGGAAGATTCAGAAGTCATCAGCTTCTGGATCGGGCCGATGCGCGAATATTTGATCACATCGCCTTCAGCACGCCACAATTCCGCGTATCCCGTATTAAACCACAAAATCCCACTTGCTCCTTCCTTCCTCAATTTGAGAGATCGTCTTTCATCCCCTCCTTGGTTTAGGCCGAGCTTGAGGGCCCCGACTTTAAGGAGGTCATTCAGTCGGGCCATCTCTACTGCTGCCGCTGGACCTTTAATAATGATTTCGCTTGTGTAGACTCGGCTCTCGGCGGGTTGGCCAACTATAGCGGTCTTCGACGTAACAGATTGCGCCACGAGCATGCGCCATTTGAGGTCGGTGCCCTCGTCCTCAGGCGTGACGTCTGACCAGACGTGGAGGTCCCCGTTAGGCGTCAATTCAGTACTCGCCGCCTCGAAGATTCGTCCCTTGGCAGTGAATTGCTGGAAATGGTTGAGAAGCGCTTCTATTCGTCCGAGAGGATGAGGCTCTTCAATCTCGCGATCTAAAGTAGCGACCAACAACGCTCGGTTCACTTCGTCCAGTTTCCAGCCGGGTGGAAAAACCAAAATCCGCCCCTGCGACTTGAACGTAGACCGTTCTGAGAGCGGCACGATCACAAGGGCAGAGTCGAGTAATATACCGAGTCCTTCGCTACCCATCAACCCAGCACCAGCGGAGCGGAACTGATTCGGTGGTGAGGTTTTGAATAAGGTGTATTCCTTCCCTTCAAACCTCAATCGCATGGGTACGTATCGCGTTTGGCCACCGAACTCCAAACGCACCACCTCCTCTGATTCCTTGAATGCCTTCACAGTTGGGCCACTCGATCTGAGCTTAATTGATTCAACGGCCGTGCCGTCTAATGGAATATCCAGCGAAGGGTTCACCTTCGCATGCTGCGGTTCTTCCTTGTTCGCGTGCTCGGTATCCCACTGCCGCTTCGTATCGTCGAGCCAGTCTCCGATGTGATCGGGTATGGTAGTGGGATTCTGTAGATGCTTGCGAATTATCCGGCCCACTTCCTCTGGCGATTCATTTGCCCCTCCGGGCAGTAATGCGCCTATATCTGGCAGCAGTATTTGGCTATATTCGGGGGCCTGCTCTGCCTGCCTGACGACAAAAACACGATAGAAGTTTTCGTAGGGAAAACGGGCGATGACCGCTTCAATTTTCTCTCCCGCCGGGGTCATCGTTGGATCAGGTGCTGCGTTTTGGTGTGCCCGGGTGACAGCCCATGGATAACGCGTAACCTCATAAGCAACAATTGGTGCGGGGCAGTTTACCGGGCGTTCACCCGGCCAGCGGCGTTTAGGGGTCGCGGACATGTGCAAGGCTACCGCGTCGAAACAGGAATCGACGGCGTATTTGCGCAGGGCGGAGCTGTTGAGTGATTTCGGGTCCGTCCCCCAGCCTAAGTTCGTGGTATTAACCCAACCCTGACGCGCGTATTCTTGATCTCCTAGCGCCAGAACTGTGACCCATCCTCGAAGTTCACCCGATTTGATCGGCTGAGCCTGCGCGATCCATGAAAGCTTTTTTTCTACTCCAGTGGGCGCAGTCAACTCCTCGTTGCGACTACGCAGTGTCCATGCCGGCACTACGCCCCCCGAAACGACTATTCCGGTAGGACGCCATCCTGCCACGGACTGTCTTCGGAGCGGATACTCTCCACTGACCGGTGCCCAGATGGGCAGCGCTTCGTCGGCTTTGATGTTAGGCCAATTCGCGACCTTAACAAGTTCGGAGTTGGGAACGAAATAGAGGCGCTCGGCATCGGCTCGGAAGACGAATGCAGGCTCACCCGGCTTTCCCTGGCGAACAGTGTCCCCCATCGACGTGCCGCCCGATATGCCGGGGTCGCCTGCTTGATCCGGCTGGACGTCGCCTGCTATCGTAGATTCCCCGCTAACCGTACCCACATTGCGTGCATCCGCCCGGCCGCCACCTCCATCCTCAGTTCCCCCTTCCTCGTTACCATCACCACCTTGGCCCGAGCCGCTGTCGAAACCGTCGCCGCCAGGCCCGAATCCAGCGAACGGGTTCAGCGTCACGTTTCCCTTAAGCAGTGCCTGCAGCGCCTTATCTAGGTTTTTGAAGTCGGGGCTAAGCAGATTCTTGATAAGGTCCCAGAGCATGCCCTTATTGAGATGCTTCGGATCAAGCGAAGGGACGACAAAGCGCATCCGAAATCCGAGTACGCTAAAGGTGGACTTAAGTCGGCTCCGGTTCTGGTTCAGGTTCATCGCGCTCAGGTCCACTCCGCCAATGGTGAGCGCGAGATTTCCAGATAGTTCGGGATTAGAGAAACGCGGGCCTGAATCGAAACGAAAGTCGACTTCCGGCTCGATGACCTTGTGGCGCACGTCCAAGAGCACGCGCTCCGTCGCGTTATCGACAACCACGTTCGCATCGGAGGTGATCAGCCCCAAGATCCGCAGGTTAGCGTGGGAGTAAAGCCCGGCGCGGTTCACCAGTATGTTGCCGGTCCCACTGAGGTAGCTTGAAACCGGGCCGCCGATATCCAGATTGCCCTCAAGCGTGCCTTCCTTTAACGCAATGCGAACTTTGGCTGTAGCCAGGTCGATGCTGCTCAGCACAAGTAACTGCCCTTTGGCGGAAAAATTCCCGGGCTGATCCAGTTCCATTGCGAAGCGTCCGTGAATCTTCACGAGGTCGTTCGTACCGAGCACAGCTGCGTCGCCAAGAATCGCCAATTCGTAGACCTTTTCGAGCCGCCCATTTCGCAAATGCTCGAATTTCCCAATTTCTCCCTTATCAAGAACCAGCACGACTGGTGGTGGCGCAAGGGGGATGTAAGGAGCCATTTTGTCAGGTAGGCTTAAAGACAGAACGCTCATCCCGCCGAAGCGAACTCCCTGCGCGTCGATGAGCAGATCCGGAACGCTGATGCCGAATCCATCCATCCCGCTCAGCTTCATAGTGACCATGAGCCGCACGCGAATCCCATGCGGTATGCTTTGTCCCCCAGCAACGCGATACATTGGTTCGTAGGTCTTTTTCACCTCGAACGCATCCATGTTGCCCAGAAAGTCTGCACCGACTCCTTTGAGCAGTGCCCCCATTGCGGTCTCGACAGCCGTCTTCATTATCGAATCCCCAAGTGGATTTACTCGGAATCGTACCGAGCTTGGGTCTGCTCGGCTTAGCACCGGCAAACTAAGGGTGAAGCCCGTTGTGATCCGCTTCAGCGCGCCGCCGGTTTCGACGATAATGTCGCCCTCCACGACCACGCATCCGGATTCTGCGGTCACTTCTCGAATAGCCGCTTTTGCCTCCGCCAGCGGGAGCGTTATTTCCTGACCTTTAAGGCGGCGGCCCAAGTGGGCCGCCACGCGCCCCAAGATGGCGTTCGACCAATCGGGTTCATCAAACTGCACGCCTCCTTGGAGTGAAAACCTAATTCCGATTTCTTCGGTGACGTTTTCCCCGAGTGCTTCGATCGGTATTGCCCAGCGAATCGCGACGTTGATGTCTTTACGCCCAGCTTTCACGGCCCCGAGCACTGTGCTCGCCGCAGCCCGAGCCTTCCCCTCCGTCGTGCCAAGCGCGCGGCTGACGATATCGCGCACCTCGCGTGTGAGTTCATCGGTGTTTGCCTGACGCAGATCGAAGCCAGCGTTGTCCCCAAAAAAATTCAATCGAAGGCCCGTGATCGTGATGGAACGGGTATCAAACGGAAACTTGATGGCAAAAGAGTAACCCGATGGAATGCTTTCTAACATTCGCTTCGCCCGATCAGCCGATGCGTCCGCGCCTTCGGGCAACCGCGCCAAGAGTTGACGAACGCGGCGCAACTCGGGGGGTAGTTCCTCATGCAACGGTTTCGAATCGATAACGCTCAGGCCCGGTAAGTCGGGAATCGCGTTCTTGAGCACGTCGTCGGTGTCGCGGATTAACTTCTCTAAGCTCTCCTCCGCGCCCCCGAGCTTAAGCTGAGCGAACGAGTCTTGCAGCTGCTGCATTGCTAGGTCGCGGAGCACCTCCGCAAGCACTGTTTCAACTTGCTCAAGCTCAGGCACAGGTTTTTGCGTATTGATCACGATCGCGCTTTTGCCGACCGCGCGTTCAACACCTGCCACCGATATCGCGAGCGGAATCCGGACCCGTATTACGCCATCGGCGATCGCAATTCCGGCCTTCTGCGTTTGGAGCGATATCTTGAAGCCTTGTAATCCGTCGAACGTGCTCGGAACCGCTAGGCGGCTTCGAAGCCATCGCTCGATCCGGGCCCCATCCTCACTGTCGATGGTAGCTTTCGCTTTCTCGCCAACGTTGGCCTCGATCACTGCCACCTTCGCTGGTACCCCGTCTTCACCTAAAGCTTCGATCAGCAACTGTCCTTTGACGCCTGCTCCCTCAATGAGATAAGCTAGGTGAATGCCGGGGCCGAGTGTAACTGGGCCAGTGCGCAGGCTTGTAAGATATTCGCGTCGTGTTGACTCCAGATACTCCATTACCGAGGCCGCTCCGCCTCGAATTACGGTTTTGGCCTGACTGGCAAGCCACGCCTTGCTTGCCCGCTCGATTTGTTCCTCAACGTTTCCATTGATCGGATTGAGAGCCGCATCCAACTGAACTTTCAGCGCTAGGTCAATCGGACCACCGAGCTTTAACGCGAGTCCGAAAGGTGTCAGTTCGATGTTCGTAAGCTCCGCTGTTTCTGGCAGTGCTCCGAGCGAGCGTAGACGGGCCTTGAGCGCCTTTGCTAGACCCTGCGGTTCATCAATCTGAAACTGGATGCTGTCGGCCGCCGATATCCTCAGCACCGTTCGCACTTCGCCCAACCCGTGGGGTAGCCTCATGACACCTTGGAGCCGGATAGCGTTGTTGGCGATAACCCCGGTCACTGGCGCCAGCGGATCTGCGTGGAAGCTGATATCTCCCGGAAGGACAATCGTCTCCACCGAATCAGCCTGAAAGCTAATTTGCGCGGGGTCTTTTAATTCCATTGGCGTCACACCCTCGTCAAGCCGAAGGTACCCAAGCCCAGCGCGCAGCGCCTTCGTTTTCGGATCTATCAGCGAAAGACGAAACCGGTCCATATCATCCGGAGCCCCAATATGCAGAAACGGCAGCGCGCCCAGTACGCGACGCAGCCACATCGATGCGGGCAAATCGGGCCGCACTGGCTTTAGAACGACCTTCGGCGGATTCCTCAGGGCGTCCTCAAGCGTATGGCTTTGAAATGGGTTTTCAATTTCGGCTTCGGCATTTACCGCCACCCCGGCTAGCGATACGGACTCCTGTGTATCGCCGCCGGTCCAACTGAGGCGTACGGCAAGCTTTCCTCCTACGGCCCAATTCGAGCTCATCGCAAGCCGATCCTTAACCTGCGAGGCAAGGGTCTCCGCGCTGACCAGCGACCTCGGGAGAGTAGCCTCCAACCCCGCGACCAAAAGCTGCCGCAGCTGGTCTTCAACACCGGAAGCGAATAGCCTTTGCATGAGGTGTGCTCCGAGTGCCTCCGATTGCCTGAGGTTTAACTCCACGCTTCCATCCGTCGCATTTGCGCCAGAGAGACTAAAAACAAACTCTCCCGCTGGACCTTGAGAACTAGGATCCGGATGCGAAACCGTGAAGCGAACCGTCAACGATTTGTCGCCGGACGGACCAAACTCGGTCCTCAATTCCCCCGCCCCATTGTTGTCGCGGGCAAGTTGAAGGCGATCTGGAATGAGGGAAATCGGGAGTCCGCATACCTCGCCGATCATTCGCGACCAACGATCTTTTTCTACTATCCACATTTCGCCGTTGAAAGCGGTCGCGCCCATTTGCGCCCATTGTTGTGCCAGTGCACCGTCGGCCGTGCTGTATTCCGACACGGCGTCGATCAACATTGTCGGCGAATGACTTACCGACGCATTGCCGATTTCGATTTCGATAGGCGATTTCATCATTACGCCCATTTCACCTGTGTGTACCCCGCCTTTTGCTTCCGGAACTACAAAAACAATTCGCGGACGCCAACTTATAACCAGACGATCGTTGCGTAACGCCAATTTCGGCGGTCCACTTTGGATTGCTAAGTGGACATGCGTCTCGCCGGATGCGGATCGTAATGCGAGCGATGCGTTACCCCGTCGAACAAACGCCTGTAACGACCAAATCCGAACCGCTTGAAGCGCGGTTTCGCGAGCAAGAGTTAATAGCGCGGGAGAAACTACGTGGACCGCGCTATTCTCCAGAGTGTCGTCGCGCTCTAGCTCGGCCAGCGCTACGTTCCATCGCTCCGCTTGAAAATACGCCCGCCATTCCTTTTCTACTACACCGGCTAAGGCGGTCCGGATGGCGAGTGCGATTTGCGCGTCGCTTGCCCAGCGACCGGAAGGGCCGGACGACTGAGTCTCTAGCAGAACTACAGTTCCGACGCCCGGCCCGCTGTTACCGGCCTTGATTGCTTGGCCTAGGCTACGAAGGAAAGCAATTCCGCCAGTCTCTTTGAGACCTCTCAACAACACTTTGACGTCTGTCCATGCATCCGCCTCTTCGGCGACGAAGTCTTGGAACCGGGTAAGTGGGTCACTGCTTGTAATGGCTCGCCAATTCTGAGCCAAGTCGGCGATCTCGGTCGCGCGTTCAGGGGATTTTAACAGAATAGGCGCGAGTGACGCGTCGTCTTGTAACAGCGCACCAAAGCGGATTGCCTGTAACCGTTCGGTGAGCGCCGCTGCTTCCAGCCATCTGTTCCAAGCGCGTTGGAAAAGTTCGTCCCTCCGGTCGTCTGGATGGCGGCGAAGCTCGTTAGTCGCGTCGAGGGCGTCAGTTAAGATCCGCGTCAATTCCTCAGGTAGCAAATGAAGGTGCTCCTTGGCCGCGACGAACTCCGGCGCATCAACCAGCTTAATCATACTTCGCTCTAACTGAGTTGAGAAACCTTTGATTTCTTCTGGCGTGCGAGCGGTCGACTTCGGTCCCGATTGCTCCGGTTGGCTCAGTTCCAATCTCCATCGAGCAGAGGCGCGGCCGAAGACTGTGACTGCATCAAGCGCAGCGGCGACGGTGCCCGGTTGGCCGCCCTCGCTGCCGGAACGAAATGGATTCAGGCGTATTTGATCAAACAGGTAAGCGGCGAGCTTGCGCCGTTGCTGCATCCGACCGATCGCGACTGCGGGTAGATTGCTCAGTGTTTGAAATGCCTCTGCTACGGCTTTCTCCTGAGCGGCAGCCGTGGATGTGGGCTCCACGAGTTTTGAAAGGGTATGTTCTGCCCAATCCTTAGCCGTTGGCGACCATGTCGGCACAGAACCAACCTCCAGCCAGCCGGCATCTCGCAGGAGGGTCTCTATCAAACGTCCTTGATTGCCAAACATCACGTCGTTGGCTCCGATGAGCCCAAGAGGTTTCGCAAGTCCAGCTAGCTCTGAGGTCGCGCGTGCCAAGTCCCTAATCACGTTCTCGTCGGGTGCTTGGTCCAACGCGAGCGATGGGGCCCACGAATTACGGCTCGTGTCCGCTGCGGCGGAAAGTGTGTATCCAAATAAAACAAACACGAAGCCGCACGTTGCGCGGATTATCGAATCGATGAAGTGTTGGGCGGTTTTCATCGTATCGGATCAATTTTCTCCTGGGATCACGGCGACCGCACAATCAAGTAACACCGGTAAATATCCCGGTCCTTGTGCAGGCGAGCGAGCGAGCTGGACGCCGATTTCATTCCGATTGCTGGCTTCCTGTTGACGTTTACTCGCATCGTTGAACGCACTCTCTATTGTGACTTGTAGTTCGGAACGATAAGGCAGCGCCCGAATCTCCGCGAACAGTTCATGGAGGCCTTGGAACTCGCGTTTCACAACACTGATTCGGGAACCCCCTGCGCCCGAGGACACGACTTTCAGTTCTAAAGTGACAGGGCCAGCCTCCAGTTCCTTCGCCTGCCAGGCGAGCGCTGTTGCTCCCACCCGCAAGCGTACAAGGAATTCACCATGCAACCTTTCAAGATATAACTGTCCACCGAGGGTTTCCCCCGTATCCGTTCCTCCAAGCTCGCCGAAATGTGCTTGGCCCACTGGCAGATCAAAACTGCGCTTTGCGTTGGCGGACGATGAAGCGTGATTTATGCCCATCGCCACGCTCGCTTCACTCCGGTTGGGTCGAAAGCGAGCCGGGGGTAATTTTCTGAGTGTGGATAACTCTGTCGTGAGGTCTTGGACGCGCTGGGTCTCCGGCATAGGTTCGATATCGATGCCAGTGACAACCATCTTCGCCAGCCCGGGCCTCCCGTTCAGAGTCCATTCGACATGCAGGAACGTACCGCTTTCTTGGGACTGGTCTGCATTGATTAAGCAGGAGAAGATCACGAAAATGAGCGCGGTGAATCCGAATGCGCCTGAAAGTAGGTCTAGCATGGATGTCAGGTAGGACATCTCGTAAGGGACCTTTTTTTTGCGGTAGGACATCGGGTCAGGGGAGTGGCTCACCGCGAATCTCGGAGGCTGAAATATGCAGCATCAGCCGGGACGTGCTCTGGTCCTTTGCTGGCGCGAGCACCCAGCCTGCCTCGATCATTCCTCCTTGTGTTCGTCCGCGCAGCCGCGCTACGGGAGGGAAAGGCATCGCTTGTCTTTCCGTCCACAGAGTGGTTACACGCAACGCGTTTTCGACCAAAGGATCGTTGCCAGACGTCGACTGATTTACGGCTGCAACTAGCTCGCGGAAGAATGCGCTAATGCGTCGATCATCCCGCCCGCGCCCAGACGCCAGAGCAGCCTGCATCCAAGCGTTGCGAGCAACAATCGAAAGCGGCCGGTCTCCGAGCACGAGCCCAACCTCGCGCAACTGCGTCCACAATCGGTCGACATCTCCTTGGTCTAGCCGTGAATCGATCGTCGCCGCCGAATGATTAATAAATGCCAGGACCACGGCTCCATCGCTCGGCCCGTCAGCGGCAATGAGATCGATGGCGGCCATCCATCTCCCTGCAAGTTTCTCCACCACGAGGGACATCGAATCGCCGTCTTTTTCAGCGTCCGACTCTTGCATCACAGAAATGCTCGCGCGGGCGCTAACATATGACGGCAGTGAAAGAGACGACAAAATGATCCTCGGACTCCGTGCCCCGGTTTTCCCTCCAAATGTTCCCAGCTTAGGCTGAAATTTGCCGTCTGGAGATTCGACAGGACCGGCAACCTCGAAATCACCGAAAACGAAACGCGGCGCTTTCTGCGAAAACCGATCACCTCCCCCGGTCAGCATGGGAGTGCGCACGACGTCATCACTCGACGATTCAAGTTCATGCGCGCCGCCAGTACCCATCTCGGAGGCGAGAATTAACGCGAGCATGATCATTCCAACGACGCCGCAAGTGAGCAAATCGACGAAAGAAAGGCTACTGTCTGGACCGTCCGACATAGCGCACAATCTACGGTCAGACTCGGATGTATCGTTCGAGAGTCACTCGCAATTGGCCGAGGAAATGGTCCCGATAACGCAGGTACCCAGTCAGCAAGAGCGTCGCGATTAGACTTAGCAGCAGTGAGACAAAGGTGGTGTCAAAAGCGATACCGAGAGTTGTCGTCAAATTTTGAACCTTAAGCACTCGCACCGCCTTTTCCGTCGCCGCGATGGGGCCATCAGCGAGCGACAATCCGGCACCTATACCGACGATCGTGCCGATGAAGCCCAATGCGGGTAGCGCACCAATCATCCATTTGGGCACGTGCGTGTCAGTGTCCATAACGTGCTCCAAATGCCCCAATCCCGAGTCGACGATTGCTTTCTTCGTCGCGATATCGATGCCTTTCGGGGCTGTCGTCTGGTCGGTTAGCTCGGCCAGCAGTTCGCGCGAGCGGAAATCCTCCGCTCCAACGTGTGGGGCCGCTTTGTTCACGAAATCCTGCACAACAGACTCCAAAGGCGCACCGGCCGACGCGACAATGCAGGCGGGCAAGTTTATCCGCTCATCGCCCTTCACCACAAAATAGCCGCTGACACGGTCCAGTAGTCCCGGCTCGTCGTTTGCCGGTATCATCAGGCTTCTTTCCCGCATCAGCATCAAGAACTGCCAGAGTATAAGGAGGACGCACCACATGAACACAAATACTGTGGTGACCTGGATCCCACCTGTGAAATAGCGCCGCCAGTTAAAAATGAGATCCTCCTTGAAGGTCTCGTAGATTCGGGTCGTTTCCTGCTTGAAGGCAGCAAGATCGTCTTTTGAAAGACTGCTTTCTTGCTTCTGAGCAGCATCCAGAATCCAGCGGGTGAGCGGCTCTTTTGCCGGCGATGCCTGGTTAGATAGATCTAACCAGAGACCGCGAGACCGATGCGGATCACCATAAACGAAAATCGTAGCAATGGTGTCCTTGGTACTTGGGGCTGTCACTCCCAGGGCTTTGGTCAAGCGTTCTAGAGAATTCACCTCCTGTCCTTGCTCGGTTTTGTATCGCAGATCCTTCACGGTTCCTAGCAAGACCAAGCTCGGAATCCATGTTACAAAGGTCCACATAAAGGCGGCGGTCAACGCAGTCGCAACTACAGGAAAAAGAAGCCAGTTGAGACGGAATAGTGGTCGTTTATTGAGGGCTGGAAGCGAGATACTCATGGTAGGAAGTTGGGGTGGAGCTGGCAAAGTTCCTATTTCTAGACCTCACGTGCGAAGCTCGTATTCCCATTAATACACGTGGCAGTTCTGGTTAAGGAGAGGGCGGCTTAGGTATGGGGCCGGCGTCTGCAAACAGAGAAAAGTGTTCTACGATCTTCCAACCGCCGATGCGTTGGCGGATCACCTTCGGAACGTTGTAGCTGCTAGTCCATTTCCACTTAAAAAGATCGCCCCCCTTTTCCTTCATCTGGTCTCTGGCTGCCGTGGGTCCCAAGAGGTAGTAGGCGTATGTCCAAAACGCCTCCTGTTCTACATCCAAGCTATATCCGAGACTCTTGGCATCCTCCATCATCAAGCGGTTACGCAGCGCAAGCTGTGCCACAAATCCAGTAATCGCGTCATCAAGGGTTTTAAAGTCTGCGGGTGTGGCTGCTGCCAGTTCATTTACGGTGTGCGTTTTGTCGCGCACAAAATTTTTGCCCTCCGAAAACGAGTCCTCCAAAAGCTTGCGTCGCCTCATTTCTGGCAATTCGGCGATAAACAAGTCTGCGCCAAACAGCAGGAATCCGCTGAACTTATATTGCGGATTTTGCCCTGTGTAACTTCCGGATAGATTTCCGTTCCAGTGCTCTGCCAAGCCCTCGCCGCATGCTATTGTGAATGCAAAGGCGCCACCTAATTTCTCCGAGACCTTTCGATTCTTGAAAAGGTCAAAGCGAGCCCGCTGACCGTCTTTTTCGATAAATCCGGACCACATGCAAGGATGGACTCCGTAACGCGTTTGTAGATACGTACGCCATTCTAGTGAACGGGCGGTTCCTGACTCGGGGCATTCCCGAAGCACGCGAGCGGCGTTTGCTGGGGCAACTGTCGCCGCAAACATTAGACCAATGAAAACGAGTCTACTGAAGGGACTATTCATAAAATCGTGATAAGATGGGACCTCCGGCATGTACCCTAGCTCCGTGAGCACCTAGACATCGATGTCGTTCGATGCGGACTAGGTGCGCAACTCCTAAAGCGCAGATAACGGCGCCCGCGCGTAATCGTCACATGGCAGATCTCGTCAGCCGATACCACAGGCACGTTAACGACGCGACGTAGGCGGAGGCCCTCTGCAATCTGCCGGTGCCCGTCTAAAAATCAGGTCCCCTCAATAGGCAGCTTCCCAGCCTGCGCACCCGCCCTTGTCGGGATTCCAGCTCAGCTCAAAAGCGGTTGTGCCGCCTGCCGCTTCTAAGGCTGGCCAAGCAAAGGCACGGATCGCTTCGAGAGCGACATTCATGTCGAGATTTCCCAGCCCGTTGCGCCGGATAAACACTGCCCAGGTCGCGGCTTTCCTTTCGGCGAAATCGGGAGCGAGCGAAGAGGGCAGAGTTTTTGGCAGTTCCATTTCTCGGCGCGCAAATGTTCGCGTGATGGCGTCTCGTAGCAGTTGACCCTCAAAGGAAAATTTCCGGCTGAGAAACCAGAGGTCGAAAAAGTCCTTCATCCGCGTGTTCGCCTCCCCGAGTCGCACGGTCGCCTCGAGTTTTTCGGCGACAACAGTATAGATTGGATACGCCCGCAGATGTGGGGCGGCGAAATCGAGCAACGCAGGGAACTCCACCTCTTCCGGAGCCGGTGTAACTATGTCGCCGAAGCCGATGTCCACTTGGATCGAAACACGCGCATTTTCCAAACGCGCTTCCAACGTTACACGTGTTCCCGGATACACCGCTTCCTCGCGGATGGGTGTAGCCATCACGCTTTCGGGCAGAAAGAGCAGGCCGTCGGGTTCCGCCTGCATTTCACACAATTCCGTGAAGACCCGTTTCAGTTCCTCATCGTCGCTCGTTCCGAAACCGAGCAGGTCCACATCGCGCGTAGGTCGATGCGTGCCGTCCGACCAGATAGCGAAGAGCATCGCACCTTTCAGCAGAAACTTGTCCGCATGGCGTGAGCGGCTGAGGCGGTAAAGAAGCCGCTCAATGCCGAAGCGCACCAACACGAGATCGAACGGCTCCTTGCGTCGTTGACTCAAGGTAAGCAGGCGTTGCCTGACAGAAGCAGCGAGGTTCTTTTTCGGCTCTGATCTCATGTCAGGCTTTCCAGATAAGGCCGCATAACTTTGGAAACACGATCAATGCGCGCGTGGTGGTCGAGATCTTTCATGGTGGCGCGGCGAGCGCGCCAGACTTCCCGCAGTGCCTCAAGGGCAACATCGATGCCGATCTTGTGACGAAATTTGAAACAGTCTGCGACAGTCTTGGCAGGACTGTAGACTCGCAGAGGGACACCCTCGACGGTATGACTTTCGACGCCTTCGCTCAGAGCCAGGCCCGAGAAACGAAGCACGCGGAGTCCCACATTTTCCGAACGTGGACTCCATGCCTTATGATCGAGCGCCAGCCAGACCTCGTGCGGACTCTGCGTCGTGAGGCCGTGATAACTCAGGGCCGAAAGGAGACATATCACACCGTTGGGAATTCGCTTCGCGACTTCGGCTAGAGTGTGATGTTGGGTAATGTCCGCGCCCGGCGGTCGGTAGAGCCCACGCCCCGCTTGTTCGAGCAGGCCCATTTGAACCGCTTGACGCATTTGGCCGCGGTTGATTCCGAGCGCGGTCAGGTCACGAGCGCGCAGAAGGGTGGTCGCGTGAAAAGCGTCTTTGATGCGTTTCTGGAAGGATGCAGGCATAACAAAACCTCGGCAATTGATAACAATCTCCGAGGTTTTGTAAATTAGTTTCGGCACCATGCTGAAGGACCGGAAGCAGCTTAAGAAGAGGAGCATACAGTTGTGGAACTACCCGAGTTCAGCCAAGTAACTCATCAGGCTGTCGTAGCTGATCAGCCGAATACCGCGCAGGGCTCCGCGCTTGCGCAGCACCACGCTCTTTACCGGCGGCGAGCCATCATTAGCGGGACCGGCAATCGTCAGCTCGTTCAAGGTGCTCCGGGAAAGGCCAGTGAAACGGCAGCGCGCACCTGGAGCAGGCAGGCGCAGCCATTCCGGTTTCGTTGCTTCTGAAAGTGCCGCCGCTGCCGGCTGGAGGAGTGTTGTATTCATAGTGTGAATTTTCTTATGCGCTTAGTTCGACGGGCGTTGCGATCGCACGGCAGTTTCGCATCTCCAGCGCGATCAACCCGAGGTGCCAGTCGTGAAAGACGTTTTGCCGATGCGGGACACGGAGACCGATTTCCGTTCCGGCGAGTTTCCATTTCACCGACGCGACGACGCGTTGTTCGGCGCGATCAAAGAGGGCGATTTCGCCTTCCTCGCAGCCGGGCGTTTGAACCATGAAAGCCTCCACGGCTTCTTCTGGCGTTTGAGCGACGGCGGCGGGGATACAGACGCCTGCGGCGTATTCGACGATGACTTGAAAGCGCCCGGCGTTGCGGACGCCGGATGCGGGCATGGGAACAGTTTCGCAGATGAGTTCGAGATTCATGGGATTGGTTTTCACGAGTCCCATTCCGCGCTCCCGACTCCCGCGCCTCAACGGAGCGCGCCCTCCGAGTTTGGTGTAGGTCATCTACACCGAAATCGGTAGGTGCCACCGAATCGACAAGCGGCCCGAACAAGGGCTGCGGACACACGGCGACCGAGGGCCACCGAGAGCGAATTCGCTCCGGGCTTCGGCCATCAGCTTCGCGAGCCGCGATGAATATCCCTGATCGTCCAGCTCCGAGCCTGTGATCGCGACCAGCGCGGTCGTGGTTGGCGGCGCCCACGTGCGAGCGAGGTCACGGCAAGCATTCTGGCGCTTCATTTACCCACACAGCAGAGCGGCCGACACGAAAGCATCACCGGAATGCTCCGGTGGATACGCGTTCCAGTAGCGAGCGGTTGGCGCAATCGCGGGCAAGTCCGCCACGGCGGAACGTCCCTTTTTCCCGGAGCGTTCTTGCTCTCTCTGGCGGCCCCTCCCACCGGCTCGCCGCTGCGCGGACGGGGCTCGTTTGGGTCCTCCTTGAAAGGAACCCCCCAACCGTCCCCTCGTTCCGGTCGGCACCCCCTCCCTTCGACGAGAGAGCAATCCCGCTCCTCAAAATCAAAAAGGAACATCATGCCCGCCAAGACCGCTCAACCCGCCTCGCAACCCAAGAACGCCGCCACCGGCCCCAAACTTCCGGTAAAAACCTTTCGCCTCGGCCGCATCAAAGCCGCCGTGTGGGAGAACGAAGCCGACCGGAAGAAATTCTTCAACGTGACCTTCGCCCGGACCTACGTGGACGACGCCAAGAACTACCACGACACCGACAGCTACGGTCGCGACGACCTCCCGCTCGTCGCCAAACTGGCCGACCAGGCACATACGTTCATCTTCGAGCGTCTCGCAGAACTGAAATCCGAGCAGAGCGAATAACCCTCGCCTCGGCGGGCGGCCGGATTCTCCGGCCGCCGTTTGAGGTAATAGCAGGTGTGCGTTGGTTACATGTCTCTCAACTCGGCGCGCACTTCTCGTAACAATTTTGGGTCCTCGCGACGCCGGGCGAGAAATTCCTTTGAAGGCCAGTGGCGCTCGTCTCTGGGCAATTTGATCCGTGAACCGTCCAGTTTGTTGAGCGCAGTATCCTGTTCAGCGCTCAACGTATGGTCGGTCAGCGCATTTCGGTTCACACGAATGCGGTAGTCTTCATCGATACGCAGCCAATCCAAATCGAACATGCGATGGTGAAGCACGTTCAGCAGGATTCCGTTTGTTGGATCGAGTCTTTGGCCGGGGGTGGCAACTCCCCACGGAATGATATGTGCCGCTTGAAGGAGCGGCTCAGCTTTGTCACCCGAGAACGCGCATTGCCCGTCGTAGACACGCAGCATCGTTTTGCGAAATACAACTTGGGCCGTGCCACGGACGCGCACCTTCGCAAAAGCGTCCGACGGCGTGGTGGTGCCTGTGGCAATCGCGTTAGCTACTTCATCGGGCGTTGCCCCTGAGGATGCGAACGCAAACGGATTCGCGCGGTTCGTCCAGTTTTCGGCATACACTTTCTCCCGACCGCTCGCTAAATCGTCGGTGTCCCATGCGATAAATCCCTTCCCAACATTTCCTTTCTGATCCTCGACGAGGATCGTAAGAGGCGGCAATTTATCGTGCAGGCAGTAATCCTGAATCTTGCTGAGGACATACTTCACTGGGCGGTGATGAATTCCTAAAGCATTCGCCAACTCGCCATACGTGATGGGATGGCCTTCCTTCGCTCGCTTGATGAGCACGTCCCACGCTCGGTATGCGAGTTCGTAGGGGTTGAAGTGGTCATCATCTGACATCGGAGTCTTCTGCACAAACAGCCGCTGCGAGGCAAGTTACGATGCGCCCCCTTTCTCGGAGTGATCGACGCTCGCTTCGCTCGTCTTCTTTTAGCGACTGCCAGCCGCTGATTTCCCCATTCTACACCCGGTCAAGGTAGTCCGCTTCGCGGCTCCACCACGCGGAAACACTCCGCTTCCCCTTCGTTGCGGCCGAGCCCGCCGCCTCAGCGCTCCGTCCACCGCTTTGACTTTCGGGTGTGGGGCGAAAATCGCCAATCGGCAGTAGGCGATCAGGTCACGAACCGTGACACACGCCCCACGGGCCGAACGGCACGAAACCATGTCCTGTGAAAATCCGTTCGGTGAAACCATCTACTCCTACTCCCGCACCCAAGCCATCGAGGACGGAGTCCTCGTGGATCTCAGCCAGGCCGATTCCATCCGCCAGCATTGGAAGTATCCCTTCGCTTGCACGTCGGCGGTATGGGCGATCATCGAGGAGGCACTGGAAACGCCCGGTCAGGACGTATCCGGTATCTGCCACGACATTTCGACGATGGCAAAGCTCGCCATCCGCAACGCGCAAGACGCTCGCGACGCCGAGCAAACTCGCTTCGACGTCATCATCACCGGGAAGAAATACGGCCTGAAACTGCACATCGGACCCGGCGACACGGCCGCTCCGGTCCTCACTCTCATGCTTCCATACGAGGACTAAACGAAGGGGCTTCGGCCCATAAGCGTTAACTTAATATTGTGCGAAGGCGATTGGCTTGAAGCGGTCGCTTCAATCGCCGTTC